>Ga0163144_10023397_pt1 | contig 12189 bp, 7 predicted proteins | sample OliLak19BULKMAT1_FD_123175 | JGI IMG/M metagenome (GOLD analysis project Ga0163144, IMG submission 123175) | Freshwater microbial mat bacterial communities from Lake Vanda, McMurdo Dry Valleys, Antarctica - Oligotrophic Lake LV.19.BULKMAT1 | ecosystem: Environmental > Aquatic > Freshwater > Lake...
AAACCTATCTGACTAAAACTGAGATAGCAGCGATCACCAGAGTGACAGGCAGATGTCAGTGAGATGCTGGACAATGCCTGTCGTCGTAACCCAACCATCAATCATGGGGCCAATCATGTCACATATTCCCGAAGCAGTTCAACGGCCAACGCAGACGCACTTTGCCGCAACCTTTCATCAATTGCCAGAAGCAATCAATATTCTTATCCTCCTTGTGGAGTTTCGCTCGGCGAGGTTTTTGTTGCATCCAGACGTTGTTCGGCCAAGGTCGTAAAGGATGGCCTTGAATCTTCTCGCGAAACATGCGTGCCGCGTAGGAAGGCGACCGGCGTCGGCCGTTGATCATTCGAATAGTGCCTTTGTGGCATGGGGGATTCCTCTCCACGGAAATAACTGGAATGCCACAGATCTTCGATAACATTGAACAGCACCTACTACCCACACTCTGTGAGGCAATTGGTCTTTCTGAGCGAGCCGATTTCTGTGTTGGCTACTTCAACTTACGTGGGTGGCGTCACTTGGATTCGTTGGTCGACAAATGGCCTGGAGGCGAAGGTCATTGCTGTCGTCTCCTTGTCGGCATGCAGCAGATGCCACAGGATCAGTTACGGTCCGCGATGAGCCTGCTGCATAGCGGTGAGGACATCGATCAAGGCACCGCCATTGTCCTGAAACGCAAACTTGCTCAGGACTTCCGCGACCAACTGATGGTCGGCATTCCCACAAACGAGGATGAAGCCGGGCTTCGGCGTCTCGCAGCACAGATCGTATCTAAGAAACTCGTGGTGAAGCTTTTCTTGCGACACCCGCTTCACGCTAAGCTCTACCTGCTCTTCCGGCAAGACCCTATAAACCCCAAGATCAGTTACTTGGGCAGCAGCAATCTCACGCTGGCCGGACTCTCCAAGCAGGGCGAACTGAATGTCGACGTGATGGACTACGATGCCTGCAACAAACTAGGCAAGTGGTTTGAAGACCGTTGGAACGATCGCTTCTGTATCGACATTTCCAAGGAGCTCGTCGACATCATTGACAATAGTTGGGCACGAGCTGAACCCATTCCGCCTTATCATATTTACGTCAAGATGGCCTACCACCTCTCGCAGGAGGCGCGGGCGGGCCTGAATGAATTCCGCATTCCGAGCGACTTCGGTAATACGCTTTTCGAGTTTCAAAAGGCTGCCGTAAAGATCGCCGCCCATCACCTAAACAAGCGAGGTGGCGTCATCATCGGTGATGTCGTGGGTCTCGGCAAGACGATCATGGCCACAGCGGTTGCTCGCATCTTCGAAGACGATCACGGTGTTGAAACGCTCATCATTTGTCCGAAGAATTTGGTCCCTATGTGGGAGGATTACCGACAGCAATACCGCCTCCGAGCCAAGGTACTTTCGATTACGAATGTGCAGCGAGAACTTGCTGATCTGCGTCGCTACCGACTCGTACTCGTAGACGAAAGCCATAATCTGCGCAACCGCGAGGGAAAACGCTATCGCTGCATCGCCGAATACATCAACTCCAATGACAGCCGCGTCATCCTGCTGTCGGCCACACCTTACAACAAGACGTACCTCGACCTGTCCAATCAACTCCGTCTGTTTGTTGACGAGCAAGAGGACGTTGGTGTTCGGCCAGAACGTCTGCTCCGCGAACTTGGCGAGACTGAGTTCATCCGCCGGCATCAATGCCCGGTGCGGTCGCTCGCAGCTTTCGAGAAGAGCGAGCATGCAGACGACTGGCGTGATCTCATGAGACTTTATCTCGTGCGCCGAACACGCAGCTTCATCCAGGAGAATTACGCAAAGCTTGATCCAGTAAGGAAACGAAAGTATCTGGAGTTCGCCGACGGCACCCGATCCTATTTCCCGACGCGCGTGCCGAGGACGGTCAAGTTCAAAATCAACGAGAATGACCCCAAGGACCAATACGCCCGGCTCTTCGCGGACGACGTGGTAGATACGGTCAATCATCTCACGTTGCCGCGCTACGGCCTGGGCAACTACCAGAAACCCTCACCGCACCAACCACCCACACCTGATGAAGGTAAGGTGCTTGCCGACCTCTCCCGCGCCGGCACTCGCCTCAAGGGTTTCTGCCGCACGAACCTATTCAAGCGGCTAGAAAGCAGTGGCCACGCATTCATCCTGTCACTCGAGCGGCACATTCTCCGCAACTACATTTGGATGCACGCCATTGAGATGGGCTTGCCGCTGCCGATCGGCACCCAAGACATGGGCTTGCTTGACACGTGGGCAAACGATGGAGACAGCGATTTGTGGGACGCCGCCGAAGGTGAAGAGGGCAACGATGACGACCCCAGCAAGTTGGTTGGCCACGTTCTATCCGAAGCTGATTTCAGAGAACGTGCCGCCGAGGTCTACAAGAAATATGCTTCCCAATTCAAACGCCGATTCAAGTGGCTTCGTGCGGAACTTTTCGACAAAGCACTCGCTGTGGACCTCACGACCGACGCCGACGCGCTGATGAAGGCCCTGAAGCGCGCTGGGCCTTGGAATCCTGCCGGCGATGCTAAACTGCAGGCTCTGCTGAACCTACTGACTAAGGAGCACGCCGACGCCAAGGTCTTACTGTTCACACAGTTTGCCGACACCGTCGATTACCTCGCCGCACAACTCAAAGCCCACCGCGTCGTCGCCGCAGTTGGTGTAACAGGTGATACCGAAGACCCCACGGCTGTCGCCTACAGGTTTAGTCCGGTCAGTAATCACCGTCGCGAGCAGGTCAAGCTTGCGGATGAATTGCGAGTTGTGCTTGCCACTGACGTGCTGAGCGAGGGGCAGAATCTTCAGGACTGCTCGGTCATCGTCAACTACGACCTCCCTTGGGCCATCATCCGGCTGATCCAACGAGCTGGCCGCATTGACCGAATCGGTCAGCAGTCCGACACGATCCTCTGTTATTCGTTCCTCCCAGCAGAAGGGGTTGAGCGCATTATTCGCCTGCGAAGTCGCGTTCGTCAACGCCTCAAAGAGAACGCTGAAGTCGTGGGCACCGACGAAGCGTTCTTCGACGATGACGATAAGAACGATTTGCCGCTGCTCAACCTCTATCACGAGAAGTCTGGCATCCTCGATGGCGATGATGACACGGAGGTCGATTTGGCATCCTACGCCTACCAGATATGGAAGAACGCAATCGACAAGAACCCTGAGTTGGAGAAGCTGATCCCAGCTATGCCCAACGTGGTCTACACCACCAAGCTCCACTCACCGACGATCGCCCAGCCCGAGGGCGCTCTCGTTTATCTGCGCACTGCCGAGGGCAATGATGCCCTCGCCTGGGTGGACAAGGAAGGCACCAGTGTCACTGAATCGCAGTTCACGATTCTGAAAGCCGCCGAATGCAAGCCGGACACCCCGGCCCTGCCGCGATTTGATCAACACCACGAGATCGTCGCAAAGGGCGTGAAACTCATCGTCGAAACAGAGAAGTCAGTGGGCGGCCAGCTTGGACGACCCTCCGGCGCTCGATTCCGCACGTATGAGAGACTCAAAGCCTACGCTGATTCGGTCAAGGGCACCCTATTCGCCACGCCGGATTTGCTCAAGGCCATTGAGGACATCTACAAGTACCCGCTTCTCCAGTCAGCGACAGACACACTGAATCGCCAGCTCAAGAGCGGCGTCAACGACGAGCTTCTCGCTGAACTGGTGATTTCACTCCGACAGGACGCCCGGTTGTGTCGGTTGGCTGAAGATGAAGATTCAAACGAGCCGCATGTCATCTGCTCAATGGGGCTTCGGAGTGTCCCCATAGAGCCCACGAGGCTTGACAATCTCCAACACAATTCGGGCAACACCCTTCAGGAGTGAATCACACATGCCCGTCAACCTGGCGCAAACACGCAAATACCTCAACGAGTTCACCTTCGGCAAACTATTTATTGAAGAACTCGGCTGGTCTCTCCCGACCTCCAGACAGGTTGTATCCTTCGAGGCCGACGGCGTCACCTGTCAGCGTCGACAGATCGCCCAACTCGCTGGGGCGGTGGTGCTGGAAGTCAATTCCTCAAACGGCCGCATCCCCGATGCTCCCACCCGTCGTGCGATCCACAAGGAAGTCGCCAAACTGCATCACGAAAACCTCCTGATTTTCGTGGACAACGATAGGACTCAAAGCCTCTGGTACTGGGTTAAGCGACTGGATGGAAAACTTCACCCACGCGATCACCACTTCTTCCGTGGTCAGCCCGGCGACCTGTTCGTCAGCAAGATCAGCGCCATGGTCTTCGATATCTCTGACTTCGACGATTCAGGCCACGTCCCCCTGGTTGAAGTCGCCCACCGCCTCAAGTCAGCCCTTGATGTCGAACGCGTCACGAAGCGATTCTACGGCGAGTTCAAAGCAGTCCATGACGAGCTCGTGAATCTCATCACAGGCATCCCCGATGATCGTCAGCGCCGCTGGTATGCGTCCATCCTGCTCAACCGGCTGATGTTTATCTACTTCCTCCAGCGTAAGGGCTTTCTCGACTACAAGAATCCCGCCGCACGCGATGGCAACCTGAAATACCTTCAGGACAAGCTCGCTCAGTCCAACGCGGCTGGCAAGAATCTTTTCTACTCCCGGTTCCTCAAACTCCTCTTCTTCGAAGGCTTCGCCAAGCCGCAGGACAAACGCTCCGCCGAAGCCCGCACGCTCCTGGGTTCCATCCGCTACCTCAACGGCGGCCTCTTCCTCACACACCCCATCGAGCGAGACAACCCGAAAATCGGCGTCCCCGACAACTTCTTTACCCGCCTGCTCGACCTCTTCGGACGCTACTCCTGGAACCTCAACGACACCCCCGGCGGAGACGATCAGGAAATCAACCCCGACGTTCTGGGCTACATCTTTGAGAAATACATCAACCAGAAAGCCTTCGGGGCCTACTACACCCGCCCCGAAATCACCGAGTACCTCTGCGAACGCACCATCCACCAACTCATCCTCGACGCCATCAACACCCCGCGAGGCCTGCCCGCCATTGCAGGGGTCAAAGCCCGGAACTACGAGTCCATCGCCGACCTGCTTATGGACCTGGACGCCCCGGTCTGCCGCCGCCTGCTCACCGAAGTCCTGCCCACGCTCAGTCTCCTCGATCCCGCCTGCGGCTCGGGCGCGTTCCTTGTCGCCGCGATGAAGACCCTCATCAACATCTACTCCGCCGTCATCGGCAGGATCAAATTCCTCAACGACCGCGACCTGTCCGCCTGGCTCACCAAGACCGAACGCGAGCACCACAACCTCGCCTACTTCATCAAAAAACGCATCATCACCGACAACCTCTTCGGCGTGGACATCATGGAGGAGGCCACCGAGATCGCCCGACTCCGCCTCTTTCTGGCCCTGGTCGCCTCGGCCGAAACAGTAGAAGACCTCGAACCCCTGCCCAATATCGACTTCAATATCCTCCCCGGCAACTCGCTAATCGGTTTGATGCGCGTGAACGACAAGACCTTCGAGGCCCGCCAGAAGCAGGGCAACCTCTTCCGCCAGCGCTCCTACCGCGAAATCCTCGAAGAGAAGAACCGCCTCATCGACACCTACCGCCACGCCACCACCTACGCCCAAGATTTGTCCAGACTGCGCGACAGCATCGACCAGAAAAAACGCGCCTGCCTCGACGTGCTCGACGACATGCTCCTGGACGAGTTCGACCGCTTGGGCATTAAGTTCGAGCAGGCCACCGCGGACCAGACAACGGGCAAAAGTACCAAGCCCAAAACCAAAAAACGTCCGCTCGCCCTCGACGATATCCAAGCCCAGCAACCCTTCCATTGGGGCTTTGAGTTCGACAAGGTGCTCAACGACCCGGCTTCCGGGGGGCGGGGCGGGTTCGACGCCATCATCACCAACCCGCCGTGGGAAATCTTCAAGCCCAACGCCAAGGAGTTCTTCGAGGACCACTCCGACCTCGTTTCCAAGAAGACGATGACCATCCACGACTTCGAGAAGGAGCAGGCCAAGCTCCTCAAAGATAAAGACATCCGCGACGCCTGGCTGGAATACCTCTCCGGCTACCCCCACGTCAGCGCCTATTTCCGCGCCGCGTCGCAGTACCACAACCAGATCAGCATCGTCAACGGCAAGAAGGCCGGCTCCGACATCAACCTCTACAAGCTCTTCACCGAGCAGTGCTTCAACCTGCTGCGCTCCGGGGGCCTGTGCGGCATCGTCATCCCATCAGGCATCTACACCGACCTGGGGGCCAAGCAGCTCCGCGAGATGCTCTTCAACGAGACGAAAGTCACCGCCCTCTTCGGCTTCGAGAACCGCAAGGAAGTTTTCGAGGGCGTACACCGCAGCTTCAAGTTTGTGGTCCTGAGCTTCCAGCGTGGCGGGACGACCGAGTCTTTCCCCGCCGCGTTCATGCGCCACGACGTGGCCGAGCTCGACCGCTTCCCCGAGGAAGGCGCGATCCCCATCGATATCGACTTGGTCCGCAAGCTCTCCCCCGACTCGCTCTCCGTTATGGAGTTCAAGTGCGACACGGACGTGAAGATCGCCCAGAAGATGCTGCGGTTCCCGCTGCTGGGCGAGGAGGTCAAGGGCAAGTGGAGCTTTGCGTTAACGCGCGAGTTCGACATGACCAACGACAGCCAGCTGTTCAAGAACTCGCCGGGTAATGGTCGGCTGCCGCTGTATGAGGGGAAGATGATCTGGCAATTCGACCACCGCTTCGCCGAGCCGCGCTACTGGGTCAACGAGAGGGAAGCCCGCGCCGCACTCTGCGGACGGGCGGGAGACGATGGCGACGCGATGGATTATCAAGACTACCGCTGCGGTTTGCGATCGGTTGCGTCGAACACCAATGAGCGGTCAACGATCTGTTCCGTGGTTCCGCAAGGTGTTTTCTGCGGCAATTCGATTCTGGTTGGCAAGGATCGGTCACCCCGTGGAGCCGAGATGTTGTTTCTTGTCGCGGTACTCAACAGCTACGCGGTGGACGCGATGTTACGTAACAAGGTCACGACCAATATCAACATGTTCTTCATCTACCAACTCCCAGTCCCTCGCTTGACGCCGAAGGATGCGTCGTTCGGCCCGATCGTGGCACGGGCCGCGCGGCTGATCTGCACCACGCCGGAGTTCGATGACCTGGCCAAGGAAGTTGCCCCTGGAAGCAATCACAAGAAGCTGGGTGCCACCGACCCCGTCGAGCGGGCGAAGCTGCGGGCCGAGCTCGACGGCCTGATCGCCCATCTCTACGGCCTGACCGAGGCCGAGTTCGCCCATATCCTGACCACGTTCCCGATCGTCCCCGACCCGGTAAAGGTCGCCGCCCACAACGCCTACCGCGATGTGGAGAGAGGAGCCATCCGATGAAGTTACCTCCGCTGCGGACATTTCGAACTGAGAACTTTAAGGCGATCCGCGACAGCGGCCAAGTCAAGTTGGGATGGCTGACGGTGTTCATCGGCAACAACGGCGTGGGCAAGAGCAGTCTCATCGAGGCGATGGAAACCTTCCGCGACGTGGTGCTCGATGGCGTGGACCCGGCCTTCCGCCGCTGGCGCGGGTTCGAGCACGTCCAGAACAAGGCCCGCCCTCGGAAGTTGCTCCAGCGATACGGACACCGAGAAGGATACAACCAACCGCTGAAGTTCCGCTTCGACTGGAGTCTGCTGGGCAAACGACTGACTGGGCAGCAGACCATCACATTGGGGGGCGGGCGGCAATGAACTGTTCATTGAGCAAGAGCAGTTGATCCAGCGCCGAAAGGATCGCACGGAACGCTGGACGCGAAGCGCCAGTGGCGAAGTGAATTTCCAAGGCGAGCGGCCGGGGCAGAAGCTGGCGGACCATGTGGGCATGCCCAAGCTGTCGGATGGCCAGTCGATGCTCAAGCAGTTCGCGTGGGAGTCGTTTAAACGGTGGCAGTTTCTGATGCTCAACCCCGAGCGTATGGGCCATCCGACGCCCCAGCAGCGTGCCACCAGTGAGGTGCGGCTGCTGCGGGACGGCTCGAATGTGGCCGAGTACCTCAACGAGATACGCGAGACGGACCTGTCCGCGTTCGAGGGCATTCTTGAGGCCCTGAGGTATGTGCTGCCTTACGCGGCGGATTTGCAGCCGAGTCTGACATGGGAATTGGAGCGGGCGTTTTATCTGAAGATGAAGGAGGGGTCGTATGAGGTCCCCGGCTGGCTGCTTTCGACGGGCACGCTTCGGATCGTGGCGCTGCTTGCAGCGTTGCGTCACCCCAAGCCGCCGCCGCTGCTGGTGATCGAGGAGATCGAGAACGGGCTGGACCCGCGGACGTTGCACCTGGTGGTGGAGGAGATACGCGCCGCCATCACGGCGAGGACGACGCAGGTGATCATCACGACGCATTCGCCGTACCTGCTTGATCTGCTTGATCTATCGCACATTGTGGTTGTCGAGCGCGACAAGGGGCAACCAGTGTTCCGTCGGCCCGACGCCACACAGCTTACGGAGTGGTCCAAGTCGTTTTCTCCTGGCCGGCTTTATACGATGGGTCGATTGACAGGGGGTACACAATGAAAGTGGGCCTTCTGGTGGAGTGCGGCCGTCAAGGGCTGGAGGCCGTGGTCTGCACTCGCATCTGCGAATTGCTGCGGGAGCGGAGAGATGTGAAGTTTGAGATTGACATTGTGCCGATGGACAACAAGGCACGATTGATCCAGGAGTGTGGTACGACGGCGGCACTACTTCTCGGCAATGGCTGTGATCGCGTCGTGATCCTGTGGGATGAACGGCCAGCGTGGCCGACTGTCGGTGATAAACTCTGCTGGCACCGGGACCGGGTGGATATTCTTGCCAATCTTCACGAGGCGAAAGCTCAAGCCGCGAAGGTTCATCTAGTCTGCATCGAGCGCGAGTTTGAGTCTTGGCTTCTGCACGATAAGCGAATGCTGGCGTGTATGTTTTCGACAGTCGAACATCCAATTCCAGTTAAACCTCCGCGTCATCCCGACCGCCTGCCGAATCCGAAGGGGACGATGACGCGCTTGTTCAGAAAGCATGGCCGTGGAACATACGTGGATGTTCAGCATGCAAAGCAATTCACTCGTTGCCTGGCGGATCTGAATGGTCTTCGCCGTTGCGATACCTTTCGTCGCTTTGCCGAGAAAGTGACAGGGCGGGCAATCTGATTGGGTGAGTCGCTAGCACCATGGAGACCACGAATGATCGAGAACAACCCCACCAACGTGTCGTCGGCATTCGAAATGCTGCTGGAGGAAGTCGAAGCCGAGATCGACTTCGTCAACGGTGTCGGGTCGAAGGCCTTTGAGTCCCGCGATTATGAGAGGGCCAAGGAGGCTCTCGAGCGCTCGGGCATTGTGACGGCCTTTCGAGACAAGGTGGCCGCGCTTCGAAAGGAGTGGCAGGAGATGGCGGCAGCGGCGGATCGCGTCGAGGACGAGGAGACGCGTGATCAGCGGAGCAACCTTGGAAAACTCCGGAAGGGGCAGCGAACGCCAACTGAGTCATACTACCTGCCCATTCTCAGTGTTCTGCACGAGATGGGCGGTAGTGGCAAGGTGGCCGAGGTGCTTGATCGGGTCGGCAAATTGATGAAGGCGACTCTCAAGGACGTGGACTACCAACCACTCGCAAGTAATCCCGACAATCTTCGATGGCGCAATGCTGCTCAATGGGCGAGGAACAGTATGATTGGCGAAGGGTTGCTCAAGCCGGACTCGCCCAGAGGGGTGTGGGGGATCGCTGAGAAGGGACGAGCGATGTTGAAGGGGGCGAAATGACCCTGTACAGCGATATGCACCAACTCAGCCAAATGGATTCGGATAGGAGCACCAATGCGTGTTGACAAGCTCACGTTAGAACGAATTTTCGAACGCACAGAACGCCTCGAAGCGCCGCTATTCCAACGACCTTACGTTTGGCGTCGCGAGCGGAATTGGCAACCACTGTGGGACGCGATCGTACGTGTCGCGGACATTCGGTTTGCTGGTACCGAGCCACGTCCATGCTTCCTTGGCGCAGTAGTCCTCGACCAATTGAAAACCGCGACCGGGCGACTCCACGCGCGACAGATCATCGACGGCCAACAGCGACTCACAACGCTTCAACTGGCGATCGCGGCCGCTCGCGACTTCTGCGCGGCTAAAGGCGAACCGAACTACGCTGAGGTTTTTAAGAAGCTTAATTGCAACCATGTCCCCCTCAGCAAGGATCCCGATGACGTGTTCAAGGTCTGGCCAACGAACGCAGACAGGGCTGATTTCCGCGACACGCTCAATGCCGGTTCAATCCAAGCCGTACGCACTCACCCCCACGCGGATGAGGACGATAGCTGGCTGATTCCCAACGCCTATCTTTTCTTCGCTGAGGCAATTGCAGGCTGGGTGGGTGAATGTGCTGGCGAGGATCTGACGCGCCGATTGGAGGCGTTGTATTTTGCTATCAAAGAAGACCTACATGTGGTCGTCATCGACCTTGAAGAGAAGGATGACGCCCAAGTTATCTTTGAAACGCTCAACGCGCTCGGTACGCCACTGTTGCCCGCCGATTTGGTAAAGAACTACTTGTTCCACCTCGCCGAGTTCCAAAAGCAGGATACCGAGTCGCTCTACGAGATGTATTGGGCTGTGTTTGACACGAACAAGCATTTCTGGCGTGAAGAAGTGCGCCAGGGGCGATTGAAGCGATCGCGACTCGATCGATTCATGAGCGACTACCTGACCATGCAGACGGGGCAGGAAGTAGTGGCGTCGTCGCTCTTCTCTGCGTTCCGAGAGTTCGTGAAAGGGAGCAACGGCCAGCTTGCGGCGACGCATATGGAGCTTTTCCGTTCCTATGCTGATGTGTTTCAAGGATTCAGCGCATTCCATCCAGATAGTCGAGAGGGGCAATTCTTCTATCGCCTAGATCAACTCGACACGACAACGGTCTATCCCCTGTTGCTTGAGGTTTTCAAGAGATACCGAGATGCCGCAGGCAAGGCAGATCGATGCCAGGTCATCGGTGATCTGGAATCCTTCTTCGTCCGTCGGGCCGTCTGCGAGTTGACGACGAAGAACTACAACCGCCTGTTCATCGACATGATCAAATCGCTCCGCGCTAAGGATGACTTTTCCTCGACCGCGATTAGAGAGTACCTTCAGGGGCAGACGGCGGAAACAACTCTTTGGCCGAGCGACGAGGAATTCGGCGCGGCGTGGATGACCATCAACTTCTACCACAGGCTAAAGCGTTCCAAGGCACGGATGATTCTGGAGGCCATCGAGCTGTCGTTGTTCACAACCAAGACCGAGAAGGTGCAGATCGAGCGGAATCTCACGATCGAGCATTTGCTGCCAAAGGAATGGAAGCGGCACTGGCCGTTGCCCCCCGCTACGCAAGCGGAAGAGGAAATCGAGAAGGCCAGCAAGTTCCGCGACGAGATGCTGCACAAGGTGGGCAACTTGACGCTCCTGACAAAACGTCTGAATCCATCTGTATCAAATGGGCCGTGGAGCAAAAAACGCGAGAAGGTATTGGAACACAGTGCGCTCAACATGAATCGAGCTTTTCATGCCACACATTCTTGGGATGAGGCCATGATCATGAAGCGTTCGGCCGAGCTTAAGGACATTGCCATGAAACTCTGGCCGATACCAGCCAAACCAGTATCAGCCTTAACTTAAGACCGGTGCGCGTGCTTTGGCCAAGTGGCACTCGCAATTGCAGGATCTTCATTCGTCGGGTTCAGAGCTCACCAAGATTGTGTCGGTAGCGGGTTGTGCACATGCCCCTTAGGAGAAACGGTCCGTTAACCACTTCTGCCCATCCAAGCCGAGACTTTGAGAGTTCTCGGCGTGCTTCCGCCCGTGCGCACCGCTTTCCAGTCCGGTCCGGCAGTTCGCGCGATTTCTGTTAGCCGCTGGCGGCAACGCCAGACCTCGCGCAATCCCCTACGTTTTCCGCCCGAAAAGCAAAAACCCCGCGAGGTTTGATCTCGCGGGGTCTTGCGTTAACTGGAGGGTCGCAGCGGTTTACGATCCTATTGAAGGTCTATACGCGAGACTCGAGCCAGCAAACCACTGATAAACACCACACCTTAATTCCTCGCGAAAACGCGTCATTATCTATTAAGGCCCTTAGCCATCCTATTTCTTCCCATCCTTTAGCCGGCCCACTGGGCCAAGGAGCTATCTCATGCCCATGCAGCTCACCGTGTCACGCAATCGAAAGACTTCGGAGAACTACAACTCCCAAGGC
>Ga0163144_10023398_pt1 | contig 12189 bp, 7 predicted proteins | sample OliLak19BULKMAT1_FD_123175 | JGI IMG/M metagenome (GOLD analysis project Ga0163144, IMG submission 123175) | Freshwater microbial mat bacterial communities from Lake Vanda, McMurdo Dry Valleys, Antarctica - Oligotrophic Lake LV.19.BULKMAT1 | ecosystem: Environmental > Aquatic > Freshwater > Lake...
ACGGTTTGGCGTAGCCCTTCGGGGCTTACGTTGATGAAGTTACCCTCAAGGGGCGTAACCACCCAATAGCTATAGGGGAGCCAGCGCACCCGTGTTTGAGATTGTTCTTGCCAGAAGGCATTGCTGGCAGGTGGGTTTTCACCGATAAACGTAAGTTCACGATAATCGAAGCCACCCCGAAGCGAGTTATTGATGCCACTGGCGTTAATGAGGGCTTGAAAGACGATAAAGCCACTCACTGCCACCACCGCGCCAAAAATGATTGCGCCCAAACCTGCCCAAGTTCGCACGCTTTTTTGCCAATAAGACGCTAAAAACGGCGCATGGTAAATAATGCCCGCCAGCACGCCTACCGTCAGCAAGCCAACGAGTGAGAGATGAAGGGGTTGGACGATACTGGGGGCAACATCACGCAGGGCAAAAAATGGGGTAAGCCCGACAACGTACGCCACGCCTAGCGCAACTAACGCCACAGTGGGGGATTTGATGGGTGTCACGAGGCGTGAGGAAACGCGCTCTAATGCTTCTTGAGAAGCTGAAAATGACCATAAACACGCCCATAAGCCCAGCGCACACACGGCAAGCATGATGCCAATGAACACAAGCCGTAAAGTCGCGAAGGTGGGTAGCGGTGATACGGGAGACAATACCAAACCAATTGTGCCAACCCCACACGCTAATAACGCCAATAACGCCAGCAAAAAGAAATTTTGTGCTAGGCGTGTAACGGGCATTTGTGTGGCTGTTGTTGTGGTCTTTGTCACTCGGTTAACCATTCAAGAGCTGATTCATAGGTTGTAAAGGCTTGGTGGGTAAATTTTTTTCTTTGCATCTTCAAAAAAAACTGAACGACGTTGGCGATGTAAGGCTGAGCGCGAATGAATGCCATTTTCCCTTGTTGGGTGGGATAAGCACGGATAACCCGTCAATGCTCGACCGCTGAAGTAGGGCGTAAAGGCGTTTGCGGAAGCTGTGAAATCGAGCAGGATGAGCATTTCATCTATGCGCTGGGTGCTTTCAAGATAGTGTGTAAACTGTGCCACCCACGCATCCACAGTTGCCCGAGAAGAATCACCAAAAATGTAGGTGATCACTCTGCCGTCAAGCTCGGTTTTTACTGCTAGTTTTGCTTCTGAAGCCATGTTTCATCCTCTAACCTTTAAGCTACATCCTAAAGTTGCCATAGTGGGGTGCGCCTTTGCTTACCCAATTATCGTTATAAGACATGCTTAACCCCATGATGAGGGCGTTGCGGGTAGCACGTGGGTCAATAATGCCATCATCCCACAGGCGTGCCGTGCCATAGTAGGGGTCAGATTCTTTCTCAAACGTAAAGCGCACCATTTGCTTCATTTGCTCAATGGTTTCCATGTCGGGTTCAATTCCTTTACGGCGTGCGCTGGTTTCTTGCACAATGCCCAGTACGCCTGCGGCTTGTTCTGCGCCCATCACCGCAGTTCTGCTAGTAGACCAAGAGAAAATGAGACGCGGGTCATAAGACCGCCCACACATGGCATAATAGCCCGCTCCATACGCACCACCCACCAGCACTGTAAACTGTGGAACGTTGCTATTGGCTACGGCGTTAATCATCTTGCTACCGTCCTTGATGATACCCCCTTGTTCGGCTTTTTTGCCCACCATAAAGCCCGTGATATTTTGCAGGTAAATGATGGGAATACGCGAGTGATTGCACAATTGAATGAACTGTGCCGCTTTGTTTGCGCTTTCGCTAAAGAGAACGCCATTATTGGCAATGATACCCACAGGGTAGCCTCCGATATAGGCGTTTACACACACTAGCGTACTGCCATAATCGGGCTTAAACGCCATTACCCTAGAGCCATCAACAATTCTGGCAATAACTTCAAGCATATCAAGCGGTTTTCTGACGGTATCAATGGGAACAATGCCCAGTAATTCGTTGGGGTCATAGTGAGGTTCTTCGGGGGTTTTTAGGCGTGCGTCCGTGTGCTTGCGCCAGTTCAGGTTACCCACAATGTCACGCCCAATGCGTAAGGCTTCGGCATCGCTTTCTGCCACATAGTCAACTAGACCACTAACGCGAGCGTGCATGTCTGTGCCACCCAGCGTTTCTTCGTCTACGGTTTCACCTGTTGCCATGTACACTAAGGGGGGACCCCCCAAGAAGGCGAGGGCTTGGTTACGGACGAATACATTATAATCGCTTAAGCCCGGCACGTATGCGCCCCCTGCCGTGCTATTGCCAAACACCAAAGAAATTTGGGGCAAGCCTAATGCGCTCATCTGGGCTTGATTGGCAAAGCCACGCCCGCCTTTTACAAATAGCTCACTTTGATGGGGCAAATTTGCGCCCCCACTTTCCACCAAGTACACGGTAGGAAGGCGGTTCATGCGGGCAATTTCTTGGGCGCGGAGTGATTTTTCTACGCTGATGGGGTAAGACGTACCGCCTTTAATGGCGGGGTTGTTTGCGCTAATCATCACTTCAACGCCGTTGATATAGCCAATGCCTGTAATGATGCCTGCGCCGGGTGTGTCGTTGTCATACATATCATAGGCGGCAAGCGACGATAGCTCTAAAAATGGGGTGTTGGGGTCTAAAAGGCGTTCCACACGCTCGCGGGCGGGTAATTTGTCTTGCCCAATCATGCGCTCTTCTTGTTTTTTGCCTGCCTGTCTAACGGCTTCTTGGCGGGCTTCTAGCGTCTCAATAAGGGAGGTGTTGTGGGTGTAGTGCGCTTGGTAATCTTCGCTGCGAGTTTTAATTTTGCTTTGAATAAGTTGCATAAGGGTCTCGCTCTCAAACAAGAAATCTAAATTGTGATTTGATTTTACCCCTACACCCCTCTATCGCCAATACACAAGCTAAAAATGCGCGCTCACATCCCCCAATCATTAGGGGGTTGGCGACGTTAAGACTATTGCGCCTTACAAATTAAAAGACTATGATAACCCATGCTATGAAAAACACATGCCTTTACAACGTTGAGTTTTCTCAATTTTTCGCCCGTCGCAGATAGATGTGGATGGGCTTTTTGCATGTTGGGGCGTGTTTACCAGGTGAGTTTAGCTAGGTTTAGCTACGTTAAAAGGAAAGAAAACATGGAACTCGATATTCGTCGCATTCTTATTGGTAAACCCATTGCGACCAAAGAGGCACAACATCAACGCCTTAATAAACCAAAAGCATTAGCAGTTTTTTCGTCGGATGCGTTGTCGTCTAGTTCTTACGCCACAGAAGCGATTTTGTTGGTGTTGGTGGCGGCTGGGGCTTCTGCTTTAGGGCTGTCTTGGTGGATTGCTTTAGGCATTACAGCACTCCTCATTATCGTGGCGTTCTCCTACTATCAAACCATCCATGCTTACCCTAGTGGGGGTGGTGCATACGTGGTGGCAGCCGAAAATTTGGGTAAATATCCGGGTTTGGTGGCGGCGGCTTCTTTGCTAATTGATTATACGCTAACGGTTGCTGTAAGCGTGTCGGCAGGTGTGGCAGCTCTTACGTCGGCATTTCCACAGTTTATAGAGTATCGCGTGCCGTTGGCATTGATGATTGTGGTGTTTATCACCGTGATGAACCTTCGTGGCGTAAAGGAAAGCGGGACTTTCTTTGCGATTCCTACATATATGTTTATCTTTGGCATTTTTATCATGATTGGTGTCGGCTTTCTTAGGTTTGCGACGGGCAACATCCCTACCGCCGTTTCACCCGAAGAATACGAAACCTATCGCCAATCTTTAGAAGCCACTACCAATGGCTTAACGCTGTTCTTGCTGATGAGGGCATTTGCGGCGGGCTGTACGGCACTGACAGGCATCGAAGCCATCTCTAATGGTATTCCTGCTTTTCAAGCCCCAGAAAGCCGTAACGCAGGGCAAACCCTGATTGCCATGGTGAGCATCTTAAGTGTGCTGTTTGTAGGGATTACCTTCCTTGCCAATAACTTTCCTGTGGTGGTACATGCACACGGGGGTCCCACCGTCCTTTCGCAGTTAGCCAGCGAGGTGTTTGGGGGCGAGAACGTTTTCTATTTCTATATCCAGTTTTCCACGCTGTTTATCTTGTCTTTGGCGGCAAATACGGCATTTGCAGACTTTCCACGCCTTGCCTCGCTTATTGCGCGTGACCGCTATTTGCCACGCCAACTCACTAGTTTGGGTGACCGTTTGGTCTTTAGCAACGGCATCATTACTTTAAGCGTGGTTGCCAGCATCCTGATTATTCTGTTTGATGCTCGTGAGCATAATTTGCTTCCGTTATATGCGGTGGGTGTGTTTATCAGCTTTACGCTGTCACAAAGTGGGATGGTGCGCCACTGGCTAAGAGAACGCCGACACGAGGGCTTTAAGCCTAATCCGCTGTGGTATTTTCACATCGGTATGAATGGTTTTGGGGCGTTGTGTACGTTCATTGTGATGATTGTCCTGATGGTCACCAAGTTTACCGAAGGTGCCTGGTTGGTCATCGTGACAATCCCGTTTTTGATTGCCATTTTCTTGCGGATTCATAGCCATTATGGGCAGGTGGCGCACTCACTATCGCTAGATGGTTTGCGTCCGGGGCCCATTGTGGATGAACATCCCGACCGTAGCGAAGCCCCCGTGGTGGTGCTGATGAACAGCCTTAACCGTTGTTCGTTGCAATCACTAGAATATGCCATGCGTATTTCTAAAAATGTGCGTGTGTGTGCCATTGCCACCGAAGAAAGCGTGATTGAACGCCTAAAGTATAACTGGACACGCTGGCATTTAGAGCATATCCCGTTAGATATTGTAGAATCGCCCTACCGTGAAATTGGTCGTCCTTTGGTGGAATATTTGCATACCATTGATGACCAAATTACCGATAACATCCCCACGATGGTAGTTTTACCCCAGTTTGTGGTATCTGAGTGGTGGGAGAAATTGCTTCATAACCAAACAAGTACCACGATTCGGGATGCTATCTATCAAGATCAAATTACGCGCGGTCGTGGTCGCCCTGTCATTGATGTGCCTTATCGCATTGGGGATGATCTATATCGCCCTGTGTGTATTGAAGAGGATTGTGAGCCTGAAAGTGTGGTGAACACAGAAGTAGCCCCCCCCACAGCATCCGACTCATCAGACAACACACCTTTAGATAGTGCGCCATCACACCCCGAAGCATCCGATAACCACGCATAAAAACATGCTAAATCAGGGGGCAAGCCAAAGGGTTTGCCCCTTTGTCTTTGCTTTAGCACGCTGATTTGTATGAGAATGGTTGCCACTTCTCACGCATGGCTTTATAATTCGATGAAGTGCCGTTTCGCACATATCGGAGGAAAGCATGAGTTTGGGTGACTTTGGGGCGCGATATAAGCAAGCTCGCGCAAAAGATAATCAAAACCAAGACGGTGATAAGCCGTATGACCACGCGCAAAGCTACGCTTTGCGTAGCAGAATCTTGGGGGTTTTAATACGAGATGCGCGTTTGGCGGCACGTCGCACGCTAGAGGATTGTGCGAACCTTCTCAACAGTACGCCAAAAACAGTAGAGGCGTGGGAACTAGGAGACTTAGCCCCCGACCTTGCCCAGCTGGAACTATTGGCATATTACCTTGATGTTCCTATTAGCCATTTTTGGGGCGCAGACACGCTAAACGCGCCTTCTCACACTCATCATACCCAACAAGAATTTATGAACTTGCGTCACCGTATGGTAGGGGCGTTATTGCGCCAAGCTCGTGAGCAAGCCAACCTAACGTTAGAGCAAGTGGCAGAACAATCCTATTTGGATGTGGAGCTACTCACGAGCTATGAGCTAGGCGAAACCGCCATCCCAATGAATGCGCTGTTTGTGCTGTCTACGATTGTAAAGAAGAACGTGGACTATTTTACTGAAACATCGGGCTACATTGGCGAGTTGCTACGAATTAGGGAAGAATGGAAACGGTTTACAGAACTGGATGAAGAAGTTCGTAAGTTTGCTGCCAATCCGCTTAACTTGGGTTTTATGCGAATTGCGATGATGTTCAGCCAAATGCCCGCCGAAACCCTACGTAAAGTGGCAGAAGGCATGTTAGATATTACCATGTAGATACAGCTTTAACTTAAGACACACAAGGAGAAAGAATAACATCATGGCAACCGCAAAAGAACTGCAAGAACAAGGGATTTTACTCTTTGACAAGCATGATTATGAGGCGGCTGTACGAGCATTCTCACAATCAAAAGATGCCTATGAAGAAGCCAAGCAACCCGACATGGTAGCAGAAATGCAGGTGAATATTGGGCTAGTTCACCGCGCATTGGGCGAAAACCAACAAGCCCTAGAGCTAATGCAAGCGGCAGTACGCACGTTTCAAGAACAAAGCGACACCCTGCGGACCGCCCAAGCACAAGGTAATTTGGGGGGCGTTTATGCGGCACTAGGCGACAAAGATAAGGCACACCATGCTTATCGCCAAGCTGCCGATACTTTTCGCGATTCAGGTGAGAACCAAATGTATGCCCGCACACTTTTAGCCATTGGGGGTATGCAATTACGCGCAGGTGAAATTTTTAAGGGTGTGGCAACCTTTAAGGTGGCGTATGAGTTTTTAGATAATTTATCGCCTACACAAAAAATTATCCAAAGCCTGTTTAACCTGATTAACCGTATTAGCGGAACGCCCGTGCCTAACTAACTTAGGAATATTTTTTACGACTAAGACCGAATAGTTAAGAGGGGTAGGGGAATTCTCCTGCCCCTCTTGTTGTTATAAGAGCGCATTGTTTAAGGATGTAAGCATTGAAAAAGTTAAGTTTAGCCCTGCTTTTGGCTGTGATTATTGCGTGTGTTTCTATGCTTATTTACAGGGGGCGTGATGACAGTGGCGATGAACTAAGCTACTTTGACGCATCAACAAGCTGGGTGCGCTTTGGCGATTTTGGTTTTGATGAGTCTTTGTGGCGTAGCTTTCCAAACTTGCTTTTGCCCACGGATGCGCTTCCTATTCAAGAGCTTGCCGCATCTGAACGCGCTTTTTCGCGACTTATTAGCCCGCTGGTGTGGCTTGCAGACCACTTGCCACAAGTGGGGGTATTGCATGGCGTATGGTTGGCAAATGTGCTAGTGGCAATAGCGTTGGGTGTGCTGTTTTTTGCGCTGGCGTTGCGTTTGGGCTATAGCGAGGGTGTCGCGTTTGGGGTGGCATTGGCGACATGTTTATTTACCAGCCTCACCAGCTACAGCAAAACGCTTTTTAGAGAGCCGATGGTGGCGTTTTTCTTGTTGCTTAGCGTATATGCGGTATATAGGGCGCGTGCCTCACGCCAATGGTTTTGGGGTGCAGTTTGGGCGAGTATTGCCGTTTTAGGCACGTATAGTGCATATCTGATTAAAGATTCGGCGTTTTTGGCATTGCCCGCCTTAGCCTTGTTAGCAATACCCCATATTCCTCGTTTGGCACAGTCGCGCGGTTTGGTACGAGTGTATCAAGCCTTGCTCGTGTGTGCGTTTGTTTTTACGGTGTTGATGGCGTATAGCACGCCGTTTCACAACATCATCAACGACATTCTTGCGCCCATTTTGCGCCTGCTAAACGCGAAAACAGCGTTTTCTCAAGAGGCTTTGCACGCTTATTTATTTAGTGTGGGGGGGAGCTTATGGGGAACGTCGCCCATTTTGCTTTTGGGTTTTGTGGGTGCGTGGTATTGGCGAAAAACACGCCCTCGCCTCTTGTGGGTGATTGTCTTGATGGTTTTGGGATATACGTTTGGTCATGCCTATTTAACGGGCGAACATTGGTCGGCAGGCTTGTCTTGGTTGCCCCGTTTTCTTGTGCCGATTGTGCCATTATTGGGCTTGCTATTGTTGCCCGTGTTTAAGCGCATCGTGCAGGTTCGCCCCCGTTTTTTGATAGCCATCACGCTGATTTTGGGCGTGTATAGCGCATGGATTAACGTGGTGGCGAGCATCTCTTTTTTGCAAACGTACACGCTGTTTTACCCCGAAGGTGCGCCCCGTGTGTGGGGTTGGTCAGAGGGACTCAATAGCCTTTCTTATTTGCGCTGGCTGTTATTGCCCCAAACATGGGGGAGCGTGGGCTATGATTTAGCGTGGTATCGGGCGGGCTTGCCCTTGTGGGCTTGGTCGAATGGTGTGTTATTTTTGGTTGCGCTTGGCTGTGCATATTGGGTTATGCGCCATCAGACATTGCCGAAACGGGCGTTGCTGGGTGTTGTGACACTCTTATTGGTGGTGCTGGTGGTGAATGGGGCAGGCTTGGTGTCTTTACATGATGTTGACCCCGAACACCAAGCCACAGATGCCAGCCTACATCAGGCGCTCGCCTTGCTAGACGAAATGGCAAAAGAGGGGGATGTGCTACTGCTCCCTGATTTACGCGCATCAGACTTTGTACTCAATGAGCTACGCGGTGCAAAAGTGCGCCCGTTGGTGCTAGGTGACCAGTGGGGCGAAACCTATAACGCCGTTGATGAACCTCAAATACGCTCGGAGAGTGTGCCAGATTTGCTGATATGGGGGGCAATGCGCTCTGTTGACCATTTGGCATTACAACAAAGGCGCGTGTTTTTATTGGCAACCCTAAGTGACTATGAAACGTGGGCAGTGCGCCCCGTAGAACGCTATCTCAATCTACAGTATGCCGTCGTACAACAGTGGACAATGCAAGACAATAGAACGCGCCTCTTAGAGTATGCGATGGTGGGGCAACTTCCTTCACGGACGTTTTCTCTGCCCGAAGTTCGGCTAGAGGCACGCTTTGGCGACCATATTCGCTTACACGGGGTCACATTGCCCAATGGCACACGCTATGCCCCCGATGACACGCTTGCTATCGCGTTTTCTTGGTCGGCAGATGCGACGGTGACAGATGACATGGTGATGACATGGTTTATTAACCCCACTGGCAATACCGCGCCCCCCGTTCAGGCAATGGATGCTCGCCCGCAAAATGGCTTCGCATCAACGCTATTGTGGAAGCCTTATGAGCGTGTGTGGGACAGGCGCGGGCTACGTTTGCCATCGGGCTTGCCTGCGGGTGAATATGAGGTGTGGGTGCTGATGTATCGCTTTGTGGATGGCGCACCGCAACGCCTAACTGTAAGCGCACAAGAGGGCATGACGGTACTTGAGGAGAGTGTTTTGGTGTTACCCATAACACTTGTCATAGAGTAATCTTGTGAATAACCACTTTATGCACAAAATTGGATATTTTGGACTTACTTGGTTTAATGCGTTCTTGTAAGATTAAAGATGTTTGGGCAACCTATACGACAGGAAGATACCATGTCATCGGAATTTGAAATAAACGGTTCATTCCAAAGTGACCGCCGTAGCCCTGCCCGTTTTGTGTGGTCGCATGTGATGCGCCATAAATTAGTGGCAGTAACTATGATTGTGGGTGGGTTTAGTAATGCTGCACTGGCTTCTGCGCTTATGGTTTTTCTGGGGTTGGTGTTTGACATCCTGCAAGATAACGCCAATACCGATAAAATGTCGAGCATTATCCCCATCATTGTGCTGATTGTCTTGTCGCAATTGTCACGCGCTGTTTTACAACTGATGCGAAACTTTTCTTCAGAGGTGTTTGCACAGCGTATAGAACGTGATGTTCGTGATGAGCTTTACGCCAGCTTGCTAGGTAAGAGTATGGCATTTCACGATTCAAAGCCTGTGGGCGACATTATGGCACGTGTAACCAATGACGTGCGCGAACTAAACTTTATGATGAATCCGGGCTTTAACATGGTAATTGGTTCAGGTTTCTTCTTGTTGTTGCCACTTCTTATCATACCCTTTACCAGCCTAGAGCTGTTGCTTGTGCCATTGGTTTTTGTGGTGGTGCATGTTATTACACAGTATCGCTTTGTTGCTTCCTTACACCCTATCGCAGAAAACGTGCGCCGTAGCTTTGGTAATATGAACGCCCGACTGGCAGAAGCCCTTGATGGCTTGCAAGTGGTAAAAGGCACTGCCCAAGAAAAACAAGAGGGCGAGTACTTTAGTCGCCTTGTGAATGACTGGGCTAAATACTATATCCAACAGGGCATGGTAGAAGCGCGTTACTTGCCGTATTTGTGGCTGGGTTTGGCGTTTGCCGTTGGCTTTATGCACGCAATGTTGATGTACCAACGGGGCGTAATTACGCAGGGTGACATTGTGAACTATATGGGGCAGTTGGGGCTGTTTGGCTTTCCTGTATTTGCTTCGTTGTTTGCACTCTCACGGATTGCTTCGGGGTATGCCAGCGCGGAACGCATTTTGAGCATTATCAATGACGAAATGACCATGCCCCAAAAAGAAAACCCTTATCGTGGCACGCTTAAGGGGCGCGTGACGTTTGAAAATGTGGACTTTGGCTATGCCGAAGGACAAACAATCTTGAGAAATATCACCTTTAGCGTAGAAGCGGGCAAAACCGTAGCCATTGTGGGTCAAACGGGCGCGGGCAAAACAACCATTGCCAAGCTACTTAACCGCACCTATGACACGACAAAAGGGCGCGTTTTAATTGATGATGTGGACGTGCGCGACTGGGATATTGAGCAATTGCGCTCACAAATTAGTGTGATAGAGCAAGATATTTTCTTGTTTAGCCGTACTATCGCCCAAAACATTGCATTTGGTACAGATGATGCCAATCAAGCCGAAATTGTAGCAGCCGCTAAAAAAGCTCAAGCCCACGAGTTTATTGAATCGTTCCCTGAGGGCTATGAAACGGTGGTTGGACAACGTGGCGTAACCTTAAGTGGTGGGCAACGCCAACGGTTGGCGATTGCGCGGGCGTTTCATAGTGACCCGCCAATTTTGATTTTGGACGATAGCACCAGTGCAATTGACAGTGCCACAGAAGACCGCATCCAAAAAGCCATCTGGAACGCTGCCAAAGGGCGTACCACGCTTTTGATTACACATCGGCTCTCTCAAATTCGTTGGGCAGACCATATCATCGTGCTAAAGCAAGGCACGATTGTGGCGCAAGGCTCACATGATGAGCTGTTAGAATCTAGTGAAGCGTATCAACGTATTTTTGCGCGTTATGAAACGCCCACCAAGCAACCCGACCTTGAACCCACCCTTCCCCAAGAAGTTTAACCAGAGAGCGATAACAGATGGGCTTTTTAGGCAATCTTGATGCAGATAAGTATGACCGCGCTTACAGTGATAAACAGCTGTTTGGGCGCATTGCAGACTATTTACGCCCCTATAAGCGCGAATTATCGTGGGTGGTAGGGGCGTTTACGCTTTTATCAGTGGTCTCATCTTTACGCACATTGCTGATTGCGTGGGGTTTGGGCTATTTAGCCGATGAATCTAATGCGGTTTGGCTGATTGTGGGTGGGTTATTCATTGTAGGCATCTCGGAATATTGGCTCAATATGATGCGCCGCGCTATGCTGGGGCGTATGATGGGGCAATTAGTGGCAAAGATGCGTCAAGATGCGTTTGATGCTGCCATTAACCGTGATTTATCGTTTTACGACAACAACAAAACAGGCAAAATCGTTAGCCGTATTACAGGCGATACCCAAGAGTTTGGCGATGTGATGCTGTTTACCAGCGATGTTCTGGCGCAACTTATCTCTGTGCTATTCTTGGTGGTGATTCTCATTCGGGAATCGGTGTTCTTAACGATTGTACTTATATCTACCTTGCCCTTGTACTATGGCGCAACCATGCTCTTTAGGGTGTTGGCAAGACGCGCCACCCGTCAAGGCTCACGCGCAATGGCGATAGTCAACGATAACATTCAAGAAAGCGTAACGGGCATCAGTATCGCGAAGAACTTCCACCGTGAAGCCATGATTTATGGCGAATTTGAATCTATCAACAAACAGTCTTATGCCATTAACTTACGGCGTGGTTTTGTGGTGGCGATGGTATTCCCTGTCATGAACGGCTTAATTGGCTTGTCGTTTGCGGTGGTGGTGTACTTTGGTTCACAAAGCGTGATCGAGGGGGCTGTTACGGCAACGGCATGGTTCTTATTTGCCCAAGCTGTAGACCGCTTCTTGTTCCCCATTATCAATATCGCATCATTTTGGAGTCAGTTTCAGCAGGGACTAAGTGCTGCCGAGCGCGTTTTTGCCCTGATTGATGCCGAGAATACGGTACTGCAAAATAACTCGCTCTCGGCAGAGGGCTTAAAGGGTGAAATTTTGTTTGAGGGCGTGAACTTTGCGTATCGTGAAAACGAACTCATCCTAAAGAACTTTAACCTAGACATCAAG
>Ga0163144_10023399_pt1 | contig 12188 bp, 6 predicted proteins | sample OliLak19BULKMAT1_FD_123175 | JGI IMG/M metagenome (GOLD analysis project Ga0163144, IMG submission 123175) | Freshwater microbial mat bacterial communities from Lake Vanda, McMurdo Dry Valleys, Antarctica - Oligotrophic Lake LV.19.BULKMAT1 | ecosystem: Environmental > Aquatic > Freshwater > Lake...
CTGGTCTAGCGATGGGGCAATGGTGATAAGTGTCTCTACATAAAACCAAACAGCGCATGGGCTAGGGCCAATGTTTTGTACAGAGCAGTTTCTGTACTGGCGGGCATGAGATACTATGTACTGACCCGGAGCGCCATAGGTATGGGTAAACCTGTAAATATTTTTTGTGGTAGAGCTCCCAGGTATGGCTGTTTCAGATACCTTGGGCTCTTCTTTAGAAGAACCGTCTCCAAAAAAAAGAATATTGGTTGGGTCTGGGATATTAGAGGCAGGGTCTTGATAAATTGTTAATGTAAAATCAAAGGTATTAGAGCTACCCGCCCGGCGTATGGCGGTAATCTCTCCCCCACGGATGTGAGAGGCAAAACCATAAGCCACTGGAAACCAAAAGAATAATAAAAATAGGAGATGTTTTTTCATAGAAGCGGGCTAGCCAAGAAGTAACAATTTTAACGCAAAAACAGTTGTATAAGTGGTTTTTAGATTGAATCTAATTGGTGAGCCTGCCAATTACCTCGTACTTTTGAGCCCACATAGTATTACAACGCATGAATTGGTTTGTTAGCCTATTGAGCAGCAATATCGGCAGAAAGCTGGTTATGGCTCTCACGGGCCTGTTCTTAGTTTCTTTTTTGTTTATCCACCTGTCTGGTAACCTGCTCTTGCTAAGCCAAGACGATGGGTTCTCCTTTAACCAGTTTTGCCATTTTATGGGCACAAACCCTGTTATACGGGTTTTAGAGTATGTGCTTTTTGCTGGGTTTATAATTCACATCGCCACAGCTTATGTTTTAATTGCAAAAAACAAGTCTCGCAGGCCGGTTGCTTATGCAGTTGGTAGCAAAACCCCACGCGTAAGTTGGTATTCTAAAAATATGGCATTAACAGGTACGCTTATCTTGGTGTTTTTAGTTCTGCACATTAAGACCTTTTGGTACGAGTTTAAGTTTGGCACCTTGCCAAAAGTTTATTATACAGAGATAGTGGGGGTGGGTGAGCACAACCAAGCTTCTGTAAATAGCATAAAACCTGGAGAACAAGCTCCCAAAGGTGTACAGGTATATGCCAACTACACCATTATTGCAAAAGAGGTTTTTGCACAGCCAGCTTATGTAATAGTGTACATACTTTCGTTTGTATTGTTAGGTATGCACTTAATACATGGCTTTGCCAGCGGTTTCCAAACCCTTGGCTTAGCTCATAAAAAATATACGCCCATTATCCGGGGGTTAGGTTTGCTAATAAGCGTTGTAATCCCGCTCGGGTTTGCACTTATTCCTATCCAGATACTGTTTACTCAATAATCTCTGTTTTCACTCACACCCCCCAATTCTTGTCTGCCAGAAATTGCTAGAAATGGACATAAACCTAGACTCCAAAATCCCTGAGGGCCCACTGGCCGAAAAGTGGACCAAGCACAAGTTCAGCCTTAAGCTGGTGAACCCAGCCAACAAGCGGAAATACGATATTATTGTTGTGGGGTCTGGCCTTGCTGGTGCTTCTGCAGCGGCATCTCTGGCAGAGCTTGGCTACAACGTAAAGATTTTTACCTATCACGATAGCCCGCGCCGTGCGCACTCTATTGCTGCCCAAGGTGGCATTAACGCCGCAAAAAACTACCAAAATGACGGTGACAGCGTTTACCGGCTCTTTTATGATACACTCAAGGGGGGCGATTTTAGAGCCAGAGAAGGAAACGTGCACCGCCTTGCAGAGGTATCTGTAAACATTATAGACCAATGCGTAGCGCAGGGTGTACCCTTTGCCCGTGAGTATGGAGGCCTACTTGCCAACCGATCTTTTGGCGGTGCCCAAGTGAGCCGTACCTTTTACGCCCGCGGCCAAACCGGCCAGCAACTTTTACTGGGCGCGTACTCTGCCCTCAGCCGCCAGATCTCCGCCGGCAAGGTTAAACTCTACAACCGATCAGAAATGATGGACCTAGTCTTGGTAGACGGCCAAGCAAAAGGTATTGTAACGCGGCACCTTATCACCGGAGCCATAGAATCGCATGCGGGCCATGCTGTTTTGCTATGCACAGGGGGGTACGGTAATGTATTTTTTCTGAGCACAAACGCTATGAACTGCAACGTTACCGCTGCATGGCGTGCCCACAAAAGAGGAGCACTTTTTGCTAATCCCTGTTTTACGCAGATTCACCCCACGTGCATACCCGTATCGGGTGATTATCAGAGTAAGCTGACGCTAATGTCAGAATCTTTGCGCAATGATGGGCGCGTATGGGTGCCCAAGACAAAAGAAGGGGCCCAGCAGATTAGGGAAAGCAAAAAATTACCCACAGATCTTAAAGAAGAAGAGCGCGACTATTTTCTAGAGCGTAAATACCCTTCTTTTGGTAACCTTGCCCCGCGTGATATCTCTAGCCGGAGCGCAAAAGTAATGTGTGATGAAGGCCTAGGTGTAGGGCAAACAGGCTTGGCCGTTTACCTAGATTTTGCCGATGCCATAAAACGCGACGGACAGCCAGCTATTGCAGCCCGTTATGGTAACCTCTTTGATATGTATGAAACCATAACAGGAGAGAACCCATACCAGCAACCCATGCGTATTTACCCAGCAGTGCATTACACCATGGGTGGGCTCTGGGTAGATTATAATCTAATGACAAACGTGCCAGGGTGTTTTGCACTTGGCGAGGCCAACTTCTCAGACCACGGCGCTAACCGCCTAGGTGCCAGCGCTTTAATGCAAGGCCTTGCAGATGGTTATTTTGTAGTTCCTTACACATTGGGGGATTATCTGGTATCTACAGGATCTGCCAAACTAGCCAATGATGGGCCAGAGTTTAAACAAGCAGAGCAGGATGTTAAAGACCGTATTGCTACAATCCTGGCCATTAAAGGCACCCGTACTGTAGATGAAATACACAGAGACCTAGGCCTAACCATGTGGGATTATTGCGGCATGAGCCGTACAAAAGAAGGTCTGGAGCATGCCCGCGAGCACATTCAAAAACTTAAAAAAGATTTTTGGTCTAATGTGAAAGTAGTAGGCACTGATAAAGAAATGAACCAGACCCTAGAGAAAGCGCTACGTTTGGCAGACTTTATAGAGCTGGGTGCTTTAATGATAGAAGATGCGCTTGACCGGAACGAAAGCTGCGGCGGGCACTTCAGAGAAGAATACCAAACCCCAGATGGCGAGGCTGACCGTAATGATGAGGCCTACGCCTACGTTGCAGCCTGGCAGTATACGGGAGAGAACAACCCCGAGGTTCTTGTAAAAGAACAGCTCAAGTTTGAAAACCTTAAACCATCTAAGCGTAGCTACAAATAATGGCAACTCAATCCATGAACCTTACACTCAAAATCTGGCGCCAAAAGAGCAGAGATGCCAAAGGCAGCCTGGTTACGTATAAAGTAAGCGGTATAAACGAGCACATGTCTTTCTTAGAAATGCTAGATGTGCTCAATGAAGATTTGCTGCGCAAAGGAGAAGAACCGGTAACTTTTGATCATGATTGCCGCGAGGGAATTTGTGGTACCTGCTCTTTGTATATAAACGGACGGCCCCACGGGCCCGCCCGCATTACTACCTGCCAGCTGCACATGCGTACTTTTAAAGATGGAGACACAATAGTAATTGAGCCTTGGCGTGCGGCCGCGTTCCCTATAGTAAAAGACTTAATGGTAGATCGCTCTGCTTTTGACAGGATTATACAATCAGGCGGGTTTGTATCTGTAAATACAGGCTCTGCAAGGGATGCAAACGAGATTCCTATAGGTAAAGAAGTGGCCGATGAAGCCTTTAACTCAGCTACCTGTATAGGTTGCGGGGCCTGTGTGGCAGCCTGTAAAAACGCCAGCGCCATGCTTTTTGTTGGAGCCAAAGTGTCTCAACTGGCCATGCTGCCTCAGGGCAAGCCAGAGGCAAAACGCCGGGCAGAAGCCATGGTGGCCCAAATGGATGCAGAAGGTTTTGGTGCCTGCACAAACACTATGGCCTGTGTGGCAGAGTGCCCTAAATCTATTAGTATGGCCAATATTGTGCAGCTAAATAGAGAGTTTATTGGCGCCAAGCTTACCAGCAATAATGTTTAAAATCTGAGATTTTATGTACACAAGCCGTGCCCAGCACGGCTTTTTTGTTTTTTATAACATCGCACCTTGCATCTTGCACCGTAGGTATCCGCGCTGTGCACATGTTTAGCCAAAAAGTAAAAAAATGGGGTATAGTCTTTTCTCTGGCTTTTGGGGTCTCTAGGCTTTTACATGCCCAAGTGCCTGCGTTGCAGTTAGAAAATACGCCCGTGGGGCTTACAGGAGCAGCAGGGCTGCCGCTTGCAGCCCCAGCGTCTGCTAGGGTGTGGGGGGGCTTTGCCAGTTTAGACACGCTAAAAACTATAACTTTTGGTGGGGCATATGGTGTAGGCGCGCAAGGTGTAAATGGGTTTAATATTGGTGGCGCAATAAGTGTTAAGCGGTTTTCTGTTTTTGCTTGGACCTCTGGCCTAACGGTGCGGCTTACAGATGTAATGCCATCCGTTAGCTTTTTGCAACGAAACTCACGCTTTGGCACCCAATACCTGTTTGGCCATACATCCGTTGTAGCTGGGGCACAGGTAACTTATACCAGTATAAACGCATCTGCCAGAACTCAAGCCGTATACCCTTATCTATCTGTTGCCCACAAAGTAGGAGCCTGGCAGGTTGGGGCTAGATTTTCTAACATTTTAGGTACTAAGGCCCAAGCAGAGGGCTTGGTGGGCCAAGTACGAGACTCTAGCCTTATTAGCAGAGAGACAAAAGCGGCTATAGATGCCCCTAGACAATTTCTTATTTACGGCCAGGGCCTGCATACGTTTTCTTTGCTTACCATTGGCTACAGTGTAGGGTTTAGCCTAGTGCAAAACGCAGCTAAAGAGCTGCTAACTTTTGGTTCTGGAACCTCTGGCGCAGCATTGCAAACTGCTATATCTTTGAGCTATAAGGATAAGATATTTGCTCAGGCAGGGTACAGACCTGCACAAGAGCGCAAGCTATCACAGGTTTCTTACGGGTTATTGCTAAAAGGAAAAGAAGTTTCTCTCCAGTATAGCTCGCAAAACCTTTATTATTTTGGGTCACACAGAATTCACAACCTTGGCTTGGTGTTTACAACCCGTTAAGCAGTAGTTATGCAACGCATTTTATACATACTCAGCATTCTGGTTCTGCTAGCAGAGCCGCTAGTGGCGCAGACTTGGTATACCCAAGGCCAACAGGCCGTGTACATTCCAGTGCCCAAACAAGGTATTTACGCGCTATCGGGCAATCAACTCCCTAGCCTTGTGGGCACACCAGCCCAAACCCTAAAACTATACCACAACGGGCAGCAAGTAGCCATAAGTATTACTGATGCCAATACCGATGGCATCTTTTCTGGCACAGACTCACTGTTCTTTTTTGGCAAGCAAAACCAAGGCGAAGCCGAACGCGCTTATTATCAAAGACCACAGTATCAAAATCCTGACAACCCGCTTTATGGCCTAAACGGAAGATATTACCTGTTGCAGTCAGTCGGCACAGGAAAACGAATTGCAAACACAGCTATAAACCCAAGTGCTGCCGATGCTGAATGGCAGGCTGTTTTTAAAGTAGTGCCCCGGCTAGAATACAATTTTGGGCTGGGCAATCTGGTAAGTAAATTTCATGCCAGTACCGTGGGTAACGGCGAGGGGTGGTGCAGCTTTTCTTCTGGCCATTCTGCCCAAATAATAAACCCTTATGCGGCTCGTGCTGGGGCGGCACAAATACGTGCAGCATTTTGTGGGCGCAATGCTGGCACTAAGGCTGTTACCATTAACCTTGGCAGCACAAGAGCCCTAGCCTCTACTGTAGTGTCTTATACCCGTAAAGAGGATTCTGCCAATGTGGATGCCGCGCTTTTGGGGCCCACCATAAATTTTCTATTTGCCTCAGAACAGCAAACGGCCTCACTTATGTGGGCAAAGCTGCAAGTGCCCGTGCAGGCAAAAGCTGTAAATAACCCAGCTTTGCTTGTAAGCACTCAGTTGGGTAACCAACCTTTAAAATTTACAAATGCTGGGGTAGGGGGGTATTTATTGCAGGTTTCATCAGAATACGCGCCTAAATGGCTAACGGCAGACGCGGGCAAGCTTTATGTAGATGCTGGTATTGCAGATAACAAACCTGCCGTATGGCTACAAACTAGGGCTTTTACATTACCAGACTCTATTTTAAAAAGGGTGAGCTTGGGTAGTGAACCGCTGCCCCTAAACGGAGAAGTTGTTTTTGTAACACCTAGCCAACTGGCAGATTCTGTAGAAGTTTATGCCAACTACCGCCGATCTGTGGCTGGTGGGCAGTATAGTGTCCGTATTATAAAAGTAGAAAAGCTTTATACCCAATATGGCTACGGGTACCCAACGTCGCAGGCAATCCGCGCTTATTTTTTAGATGCTTACAGTAAAGGAATCGTACCTAAAGCCGTATTTCTTTTTGGCAAAGGGTTGCAGCACAACTACATGGGGGGCGATATTAATTTACCAGAAAACACTATGCCCACATGGGGGTACCCTGCTTCTGATAATTACATAACAACGGCTGATACTGGGCTCTTTGTAAATAAAACCCCTATATCTCGGCTAGCGGCTAAGAGCGGGCAAGAGGTTATGGACTATCTGCGTAAGGTGCAGGTGCAAGAGGCACAAACAGACGGCTCTTGGCGCAAGCGTGGGGCACATTTAAGCGGCGGCAGAACAGAGGGTGAGATTCAGCAGTTTCGTAATTATGCCCAGTCATATACCCGCATTATTGCGGGCAAGCCTATAGGTGGTAGTGCTTTTGAGTACAGCAAACAGTCACTATCTGTAATAGAAGCCGTTAATATACGCAATACGGTAAATGCAGGCTTGGGGATAATGACACTCTTTGGCCACAGTGCCTCTACAACTACAGATGTAGATATTGGCTATGTAACAGATCCCGCCCAAGGCTATGATAATGCTGGCAAATGCCCCCTTATAGTTGTAAATGGGTGCTTTAGCGGCGATATTTTCCAGCGCGGGGCTGGCTCTTTAAATGAAAACTGGGTCTTAACCCCTAAAAAAGGAGCCATAGCCTTTGCAGGCAGTATGGATGAAGGCTTGCCCACCCTTCTTATCCGCCAATCAACCTTTTTGTATCAGGTGCAATACCAAGATACAAGCACGCTATACCGCCCCCTTGGCGAGGTATTTAGAGAAGCTAATGCACGCTATTTTAAAGATGGTGGTGGCCGCGGCCCCTTTGATAGTATAGTGGTGAGCCAAACAATTTTGCACGGAGACCCACTTGTAAGGCTCTTCCCGTATTCTAAGCCCGATTTCTCCTTTAATACGGCAAACTCGCGCCTTTTAGATCAAGATGTAACTGCCGCTAATAAATCGTTTTCGCTCAGGCTTACAGTACAAAATATGGGGCTTTACAACCCCAAAGACAGTATCTCTCTTCTGGTAAAAGTATCTGGAGTGGGCAAAAGTATAGTGGGGCGGCCAATTCTGCTACCATCTCTAAAAACAGATACCACTATAGACTATACCATTGCCGGGGTCATAAACCTAGATAACAGCTCTACCATAGAGTGTGTGCTAGACTACCTAAACAAGGTGCCAGAACAAAGTGAAGAAAACAACACGTTAACCCTTGGTGTAGGGCGTTTTCAGAGTGGTGTGTTTATTGTAGACCCCGCCCCAGATGCCATTGTCGGTAGCAGATTTTTTAACCTGCAATACCGTACAGTATCATCGCCACTTGCTACAGGCGTAGAATTTCAGGTAGATACTAATCAGTTTTTTGCAAGTGCCTCTAAGCTAAAGCTTACAGGTTCTGTAGGGCCATTGCAGCAAGTACGGGTAACCCTACCAACCCTTGCAGACTCTACCGTATTTTTTGTACGTTACCGCTTGCGGCAAGGGGCAGACTCACTCTCTTGGAAAACTTTTGCCTGCACATATATACCTGCAAAGAGTGGCTTTAGCCAATCTACGGGCTTTCAGTTTGCTACCAATGAGCAAGAGGGCTTTACTATAGACAGTACAAAACGCCGCTTGCCCTGGCGCTACATAGCCAAAACATCTACCATACGGCTATACACAGTAGGAGATTCTGTAAGGCCCACCCGTGCCAATACAGGCATAGATGTGAATGGCGTACCCTTCTTTTATGGCTCTGCCAGCAATTGCTTGAGCATTGGCCAGAACATGCTGCATTGTCTTAGGCTTAAGCGTATTTCTTTAGAACCTTACGTGCAAACACTTAACCCCGTAGATCAGTTTTGGAGATACAGCTGTGGGCGGCTACCTACTAGCATCAATTTTTATGGTACTGAAGATTTAAAACTGGGCTTTGGCTCACTCAGTGGGTATTACATAGCAGAAATGGCCCCGGGCGACTATTATTTTGCTATCTCACAAGGTAAGCTAGACTACCCCAATTTGGGTGCATGGATAATTGGCGCATCCACGTTTGTGGGCGTACACACCGATAGCTTAAAGAAAGCAACCGTGGGTAGCCCGTTTGTTACCTATGGTATACGCACCCGCAACAGCCTACCTAATATAGGCTTTACAGTGCTTGCCAAAAAGAATAACGCTATTAATGATCGTAAAGAGGTTATAGACACAACCATAATTATCAGAAAGCAGCCAACAGAAGGGCGTGTCTCTTCTGTTTTCATTGGCCCAGCTGTCCGTTTTGATAAGGTTAGCCTTGGCATATTACGCAGTGCTGGTTTAGTTGATACGGGAGTGTTTACTATCCGCGCTTACAAAGATTTTACAGATACGGGTGTAGTGGTGTATCAAGGTTTGCCACGCTCATTCTCTTTAAAAAACTTGCCGGCTGACAAGCGTTTTGTAAAGCTGTTTTATGAAGCCCCCAACCGAGGCGACAGCACCGCATATTTAGATTTTTGGCGGGTATACTACACCCAGTTTCCTGAGGGTGTTGCCGTTACAGCCAGTACCAACAATACCATAGATGCAGGGGATACAGCCCGGTTTGAGGCCAAATACGTACACACTCTAGGCAATGTGGGTGATACGCTGCTTGCAAATATGTATGTGCGCAACCAAGCTGGGGCCATTTTAAACTTTACCCAAGTAAAAGCCCTGCGCAAGGCAGGTACAGATACAACGTATGTGCGTACAAAGTTTTTAACTAAACTCACATCGCCTGATACACTGCAGTTTGAGGCTATTTTTAACACAGGCTTAAGCCCTGAGCGTGATTATTCTAACAACAATATTTTTGGCAGGGTGGTACTTAAAAAAGACCTAAATGTGTATGCAGGCTATTTTGAGGTGGACGGTACGCTACCAGAGCTGGGCATGAAAACCAGTGCCTCGCCAGAGATAGTCTACACTTTAAACCAAAGCTTTAGTAATAGAGAGCTGGTGTTACAATTTGGCCCCAGTTGCGATACCTGTAACGTGGTTACCGTTAACAACGCTGTTATGCAAGGCAGCAGGGCAGTTTTTACCCCTAAAAATCTAAAACCGGGCATGTACCAAGTGCGTGGCGTGGTTAAAGACCGTTTCCGCTTATTGGTGCCGCAACAAACTGCTTATTTTGAGGTGGTGGGCACAGATACACTCACGCTCTTTAAAATGTACCCAAACCCCGCCCGAGACAACGTTGGCTTCTATTACCAGAGCACAGCTTTGTATAACGGAGGCACGGCTGCCTTGCAGGTGTTTAACTACTTTGGCAAACAGGTGTTTTCTGCAGAGCAACAACACACAGGTTTAATTGCAGGCACCATAACCTGGAACCTACAATCTGAAGGACAACAACTGCCTCCGGGTGTTTATTTAGCACAATTTAGAGTTATAAACAACAATCCTGATGGCACTACCGGCAAGGTTACCTACCGCACTGTGCGCCTTGTTGTGGTGCGGTAAGGCAATGGCCCAAACGCAGGGTTACTCTGGCGAAATTAGAGATTCTATTCTGCACCTGCCTGCGCAGAAGGCCCACACACGTAGTGTAGCCTTTAGGCAAGCCTATGGGGATGTTTACCTATCAGATTCTTTGCGGCCTAGCTCATTGTATCTGGTTTCTAAATTTGCGCAAGGCAATGCAAGCTATGATACTGCAACAGCAGAGTTGCAAACCCGTATAGGTTGGTTTAGGGTCTCTATAGATAGTATCGGAAGGGTGATTTTGCCAAAACCCCGCGGGTACTTTTTATATTCTGTTGTAAAAACCTCGCATTTGATACAAGAGGTAGATACCCTAGATAGGTTTAGGCTATCCTCTCAGCGGGTATATAAGTATCGGGCTCTGCCCAAAATGGCGCATTATCAGGTGGATGTTGCCAAGGCACCTGTACAAGATCCCGACTGGGTAGGGTTTGGGGCAAACTTGCCCTTTAGCACCCGATTGTATGCTGGCCCCTTAGGCATAGATGCGGAGCAGATACTACGGTTTAATAGTTTTGAGTATGCTAGAGTATCGTTGCCATTTGTACTACTAAAGCCCAGATACTGGGCCACAGCCACCCTAGGATACGGCATAAACGACAGAGCATGGAAAGGGCAGGCAGTTGCTGGTTTTAGTTTAAAAAAATGGCGCATATCTGCCAATGCCTCCCGCGATTTGCAAGAGGCCAATAATCCCTTTCAACAGCTGGCATTAAGTAGGCTAGAGCAATCTCGGGGCCTATACCTGTTGCGCTTTAATAGGGTGGCACAGGTAGCTGGGGCGGTAGAGACTAAAAATTTGCGCGCAGAGATGGGGCTGCGCCGCAACTGGAACTTTGCCACAAAAGCCTATGCGGCAGGGCCTTTTTTTATGGCCACCATAGACATGCCCATACGTGGCACGGCTGTGCAACTCTCTAATGGTTTTACAGAGTATAAAGAGCTTAGCCATTTAGCCAGCTTTTCTATGTTTGGTTTTTCTGCGCAGCAGCAAAGGTTTGTTGTGCTAAGGCCTAACTACCTGTTTGCCACCAGCAAAAAGGCTTTTTTACAAGTACGGGTTATAGCATCTGGGCATGTACTATTGGGCAAAAACCCAGGCGTGCTAGACCCAATAGTTGCAGGCAATGGGGTAGATTTTAACACGGCTGCAGAAGGGGCCCTAGAGAATCTGATGCCCACTTCTTTATCTGCCCGGCAGGCTGGTGGCATTTTCTTATCTTTAGAAAAACCGATATCTATCTCTGCAGATGTGCCTTATCAGCCTGTGCCGTTTATACGCATAAACCGGTCTGCGTTATGGAACACCACCCTTATGGGCCAAAACACACACCTTACAGGGGTGCAAAACATTACCGAAATAGGGGCAGGGATACAAAACCTGTTTGTATTTCCGCTGCCGGTTTTGCGGCCCTCTATCGGGCTTGGGTACTTTGTAGGGTTTTACCCCTCTGCCCTAAAGCAGCTACAATCAGGCGGGCTCAAGTTCACCCTCCGCTTTTTCAACTAAGGGCAGCTCTTCGTAAATAATATCGGTTTCTATGCGCAGGTTTTGGATAATCATCTCTTGGCGCTCACGTGTGTTGCTGCCCATGTAGTACTCTAGCATACCCTTTATTTTATCTGCATTTTGTACCAAAATGGGTTCTAGACGTATATTTTCCCCTATGAACTGGCCAAATTCATCTGGGCTTATCTCTCCAAGGCCTTTAAACCGGGTAATCTCTGGGTTGGCCCCTAGTTTGCGCATGGCTCTCTGTTTCTCTTCTTCAGAATAACAGTAAAAGGTCTCCTTTTTATTGCGTACCCTAAAGAGCGGCGTTTCTAGTATGTAAATGTGCCCATTGCGCACTAGGTCTGGGAAAAACTGTAAAAAGAAGGTGAGCACCAAGAGCCGAATGTGCATGCCGTCCACATCGGCATCTGTGGCTATAACAATGTTGTTATAGCGTAGGTTATCTAGAGATTCTTCTATGTTAAGGGCATGCTGCAAGAGGTTAAATTCTTCATTTTGATAGACAATCTTTTTAGTCTCGCCAAAACTATTGAGCGGCTTGCCCCGGAGGCTAAACACGGCCTGGGTCTCTACCATGCGAGATTTTGTAAGACTGCCAGAGGCAGAATCGCCTTCGGTTATGAAAAGGGTGGTAGCCATTCGTTTATCGTCTGGGCCCTTTTCGTTCAAGTGTACTTTACAGTCGCGCAGCTTTTTATTGTGTAAAGAAGCCTTTTTGGCACGCTCATTAGCTAGTTTACGTATGAC
>Ga0163144_10023400_pt1 | contig 12188 bp, 14 predicted proteins | sample OliLak19BULKMAT1_FD_123175 | JGI IMG/M metagenome (GOLD analysis project Ga0163144, IMG submission 123175) | Freshwater microbial mat bacterial communities from Lake Vanda, McMurdo Dry Valleys, Antarctica - Oligotrophic Lake LV.19.BULKMAT1 | ecosystem: Environmental > Aquatic > Freshwater >...
AAGATGTGGGTAAACTTAAGGGCAACGCCCCACCTGCAGTGCTATCTCGCTCGGCGCGCCGGTGGGGCGTTGCCCCAGCCTACAAAAAAAGCCGGCGGCCGAACTTCGCAAGGAAGTTCGGCCGCCGGTCGAGGGGTTTCAAGTTGTCGCTTTCCGCTCCGGCGGCTCCTTGAGCCGCAGCTGGCGGTTCGCTTAGTAGGTCAGGATCGCGTCGATCGCGGCCGTCGTTTGGTCGAGGTTCGCCCCTGGCGCCCAGTCGTGGCGAATTTCAGGACGAATGACCAAGTTCGACAACGCCTTCACGTTCACGCCGCCCGTGATTTCGTTGTAGGACGTGCCGCCATCCTTCCACCATTCTGCACGACCGCCGATGCCAATGATGTCGCTGTAGGCGTACAGCAAGTATTGGTTGAGGCCGACCGTATCGCGTTGCCCGGCGTTGGGATTGGGGGTCGCGTCGAGCACGTCGCTCTGCGCGATGTATTGCAACTTGTCCGTCATCTTGGCCACGAGCACCATGCTGTGCGAGTAGCTATCCTTGCCGCCGCGCCAACCGAAGTTGCCGTAGGTGTTGAGGTAGGTGAAGGTGACGTTCTCGTTGAGGTTGGCCGCAAAACCGCCGAGGAAGTTGCTGCCGCCATCGAGGTTGTCGAAGCCGGTGTCCCAGCCCGCCGTCCAGCCGCCGTACAACGTCAGAGCTTCAAACCCTGAGTAGGTCGACAGGAAGCCGGTGTGCGTAAACGGCTCGCTGTTGAACATCGTGTACGAGTGGCTATGGAAGAAGTTTCCAGTCGCCGGAATCACTTCGTACCCGATGGGGGTGAAGAAGTGACCGATCTTCGTCGACAAATCGCCGTTGGCCACTTCCAGGTAGGCTTGGGGGATAGCCCAGCCGTAGTACCCGTGGTCGAGCGAGGCGTCGAAGAAGCCGAAGTTTCGAACGCCGGCGCCAGGGTTGCCGAACGCTTGCGTCTTCTGGGCGTCGGTACCGTAGATCACGTCAATGCGACCGCCGAAGTCGCGTCCGGCCGAGCCGTCGGCGACCTTGCCAAGGTAGAACCATTGCTGGGCAAGGTTCGCATGGTCAGGGATGTCGTCGAACGACAATAGGTCGTCGAAGTTCTGCGACAGCGGGATGTTCTTGTTGTAGTAGGCGATATTCGTAAAGCCGCCGACTTCGATCGCCGAGTCGTCGCTGATGCCCATCAAGCTGGCCAGCGACAGCCCTTCAACCGGTCCGGCAATGCCGCAACCGCTGAACAACCCGCCCGCCGCGCACCCGTCGCCGCAAGCGACGTCGTCGCTGCAACAAGGGTCGTCGCAGGCTGGTTCGCAGCAATCGCTGGCGAACGCAACGCCGCTTACGTTGTTGTCATACGACCAACCGCTGTTCTCGGCGAACGCAGGGCTCGCTCCGAGCGCCAGGACGGCCAGTCCGACTCTCCATGTCCTAACTTTCACGTGATAGCTCCTTCTGCTTTCGCTGCGCAGCCCGCTCAGCTCCCAACCGAGCAGCGGCGAAGCACATTGACTGTTAGCGGTAACGGCGGTTCCGACCGGGTCGACCGGGATCCGCCTACGCGGGAATTTCCATCCGCCTCGCAATCATCTATCGACGAGCCTGAGAAGCGGCGTCGAGGCTGTAGCGAGTGAAAGCAGCGCTTTTGGCGGGCATTCAGCCGAAAAGTGAGAAACCTTAGCGGTTGTACGGAAGTTCTTGCCCGCTCGGCGGTTCGCCTCCGCTGAGGGCGATCGCGGCCACGAGAAGTCGGCGCCTGCGACCGACAAAGACGCCAGCGATGATGGCGCCGTTAGAGTCGGCGCAGCTTTGCGAACCGATAAACTCGTGCAGGTTCTCGGGCGTTGTCTGACTCGTTGTAGCGTGCAGTCAAATGGCACGCCCGCTGGGAAGCGCTTTAGTGAGCGCCGTGTGCGCCGCCCGCTTCCCAACGATCGACCCGCCAGGGCTCGCCTTCCGCTTCGTAATACTTATTGCGGGACATCTGCAACTGAACGTGGCGATGATCGTCGCTGCCGGGATCGGCTAGAAACAGGGTCGTGCCAACGATGGTCCGGCCCCCGTCAAACACCGGTTCCGAAAGGGCCTCGACCTCGATTTGGGGCTCGTCGACGCCGGCGAAGTCGCGCACCAGGGGATCTTGCTCCAAGCGTTCGCGCGCCATGCGTTCGCTTTCCTCGGCTGGCCGGGGCTCGGCTCCAGGTTCGCGCTGGGGAACGAGCGAACCAGCAGCATCGCCAGTCAGCAGCGCGCGGGCATCGACGATCTCGCCGGCAGTCATCAGTTCCAGCCAGCGCTGAGCCGCAGCGCCCGCTTGTTCCTTGAGCATTCGATCACGGACCTCGCCTCGAACCAGAGCCGCGACCAGGCAGATCGTGGCCAGCGCCATCCCGACGCGCGCTAGGCCGGCGCCGCTGAGAGCCCCGTCCGATTGGCGAATTTTCCCCAACGCGAGCAATGCGACGCCGATCGCCGCCGCCGGCACAAGGAAGAAGAGCGGCCCAATCAACGCCAGGAGCGACGCCATCCCTAGTAACAACGCGATCACCGCCAGCGGCGCGAGTTGGCTGTACTTGTCGTCGTCAGCGGGTTCAAGCGAAGGCTTCACCGTTCGGCATCCTGCGGGGAGAAAAAGGGAACGACAAGTTTATCAATTCAAACGGTTCGAATGGCCCGATGGCGGCACAACGCTCATCGTTACTGCGAACGTATTTGACTGAGGACTTCAGGTCCATGAAACGCCCCCACGGCCGCCGACATCGGCTGGGCAAAGTTCGCGATCGTCGCCGATTGCCACGGCGCGGCTTCGGCAGTTTTCCAAACGCCTGCCGCAAATGGCATGAATAGCGTCATCGCGCTGAAACTCGTCAGCATGAGCGCCACCATCAATCCCAGCAGAATCCCGCCCCCGGCGTCGAGCGGCTTGAAGAACTTCATCCGCACCTTCGACGTCCGATCAGTAGCCAAGCGGAGGACCATCACGGCGAAGAAGAAAATCCCCCAGACGCAAGCGAATTTGAACGCCCACTCATTCTCGGGGCTCGGCTTGGCCTGCTCCAGCACAAAGCTGGTCAGGGCAAGTCCGCCCGGCACCGCGATCATCGCCGCCAACACGACGCAGAACAGCGTGATCGCGTTGCTCCACATCCCTTCGTTGACGGTCATCGCAAAACCGGCGAAGAAAACGGCGAACATTAAGACGGCTAAGTACAGCATGGCGGACGCGCCTTCAAGGTTTGAACTCTATACGCTCGGCAGACTATTTCATTTGATCTGTCAGTCGTCAGTAGTCCGTGGTCAGTTGCGAAGAGGGCAACCACTCACAGCAACTGACAACGGACCACTGACCACTGACCACTGACATTCTACTACTTCAACACCCGCATCAATTCCGGCAGCGAGGTGACTCCCTTCGCCACGAGTAAGATGCCCTCTTCCTGCAATGAGCGCTGCCCATCGGCACGCGCCGCTTTCTTCAATAGTTCCAGGCTTGGCTGCTTTGCCAGAATCTCGCGCATCTGATCGGTCACCGCTAGGAGTTCGAAAATACCGGTGCGACCGTGATAGCCGATCCCTTGGCAGGTTAGGCACGGCTTCTCGACCTCCTCCGGCTTCGGCGGACGGTAGAGCTGCTGCACCTTTCCTTGCGGGATGCCGAGCTTCTTCAGCACGTCCGGCGGCGGCGTGTAGGCGACTCGGCAATCGGTGCAGAGCTTGCGAACCAGCCGCTGGTACAGGACGCCGGTCACCACTGACGCGAACTGCGCCTGCGGCAGTTTCATCTGTAGCAAGCGCAGCAACGCTTCGCCTGCCTCGCGGGCCGGCATGCTGGTAATGACCAAGCGATCATCCTTGACCTCGTTCATCAACAGCGTCCCGCTCTCGGCGTCGACGAGGTCGCGGCAGATGTAGACGTTTGGATAGAGTCGCACCAACTTGGGGATCAGCGTCGCCGGCGTTTCACCCTTGCTTGCATCATAGGTATGGACAGCGATGTTCTGAAACTCGATCTCGCGACGGTTCACTTCCTCGATCGCGAAGAAGTCCCGCATCAAGCGGTCGGTCTCTTCGAGCGAGGCGTTGGTCATCGTCGTCAGCCCGCCGGCCGGCATCGCCGAAAAGACGACAAATCCCTGATCGCGGGCCATGAACTCGCCCCACTTCTCCTTCAGCGCTTCGCGCAGACCGAGGCTGTCGTACGTGTGAGGCTTCGCTTTTTCGTTCAAGCGGCTGAGGATCACTCGCTCGCCGTTGGCAACCCCTTGGGAAACGATCGGCAGCAGATGCTTCTTATTCTCAAACTTGGCGGCGAAGCGGCCGACTTGCTTCTTCTTGCGATCCTTCGGCTCGAGATTCGCCAGCGTCTTCATCACCGCCAACAGCACGTCGCCCGACTCGCGATCGCGCGCCTCGCCATTGTGCAGCACCCCGTCGATCTCGTGCCGAACCGCCACCCCCTGCGGACCATACTCCAAGACTACCCGATCGCTGCGGCGGTTGAGCATCTCGACGACCATATCTTTGACCAAGAGATAGCCGGGCGATTGCCGGGCAATCAGCAGGTTGGCGTTGTCTTCGTTCGGGCCGGCCGCTCCCATCGCGAACAATTCGACGGCGGCGCCTTTCTCGTAATCGGCCTGTCGATCGTCGCTCATTTTGACGCCGACTTTTTTCAGCAACGCCGCGAAGAAGTGACGCCACCAACTCGCGGTCAGCACCGTTTCATGCGGCTGCACGTTCTTGTTGTGGACCACGACGTACGGCATGAAGCTGACGAGCAACACGACAACCAGCGCGACGGGCCGCGCCCACCACGGGACTGGCACGAACAGCAGCGCAATCCCGACGATGGCGAATGGGAAGAAGACGATCGGATTCCACTTCTGGTAGCCGAGCGCAAAGATCTGCGAGTCGCGATTCACCCAGTCGCCCAGCGACGACCAGATCATCACCATGATCGCCAGCAGCACCGGGCCCACGAGCATGACCAGCAAGGCCCCGGTTTCCAGCGGCGGCGTCTTCGGCGCAACGGCCGGCGCTGCAGGTTCAGCCAGCGCGGCGGCCGCGCCCGGTTCCGCGGGCGGAGCAGCTTCCTGGGCCAAAGCCGGCGCAACCCACGACAGTGCGGCAAACGCTGCGAACAACAAACCAACGATCAACAACTGCCGCATCAGAGAATCCCAGGTTGTTTGACTTCGATGCCCTTGAGCGCCATCTTCAGCGCTTCGCGATTCGGCGCCACTTCCATGGCTACTTCGCGGTCGATCAACCCGTCGTCGACCAGTTTCTTCAAGCTCTGCGTAAAATCTTGCATGCCGTCTTCGGCGCCGATGCGGATCGCGTCGCCCAGCTTGTGATCTTCTTCTTCGAGGATCAGCTTGCGGACCGTCGGCGAGAATTTCATAATCTCGACCGTCGGCACCCGGCCGACGCCCGGCTTGATGCTCTTCAGCAACTTCTGCGCGATGATCCCCTTCATATTCATCGCGATCGCACTCCGCAGGGCGCTGTGCATCCCCTGCGGGAAGAGGTCGAGAATACGACCGATCGTCGACGGCGCGCTGGAAGCGTGGATCGTTCCGAACACCAAGTGGCCCGTCTCGGCCGCGTGAATGGCGGTCATGAACGTTTCCTGGTCACGCATTTCGCCCACGAGCATGACGTCGGGATCTTCGCGGACCGCGTGCTTCATGCCGATTTCGAAGTTGACCACGTCGAGCCCGATCTCGCGTTGGTTGATGATGCACTTCTCTTCGGTGAAGATGAATTCGATCGGATCCTCCAACGTGAGGATATGCTTCCGGTAGCGGCGGTTGATCCAATTGAGCATCGACGCGATCGTCGTACTCTTGCCGGAACCCGTGACGCCGGCAAGCAACACCATCCCTTGGTCGTAGCCGCAGAGCTCGACAATTGAACTGGGGAGATAGAGCCCTTCGAAGTCGGGGACGACGCTATTCACGCGCCGCGCGACCAAACCGATGTGGCCGAGCTGCTGCAGCAAGTTCACGCGGAACCGCCAGTTGGTCCCGTCAACGTCGAGCATATGGGCAAAGTCGGCCCCGCCGTCGTGGTCGAAGATCTTCCGGTTCCGCTCGTTCATCATCGGAAAACAGAGACGAACCATCTCTTCGTCGTCGATCGGCCCTCGGTTGATCGGCTGGATCGTGCCATTGATCCGGACCATCGGCGGTCTGCCGACTTTCAAGTGAAGATCGCTCGCCTTCAGCTTGACGCAGGCGCGGAAGAGCTTGTTGATTTCAAGCTCTTGATGGACCGCGACGAAACTGTCGTAGTCCGATTCTTTGATGGAACTGGCCATGATTCTGATCCTTGATACGTCCTATGGACTTGTCGCTTAAGCGACAAGTCCGCAGCACGCTCGATTCTTCTATGCCGAAAGCCTCACCGGCACGCCGCGAGCGGCCATAATCCGCTTCGTCTCTTGGATGGTGTACTCGCCGAAGTGAAAAATGCTCGCCGCCAGCGCCGCGTCGGCCTTGCCGATCGTCACCGCGTCGGCCAAATGCTCCGGCCGCCCTGCCCCGCCGCTAGCGACCACCGGAATCGACACCGCCGCACTCACCGCCGCGGTGATCTCCAGGTCGTAGCCATCCTTCGTTCCGTCGGCGTCCATGCTGGTCAGCACGATCTCGCCGGCGCCGAGCGCCTCGACCTGCTTCGCCCAGGCGACCGCTTCGAGCCCCGTGCCGATGCGCCCGCCGTTAATGTGAACTTCCCACAACTCGCGACCGTCGCGCTCCACGCGCTTCGGGTCGATGTTTACCACGATGCACTGGCTGCCGAACCGCAGCGCCGCCGCGCGGACGAACTCTGGGTCGCGGACCGCGGCCGAGTTGATCGACACCTTGTCGCACCCGGCCAGTAACAGAGACCGAATGTCCTCGATCGTCCGAATCCCGCCCCCCACGGTCAGCGGCATGAAAATCTGCTCGGCTGTCCGGCGAACCACGTCGAGCATGATGTCCCGCCCTTCGTGGCTGGCCGTGATGTCGAGAAACACGAGTTCGTCGGCGCCCTCCTGCTCGTACCGCGCCGCCACCGACACCGGATCGCCGGCGTCGCGGAGGTTCAGGAAATTAGTTCCCTTCACCACGCGACCACGGTCGACGTCGAGGCATGGAATGACGCGTTTGGCGAGCATGGCTGGCAACGTCGGCGAGCAGCCGACCGAAAGAGGCGAAAACGCCCGAAGTTCCCTGAATCCCTTAGCTTAAGTGGGCTACCAGGGGTGGTCAACCAGACGCGGCGGCCAGATAGCCCGACCATCCTGGTCGGGTTGGAACCGGCCAGGATGGCCGGGCTATGTGTTATAATTCCACCATGAATACGAGCCCCGATTCCATTTCCCTGAATCTAACTCCCGAGATGCGGCAAGCCCTCATCGCCAGCGGCGGGGCGCCGATTCAGGTCGAAGACCCCGAGACAAGTCAAATTTACCTGCTCTTCGAGCAACCGGTGAAGGCTGAGTTGGATGAGGACTACATCCGCGCGGCCCTGCAAGTCGCCGTCGATGAACTGAGAAACGGTCAGGAGGAAGACTGGGAGATCGAGTCCCTCCTCGCCGAAGCAGAACGCGAATCCGCCGAGGGACGGTAGTGCCCATCCTCCGCATTACCAGATCCCCTGCGGCGCGCCGCGACCTGAAGGCCATATACAAGTACATCGCAAAAGACAGCGCGAGTGCGGCGATTGCAATGGTGCAACGAATCGATCGCGACATCGGTTTTCTAAGCCGCCATCCGTACATGGGCGAAGCCCAACCGTCGTTTGGCGAGAACATTCGGCGAATTACCGTTCGCAACTATCTTGTCTTCTACGAAGTGACGACGAGGGTCCGCATCATGCGCATCCTCCACGCCTCACAGCAGTGGGAAGACCTTCTCTAGCCCGCCTCACCGCTCGCCCAACTCTCCCGCCCCGCTCGGCCGCGGCTCCCCTTCGCGCGGGCCGAACACCTTCTCCCGGTACAGCACCAGTCCATGCACGGCGTGGTACAGGCCGCCGCACTCTAGATCGAGGTGCTTCGTCCGATCGAGCAGGTCGCACATGTAGACGACCGCCTTCTCGACCCACGGCTCCTGCAGCCGCTTCTTCGGCAGAGCGAAGGTGAGGAACTCCAGCGTGTGCCCCGTGGCGGCGAGATGCTCGTCGAGGTTGGTCGAATTCGCGGGCCGGAAGAGGAACGCGATCGAAAACGCCCCCGACGGCAGTTGCAGGGCGCGCGACTGACCGACGGCCCAGTCGAGCCGCTCCTGCGCTGCTAACCAGCCTCCCTTGAGTTCGACGCCTGGGTGGGCCGTCTTGTAGTTGTTCAGTGCAATCGACAGCCCGATCAAGCGGTGCATCCCGCCGCACGCACTGTTGGCAATCTCGTCCTGCGCCGTCTCTTCGTCGTACGACGCCCCCGCCTCCATCGCTACGAGCCGTTCCAGCGACCATTCCTGCTTGTCGGTGCCGACCCACGTTTGATCCATCGGATCAAGGTGCTTCGACAACGCGATGATCGTCCAGCTGCTTTCCTTCCCCTCGAAGCAGTCGTACTTCGTCCGGTCGATCAAATCCTGAACCGTGTACTCCTTCCCCTTCACCTTGATCGGCCGCGTGACCGGGATGTTCCACTGTGAGAGGATCGCCATCCACTGGTCGTCATGCCCCTGGCCGAACTTTCCCGCCTCGATCTCCGCCCGCAGTCCCTGCGGCGTGGGGTTGATCGTCCACCCCTTCATCGGCTTGCCGTCGAAGACCCAATCGATGGCGTTCACCTTCTGCCCGTCGGCGAGGATCTCAAAGTTCTCGCCGAACGCCAGCACGCCATGCAGCAACTGCCACGCGGCATGATCCTGCAGCGACATCTCGCGCCCATGCTGCGTGAAGTCGAGCGTCCGATCGATCAGGTCGCGCAGGCCATCGGCTTGCGGAACCGCTAGCGGCTTAGCGACCGCCGACTGCTCGGTACTGGCCGTTTGCAACTCAGCAGGCGACTCCTCGGCTTGGGGTGACCCGCACCCCAAGAACAACGCCGCCGCCGCGAATAACAGGAGAGGACGCATCATCGGAAAGCTGCCGCTCAAAGGCCGGCGACGGGCGCCGAAAGTGCTACGTCTTGGACCGGGCCGCGTCGAACAGCAGCGGCAGCCATCGCGTAGTGAAGGTGGTAGACCCCACAGTCTACCCGGAACGCGAACCTGAAAGCCACCGGCTTCGCCGGTGGACGCAGTAAAACCGCAGTCAACTAGCACTTCGTCCACCGGCGGAGCCGGTGGCTTGTATCGCCCTGCCCAGAAGCACGCAGATAGTAGGAAAGAAATGATTTTCTCCCTCGACGGCTACATGAACTACCTCCTCTGGATGGCCCCCGCCCTGTTGTTGGCATTTTGGGCCCAATGGAAGGTCCGCGGCACGTACGCCGCCGCGGCCGAAGTCCCCTCGCGCCTCAGTGGCGCCGCCGCGGCCCGCCACATCCTCGACTCTGCTGGCCTGCAAAACGTCGCGATCGAACCAATCGCCGGCCAACTGACCGACCACTACGATCCCAATGCCAAAGTCCTCCGCCTCAGCGAAGGGGTGTTCGGCAGCCGCTCCGCCGCCGCCGTCGGCATCGCCGCCCATGAAGCGGGCCACGCCCTGCAGGACGCCCAGCGCTACGCCCCGCTAGTGATCCGCAATATCGCCGTCCCCGCCGCGAATTTCGGCAGCGGCATCGGCATGCTCTTACTGATGGTCGGCATCGGCATGGTTTCCTATGGAGTCGCCGCCGGCACGCCCCTCATCTGGCTCGGCATCGCCGGCTTCGGCTGCGTCGCCGCGTTCCAGTTGATCAACCTGCCGGTCGAGTTCGACGCCAGCAACCGCGCGAAGCAGTTGCTCGTCAGCCACGGCATCGTCGGCAATCAAGAGATGGTCTACGTCAACAGCGTCCTGAACGCCGCCGCCTGGACCTACGTCGCCGCGACGCTGCAATCGGTGCTGACGGTCCTCTACTATGTGATGCAATTCACCGGCGGCGGGCGGGAAGAATAGAAGCCACCGGCTCCGCCGGTGGACGAAGTGCTGATGAGCTCCAACTTTGACGCGTCCACCGGCAAAGCCGGGGGCTTTCATTTCTGACTTTCAACACCCGCCCGCTAAGCATCGTGCGGGCGTGAGAAAGCCTTTGCGACCCACTGTTCGCACAGACTCCACAACTCGGGAGCGCCAAGCCGGATCGTGGGCCCGTACCTTGCCCTTACCTGATCCAGGGAGACGTTATTCTCCACCCACGTTCCACCGCCGGTAATAACATTGGCCACTAACGGCTGAAAGCGATCGAGCGCCTTGGCAAATTTGGCATCGTCGCTCTCGCCCGCCTCAAACTCGCGCCACAGGGCGAGCATCTCTCCCTTTTGCTCCGCGGGCAGCAATCCGAAGAGCCGCTCCGCCGCCTGAGATTCTAGTTCAGCCTGCCGCGAGCTTCCGCCGCTAACGTGCAGTGGATGGTCGCCCGCATCGACCTCGACGATATCGTGGATGAGCAGCATTTGTATGACGCGCGGCACGCCGAGATCAAGCAACTCTCCGCGAAAGTACTTATCTGTCCGTCATGGCCAGGTTATTTGACCCTCTGCTGCAGTAATGCATAATCTAAGCTTCGAAGTGAAATCGCCAATCTTTCACCGGACATTCAAATGCAAATAAAGGTAGCAATCGCGAGCCTTGCAACTCTACTGTGTATTTTTGTAGACACCGTTGCAATCGCACAAATTCCGGTGACGTTGGCTCCCTGATTCTTTGCCCCTACCGCGCCAGAATCTCCACCCCATATCGCGGCGCCGCCGCCAAGAGTCGCTCGATCTCTTGCGGCGTCGGCGGCAGCGTCGTCGTCGACCCCTCGGCAAGCGGCGTCCCCACTTCAAAGAACATCTCTTCCAGCCTCGCCGGCGTCACCGTGGTGATCATCCGCGCGGGCGCGCCGCTCTCGTTCTTGAACGAATGCGCCAGCCCTGGCGGCAGATGAACGAACGTCCCCGCCGTCGCCCGCACCGTTTCGTCGCCGGCGCGAAACGTCATCTCGCCTTCGAGGACGTAAAAACTCTCTGCCTCCCGCGTATGAACATGCGGCGGCGGTCCGCCCTCTGCCGGCACAATCGCCTCGAACGACGCATACGCCCCGCCCGTCTCGGCGCCTGTGGCGAGAAAGCGATAGACGTCGCCGACGACGGCAATCGTGCGGCCTATGCCGACATTGCTAAACAGAGGCCGCCCCTGTCGAATTACTGATTCGCTCATCGTCGCCCTTCCCTCAGCCTCGCCAACACTTGCGCCAGTACGCTCTCGCAACGCATAGCATACCGCAACGCGGTTGAATCAATTAGCCTAGGGTTGATCGCGCAGCGATCTACCCTAGGTCACGGTCGCCATGTCGCGGGGCAACTCTGTAAGAGTTGCATCAGTCCCATACGTAGCGCTCGTCGTAAGGGACGTTGTACCGTTTCAGCAACGTGCGGAATTCATCTTGGAACGTCAGTCGCCGGTGGTGCTCCTCTTGGCTAGCGATGTAGCGGCGGACGCGGGCAAGTTGCGAGGCGCCGATAGAGAAGGCGCCATAGCCCCTCTGCCAGGCGAATTCGGCGAGCGCCGGGCCTTGCGTTTTCATCCAAAGGGATGAGCCTCGTTTCGTTTCCTTGACGACCGAAGCGAGATCACGGATGCGGGCGAGGTTAAAGAGGAGATGAACATGGTCGTCAACGCCGCCGACGGTGACGGGTTGGCAATCGAGTTGCACGAGGATGCCGCCGAGATAGGCGTGAAGTTCAGTGCGGAGATTGGCGTCACCAAGGAAAGGACGGCGGTCTTTCGTGGAGAAAACGGCGTGGACGAGAATTTGAGACAGCGATTGTGGCATATTGCCACGATGATTGTCGGCGGGAAGAGTTTCAAGTCGACAATCAGACTTTCACCGGCGGTCTGAAGACGATCAAACCCCTTCAGGGTATTTTGGCGGATGCAAATCGAGGACCTAGGGTAGATCGCTGCGCGATCAACCCTAGAGCATTTCTCACATCCCCGTAGCGTAGCCTGAATTGTGAATCTAGAGGGCACAACAGCTCATGGTAGCGATTTGCGGCTGCTGACTCCGAAGCTCATGGAACAACCATCATACTTGAAA
>Ga0163144_10023403_pt1 | contig 12187 bp, 11 predicted proteins | sample OliLak19BULKMAT1_FD_123175 | JGI IMG/M metagenome (GOLD analysis project Ga0163144, IMG submission 123175) | Freshwater microbial mat bacterial communities from Lake Vanda, McMurdo Dry Valleys, Antarctica - Oligotrophic Lake LV.19.BULKMAT1 | ecosystem: Environmental > Aquatic > Freshwater >...
CCTTTGACAGAGCCTGCGATGGTGTCGAAAACAGCGTCAACGGCCTTGCCGGCGTCGCTCTGCGACATATGGCAAGCGGCGGCCACTGCTTTGGTCAGTTCACCCTTGTTCATAGGGGTTCTCCTCTAGATTAAAATGGCGAGTAATCGCCATTGGGGCGACCTACCCACGATTCGAAACCGATGGATACGCCGGGAGCCCAGTAGACACGGGCTAAACGCCCAGAATCCAGCCCTCTTCGCCCGTAATGATGGCGATCTGTTCCTCAGTAAGCGATTTGCCTGTGGAAAAAGTCGCCCCGAGGGCGTTTTTCTCGTCCAGATCGGCGTAGTGGCGGGCAATCTGGCGAACCTGGGCCTCGTCCGCCACTTCGCCCTTCTCGGGCTTCGGCTTGACCAGGGAGGGATAGATCTCGGCGATCACGACCTCGATTCCGTCCAGCATTTCCGCCGTAACCGGGCCGCCGCCACCGAGTTCGAAGGGCCAGACGCGGGCATTCGGCCAGACCTGCCGGAGGGCATGCACATGCGGGATGCCGGTGAGGCTCTGGCTGCCGACCGATCCGGCACCGTAAAGTTGCCAGCAGGATTTTGGCGAGGCACCGGGAACGGCGCGCAAATGCTGTTCGGCGAGACGGAATTCCGCCAGCGGCCTGTCGGGCGTGAATTCGGTTTTCGTGGTGGACAGGGTCGTCGCCTTGTCTGCCGGCGGCGCACCCCAGAACGGGAACGGACCTTTCGAGATCGTGTAGTTGAGGCCGGCCGCAATCGCGAAGCGCGGACGCGAGTTGTTGTCCGTCTTGTCCTTGTAGCGCCTCGCGAGGTGCGCGTGGATTGCCGCCCATGGCGCCTGCTTTGCGGTGTCGAGGCCGAGCGCTCTGGCGGTGCCCGCCGGATAGCCGAGTGAGAAGTCGAACCCGAGCAACACCTTGTCGCCGCGCCTGGTCAGCTTGGCGACCGTGTCTTGGATGAACGCGCGCGCCTTCAGGCGGGTGTCGATGTTCACCGCCTTGAACTGCAGTTTCAGGCGGGCATCCTTGATCAGGACTCCGATCCAGATCGAATTGGGTCCGAGCGCGGGCTTTGCCGCCGCGCTCCAGTCCACCATGATGTATGCGTCATACAGTGCAGCCATGGGATCAGGCGAGCTTGACCAGCATCTTGCCGGTATTGGCGCCGGTGAAGAGCCCGAGGAAAGCCTCGGGCGCCTTTTCGATTCCGGTCATGACGGTTTCCTCGTATTTCATCTGGCCGCCGGCGATCCATTTCGCCATGTCGGCCAGGAAGGCTGGCTGCATGTCGGCATGGGTCGAGACAATGAAGCCCTGAAGCTTCAGCTGCTTGCCGACCGCCTGGATGATGTTGTGCGGGCCGCTGGGTGGTCCTGTATCGTTGTACTGCGCGATCATTCCGCAGAGCGCAAAACGTGCCAGCGGGCGGGCGGCTTCGATGGCGGCGGTCAGGTGGTCGCCGCCGACATTGTCGAAATACACGTCGATGCCTTTGGGGGCTGCGGCCCGCAAGGCGGCAACGAGGCCATCATAGCCCTTGGCCTGCTTGTAATCGATCACATGATCGGCGCCGAGCGACTTGACCAGCGCGCACTTTTCCGCGCCGCCCGCCGAGCCGATGACGGTCGCGCCCTTGATCTTGGCGATCTGCACGACAGTCGAGCCGACTGCGCCGGCCGCGCCCGAGACAAACACAACGTCAGTGGGTTTCAGGTCGGCCACGCGAAGGAGGCCGGCATAGGCGGTCAGGCCGGGCATGCCGGCGACCCCGAGGAAGGCGCTTTCGGGCAGGCCGGTTGCGGGCAGTTTCTGGACGGCGGCCGCCGCAGGAGGCGCAGTCCAGGCCGTGCGCCATCCAAGGAACGAGGAGACCAGGTCGCCGACCTTGAAATCCGGGTGTGCGGAGGCCGAGACCCGGCCCACGGCGCCGCCCTGCAGCGTCTCGCCGATCTGGAAAGGCGCGACATAGCTCTCGCGGTCATACATCCGGCCGCGCATGTAGGGGTCCACCGAAATCCAGGTGTTCATGACCTGGATTTCACCTTCGGCGGGTGCAGGCACGCCGATGGTCTTCGTCTGGAAGTCCGAGAGTTTCGGCATGCCGACGGGGCGGGCCGCAAGGGACCATTCGGTCGAGGTCAGATTGGCCATGTCCATCACCTTTGTCTTGTTTTGTCTGGGGTCCACATGAACCGGCTGGCGCGGCATGTGAAGGGGGAGAGGCGAAGAATCCGGCCCGCCTGCGACACTTGCAGCCCGGCGCCTGCGGTGTCATTGCGGAAGGCAAAAGGGACAGGAAACGGCATGACGAAGCTGAAAGTGGGCGTTGCGGGCGCCGGCGTGTTCGGAAACTACCACGCCCAGAAGGCCGCCGCCTCGGCGCGCGCCGACCTGATGGGCATCTTCGATGTCGATCTCGCCCGCGCCGAGAAGCTCGCCGCAACCTTCGGTACCCGGGGCTACAGCGATTATGCAGAATTCCTGAAAGTGTGTGACGCCGTCGTCATCGCGGTGCCTGCGACATGGCACGAATCCCTGGCGCGCCAGGCTATAGAGGCGCACTGCCATGTGCTGGTCGAAAAGCCGCTGGCGCTGTCCGTCATGGCGGCGCGCGACCTCGCCGACGAAGCCGCGGCGCGCGGCCGTATCCTGCAGGTCGGGCACCAGGAACGTTTCGTGGCGAACGCGATGGGGGTGCTTGCCATTCCGGAAGTGCCGCTGCTGGTCGAATCCGTCCGCTCCGGGCCTGGCGCACCGGGCGGTCGGGCCAGGGACGTTTCGGTGATCTGGGACCTGATGATCCACGATCTCGATCTCGCCGCGATGATGCTCGGCCGGGAGTTCACCGGTGTCGAGGCGACTGGGCGGCGGGTGCATTCACCCCACATCGACGAAGCCGAAGCGGTGTTCACCTATGCGGGCGGGGGCAAGGCGAAGCTGCGGGCCAGCCGCGCTGCAGAGTTCCGTGAGCGGACGATGCGCGTGGTCTATCCCTCCGGCGAGATTGATATCGACTTCCTGACGCGCAAGCTGAAGAACACGACGCCGTATGAAGTGCGGGTGGACATTGCGGCGGACTTGCCCGATCCCCTCGGCGCGGCGGACGAAGGCTTCTACGCCGCCTGCCTCGGCCTCGCGCGCAGCCCCGTACCGGCGCATGGCACGGTCGCGGCAGTGGCGATGGCGGAGGCGGCGGAGGCGGCGGTGCTGGCGGGGGTTGGCTGAAGCACCGCTCCGGAAAGAGGGGCCGGTCCTGCAGGCAGCCCCTGTTTCAGCCGGGCGGATCCTTCTTCAGCGACGGCGACACCATCGGCATGGTCAGCATCGTGCTGCCCGCTGCCATCAGGAGGGTCGCGGTGAACGCGGCGTTGCTTATCATGCCCCGGTCCAGCAGGATGCTGGCGAAGATGATCATGATCAGCGCCTTGGTCTGAAGCAGCCATCCGATCTGCCAGGCTTCGCCGCTTTTCCATTTCAGCAGGTGCCCGGCCGCGGCAACACCGGCAAGCTTGCCCCCCACGGATGCCGCGAGCAGCAGGCCTGCCGCCCCGAACACTGCGGCGCCGCCGGCACCCCATTCGGTGCGCAGTCCGGTCGAGAGGAAGTAAACCGGCATTACGGCCAGCAGAATGTGATTGCGGAAAAGGTCCATCTGCGCTTCGTCAAAGGTGTCCCGGTCGAGGATGGCCCCGGCGAGAAAGGCGCCGACCATGAAATGAAGGCCCGCCCAGTCTGCGAACAAGGCGGCGATCGCCATCCAGATCAGGCCGACATACCAGCGATCACTTGCCGGTATCCGGACCATCAGCTTGCGGACGGCATAGCCTGTGGCGGCAAACAGGACGAAAAAGATGCCCTGCCGGCCGACGCGTTCCCAGTCGAGAAGGATAGCTGCGAGGACGCCCCAGATCGCGATGTCGTCAAGGCTGGCATAGCGCAGGACCCTTTGGCCGATCGGCAGGCGGAGAAGTTCGAGTTTCTCGAGCAACACAATCAGGATCGGAAGGGCCGTGACCGCGCAGGCCATGCCGATGCCGAGAATGAACTGCCAGCGTTCCGCATTCGGCCCGATCCAGCCATCACCGGACTGTAGCAAAAGCCAGCCCGCCCCGCAGCCGAACAGCAAGGGCGTGAACAGGGCAAGCCCCGCTGTCAGGCCGGTTTCGCCGCGATTGCGCCAGACGGATTTCAGGTCAAGTTCAATGCCTGCAATCCAGACGAAGATCATCACCGCCCAGGTTGCTACCCCGTTCAGCATACGGATGACATCGGGCTGGAAGACGAAATCATAGTAGGCGGGAAATGCGGCGCCGAGGACGCCCGGACCGAGAAGGATGCCGCACAGGATCTGAACCACGACAAGTGGGGCATAGTATTCGGTCCGGAAGCCGCGCCAGATCAGGTACGGCACCGCAACGATGATCAGCATGGCGATCAGGTAAATTTCCGTGATCGTCATTTGCGGGGCTCCGGGAGGGACAGGTCGGTCAGGTTTTCAAAGGATCGCGGAACGTGATGCGGGCACCGGTGCGCGTCTCCGAGGGGCTTACGAGCTTTACGAGCTCGCGCGCGATCTCGTCCGGTGGCGGCAGCGTCAAAGGGTCTTCGCCCGGCATCGCTTCGGCGCGCATGCCGGTGCGCACGGCGCCGGGATCGAACAGGTTGACGCGCAGCGCCATCTTTTCGGTCTCGTCCGCCCAGGCTTTGACGAGGGCTTCGAGGCCTGCCTTGGAGGCCTGGTACGGCCCCCAGAAGGCACGCGGACGGGGTACGACGCCGGAGGTTACAAACACTGCGCGCGGCGTTTCGGACTGGTGCAGCAGCCGGCCGAGGGCGCGGATCAGGTGGGCATTGGCAGTGAGGTTAACCTGGATGGTTTCCTCGAAGCTGCGAGGCCCGCAGGTTTCGACGGGACCAAGGGTGCCGAGCAGAGCCGCATTGGCGACGAACCCGTCGAGGTGGCCGAACTTTTCCATCAGCGCCTTGCCGAGCGTCTCGATGCCCTTTGTATCCTTGAGGTCCATTGGCACCAGCAGCGCTTCGGAGCCAAGGGCGCGGATTTCGTCGTCCAGCTTCTGGAGCGCGGCCTTTGAGCGGGCGACGGCGATCACGAGATCACCCTGCCGGGCAAGCTCGAGCGCTGTGGCACGGCCGATGCCGCGCGAGGCGCCGGTGACAAGAATGAGGCGTGGAGCTTTAGTCATTGCGCGCCGTGTAACGCGCGGCTCAGACGTCGTCCAGCAGCGAGAGCTGGCGTTCCTTGTCGGCCTGATCCTGCTGGTAGTCGACCAGCGGGGTCGGGTACTCGCCGGTGAAACAGTGATCCGAGAATTGCGGAATCATGTTGTTACGCAGAGGTTCGCCGATTGCCTTGTAGAGGCCGGGCACCGAGAGGAAGCCAAGGCTTTCGACCTTCAGTTCGCGCACCATTTCCTCATGACTGTGAATGGCGGCGAAGAGTTCGGACTTGGCGGCCATGTCGATGCCGTAGAAATCCGGGTTGAGGATCGGCGGGCTGGCGGAGCGGAAGTGTATCTCGCGGGCGCCGGCCTCCCGGACCATCTGCACGATCTTCTTCGACGTGTTCCCGCGCACGATGGAGTCGTCCACCAGGATGACGCGCTTGCCTTCAAGGGCGGCGCGGTTCGGGCTGTGCTTCTTGGAGATCGCCGTCTGGCGGCCAAGCTGCGTCGGCTGGATGAAGGTGCGCCCGACATAGTGGTTGCGGATGATGCCCATCTGGAACGGGATGCCCGAGGCTTCCGAATAGCCGAGCGCAGCGGGCACGCCGGAGTCCGGCACGGGCACGACAACATCGGCGTCGGCAGGTGTCTCGGCGGCAAGCTGGTGTCCCATCCGGCGGCGCACTTCGTAGACCGAGCGGCCCTGGATGAAGCTGTCAGGCCGCGCGAAGTAAACATACTCGAACGCGCAGGGCGAAGGCGGGCGCGGCGCGAAGGCGCGGAAGCTCTCGAGGCCCTGTTCGGAAATGACGACGACTTCGCCATTCTCGATCTCGCGCACAAATTCGGCGCCGATGATGTCCAGGGCGCAGGTCTCGGACGCGAGGACGTAGCCATTGCCAAGACGGCCAAGGACGAGCGGGCGCAGGCCGATGGGATCGCGCGCGCCAATCAGTTTCTTGCCTGTCAGGCCGACAAGGGCGTAGCCGCCTTCGATCTGGTGCATTGCGTCGATGAGGCGGTCGATGAAACGCTTCTTGGCGCTGCGCGCGACGAGATGCAGGATCACCTCGGTGTCCATCGTCGACTGGAAGATCGAGCCGTCGCGGACAAGCTGTTCGCGCAACTGGCGCGCATTGGTCAGGTTGCCGTTATGGGCGACCGCAAAGCCGCCGAGCGAGAGGTCTGCGAAGATCGGCTGGATGTTGCGGAGCATCGGCCGGCCCTGCGTCGAGTACCGGTTGTGGCCGATGGAAGAGGCGCCCGGCAGGCGCTGGCGGAGGTCGCCGCCAAAATGCTCTCCGACGAGGCCCATATGGCGTTCGGAGTTGAAGCGCTTGCCGTCGAAGCTGACGATCCCGCAGGCCTCCTGTCCCCGGTGCTGCAGGGCGTGCAGCCCGAGCGCCGTGAGCAGGGCCGCTTCCTTGTTGCCGAACATGCCGAATACACCGCACTCCTCGCGTGGCTTGTCGTCATCATTGTCGAAATAGGCCATCGGAAAGTCCGACTCGCTTTGGGGGCCAGGGTCGGAGCGGGATATAGTTCGGTTTGGCCGCCAGCGAAAGAGCGGACCTGTCACCGGGTCGTGATGTTTCCGGGGCGGGCTTCAGAGCATCCGCGCAGGCGTCAGTTTCGAGTGGATGACCATCAGGTCAAACAACGACTCCGGCGGCACCTGCACGATACCGGAAGCCTGCGGCGTTTCGCTCGCAGCGGCGCCGTACCAGTCGAGCCCGATCGGTGTTCGGCGCCAGTCCTGCGACACGCCCGTCTCCGGCAGGTTGGCGAGGTCGAACCAGGCAGTCTGGGAGCTTGCGGCCGCCAGCAGCGCGTTCAGCGTGCCCGGCTGGGCTGTCCGCTCGATGCGGACCTGCGGCGCATCCGGCGCGCGGCCCGCGCTTTCCGGCAGCGCAAGGAAGCTTGCCTCGGCAAACTCCTGGGTCAGCACCGTGTAATTCCTGCCGAGCTTCCGGCGCAGCACGGCGCCGCTCGGGACATGACCCGTGAGGTCGCCGGCAGGGCTCCCGCCGGCGACGTGCGTGTTGTGCCCCCAGAACACCGCCGCTTCATCCCTCGCGAGCGCAATAGCATTGTCCGCCATGAAGACATCGCGGCGGCTCCAGTAGTCCGGTGTCGCAAGGTCCAGGTCGCCATCCGAGGTCTCGTGCTCGAATGCGCTGAGACCCTGCCATGCGCGCCGCGCCGTGAAGGCGGCGTCCTCATGACCTGCGGCGCCCAGTTCGGCCTCCAGCATTCGGCAGGCGGATTCGGCCGCGGTGCGTTGGGCGGATGTGATCTGTTTCAGCATGATGTCATGCCGGGCGGCGCGGGCGCGGGTGGTGAGGATCGGCTCGAGCGCTACGCCAAGCGCCTCGGCCGCGCCGGAATCGATGGTGGCAAGGGCGGCCAGCGCGTCGCCCGCGTCCTGGCTGCTGGCCTGGCAATCGACACCGATCACGCGCACGCGCCGGTCCGGATTCACGGCGTTCCAGCCGCGCAGCCAGGCAAGCAGGTCGGCCATGACTTCGGTTTTCAGGATGCGGAACACCGGTGCCTGCTTCACGGCTTCGGAGGCGAGCAGCCCGGTCGGCGCCCCGGAGGCATATGTGTCGAGTTGCGCACATCCGGTGCGGTTGGCTTCCAGAAGCACGACGCGAAGGTCGTGGTTCTCGACCATTGCCTGGATCAGCACCGATTTGAGCAGCGCGTCTTCATGCGAGCCATGGGTCGCTTCACCGAGCCCCGCTATCCGGGCCCCGGCGAGGCGTTTGGCCAGCGCTTTGGCGCCCGGATCGTCTGGGGCGAGGTTGCGGATCGGCACGGCCTGCGCGGCAAGGAGGCTGGTCATCGTGGGCGCAAGCGACGTGGGGGCCAGCGGGTCCGGACCGGTCTGCACGGCGCAGGCCGAAACAAGGGCAACCGAGGCAGAGGCCAGCAGGAAGCCGCGGCGCGAAAGCTGTGCAGGGCGGTGCATCATGGACTTCCTCCCCTCATGGATGGGTGCGGAGCCCAGACTAGCGAGCCCCGCCAAGGCATCAAGGTCAGTCGCCTGAGGCGGGTGCTGCCGGCAAGGCGCCCCGGCTGACCTCTCGGGCCTCGCCGGTCACCGCGTCTGCGGCGCCGGCGAGGATCGGATAGCTGAGGCTGTCCTGGATGAAAGGCGGTACCCGTTCCTGCTCAAGGCCGACCGAAAGCAGCACTGCAAAGAAAACGAGCGCCACGCCGCCGCGGATAACGCCGAAGACCAGCCCGGCGATATGGTCGAACAGGCCGATGTCGCCGTTGGTCATGATCGATTTGGAGAGGCTCTGCCCGAGCCAGGCGACGATCACATAGACGATCAGGAAGGCGGAAACGACCAGGATGATGTCCGGCGCCAGCGGATGGCTGCCGGGGGGCAACAGGTCTGCAACCGCGCCCTGAAGGAATTTCCGCGCATAATAGGCCGCTGCCAGCGCGCCGATGAAGGCGCCAAGCGTTGCAAGCTCGCGCAGGAAACCGCGCGCGAAGGCCATGATCGCGGAGACGACAATGACACCCAGAGCAATGCCGTCAAAAGCAGAAATGTTTTCAAGCATTTGCAGCGTCCGGCGCAAGTAGGTCCACGAGCGCGATAAGCCGTGCAATCTGGGTTACCGTCAAGCCGCCGTCTGCGGCAGGGCTGCTGTGCGGCCCGTAAGCGCGCTGGAAGCCGAGGCGGGCGGCTTCCTTGAGGCGCTGGTCCATCCGGGGGGCGGCGCGCACGGCGCCGGAGAGGGCGATCTCGCCGAAGAACACGCTGCGCGCCGGCACAGGATTTCCCGACAGCGAAGACAGCAGGGCGGCGGCGGCGGCAAGGTCGCCCGCCGGCTCGTTGATCCGGTAACCGCCGGCGACCGACAGATAGACATCCATTCCCCCGAAGTTCAGCCCGCAGCGGGCTTCGAGAACGGCCATGATCATCGCGAGGCGCCCGGAATCGAAACCAATCACGCTGCGCCGGGGTGTGCCGAACGGGCTTTTGGCGACCAGCGCCTGTACTTCGGCCAGCACCGGGCGCGAGCCCTCCATTGCCGCGAACACCGCGGTGCCGCCGCCGGGCTCGGCATCGGCCGAGAGGAACAGGGCCGATGGCTCCTTGGCAGGCGTGAGACCCAGGGCATGCATCTCGAAGATGCCGATCTCGTCGGTCGGCCCGAACCGGTTCTTCACGGCGCGCAGGATGCGGAACTGGTGGCCGCGCTCGCCCTCGAAATAGAATACCGCATCGACCATGTGCTCGACCACGCGGGGCCCCGCGATGGTGCCTTCCTTGGTAACGTGGCCGACCAGAACCAGCGCGGCGCCCGACTTCTTGGCCCAGCGCACAAGTTCCTGCGCGCAGGCGCGGACCTGCGCCACCGAGCCGGGCGCCGCCTCCAGCGCGTCCGACCACACCGTCTGGATCGAATCGATCACCACGAAGCCCGGATTGGATTCCTTCAGCGCCGAGAGGATCTTGCGCAGGTCGGTTTCGGTGGCGAGCTGGACCGGCGAATTGGCGACTTTCAGGCGCCGGGCGCGCTCCTGGATCTGCGCAGCGGCTTCCTCGCCGGAGACGTAGACCGTTTTGACTCCGTTGCGAGCGAGGCGCGCGGCGGCCTGCAGCAGCAGGGTGGACTTGCCGATGCCGGGGTCCCCGCCGATCAGCGTGGCGGAAGAAGGCACGATGCCGCCGCCGAAGACGCGGTCGAGTTCCTCGACGCCGATCAGCACGCGGGGCGGGGTTTCGATATCCGAATTGAGGGCGATGAATTCGGTCTTCGGCCCGCGCTTGGCGGTCGGGGCTTTCTCGGCCTTCAGCGCACCGGGCGGCGCGCTGACCGATTCCTCGACCAGCGTGTTCCATTCGCCGCACGCCTCGCAGCGGCCCGCCCATTTGGCGTGTACGGCGCCGCAGGCCTGGCAGACGAAGGCGGAGGTGGAGGTTTTGGCCATGCCGGAGCGTTATGCGGCTTTGGACCGGAAGAAAAGGGCGGCAGGGTGCAGGCCTAGAATTGCGCCCCGGCACGACGCGCCTTGTGCGGCGACTTCAGGAATGGTGAAGAGACGATCTCCATTCCCGGGCACCGCCTCCTGATTTCGAACAGGATTTCGCCGGCCTCATGGTCGGCCGTCGAGAGTCGGAGATAGATCTGGTCGGCGGCCCGCCGTTTGTCGCCTTTGCCGCGAAGCCCCTGGAACAGCCCGATCAACGGATTGGCCGTGCGCCGGACCAACTGGATATGATCGACGCCGACGGCGACGAGTTCCACATCCTCCCAATCGAATTTGCGCGGAAGCCAGCCGAAAAGCCCTTCCGCCCCGCGCGAAGTGAGGCCGAGCGCGGGTTGCCGGGAAAACAGGTTCAGGAAAAGTCCGATCAGGTCGATCGCCATGGCCGCGTTGACGACCGACATCATCACGACAAACCCTTGCAGGGAGCCTCTCGGCCGGGCTTCGACGAACGCCGCGAACGGCGGATGGGTGAGGGCGAGCCAAAGCGGGGTAGCTATCAATGCCGCCCCAATCAGGTGCGGAACGATATTGGCCAGGCGGTTCCTGTCGCGAACTTCAAATGCCGTGTCGATGCGGTTCATGCGGGCCGCCCTTGCGTCCGGTGCCCATCCCTGCACGCACAGGCTGAATCGAGGCTAAAGCGCCCGGCAGTCCGGATCTGCTGGTGCGCCGGCGCATGGGCCGCTAGAGGGGCCAGATGAAACATGTTGCGATCATCGGCGCAGGTCCGGCAGGCCTGATGGCGGCGGAAGCCGCGATGGCGCAGGGCGCGCGCGTGAACATTTACGATGCCATGCCGAGCGCGGGGCGCAAGTTCCTGATGGCCGGCAAGAGCGGCCTCAACATCACGCATTCGGAGGACGATGCGCAGTTCCGCCAGCGCTATGACGCGCCGGATGCGCGCCTCGCCGCTATGGTGGAGGCCTTCGGGCCTACGGAGATCGTCGAGTGGATGGCGGGCCTCGGCATCGCGGCGCATACCGGATCTTCGGGCCGCGTGTTTCCCGCGGGCATGAAAGCCTCGCCGCTGCTGCGCGGCTGGCTCGCGCGCCTCGGCGAGGCCGGCGCGAAGCTGCATACGCGCTATCGCTGGACGGGGTGGGACGAGACCGGCGCGCTGGTGTTCGAGACATCGGGCGGGCAGGCGACGGTGCACGCAGACGCGGCCCTCCTCGCCCTCGGCGGCGCGAGCTGGAAACGGCTCGGCTCGGACGGGGCATGGGCGGACATCCTCGCGCAAAAGGGCGTGGCGACTGAGCCGTTCGCGCCGTCGAATTGCGGCTTCACGATGGGCTGGTCGGCCAAGATGGCCGCGCATGAGGGCGCGCCGGTGAAAGGCGCTGCATTATCCGCTCACGGACAAACTGTTCGCGGCGATTTCGTGATTACGAAAACCGGCATCGAGAGCGGCGCGGTCTATCCGCTCGCCGCTGCCCTCAGGCGGGGCATTGCGGCAAAGGGCGCCGCCAAACTCACGATAGACCTTCTTCCGGAGACGGACGAAGCCGCCATCACGGCCCGCCTCGCCGCGCAGCACCCGAAGGACTCCTTCTCCAACCGCCTGCGCAAGGCCGCCCGCATCGACGGCGCCAAGGCCGCGCTGCTGTTCGAAGTCACGAAGGGTGCGCCCCCACGCGACGCCGCAGACCTCGCCCGCCTGCTCAAGGCCCTTCCGCTCATACTGACCGGCACCGCGCCCATGGACACAGCCATCTCCACCGCAGGCGGCGTCCCCTGGGAAGCGCTGGACGACGGCCTGATGCTGAACGCCCTGCCGGGGGTGTTTTGCGCAGGTGAAATGATTGCGTGGGATGCGCCAACGGGTGGCTACTTGCTCACGGCGTGTCTGGCTACGGGGCGCGTGGCGGGGAAGGCGGCGGCTCATACCAAGTCGCGGTGATCATGACCCATGTGCCCATTGGCGCATTCCGATGGATTTGATGCGGTCTGGCTGATCGATCAGCTTGTTCCAGGCGTC
>Ga0163144_10023406_pt1 | contig 12186 bp, 14 predicted proteins | sample OliLak19BULKMAT1_FD_123175 | JGI IMG/M metagenome (GOLD analysis project Ga0163144, IMG submission 123175) | Freshwater microbial mat bacterial communities from Lake Vanda, McMurdo Dry Valleys, Antarctica - Oligotrophic Lake LV.19.BULKMAT1 | ecosystem: Environmental > Aquatic > Freshwater >...
GGCAAATAAGATTGTTGCTTGTAATTGTACCATCAAAGTTGGTTTTCAACTGTTGTACCTGATTTGAAGATTCCGCAGGCAAGTTAGAAACCTGAGCTGAAAGCATTCCAGAGGCCAACACTGAGAAACCGAATAAGTAAAACTTTTTCATTTTATTTCAGTTTTTAAATAGTTAGTAAGTCGTAAATATAGAGAATAAAGAAAATAAATCCTAATTCAGTTCGTCTTCGTTGAGGGAAGTGTAGTGAATAATGATTAAACGGCGTTCCTTCATTAATCCGCATCCCTAAAGGCAGGGAATTGAGTAGCGATATCAGTTAGTTTAGCCGAAGACAACGTTAAAATTTTCACCACTTCAACCTTTTTTGTCGCCATGAAATCGACATTTCCCCATGGATCAATCAGAGCAGAGTCGCCCGCATAGGAAATATTTTTGCCATCTGTTCCAACACGATTCAAACCAATACAATATGCTTGATTCTCAATGGCACGGGCTTGCAACAAAATATTCCAGACGTGTGATCTTTTTTCAGGCCAGTTGGCAACGTAGATAACTAGGTCGTATGATTTTTTATCCGTCAGCTGACGGATTGTTTTATTTCTAGAGAAAACAGGAAAGCGTAAATCGTAACAGACCTGCAACATAATATTCCAACCTTTTAATTGATGAATGACCGGTTTTTTTCCCGCTTCAAAAAATTCATTTTCGGTTGCCATCCGAAATAGGTGTCGTTTGTCATAATGTGTTTCTATGCCTTTTGAAGAAACGATTACAAAACGGTTGAAATAGTAATTTTGATCTTTTACGATGAGCGATGCACCAATTTGGCAATCAAGTTTTTGTGCCCATTTTTGAAGCCATTGAATCGAGTCCCCTGACATTTCTTCAGCAAGCCTCTCAACATTCATCGAAAAACCGGTATTAAACATCTCTGGGAGGAGAATTAAGTCACATTCTCCAGGCTTGATTTTTGAAAAATGTGCGTTTTCCAGATGGAGAAAATTGGCTTTTTTATCTTCCCAAAATTGATCGGTTTGAATGAGGGCAACTTTTAGATCTTGCATAATTTTTCAGCTGCTGTTAATAATGTTTCATCTGTTTTTGCAAAACAAAATCGAATCACTTTATGGTCGGTTTGGTCCGCATAAAAAACTGACACTGGAATTGTTGCTACGCCTTGTTCACGTGTCAATCGCTTTGCAAAATCCACATCATTTTCGGATGAAATGTCAGAATAATCGAATAGACAAAAATAAGTCCCGTCGCAATTCAGGGCTTTAAATTTTGAATTTTTCATGGCACTTAGGAAAAGATCTCTTTTTGATTTGTAAAAATTGGCGAGATTTTTCCATTCGTCCGTTTTATTCAGATACTTGGCCACTGCATACTGCACGGTGTTGTTGACACAGAACACGTTGAACTGATGTACTTTTCTAAATTCTATGGTTAGATTTTGAGGTGCGACGCAATATCCTAATTTCCATCCGGTGACATGAAATGTTTTACCAAAACTATATGTCACAAAACTTTTTTGACGAATAATTTCATTTTTTAATACAGATTGATGTGTGCCTGTAAATTGCAAATGCTCATATACTTCGTCACTAATAATATAAAGTTGCGGAAATTTTAAAACTAATTTTTCTAATTCATCAATGTCATCCTTTATCCATACAGAGCCAGCTGGGTTTTGCGGATTGTTAACGATAATTAATTTTGTTTTGGAAGTGATTTTTGATTCTACTTCGTTCCAGTTAATGTGATAGGAAGGAAATTTTAGTTTTAAATGAATTGGAATTCCACCAAACAATAATATCGAAGGGTCATAACAATCGTAAGCAGGATCAAACAATATAACCTCGTCATCTTTATGAACGATAGCAGCAATCGCCGAAAAAATAGCTTGCGTAGCGCCTGCAGTAATTGTAATTTCCGATTCAGGATCAACCACAACGCCATGCTGAATCGTTATTTTATTGGAAATTTCTTGTCGCAAATCCAATCGACCGGGCATAGGTGCATATTGAACTTGCTCATTTTGCAACCCTTCAATAACAAAATCTTTTAAGCGTTGATCTATTGGAAAATTTGGAAATCCTTGAGACAAATTAATTGCGCCACATTCATTTGCAAGCGCAGACATAACAGTGAATATTGTTGTTCCTACATTTGGTAATTTGGATTCCATTTTAAGTTTATTTTTCCTGTCACAAGGTAAATTATTTAATTCAGTGCAATCAGACCGATAAATTTATTTAGAATTATTCTAAATAAAGATTGAATATCCCAAACCTAGTGAGTAAATTTGGCAAAAATTATAACCATTGTTCGACGCTCTAGCAATAAGAAATCAGTTTCCAATCTTAAAAACAAAGCTTGGTAATTATCCGTTGATTTATTTCGACAATGGTGCTACGTCTCAAAAACCGCAATGTGTTATTGATGAAATTGAACATTATTACACTAGTGAGAATGCCAATATACATCGAGGAGTTCATCATTTAAGTCAGTTGGCAACCGAAAAATATGAACAAGCGCGTGAGACAATTCGTAAATTTCTAGGAGCAAAACATAACCACGAAATAATCTTTACTAGCGGAACAACAGCTGGAATAAATTTAGTTGCATCAAGTTTTGGAAAAACATTAAATACGGGTGATGAGATTTTAATTACTGAAATGGAACATCATTCCAACATCGTTCCGTGGCAAATGTTGGCCGAAGAAAAAGGGTTGGTACTTCGTTATATTCCGATCTCAAAAACGGGCGAATTGGTTTTGGATGAAATTGAAAACTTAATTAACACGAAGACAAAACTTGTTGCATTAACGCATGTTTCAAATGCGTTGGGAACAATTAACCCAATCGAAAAAATCATAACTCTAGCACACAAACAAGGTGCAAAAGTTTTAATTGATGCGGCGCAATCACTGCAGCATTTTCAGGTAAATGTACAAAAATTGGATTGCGATTTTCTTGTTTTTTCAGGACACAAAATTTTTGGTCCAACAGGAGTTGGAATTCTTTATGGCAAAGAAGAATTACTAAATGCAATGCCTCCTTATCAAGGCGGTGGTGACATGATAAAAACTGTATCAATGATAAAAACAGTTTATAATGACTTGCCACATAAATTTGAAGCAGGCACACCAAACATTGAAGGGGGAATTTGTTTAGGTAAAGCCATCGAATGGTTTGTTGCGTTAGATTTAAAATCGATTGCTGAATACGAACATGACTTGTTAATGTATGCTACAAAACGAATTTCTGAAATCGATGGAGTAATCATATATGGCACTGCAAAAAACAAGAGCAGTATTTTATCTTTTTTGATTGATGGAACACATCCGTATGATGTTGGAACGCTATTGAATCAACAAGGAATAGCTGTGCGCACAGGGCATCATTGTACGCAACCAATTATGGATTTTTTCGGAATACCCGGAACAATTCGCGCATCATTTTGTTTTTACAATACCAAAGAGGAAATTGATTTTTTTATTGATGCGTTGAAACGTTGTGTTAAAATGTTGAAGTAAAATGTCCATCGCCAAAAAAGAAACGGAAATAATTGACGATTTTTCAATCTACCAAGATTGGATGGAGAAGTACGAATACATTATTGAATTAGGGAAAGATTTGCCGTTGATTGATGAAAAATTTAAAACACCTGAAAACGTCATTAAAGGTTGTCAATCCACGGTTTGGTTGTATGCTGACAAAGTGAATGGAAGAATTCGATATACCGCAGATGCCGACGCCATAATTACAAAAGGCTTAATTGCATTATTGGTGAGTGTTCTTTCAGACGAAACATCTGATGATATTTTGAATGCTGAATTAAAGTTCATAAAAGAAATTGGACTTCAGGAACATTTGTCACCAACGCGGTCTAATGGATTAGTAGCGATGGTAAAACAAATGAAATTATATGCGCTTGCGTTGAAAATGAAGTCATGATTTTGTCAAACGAAAAAAAGATGGACAAAGAAGAAAAGAAGGAGTTAGAAGCATTAATTATTGCTGGTCTAAAACAAATTCATGATCCCGAAATTCCTGTTGATATTTTTGAGCTGGGTTTAATTTATGAAGTCAAAATAAAATCCGAAGGAATGGTTGAAATAGACATGACGTTAACTTCACCCAATTGCCCTGTTGCTGAAAGTTTACCGGTTGATGTAAAGAATAAAATCGAAAGTATTTCGGGTGTTTCTGAGTGCAAAGTCAACATAGTTTTTGAACCACCTTGGAGCAAAGATATGATGAGTGAAGAAGCACAACTTGAACTTGGATTTTTGTAAAATGGTTTGTCTTATTTTTCTTGGCGCAACGCTGCGTTAAAAAATATTTTTCAAATCAAATTCGGTCTTTAAAAAATCACCTTTTTGGATTGCAAAAATTCGCCGTTTTGAAAAATAGAGATGACATAAATTCCTTCTGGCAAATCTGTTTCTATTCGCGTGCTTCCAATGGCTGTTTCGGTATAAACAATTTGCCCGCTAATTGATGAGAAGATGACATCGTAAGGCTGCTCACTCTTAGTTTCGACGTTAATTGTTTTATTAAAACAAAAGACGAAAAACGGATTCGAAATAATTTGAGGTTCGGGTTCAATCAATTCCATTTCCCAATTAGTTGAACCTTCTACTTTTACATATCCGATTTGCAAATATCCGGACGGTTCAAACGATACGTTGACGGCAATTTTCAAAAACTGATAGTTCAAATTTTCATTTTGAAAGGAAGCTTGAAAGTTTGATTGATCAAGTTCAACAAGCGCCCAATTTTTACCATCTTCAGATACAAACGCATCGATTGAATGAATGATACAACCATGAATTGAATTAATTTCAACAGCCAAATTAAGTTCGGCATATTCTTTCATCGCTTCAATTTTTCTTGTTAATGAAATGGTAAAATCGCCCCCATTATTTCCCGCATGAAAATCAATCGTTTCATCTGTAAATATAACATTGTCAAAAACATTATATGGATAAATAGTCCAGCCATTGAAACTGGTTCTGGTGGTTGTTCCGCATTCTAATAAAATGTCTTTTGAGAAGCTCGTCGAAACTGTAATCGAAAGAGCAAAAAGCAGGAGTTTCTTTGTCATGTTGCGGGCGTTTTGTTTTCAAATAATGAATTAAATGAAATCCGTTACAGCAGCTAAATCCTAAGCCATTAATTGATAAGAAAAAATGAGTTGAAAAATTAGTGGATGGATGAAGTTGAATTGTCGACAGATGAAGACGATTCTGAATCGTTAATTGGAACCTCATCGTTAGAAGCAGGTTTTTTAAAGAAAGACTTATAACGAACAATGATTAAACCAACACCAACCGAAATGGAAAAGTCAGCGACATTCCAAATAGCGCCAAAAATAAAAGTTCCTTTAAAACTTTCCGGCATCCAATTTGGCCAAACTGTTGTAAATTGAAACATATCAACAACACTTCCCAAAAGAAAACCGTGGGGTCTTAAAACAGGGTGGCCAAATTCATCCAGCACAAAATTCCCATTGTCATCTAACGCCCAATTCCACGCAACATTAGGATCTAAATCAAAAATAAAATCGTAGAAAAGCCCATCAATTAAATTACCCATTGCTCCTGCAAAAATTAAACCCAATGCAATGATTAAACCTTTAGAGCTGGATTTGTCTAATACTGTTTTTCGAATATAAATTGCAATAGCAACGATAGCAACTAAACGAAAAAGTGACAAAGCGTATTTGCCCATAGCACCACTGCCAAGTGTTGTGCCAAATGCCATACCGCGATTTTCAATATAATAAAGCTGAAGAAATCCATCCGTAACGCTAATGGCTTCGTGTGGATACATATTTAATTTGACCCAAATTTTTACAAGTTGATCAATTAAAAGAATCGCAAAAATTATGAGAATTACTTTTTTGCCCAAAACTAAAAATTATCCTTGTGCGTTTTTTGCATCAATGCTCAAGGTAGCATGAGGTACCAATTTTAGGCGTTCTTTGCTAATGAGTTTTCCGGTTGAACGACAGATGCCGTAAGTTTTATTTTCGATACGAATTAATGCATTTTGAAGTGCTTGAATGAATTTTTCTTGACGTGCAGCAAGTTGCGCCATTTCTTCGCGGGACATTGTTTCAGAACCATCTTCCATCATGTTAAATGAACGGCCAGTATCATCTGTGCCATGATCATCACTGTGGTCAAGCTGTCCTTTTAGTAGTTGCAAATCTTCTTTTGACTCAGCTAATTTTTCTTCGATGATTGTTCTGAACTCTTTTAAATCTTTGTCTGCGTATCTAACCAGCTCTGCCATTATATTCATTTTTGTAGAGTCACAAATATAGCGTATTTATGATAAGATTATCTTTCCTAAAATTTAAATTGAAGTATTTTTAAACAATGCCGTTGAAGAGCTATTTAACGCCTGTTTAAACGTTCTAGCTTTAATCGGCAAATAGTTCGGTCATTACTCGTCCTTTTGAATCTGGGATTGTAAAGCCCATCAATTCGCCAATTGTTACGGGAATATCAATTAATTCACCTGGAGTAGCAATGATGACGTTTTTCTTAAAATCTGGGCCATAGGCATAGAAATTAATCATACGACAACCTTCGCAATTATCACCATGCGATATAAAACCATCTTTATGCCCATCTAAATGACGACCGTGGTCATTGGTTACAAAAATTGTGGTTTTGTCTTTATAAAACGCGCTGTTTTGAATGTAAAGAAAAATTTGATAAATATATTCGTCAGAGACTTTTGTACTTGCCAAGTATTTTTCCCAGTTATTTGCGTGGCCCCAAGAATCAGGTTGTTGAAAATTGACAAGCACCATCTCTGGATGATCTTTGCTTAAAATTTGAATGGTATTGTCAAATGTTGTTTGGTCGGCGCGATATCCTGAGTACAATCCGTCTACACCACAATCCGAATAAGGCCTGTATTTACCTTTCCATTGTTTATTTTTACAATCTGTTAGAATGGCCAACTTGTCTTTACTAGCAATTACATAGGCAGCTGTTTTTCCTTTACCACTTGCCTTTAACCAATATTGAAACATGGAAGGATTTTTTGGAAATTCTAATCCATTATTTTTAATTTCTTGATAGAAACCTGTACACATTGATGTATGTCCAGCGTTGGTATAAGTAGGCCCGTTATTTCTAAAATTAGTTGACACAATTCCTTGTGGCGCCATATCGTTAGCCATGCGCGGAATGTGTTGATGTGAAGAATCTCCCCAAGTTTCTGTCCATCGCGGACCATCCATCACTAATAATAAAACATATTTGGTTTTGTATGCTCGTTTTGTTTCATGAGTATAACCTGCGAAAGAAATTGTCAGAAATAAAACAGTAATAAAAATTGTACGAAGATGTGTCATCTCACAAATTTACCAATTTTAGTATCAAAACAAAATCAGTTGTTTTTTGCCGATAGATGTTCATAGTTCCGAGTTGAATTGAGCCCCAGCATTAGTTGCCGCAGCGGTTTTTTTTAAATACAACATAGACAATTATTTTGATTAGGTTATAACGCAGTTGTAGTAGCTTGAGTTTTAGTGGTTATTTTTTTGATGAGAAATTGGTAGTAGATGTTTAAATTATTTTGCAACAGATTCTTGTCCACACTACAACTACCGATTTTTTTTAAGTGCACTGCAACTAATTTCAAGACAAACGTTATCATCAAACTCATGTTAGTGTTTTGGTAATGTATTTGAATTTATTAAGATGAAAATGTTGTTTTTTTGCAGCAAAGAATGAAGTATATTTTTATCCTATTATTAATACAGTTTTTAGGCAATGCAAATGCGCAAATGCTTGAAAATAGAGAAGGGCAGAGCTTTGGCGACAAACCCAATTTTGTAGAAGACTATGTGCGTCGTTATAGAATTCAGTACATAAAAGGAAATTTTTCTACTAAAGCCCCCATGGATATTATACGACCAAACAATGATGTTTACCTGTATAAGTTTAATGAATTGGGTGAGCTGACATTGGAGTATCGAACACAACTCGGCGATACATTAGTTACCATTTATGTTTACGACGAACGTGGAAATATAATTATTCGGCGAAAATCAGATCGGTATGGATTTCATTCTTACCATTATCGTTACGATGACTTAAACAGAATTATTTATACTGAATATCGACACGATAAAAATATAGGCCAAAATAATTTGACTTTCGAACCAGACCAAACACTTATTGTATCAGCCGAAACATTTGAATACATCAATTTAGAAAACAAGGATTATAAAAAACTTTATCTCAACGAATCAGGGACTATTTACAAAGAAGAATTTTTTTATTTCGATGAAAAAAAGCGGTTGATTCAGCAAGAAGGAATTTTGAAAACTGGCTCCGGTAGAACAAATGTTACCTATACCTATAATGAAGATGGCAGACTTTTAGAAAAAAAAACCGAGAATTATGTGATGGGCACAACGACCTCAAAATACGCCTATGAATATGATGCGCTTGGCAATATTATGGCATTAAAATATTATCGAAACGGTGAATACATTACCGAACATCAGCTCATGTATTTTCCAGACACCTATTTATTGCAAGGAATTATTTCACGCGATCACGCAACCAATATCATGACTATTTTAAGCCTGAAAGATTACGTTTATTTTTAACGGTAATTTTTATTGAATTGTCAGAAATCCATAAAAATAGCGGTCAGATTCCTTTAAGTGTAAACCATAAAAATAAACACCAGAAATCAAATCGTGAGGTTCCCAATCGTTCTGATAATCAGAGGATAAAAAAAGAGTTTGTCCCCAACGGTTTAAAATATATAATTCGCCTGTTTCAACTAAACCTTTAATGAAAAAAATATCATTGATATTGTTGTTGTCATTTGGTGTAATGATGTTTGGGATTGTTGGTTGTACATAAAGCATATAACTTTCAAAAACCAAACAACTATCATCTGACCAATAATTAAGATCTACAAAAATATTTTCAGTGATTGTAAGATATTGGAAAGAAGAATCATTTTCTAAATACACATCACCAATTTGCCAATTGAAATAGTTACCAGGAATGGTAGCATGCAATGTAATATCTTCTCCATAAGCATAGGACAAATTTTGTTGTGGATATGGGTTTAAAAAATCCAACACAAAATGGTCAATCAAAATAGAACCATTTGAAAAAATAGAACTGCCTTTTGAAAATTCTAAATACACATAATTAATATCAGTCAATACCTGAAAAACGGCAGAATATTTTCTCCATTTGCAATTACTTACTTGCTCAAAATATGCAAGGATTTGACCTGTACCGCAACCATAAGTTTCGGAACCACGAATAATTAAATCTCCCGGATGATTTAAATCGTAGGGGTAAAGTCCAGAGATACTATCTTGACAAGCTTGCGCCAAATAAATTTCAATGAGAAAACAACTACCCACAGGCAATGGTTTTGCTAATTTTTGATAAACCGATTCTGTTGTTCCATCTTCTTTATATAATAGGTCGATATAGGCGTTACCATCTTTTGGTTTGTTCTCTACATTCCACCATCCCGGCTGTGTGTCAGGTGTATTTAAAACGCCGCAACCTGCAAACCAATCTGATGGAATTACCTCAATTCCATCAGGACCTTCAAAGCTTGGATTAGTTATGAAATTTTGTGAAAAGGAAGAGTTGATTAATCCAAAAAAAAGGCTGAATGAAAAGACATATTTATGAGTGGTTGAAATCATCCGTTTTACTCGCCAGAATACTCAACGATATTGCGTTCTGTTTCATAAAGACGAACTTTCAAGGTAAAATTTGAATTTAATTTTGCGCGCAATAATTTCCAACATACTACACAAATATTTTCTGCAGTAGGATTGAGTGATTGAAATTCGGAGGTATCAAGATTCAGGTTTTTATGATCAAATCGATTTTCAATTTCTGATTCGATAAGCTCTTTTAAAATTTTAAGATCAATTACGAAACCTGTTGACGAATCAATTTCACCTTTTACCCAAACTTCCAATGTATAATTATGTCCATGGTAATTTGGATTGTTGCATTTGCCAAAAATTGCTTGATTTTTCGTGTCAGTCCATTCAATATTATTTAAACGATGTGCTGAATTGAAATGAGCTATGCGACAAACAGAGACTTTTTCCATAATAAATATTCTTCTTTGCCTGTTCAATTGAAGTGAGATGGGCATTTCTGTAAAATTAAACGATTTCATCCGAATGAACGACAAATGCACCAATAATAAGTGAAAGGCAAAGTCTATAAACCTCGTTAAACGGTCGAATCCGACTTAAAAACGAATATAACGAGTAGAATTTTAGGGAATTAAACGACTCAACTTAATTTTTTTTCTTTACTTTGCACAGCGGTCTTTTCTATAAGGAAGGATTGACTAAAACTCAAAGTTAATCGCATGAAAAAAATTGTCATTTTCGGTTCGTTTTTAATGGTTATTTTAAGTTCTTGTGGCGGTGGCGCTAGCGAAGGTACAGGAACAGATTCAACTGCAGTAGATACAACTGACTACAGTGAGATGGATGAAATGACGTTAACTGCAGAAGGTTTGAACATGCAAATTATGTTGCCAAATGTTGCCTCTTCAACTGGTGCATCAATCGAACCAAGTGTTGAGCATTTTGATGGAGATTATCTTTGGGACGTTAGAATAGGTAAAGACTTTCACTTAATCATTGAAGATTTTGGAAAAGAAAAAAATAAAGTTGTTGAAGAGAAAAAACGAATTGATGGCTTAGGCAAAATATTTGTGGTTGAATATTTAATAGATGAGCCTAAAGTAATGATGTACAAGCGTACTCTGCACGAAGGTCAAGGCGGAAAACCAACTTACCACTGTTATGGTGAAACGGTTGTTGATGGTTACACGTATGTATTAAGAAGTCACGAAGATGGTAACTACAAGCCAATCATCGAAGACATGGTAAAAACAATTCGTTCCGCTAAACAAATCCCGAAATAATAGACTAAACATAGAATAAAATTAAAAAGTCGATTCAACAATGAGTCGGCTTTTTTTGTACCCCTTGTCATTCCGAGTCACCCCCCTTTGTCATTCCGAACGCAGAGAGGAACCACCAAACTATTTCCAACCCCCCATGTCATTCCGGACGCAAAAAGAAAAAAAACCCATCAAGTCAACAAGACCGATGGGTTTAAAATTTCAATAAATTTTATTCCTAGTACAATTTCAACTTCAAGAAAGTTCTCATTTCTTTAATTTCTTCTCGATTGAATTTGTTATCTGACTTTTTGATAAGTTGTAAAAGGTAAGCGAGGTTTTCATTATCAGCACCTGGCTCAAGTAGAAATTCTTCACCTTCTTCGTTCTCTTCTTTTTCTACAGTATGGTCAAAACAATCATTCTCTTTCATATACTCTGCCGCCAAACGGAATGTTTTAGCCAACAAAGGATCTTCATCTTTTAACGCATCTTCTCGAAGACTCATTAACTCTTCAGCAATTTTTTCAGCTTCAAAACCTTTTTCAAGTTGCTTTATTAATTTGTCAATTTTTGCGTTCGATTCTGCTCGTACCATTGTTTACAATTTTCGACAAAATTAATTAATCTCATAAAATGGCGTTCAATAATTTGGGCATTAATTGAATATAATCGCAAATACTGATTGTAATTGCTTGTTTGGAACCTATTTCTTGGTCTGATAACGAACAAAATAATCGGGTTTATAAACTTTTTCTTAAATTCGTTCTTCTCGAAAACCTATGAAAACGGTCGACATTATTACATCTCATAACGTTTCAATCGAATATGAAGCAGCTTCGGTGATGAACCGTGGCATAGCTTCATTTTTGGATTTGCTTATAATGGGTGTGTATTTTTTAATTCTTGCTGTTGTTATTTCTCCATTTGGTTATGGCAGTATTAATATGATGATTATTGTTTTTTATATTCTTTTGTTGCCAATAGTTTTTTATAGTTTGTTGATGGAGTATTTATTGAAAGGACAAACTGTAGGAAAATTAGCAATGGGAATTCGAGTAGTAAAACTAAACGGTGAAAACGCAACATTGGGAGACTACACAATGCGTTGGTCTTTTCGTGTCATTGATTTTTGGTTTTCGGCCGGAGCCATTGCCGCAATTTTTATAGCAACGACAGAAAAAGGACAACGCCTTGGAGATATTTTGGCACAAACCGCCATCGTAAAAAATAAA
>Ga0163144_10023409_pt1 | contig 12185 bp, 17 predicted proteins | sample OliLak19BULKMAT1_FD_123175 | JGI IMG/M metagenome (GOLD analysis project Ga0163144, IMG submission 123175) | Freshwater microbial mat bacterial communities from Lake Vanda, McMurdo Dry Valleys, Antarctica - Oligotrophic Lake LV.19.BULKMAT1 | ecosystem: Environmental > Aquatic > Freshwater >...
AGATTAAAATCAATAGCTATTCTAATTAGAGCTTCTTTAAATGTAATACCATAATCATATTCTACTACATTAAAACAATCCCAGTTAAAACCACCAGCATAATCTTTAAACTTCCAAACGCCTTTATTGTTTATATAAAAACCACAACCCGGACTATGATCTCCTTTTCTTAATGGATTAACAAAACTTCCATTAGGTGTAGGAGCAAGTCCTAAATATTTTAAAAATATGTCTTGTTCTGAAACATTACTAAGTATAAATTCTTTTGTTATTATTGTAGCTACATTATTAAACATTACTATGATTTCTTTCTTTTTCAGCGAGAATTTTACGTATAGTTGTTTTATGATTACATTTAATACATATAACATCAGTTATCGTAGTCTTGCCAGCATACACGTAAAAATGTGTTATTTGCCCTATAAGACACGGACAAGTATAACTAGTATTATCATTAATTCCGTTAATAGTCTCGTACTTATGCTCATCTGCTATATGTTGAAGTTCCTTTGCTAAGATTTTAGCACAAAAGATTTTCAATTTTTTAAATATTGTCATATCATACACATTTATAAATAAAAGAAGGAGATTTCTCTCCTTCTATTTAATTACCAAACATCTGCTGCTGGTGCAGCTTCTCCTGCTGGAGTAACAGGAGTAGGTGCAGGTTTAAATACATCCTCTTCCTTGTCAGGAGTAACTCTTTCAATAGTAAATTTATCATACTGAGCATTTGCTACAAATGTCTTAGGATGATTTTCTGTACTAATAAAAGGAGCAACTTGAGGTAAAGAAGAATAGAATTTACCTTTGGAGTTTTTGTAAATTACTTTCAAGGCACATTTAACACCTTTTGCTTTACCTACCATACCAGTACCATCAACACCTAAAGCCCCTGCGGTCATTTTAGTGTATTCAGCCCAAGCTTGGTCTACATCAGTTTGACTAGTTTTGATTTTCTCAAAAGTCTCTTGTGTTACAAAAGCTCTAGTTATGTGAGCAATCCTACTTGTGATTAAACTTACGTTCTTTTTAAATTCTTCATCATTAAGAGGTTTACCTCCTATTACTTTTGAAGGTTTAAATTCTCTGTGTATTAACTCTGCACCATTAGCATCAGCAAAAGTGAAAGAAATTGATCCATCATCATTCCTTTTCAAACTTTTTAATTCACAATTCTCTTTACGCAACTCTGGAGTCATTACGTTAATATCCACAACTTTACTATTATCAAACATACCTTATTTATTTAGATTAAAAATTTTAAAAAGAAAAGGGGATTTCTCCCCTAATCCCTCGTTGTTAAAGAGTCAAAATCAATCTTCCCAACCAGCAGCTACAGGAGCAGTAGTAGGAGCAGTAGGAGCAGTAACAGGTGCTGCACTCATAGTTTCCTTTGGTGCTTTAGCTTTAGCTACACCTTTAACAAAAGTATATACCTTAATACAGTTAACACCTTTTATGTCAACATTACTACCCATTAGATTCAAATCAAAATACTGTGATTCTTTTTCCATAGATTGGTCTAACAACTTCATACGCTCTAAAGAAGTCTCCAACTTAGGTGATTTAAAGTTCTTACTTTTTGCACCTACTTTACTTTTCTTAGATAGTTTCAAGATAGCTGCATCTGCATCAGCTACAACAGCAAGGATAGTTTCCCCGTCTGGAGCAGTAAATTGACGTAAACCATGAGTAGACAAATCAGCACCAGCAAAGAATGCATTAGATATATAGAAACGACCTTCAAGGACTGTTCCTACATTTTCTCCTGCCTCATTTTTGGTTTTTTTGTTTACTTTCTTGAACTTCAAGAACTCATAAGCCTGTTCTTTGGTGTAACCAGAACTTGCTTTTCTAACATAGGTATTTTCTACCTTTTCAAATTTACTGAAATCCATAATTATTAGATATTTAGTTATTATTTAGTTTAATTGTTCATTAAAGGTAAGCATTAGAAGAGACTTTACAAAATTATTTCTGAAATTCTCTAATTTTTTGAAGCACTAAATTAGAATCATTATCAATTTTTGTAAGACTTTCCTCGAAAATTCCGGGAGGAGTTTTTGCCGAAGTCGTGCCATCATTGTACAAAGTAAAGAAATGTTTTGCTCTTTCTTCGCCAAATTCAACTTTAGCTTCTGTATATAGAACTATAGTATAGTCTTTCTCTACAAAACCTTCCCATTCTTTACCTTTAACCTTAGCTCTTCTTTCCTTACCACCAGCTTCATCCATAAGAACCTCGTAGTGAGCAACAACAAAAACCTCTTTGGTTGCTTTTTTAATATAGTCGTTAAACTTTCCTATATTTTCGTTGTAGTGATTCATTATATCCCAATTGGTCTTAGTAGCTCTTGCTTCTAACATCAACATATCTACATAAGCAGAAAAACTATCTACTACCATGCAATCTATATCTGCGTTGTTATTAGCTTTTACTATCCAATTCAATGTATCAGCAGGACTAGTAGGAACTACCTCATACTTAAAAGAACCTTTAAACGGTAATGGTTTATTCTCTATATTTATATAGCCTGTATGTTCTCTACTCATATTTCTGAATGAGAATGTTTTGCCTCTGCCTGATCCTCCAATAACCAAAACTTTGTACTTCATCATATTAAAAGTTTCCTAATGGAATTAATTGTTTATTTGTTACTATTTGATTAACATCATAATCCACAATCTTGTTATGAGCAAGGTTATGTTTCATATACAAGTTCCCTGTCCAACCTTCTCTTTGTTTAAGTATACATTCTACTAAAAGATCATCAGGTTTATCAGGATTACTCTTGTCTATACCAGTTGGTATATCTTCAAATCTTTCTAATCCATACATTCCCGGTCTATGTAATGCTATAACAACATCAGCTGATTGAAACACACTATCAGATCCAAATATGTCAGAAGAAACAGGAGACATACTTCCTATTCTTTCTCTATTTACACCTGTTTCTATGTTTCTATTCATCTGTGATAAAAATATGTTAAGCATTTCATAGTTATTTTTTAGTTCCATGCCATTAAACATCAGATTATTAAGTTTTTCTTCCTCTTTACTTTCTTCTCCTTTCAGAATAAGCCTAGTATGATCAAAAAAATTAACTATTGTATGTTGTGGAAAAAGACCTTGTACGTGTTTTTTGTTCTCCATCCATTTTAAAGCCGTAACAGGCTGACTGCTAATATAAATAGGATAATTTCTAAATGTATTTGCTACATCCACTAAAGAATTAAAGCGATCTTCTTCTAGAAGTTTAGCATGATCTAACAATGCCTTAACTTCAATAGACTCTTTTCTACTTATCATTCTTAGTATGTTTCTCCATCCACTCATTTCCCAACTATCGTATAGTATTAGGATCTTATTTTCATAAGTGGGATTAAGTATGGGATTAGCAAAGTCAGTCATTATCTGTATAAGCTTTGCAGTTTTTCCTGTTCCCGGTCTTGCGGCTATAACAACTTGATCGGTAGGATAAAATCCACCTATCTTGTCTGTTTCTTTCTTTGACGAAGTGAAAAAAGGTTTAAACTTACCTGATCTAATATCAACCATCTTTTTTTGAGCTTGGTCAACTATATCTCTAATAGGTCTATAACCGAATCTTTCATTTCCTTTAGTAGCCACGAGTTTTTGCTTTAAATGTTTCTTCTATTTCTTCCCAACCTCTTGCACCGATAAATTTCATTATGCCAGTAAGAGCGTAAGGACTCCTTTCTTTAGAAGCAGTCAACTTCTTTACGATCTCCTTGTGCTTAGCAAGGTTACTCTTAATTGCTTTTATGTATTTTTCCTCTAGTTCATCGAAGTCACAACTTCTAGCAGGATACTCTACTCCATTTACAATCAATTTAGCAGGGTAAGCATCAAAAAATTCTTGAGTAATACCATTTAAAGTAAAAATGTCTTTAAGTTTATCATTTACTCTAAAATTATCTAATAGATAGGGTTCTTTCTTATCCTCTTTTACACGGAGTAAAAATCTTCTCTCTATTAAATCATCCATCTCTGTCTTATATTTACCATCACCCAAAGGAATTAAACAATCTCCAATTACATTTACCTCATTGGTAATTTTTATAATTGTTGTTGTATCATCCCTAAAAATAAGTAAACATATAGCAAACTGATTAAATGTTAATTTATTTGTGCATAAAAAATCTATTGTTTCTTCATCAAAATCAGTTATCATATTTATTAAATTCCTTGTATATGATCGTCTGGATATACTAATACCTCGTCTTGCTGTAATCCTAGCAACAGATCAAGCTCATTTTCTATTTCTTTTATTTCATAGTCACTAGTAAAAAGTTGTTTAAGTCTTATTTGGTAATACGAAGCAGCAGTAAAATCAGGAGTTTCTAACCTATCTTTAACTATCACTCCTGCTAATTGTAGATACAATGTCTGATTTTTTGATTGTAATTTCTCCACTAACATGACTAGATAATTTTAAAGATTTGTTTATGACTATATCATTAATAGAATCAACCCAAAAGACACTCATATTAGCATCTTTTTGTTTTTCTACTAACCACTTCTCCTCTTGCGTACCCTTCATATAAAAGTTAACAATTAACGCTTTCTTATCTACATTGTTAGAATCCACCCTGCTAGCTCTACCATTTCTTTGTATATTCTGTCTTCCTGTAGAAGAATATGCCAATTGAATAACAAAGTCTATACAAGGTATATCAGCACCTTCATCTAATGCTCTTACAGTAGATAAAACTCTAATAGAGTCAGTTGGATCTGAAAACCTAGAAATTGCTAATTTCTTTCTTTTTGTCGGACCTAATATTTTAAGTCCCTCTGTCTTATAGTTTTCTTTATCTAACTTATCTTGAATTTCAACGTACTTGTCATTTTCTATAACCACACTTGTTAACTTACTGTGGTAAGCTAAACAAATGTCAGGTAATAAAGATACTAATTTTTCAGCAAAAATAGAAGTTTCAGAAAAACAAATAATGTTGCTAGTACTAAATTTATGTATTAACTTAACAGCTAAATCTAATTTTGAAGGAAAATTCTGCCATTTATCCTTTCTCTTCATGATTATATTCATGCATTGAGCAGCATTTCTAGATATATTCTGTGGTGAGTAAGGATGATTTGTGTTCCCATCATAGTTATTTATTCTAGCTATCTCTTTAATCCATTCAGAAGAAGTATGCTTTCCTAAATATGTACCATTTTTTAACTTTACGCCTATAGGTAAACCTTTTTTACCATTACAAGCTTTAACTAGTTCAAATTCGTGATTAAATCTACTAAAATAGAATTTAAACTTGTCATTTATATCATCATTAAAAAGTTGATCCGCTTTAGACAGTTCTATACCTAGGTTATATACAATAGAATTTACTACATAGTTACTATTCTGGGCTTCTACTTGATCAATACGATCTATTACTGGTATATAAAGCTTAGCAAAGAACTCTTCCTGTTTTTTAGACAAAGTAGCACTCATTGCGAATAAAAACTTACAAGTAGTTATAGTTAATATTGTAGAAAAGTATTGAGAATCCTCGTTAGAATAATGGTGACATTCATCCAAACCTAATAAATCACAATTCCAATCCTTATATTTTACATAAGTATTAACTACAAAAACTTGTATATTTTTAAGATCATGTAATTCTATATGACCCTTAATCCACACTTTATTTCCAGTAGCATCTTCACTCCAAAAACCAATCCAATCTTGCAATAACTTGCTTGTAGGAACTACAATTATTGTAGTTCTATCAGGATGTCTAACATTCATGTCCTTAATAGCGATAATAAGAACATAAGTTTTACCAAAACCCGTTACAGCAAGAAATAGTCCGTATGCTTGTTTCAATACACTATTAATAGCTTTACCAGTTTTCCATCTGCTAAATACTAATAGCTGTCTATTTAATTTAACTTGATCTATTACCATTTTGTCTATGTCATAGTTTGTACTCTGCTTTTTGTAACTTTTGTAACTACTGCAATATTTAAAGCATTAACTGGGTGTTCTTTAGACAACTTTTCTAACTCTTGTTTTAAAAGATCCTCTTTAGTATAAAGTGATTTTAAAATAAGAGGCATTTCAACTACTGCTGTTTTTAAATAGGTAAAAAGCAAAAAAGTATTTATTTTTTCATACTTAACAACAGCACCAATACCAGAAAGTAATTTAAGCTTACTTACGATAGAAGTGCAACTAAACATTCTAGTTACAATCAAAGAATAATCAAAAGTCATTTCACCTACACGAAACTCTATAGTATTAAGACTTGAATATCTTACCCAACCTCTAGACGTACTACACCTAGCAACATAATTTGCAACATCAGAAACTGTTCCCCAATTTAATAATTCATTTATAATCCAATCGTTGTTGGCTAATATAAAAGCACTAGTATGTGTAACAGTATAAACATCTGTGCAATCTATATGGTAATGAATACCAGAACCTGTATTGAGGCTACATTGTTTAGGCAACATTATACATATATTATGTAGACATATAAGTCCTCTAATACCATTAGGTATTCTAAATCTTTTTTCCCCATTATCACAATCTACGTGCATAATATCCGGAATAACCTTAAATATATTTGGATCAAAGTTTTCTAAACTATTACACTCTATTTCAAATCCTATAGAATAAGGAAGAAGTGAATTTATGTAATTCACCTCTTCCTCTTTCTTAAACATTAACAATGCTATAGGATTTGTAATCGCTAAAGAAGTGATTAATGATTTATCCATATTTTTCCCCACTCCAAGTCCTTCCTTGAGTTGCGGTAGTGGTGGTTTTAGTTTTTAAGCTTTCTATTGTTTTAGCGTTAGATGCAATAGTTTCTTCATTAATAGATACTTGTTGAGTTAACTTTGCTACTTGAGCTACCAAACTAGATATTTCTCTGTTTTTAGCTACTGTCTCTTTAGGAAGATCTTTAATTTCTTTTTGAGTATTCTTTAATTTCTTTTTTGCAACCATCAATGCAGTCTTGTTTGATTCTGCTTTTGGTGACAATAAAGAAATTATTCTCTCTTTCCTAGCATTTGAATTTCTTATATTAAAAGCATCAATCTCCTTCTTTATAAGAGCTTTGCTGTCTTTTGTTACAGCTACTACATACTTCTTACGTTCTATAATTACAGTAAGATGTTTAGGTGTAGCTTGTGTTTTAATTTGCAATTTTTGTGTTGTTGTCATAAAATTTATTTAAATTAGTGAAAAGTGATCTATTTTTTTTCAATTTAAGCAATAAAGCTTCATATCTGGATGTGAAAGTTGATTTGTACTTTTTGGCGTAATGAGTCTTAGCACCTTCGTAAACAGAAGCTAAATATACACATTTTTCTTCGCTTTCTCTAACTAAAGCTTTCTCATAATTTGTTGGAGCAGTCCATAAAGTATCTACTTTTTTGTTTTTAAGACGTAAATACTCTACCAAATAATGTAATATATCATCTGTTATTACAATATTGTTAACTAAGCCCAAACCTTTAACATAACCTTCAAGTCTTACGTGAGCATCGTGCATGTCAGTATCATAAAGATTGTATTCTTTAGCTACTTTAACTAGCTCTTGAATAAAAACTTGATTAGGTAACTCGTTTCTTTTGAGACTTCCAAAATCTTTACAAGCAGCTCTTAAATCAAGTAAAGTATCTGAAACAGGAGGAAATATACTTTCCATAGCTGTTGTAAAGTTAATGCAAGGTGCTACATTACTAGCGAGATGACCTGTCATACCAATAGCAGCACTTTCTTTTTCTATCATTGCAGCAGTTGCAAATCTTCTAAATATTTTGTTATCTCCCATAAAATCGTGAATATAAAATGCATTAGATATGTTTAAAAAATGTTTCTCATTTCTTTTGGCTGTTTTGTATAAGGCACAAAGAGAACTATTAAGAGTATAGTTTTGTGTACTAGCATACATACTATTAGTAAGTAGAATTTTAAAGTCCTTAATAATATCTTCATCTTCTTCAAAACCATATAAGATAAAAGCTTTGTGATCAAGTAATTCTTCTGGTAGTACATATCTTTTAACATTTAACACGTTAGTACCATAATCATAAACCAAAAAAGCACCTTCTTCCTTCTCTACTTCTACTGTGTTTGCAAGTCTGTATGCCTCTAACCACTCTTTAGTTGGTTCTATATCATCATAATTGAAAGTCAGCCTCTTAAACTCATAAGAAATAAAATCATGTAAAAGTTTATACTGTTCTTTTAAATTTGTAACATTAAGATCAAAGTTAATATGCAAACCTAAATTAGATATATAATTTGCTAAATCTCTTTTTCCTAGTTTTGCTGGAGATTCTATAATATAAATCTCACTAGAATCTGTTAATTCTTCAGCATAATCAAGTATGTAAGCTAACTTTTTAGGACTATATTTACCTGATCTAGGAGGAGTTAAACACATAGACTCTGTTAGGTGTGCATAGGTAACTGCACTATAATTGTTAACTTTACCTCTTACAACCTTTTTGCCTTTCATATACCTATCAATGATCTTGTAGGACTTAAAAAGATTTGTAGGAAGTTTACCTAGAAAGTTTTTTAAAGGAGCAAAAATTAAAGTAGGCTTGGTCATAAAATCACCAACACTAATAGTATACTTACCTATCATAATAGTAGGCTTATTATTTGCTACAGCTTTTTTATACTCTTCGTAATCCTCATACTCCAGAACAGCATTTTCTTCATACAAAGCTAAAAGTTCTGCTTTAAAAGCTTCGACTTTAGCAAGTATTATATCTTTTGTAGATATGAAACTACCATCATCTTGTAAAATATCTACATATCTTACAGATTCTCTTTCTGGAGTTACTTCTAAATCACCTATATTAAACTTTAATCCGCAAGGTATATCAATACGATCAATACCCAACTCCTCCCAACTTATTGGATAAGCTACCTTACCTAATAAGATGTGTAAGCTAGAAGAATATTCAAAATCTCCTCTAAACTTAAAAGTTTTATAGTCAAATACAGTATACTCATTATTAAAGCGACTAGGATTGTTTACATAATTTATGTAAACATTGTCGAAATAAACTAATTCAGTACCACAAGCAGTTAAAAAACTACTAAAATCGTCATCTTTTATATAAATTTTAATTTCAGTTCCGTTGTGATCTACGGTTGCATATTCCGTAAGTAAATCAACTCTAAATTTAACTTTACCTCTATAGATAGTGTATTCATAACATATTCCTTCTGATATAGTAGTTATATAAAAAGAGTTAGTGTAACTAAATCCCGATTTACTACCTAATCCGAAATAGCCTATTTGATCGTTGCTTTCTCTTTTTGTAGATTTGAGTGGCTTAGAAAATATATTATTAATACGATCAGGAGACATTCCTATACCTACATCTTTAAATATAATGTAATTTCCTCCTTCATCATCATCAAGAGTAATAAGTACAGGTTCATCGACTTTAGCTTCTATATGACTATCAAAACAATTACTAGTGTACTCTCTTATTATAGATGGTATAGGTCTTCTATACATCTGTTTAAATAAAATATCCAATACTAGTTCTTGTTGTGCTAAATCTAATACTAAGTCTTGACCTTCAAAATCATCACTATCAACTTCTGAAACAATTGATTCTTTTCTAATCATAACTTTAAATTAATCACTTGAATCTAAATAAACTTCAACAGTCCAGTTATACGCATATCCATTATTTAATGGAGTTTGTATTTGTTGTACATTAGCATCTTGACCTACTTGCAAACATCTTACAAAAGCCTTAATTTTATCATTATTAAGGTTCTTAGTAGATTTAACGCTAAAAGTAAAACGAGTAAATGTATCAGTAATTTGTTTTGTTGGTAATTGTTCTACTTTAATTTTCATAATCTCTAATTGCTTCTAATAACACAGGAGTATCCTTATGTCTTACATGTGCTTGATGAGGTAATCCATCTATAGTTCTTTCTTGGAATCTAATAGTAGCTTTTTTACCTACATACTTTGCTATGTCTTTATACCATACTTCTTTTTGTTCTAAAGTTCCAGTAGGTCTAGCTTTAAAAGTTTGCATCATTCCCGGTACTTTATTACCACGCTGATTATTTTCAAGAATAAATACAAAACTTTCTATTCCTTTGTTTGTGTCTACTTCACAACCTGCAATTTCAAACTCTTCATCAAGAAATTCTTTCATCTTAATAAGAGCTTTATCTCTAAAACCAAATTGATATGTGGCTTCTGGATCACGAATAATAGCACCTTCATAACCCTGACTTACATACAAATCATGTTCTTTTTTAACTGCATCGGCATTAGCACATACAACAAATTCTACATATTTAATAGTATCGTAAGTATCAAAAGCGCCATCACGATTAATACTTAAAATAGTTTGTATTTCTTTAATTGCACCAAAGTTATTAAAAGCAGTAATAGATTCTAAAAAATCTAATCTCTGTGCTTGTTTTGTATTTTCTACAGCTAAATCATAAATATGATACTCTAAACAATCTTTGCGATTAAGTTGTGTTACATCTTCTACTTTAACTCTACCCACAATATCTTGTAAAGGCATACCATGTATGTATATTTCACCATCTAGAATAACGTCAGGATGCTTGTTAAATATAAATAACAGCCTTGAGGTTATTTGAGGTACTACAAATATTTGACCTCCTCTACTAAGTAATTTTACTACATTATCAGCTTTATCCAATAGTGCTATACACCTAACTCCATTAAGTTTAGGTTGAACAAGTACAGGATACTTTATTTTATAAGCTTCATCTTTCCATTTAGCTGCTAACATAGGAAGAGGTAACCAATAAGAATTTGTATTATAGCGAATGTTAAGCTTTCTAAATAACCAAACTATATGATATGCAAGAGTGCCTGAAGGAGATGGATAAACTCCAAATTGCTGCTTGTATCTTGCTTCTAAACTAGCTAAACTCTTGTACCCTTCGTCTAATTTCTCTTTTACAAGTGAGTCTTCTTCAAACTGCGCTTGAGCATTTACTGATCTTTTTTGTTTACCAGAATTTATGGTTTTCTGTCTTTTTGTAAGATTACCTCCCAATATACCAGTATAAGTATTTAGATATGCAGTTCTCGGTGTAGCATTACCAGCTAAACTCACTTCTGATTCAAATACTCTTATTTTACCTACTTTATCAACACAATATAACCTAGTCATTTATTTTTATTTATAAGTTCCAGAATTTTTTAGTTTTCTTTAAAATTTCTATATCTAGTATAGAGTTAATATAATCTGCTAGTGCTTCCCAACTGCTAGATTCATATCTTTGTCTAAATACATCTTCTGTACATAGACAACCGGGATCATGTTGTACTTCTGGGTATTCACCATTAAACTTAAACTTAATAGGATAATCACAAGTAGGACACTCAAACGCTGTCCATGAAGTAATCCCTTTCTCACAAGCAATTTTCTTTAGTTCTGCTCCTGTTACATTCATATTAATTATTGTAAACTCTTAACGGTAGTTCTAAATTACATTTTTTATTACCTTCACAACTACACTTGTCTGTAAAAAAGAAGGGTATCATAACAGGAGCTATAAAAAATATAACTAGCTCTTTATAAATAAGAATATCACCGCCTGTTAAGACATGAACTTGCTCGTAATCTACAAAAGAGCTATTAAGATGTTTATTACTTACTGTATCTGCGTAATTGAAAGCTAGTAACTCTAACTTATGCATAATTTTCTGTTGTTTAATCCTTACTTTTAACTAGTTTTCCATCTACATATTCAATTCTATTTTCTTTCACCAATCTTTCAATTCTATCCTTTACAAGAGATTTTGTTACAAAAGAGAAAGAAAATGTGTTTAATACTTCATCAAAAGTTTTAGGTTCCTCTACAAAATTTATAATTGCTTGAGATTGCCATTGTAGTCCTCTAAGTTTCATTTTATAACGCTTCTAGGTCTGCTTCGCATTGTTTAATACACTCCTCTACAAATGCTTTGTATGTCGATAATGTTTTTTCATCATGAATAATAAGATCGTATGATGTAGATGATATTGTTTTAACGTCATAGGCTTGAAATTTTATACAGAAAGCATTATTACCTACTCTCAATCTCAAATGTACATCCCTCCATTTTATTAATTCCCCTGCAATTCTATTTGCCTCTTTTAGTGCTGATTGTTTCATAGTTTA
>Ga0163144_10023410_pt1 | contig 12184 bp, 11 predicted proteins | sample OliLak19BULKMAT1_FD_123175 | JGI IMG/M metagenome (GOLD analysis project Ga0163144, IMG submission 123175) | Freshwater microbial mat bacterial communities from Lake Vanda, McMurdo Dry Valleys, Antarctica - Oligotrophic Lake LV.19.BULKMAT1 | ecosystem: Environmental > Aquatic > Freshwater >...
AACGAATTGATGCTGCTTGAAAACTTGGTAACCCGACGCGTAAGCGAGGAAAATGCGTCAAATTCCTCGCTTACGCGTCGGGTTACCAAGCGAGGTCATTTACTTCTCGCAGCACTAGTAAGTTCGGAACCGTAGCAAATATCGAAACCTTCGATGCAAAGTGGCGCTGACCCGCTAAGGTTACAACAAAGCCAATATGGAAACAGAAGCAGACGTCAATACGAAACCAACAGACGGATTCCTAAGAAGCCGCAGCTCGGATTTTTGGCAAGCCGCAAAGACCGGGCCAGCGAAAAACATTGGCATCTGGCTGGTCATCGTGGCGACTTACAGTATCGCAGCGCTCACGATTGGATTCTCCTTTGGTATCTATCACATCCAGCCGCTCGATCTTGGAAAATTTTGGTTCTTGCCCCTGACACTTGTGCTGTTTCCCTGCATCCCGGAGGAATTTGTTTTTCGTGCCATGTTGCTTCCCCTTGATTTGGCCGCAGGAACTTGGCAGCGAACGATCGGCTACGTGCTTTTCAGCGCCACCGCGTTTACGCTGTGGCATCCGCTCAACGCGCTAACGATCAACCCGACGGCACAGCCTTTTTTTCTCAACGTGCCGTTCCTGGTCATCGTCTTCCTGCTCGGCATCGCCTGCAGCCTCAGCTATATCCTTAACCGATCATTCTGGGTCCCCGTTGCGATTCACTGGATCACCGTCGTCGTCTGGGTGCTTTTTCTAGGCGGGCGAAACTTGGTTCTTGAGTGGTGGGCGGGCTCACTCATCCAGCTAGAAGTTTCCGGTTACAGAATCGCGAGTGGGTTGCGTGGCGACTCCAGCGTGCCACGCGTGACACCGACGCGGTTGGATGCCTTCAATCGCATCCAGACATCACGCCCCGCCACCAGCCCATCAAGCAACTCTTGATAGGTCTTCAAGATTGATGACGTTGCGGTCGCGTCTTCTTCGAGCAATTCCACTCGTAGCGCACCAACGCCCTTGGCGATCATCGCTGGCACCGCTTCAGCACCGCTCTGAGGCACCGCGTTGTACAGCGTATTCCGGCAGGCCACGTCTGCTTGAAGCGGATGGCTTGCACCGACACGGTCACGGAGCTGGACGACATGTCGATCGCACGGTCGTCCACAATTCGTTTTGTTTGTTCCCGGTGACAACACGCTGCAAAACACGCAATGCTCCATATGGAACATCGGCATGTGTTGATGGATCACGACTTCCAATTGTTTCGGCGGCATCGAATCGACCAATTCCATCAATTGGTCGCGGTTGAGATCGTACGACGCCGTCACCTGTTCACATCCCTGTTCAATCAGCCAACGCGCGGTGAGCGGGTTGACCACGTTCAATGAAAAATCGCCAACCACGCGATGTCCATGCCGAGCGAAATAGTCGAGAGCGGCGAGATTGCGGACCAAATAACCATCTGGCGAATGCCGCATCAGCACCTTCAACAGTCCAGTTTCGCCTGGCTTTTGAATCCGTACCGAGGCAATGAAAATTTCACGGCCATGTTCGTGCGCGATTTCAATCGCTTGGCGATACGAGCGGATGTCGTGGAAGTCGACATAGATTCGGCTGACACCAAATTCTGCGGCGGCCGTGACTTGCTGAATCGTCCGGCAAAGGACGCGAAGCATCGATGACTCCATTGATCGAGGCGCGGTTGGCTTCGCCGTTGACTCCGCTAACATTCGATTGAGCGCGGTGGTATCGATAATGCGAGTGCAAGGTGTCGTTAGCACCGTTGTCATCTTTTCAACCAACGACCGACGCATTTGATTCAGCAAGCTGCTGGGCACCATCGGTTCATCTTGAATCGTAATGTCAAGCTGCCCTAACTGAAACGGTGTGCCGCCAAGCCGTTCCAATTGCTCGCGGATTGAAGCTTCATTCGCAGGACGATTCCGCGCCACTGATAAAGGTTTTTCGTCGACGACTTCGCTATGGAATGAGTCGTCACCAATCTTTAGCGTTGCTTCAATGCGCAGCGGTTGGTCCGAAATCGCAGTGACGCGCAAATCGATCGGGCGACGATAAGCGGGATCAGCGACTTCAAAAGAAGCTCGCAATCTTTTGTTCAGCGCGGGATCATCGCTCTTCCAGACTCTGGCATGCTCAGGAATCAAGTCGGTGTTGATTGATCCGTGCGCAAATCGGAGCTCGATCTCTTCGCCAATTGCATCGCCTTCGATATCGCGACCGCGTTGGCGAACTTCATAGACCCGCCCACCTTGTTGTGAACCTCCGACACGATCACCATCGAATGCAATCCCATCGCCGCGTTTGACCGCCGCATCAAGGGAAACAATCACCGACTCGCCAAGCCGCTGAACAACATGGCCAATCAGCGTTCCTCGCTTTGCAGATTCCGTTCCTGGAACAAGTCGCTTGTGGTCGTTGCCTTGCAGCCAACCTGGCGAGAACCCACGCGAAAACGACATTTCCATTTGGCGGACGTCGTCATCGTTTATCGACAAGGCCCGGCGATGAATCGCGTCATCGATGGCTCTGCGATAGTTCGCTGTGATATTCGCAACGTATTCTGGCGTCTTCAATCTGCCTTCGATTTTGAATGAGCAAACACCTGCGTCAATCAAGTCGGCGACCTGGGCGTAGCCAGCAAGGTCTTGAGGGCTCAGCAAATATTTGACGTCGCCTAGGTCTTGCGGCGTACCATCGCAAATCAGCTCGTAGGGAAGGCGGCAGGCTTGTGCGCATTGCCCGCGATTGGCGCTCCGTCCACCGAGCGATTCGCTGGTCAAGCACTGGCCCGAATAGGCAACGCACAGCGCGCCATGGATAAACACCTCCAGCGGCATCGACGTCGCTGAGCTGACTTTGCGAATTTCGCTTACCGACATCTCGCGGGCCAGCACGACACGTTTGACCCCCAAACGCTCCGCAACAGTGATTGTTTCAGCGCTGGTCATCGTCATTTGAGTCGACGCATGAACATCGAGCGCCGGGCAAATCTCGCGGACCAGTTGCGCGACGCCAAGATCTTGCACCAAGATTGCATCAACGCCAGCGGCTGCAATCAGTTGGATCGTTTTGGCAAGCTGCTCAAGCTCCGAGGCGAACACCAACGTATTCATCGTGACATAGGCGCGAACGCCGCGTCGATGCAACATCGCGACGAAGGCGTTGAGGTCATGCACGCCAAAGTTGGTGGCTCGCGCCCGCGCGTTAAATCCGCTATCGAGCCCAAAGTAAATTGCGTCAGCACCGTTTTCAATGGCAGCGATGGCGCAAGTCTGATCCCCCGCAGGCGAAAGAAGTTCGATGGAGCGAGCGAGTGGCAACGATGTTTCTGAGTGAGTCAACAAAACGGTACGTCTTTAGGTTGCCGGATCAATGCCATGACGGCGGAGTAGTTCTATTAATCGCTGCTTCTCGTCGGACTCTAAGCGTGCGACCTGCAAAGCGACGTCCGCGCGTTGGGATTCAGCATCGGCGCGCTGCGATTCAGCTTCGGCGCGCTGGTCTGCTTCTTCAGCACGCTGAGCTTCTGCCTCAGCACGCTGATCAGCAAGTTCAGCTCGCTGGGCACCGGTGGGGATCAAAACGCCAGCAGCATCACACCAGCGAAGCCAATTGGAATCGGTATCCTCAAAACGACCTGTCCAAACTTTCAAGCCTAATCCCAGCTCTTCAACCATGAATGAATCGCCCGTGATCTCTTCGTAAGCGCTTCCACGCAATCGAAAGGCTCGCAGCGGCGTTTTGCTAAGATGGAATTCGGGATCGTAAATGAAGTAGTTCGAAACTCGAACGGTTTGGTAGAGCAAGAGTTTGTCGCTATCTTCGCCACCTTGTCGATTGGATACGATTTCGATCGCAACCTCGGGAGGCTTGCCATACGCCCAAACAAAATAAGATCGATTGAGCTTCGGGAACAAGTTCTCTGGTAGCCGAACGTCAACGCTTAGCAGCACGTCGGGCATGATCGGCGGCACACCGAGTGCGTAAAACATGCCCACGTTCGCAAATGCAACAAACGGTCGGTCGACCTTCCAGGACGAGTACAAAGGCTCAGTCAGCAGACGCATCTGCTTTTCGCTAAAAACGTTGTCCACGGGCGCACCATTTTCGGTGACTAGATCATCAACGCACGGCCAATCCTCAAGCGGCAAGGGCTGTAATTCCAGAGGCGTATACGTCTTTGGGAGGGATGACTGCATGACATTAATGCCGAGATAGTGAGAAAGCAACAAGTCAAAGTCTAACCGATTTCGCTCACGCCGCGAAGTGATTTTCCCGTACTTCTTACGGCAATCGAGGTTTCGGCTTAAACCGTTACTTGTCCCAGAGAACGCGGGCGAAAGTTGAAGTTGTGGCTGTTGCTGAAGAACTCGATTGGATTTTCGTAAACAACTCGCCGAATCAATGCCTCGTCATGCCCGCGCCGCCTCAGTTCAAAAATCAGATCTGGAACGGCTGTCGGTTTGCTCGGCCCCCAATCGCCCGCCGAGTTTGCCATCAACCGCTCGGGGCCGTATTTTTCAATCATGTCCGCAGCCCGCGAGGGAGTGCACTTAGTGATTGGGTACAACGTCATGCCGGCCCAAAAACCACGATCGAGAACTTCGCCAATCGTATGTTCCTCAACGTGATCGACCAGCACACGACTGCGATCCAACCGCGAATCATCCTGCAACATGTCCAGGATCATCCGCGTTCCCTGGTACTTGTCTTCCAGGTGAGGCGTATGGATCAGGATTGGCTGATCGTACGTGATGGCCAACTCGAGATGCTCCAGAAACACGATCGCTTCATTTCGCGTGTTCTTGTTTAGCCCAATCTCCCCAATACCGAGCACCCCGGGTCGATCAAGGAACTCGGGAATCATCGCGATCACTTCGCGCGACAGCGACACGTTCTCCGCTTCTTTGGCGTTGATGCATAACCAACAAAAATGCTGAATGCCAAATGCAGCCGCCCGCTTGGGTTCGACTTCGGTCAATTGCCGAAAATAATCGCGAAATCCATCAACAGTCCCCCGATCAAACCCCGCCCAAAACGCCGGCTCGCTGACCGCAACGCATCCCATCCGGGCCAGCGTTTCGTAGTCGTCGGTGATCCGCGAAACCATGTGAAGATGGGGATCAATGTAGTCCATCGCGAAGAACCTTAATCGAAAGCAACAAGGAAAAAATCGTCAGCAACCGTTACAGTCCAAACCCACGACGCCACTGCGAATCGTAGGGCCGCGAGAACAGTTGCTGCAATCGCGTGGCCCGGTCAGGCGTATCCGACGAAATCACGATCCGCAGCGCTTCATCGATTCTCGCACGCCGAAGATCGTCGATCGATGCACCAGCGGCAGCGCGATCGACTCGATCTAAAGTCGCGGCAACGTCAATCAGTTTTGAGCGGATCGTCAAAAACGTTTCGTCGAAAATCTTCTCAGGCGAGGACACGGGCACGTCTCAGCGGTAGGAGCCAACGAATGCGAACCACCATGTTAACTTCAGCGTCAGGCGAACGCTACCTCAGCCGCCTTGTACACGACTAGCGCGCGGCGAAATCCCAACCGCTCGTAAAGACGAACCGCTGCGGTATTGTCGTTCGTGACTTCCAAGTGCATCCGGTGCAACCCAGCTTCGCGAAAACCCAACGCCGCATACCGAAGCAACAGCGTCCCCAACCCGCGACCACGATGCAGTCGGCTGATGCCCAGATTCTGAATCGCCCCCCAACCGTCGGATTGCAGCCCTTGAACGGTACCGATCGACTCCGGAATATTGCTGGCCGGATCGCGAAAACGCAGCAACCAGGTCGCCTCGGGCACAAAGCCGTTTCGCCTCGTGATCTCGCGCATCAGCGACAAACAGCCATCGCGTTTGCCCAAACAGGGGAAAACATTCGCGTCAAGCTCCTGGCGAAAACTCTGGAACTTTGCGACCGCATGGTCACGAATCAACTCGTCATCGAACGGAATGAACTCGTAATGGGGTGGACACAACGGCGCGGAAAAAATTTCCTTGTCGAGGTCAAGCTCCATTCGGTAGCGTTTGAAGTAGGTCAAACCCATCGTTGATCACTCTGCAGGCGAAGACACGGCGAATCCCACGCCGACCTAGGCTAATCTTGACTGAAAGATACCATAACAGACTTGCGAGCGTCGAATCGTTTGTCGCCGTGAGTCAATTCTATTTTCACATCCCCGTCCTTCGATGGAATATTCCGCAACGTGGGAATCAACGGCTTTTCCGCCGTTGACAGCCGACGCGATCATCCTGACCGGATCGACCGCGAGCGGTAAGTCACGTATTGCGCTTGCTTTGGCCGAGAAAATCGATGCAGAAATAATTTCCATAGATTCGATTGCGGTCTACTGCGGCATGGACATCGGCTCCGCAAAACCGTCGCTCGCCGACCGTGCTCGCGTGCCGCATCACTTGATTGATGTCGTTTCTCCAACCGACGAATTTAGCGCCGCGCAATACCTCGCAATCGCAAAATCTTGCGCAGACGACATTCTTGCGAGAGGAAAGAGACCGCTGTTCGTTGGCGGAACACCGATGTACTTGAAAGGTCTTTTGTACGGGTTCGATCCCGGCCCGCCAGCGGATTGGGACTTTCGTCGATCGGTTGAAGAAGACATTCGCATCTTTGGTATCGAAGCGTTGCACAAGCGGTTGCAGCAAGTTGACCCGCTGTCCGCTCATCGGCTGCCTCCCACCGACACACGTCGAATCACGCGCGCTCTCGAAGTCGCCTATTTGACTGGCACACCGCTCAGCCATCGACAAACGCAGCATGACTGCACATCGTCGCGAGCCAAGTCAAAGCTGTTCGCGATCTCCTGGCCGCGAGAGCTGCTTCACGCCAGAATCGAAACGCGTGTACAACAGATGTTTGATGTCGGACTGGTCAATGAAGTTTCTGGTCTGCTCGACATGCACAGCGAGTTCTCTCGCACGGCATCCACAGGCGTCGGCTATCGTGAAGTGATCGAACACCTTCAAAAAGGGACAACGCTCCAGTCAACCATTCAGCAAGTACTATTTCATACACGTCAACTAGCCCGCCGCCAAGAAACCTGGTTCCGCAGCCTGCCAACGCTTTGTTCGTTAAGCGTCGACAGCGAGGCTGCCTTGGATCAAGCAGCAAACCAAATTCTGGCCAACACATTTGCTAACCAACGGTGAGCAACCGCGTCCTTCGATACCTGGAGAAGATGCGATTCAAATGGCAATGCAGGCGAACGGTTGTCCGTCGCATTTGTGTTGGTACTAGTCGCTCTGGCTCGATGGGGAGTGTCCAAATGGCGACGATCGACGCGATCGACGCGATCGGTCGAACGATCAAGGAAACAGGGAATTGCTTTGCGCAATGTCCCGAGAATCAGCGACCTGGAACCGTCTTGTTCGTCATCCAAACCGATAGATTAGAGAACGCAAGTAAGCTTTATCAGACGCATCAAATCAATCAAATGAACGCAGACCAACGTGATAGGTATGCATGGCAGTTTGTCTTTCTTGGCGCAAACCAAGCTGCGGTCTCTTCGGCGACTCAATGCGGAATCGCTGCGACGTCAGCGCTTACTTACGGAGGAAACAACGCAGGAACCCTCGCTGCGTTTGACGTACTGGGTAAGAAAACTCGCCAGTACCGAGAAGACCGCGCGGCGGCACCAAGCGGGGCCGTTGCTCAATGGGCTTTTGACGAGAGCGAACGAAGTCGCGCAAAGGGAAAGTCATAGCGAAGCGAGGCCTTGCGACCGGCTCCTGACGCAACAGTTCGCTGTCACGGCAGTCCCTACTCATGTCGAAAAAGCTGACGCCATTTTTCTCGCATTCGCGCTGACATGGATGACGGTGGGTTGACCAACGATTGCTTGTCAGGCTGCGAATTTGTTCGTGAACGCGTTGTCTGGATTGCGAGATCCATGACATGTTCCAGGCGCTGGACGACCTGGCTCATCGATTCAATACGATCGCGCAACCTGGGTTGTGTCATGTCTTGAATCAATCGCTCAAAGGCTTCACCCCAGTTATCCGATCGCGGTGACGCAAGATCCTGAGCGCAAGCTTCGATTGAGGCTGGATGAGCATCATCGGATAACGAACGGCTTCGTCTCAGCGTGGTCGGTATCTGAGGTCGAGGTAAATCGCTGAAACGCATCGATCGAAACGGAAAGTTGCCCGTTCGAAGGAACCGAAAAACATGTCCCAGCGCATAAACATCGGCCGCAGGGGACGAAGCGGCTAGATTGCCTTGCATTTCCGGCGCGATCACAGGTGGCATTCCTGCCGAAGCGGGAATGTCCTCCCATCGTTTGGGCAAGATCAGTGGTGCGATGCCTGAATCTAGTAGACAAAGACTCCCGTTCTCGCGACGTACCCAACGTTCGGTACTTAGGTCGAGATGGCACAATCCGTGTCCATGCAGATGAGCAACACCAAGAGCCATATCCAGCGCCGATTGAATGAATCGTTCCGCTTCGATTGGGTCGCTATCGCAACCATTCTTACGAACCTCTGCACCAAGGATAATGCCAGGAATGAACTCTCCCGATATGACGGCGATGTCATCAAGGATCTCCCCATTAAAAACCTTGGCGACGTTCGGGTGATTCAGGTTCGTGAGTTTTTCGATGGCTTTCTGGAAGTCGCTTTGATCGGCGGTGGTGATCGATAAGCCACGAAGATTCTTTGTTGCGATCGTGCGAATGATCTCATTCTTTTCCGACGAGAGATTTCGGCACTTAAAAATTTCCCCTTTCCAACCATAGTTGAGAGATTCCAAAACCAAGTGATCGAAATGCCTTAGCGCGTCGATGTGTCCCGCGAGAATCTGCTTGACTTGGTACTGTGTTAGGGTAGGTTCGCCATTGGCCACCGATTTCGATTCGGTCAGATGAAAAAGGAACTCATAGGCGGGCGTCGAAGATGGTGTCATTAAACTCATCGAAATCGTGCTACCGCTATACCGCATCGTCTGGAAGTAGGACGCTTCCGCTTGGCTCCAGTCAGCAGCAGAAACGACGCCGAACTCGAGCAGCTTAGATCGCAGCGTCTCCAGGTCGTCCGGTGCAGGTTGCCAAGCCGGGTTGCCAATGAAAACGCGGTCCAATTCCGTAATGAATTCTTCGAAGGATGCGAACCGGTCGGCCGCATTCCAGGCAACCATTCGCTTGATGATTGGTTGCCAGTTCGAGCAGATTGAATCGAGCCGCAATTCGGGCCATTGGCTACATTGAACCTTGTCACGAAGGATATCGGCAAACGGCGTATCGCCATGAATCGATTTTCCTGTGAGCAAATAGAAAGCTGTGCATCCCAACGAGTAGATATCGCTTCTCGCATCTGCTTCAGAAGGGTGTACCACCTGCTCAGCCGCCATGTAGCCGATCGTTCCCAGGATTGCACCGCTGAACGTCAATCGACCATCTTCGGTGAGAATAGTCTGACTTGGGGTTGCTGCTTGTTGCGGTCCATGGAAACTCGATACACCTTGACTGCCCAGCTCGCTCAAACTTCGCCCGCCGCGAAGTTCATTGAAGTCGCCTCGCAATTTTGCGAGACCGAGGTCGAGGATTTTAATAGTTCCATCGGACGTGGTCATGATGTTTTGGGGCTTAATGTCGCGATGAACGATCCCCTTGCCGTGCGCGTATGCGAGTCCTGAAGCTGCTTGACGAATGACCTTGGCAGCAGCCGTCGAGCTTAGAACGCCTTGTGATTCAACTCGTTCTGCTAGATTGAGTCCGTTCAAAAGTTCCATCGTCAGGTACAAACATCCATTGTCCTGATCAATATCAAGTGTTCTGACTAAATTTGGATGTTGAAGATTGACGCAAAGCTGAGCTTCCTTCAAGAATCTTTCTTGAAGGGATGGTCGATTGACCAGATGAGGAAGCATCACCTTCAAGGCAACTTGATGATCGATAAGCGAATGAGACGCACGAAACACGGTGCCCATGCCACCTTGGCCCAAGCGCGATTCCAACTTGTATTTCCCGACTTTCATACCTGGGGCAAGTGGCTTCGCGGCAATCGCTGAGCCGTGTTTGTTCGCTTGAACTGCATTGCCGTCACTGGTATTTTTGCCGTATTCGGTTTCCGCCATTTTTGGCGAAGCGTCATAGGGAGTTGCGACGTTGCTGGTTAACTTTTTCTCCACACCGCTTTGCGGAACAATTGTTTCGAATTGTCGATGTTCGAAGATGCTTTGATTGATCGTATTCAACAGATCCGAAATCGGCATCGAACCGGCGAGCGAGTGGTTGTTCAGCCCCGCATCGCAAGCAAACAATCGGCCCAACCGTGCGCTAAGCGCTGGGAATCGCTTTGCGTATTCGTCATCGTTCGGTTCCGGGCCAAGCGACTTACGAAGCATGCGTTCAGCGAGAATGAGTTCAAGCAAGTCATCGTCATGAAGGCTTTTGATTGCGGAACGATTCGCGACCAAAGCTTCGACGGAGATCCACTCGCCACGCTGCCAAGCTTCGCATTGAGCGATACGTAACGAATCAACCTGCTCGCGGATTGACGTCTTAGAGACTTCGTTCGTTCTGTTTTGCATGGGTGCCTTTGGTTCAGTCAGCATTGCTCGAATCGATCAATCCCAGTTCCTTGGAAACACGATTCATGGCTCGAGTCATCTTTTTTCTCAGCGCGTCAGGGCTCCCACCGAGTTCAGCGGCGATTTCGTCCCATCCAAGATCATTCATCCTTCGATCGACGACCGCAAGTTCATCGATCGTCAATCTTCGTCGTACCTCATGGGTAATTTCACGGGCCGCGACAACGCTTTCCGCCGACGGTTGGTGGTCGAGTAGCGGAAGTTCATCCACTGGCGTACCCGCGATGCGTTCGATGTTCCGAAGGCGTGCGGTATGCCGACGGGCGTGGTCGGTCACTTTGTTTCGGATCATCGTAGCCAATAGATTCATCAATTGCTCAGGTGTCTCAATTTCAAATTGACCGGTATACGCGCGGACAAAAAAATTGCCGAAAATCGATTGGCAGATATCCATCGAATCTACCAATCTCCGCAGACGAGGATCGTTCAGCTTAACGCGAGCGATGATTCGCAGATCCGATTCATAAGACTTGACGAGTTCTTCCGCAGCTTCTGCGTCTCCTGCTCGGATTCGCCGAATGAGGCGGGCAAAGTCTTCGGAATCATCCATTTCCGAGATGCTTTCGGTGCGGCGAGACAAACCGGTTCCCCGTGCGTGACGCAGGGCAGCTTCTGCTCGATTCTGGCACACTTTGGTAGCGCGAACGTCGTGTTCCATGAATCGAACGCCTTGCGCGTTTGGTTCGTCTGCTGAGGCAAGTCAAAGTACTGTCATCGGTGCGTTTGCTTTTTGACATGAGCGCGGATGTTCAGCGCGACTACCAGAGTGTAGCGTTTTGCGAATGCGGTGTCAAAACGATGTGTACTTTCATGCTGCTCGTCAAGATCGTTTTCGCCTTCTGCGCCAAGCAGCCGTTCCCACCAGTCCCAGGCTCATTAGCAGCATCGATGATGGTTCGGGAACGGCAGTGGCTTGAACGTTGATCGTACCGGTTGTTACCGAATAGGCTAGCTCGACATCATTGTCTGTAAGAAAAAACGTTTGCGGGCTTTGAACTAGCGTAATACCAAACAGCCCTTTTGCTCCGACGCCCGTATGGCTCAAATCTAATCTTGCTAGCAGCCGATCGGTCGTGCCAATCAGGACTGACGAACCATTAGTCGTCGAATCGAAGCTTGTAACTTGGTCGCGACTTGGTGAGTTCGGAAATCCATAGTTCAAATTCGTATTTGAGACCAAAGCAACCGGAAATATGTAGTCAAATGGCGTATTGAACATTTGTTCTTCTTTGCCCTGGTTTGATGCAAACGTCAACACGCCAGGGGCTCCTCCGGGAGCAGTGATTTGGAACGTAACTTGAAAGAAATTGATAGTGTCTGAACCGTCGCTGCTGTGAATCAATGCGTCGACGAACCCGCTTCCGGCAGAGGGAACGTTGGCCGGTTGCACAAAGGAGATAATCATCTCTGCGTTGGCGGATTGTAGGCATAGCAAAGTTGCCAAACAGACTGCAAAAGCTACGAACGTTCGCAGTTGGTTCCTTACGATGCCAACGCTGTGGTGTTCTACATCAATCATCTAATAGACCTCGAAGTGGGATGGCTAGGTTGCGGTTCAAGTTATTGTTTGTCCGTGTA
>Ga0163144_10023411_pt1 | contig 12184 bp, 11 predicted proteins | sample OliLak19BULKMAT1_FD_123175 | JGI IMG/M metagenome (GOLD analysis project Ga0163144, IMG submission 123175) | Freshwater microbial mat bacterial communities from Lake Vanda, McMurdo Dry Valleys, Antarctica - Oligotrophic Lake LV.19.BULKMAT1 | ecosystem: Environmental > Aquatic > Freshwater >...
CCTGACCCCTCTCCCAGTGGGAGAGGGGAAGCGCAGCAGGGGTGAGGGCGGCAGGCACTACACCCTGCCCCCGTAAGCACAGACGCCCCATCGGAGCATCTCTACCTCGGTTTTCTTGATGATTGCTCGTTTGTTCCTGGCGCTCTCGATTCCGTATTCTGACTCCTGACTCCTGACTCCTGAATACTTCTTCGCTTGGTTCCGTAGTTCTGCAGTTCCGTAGTTCTGCAGTTCTCGGCTAAATCTCCCCATACTCCTCCAGCAGATCCTTCCACTCGCCCGCCAGTTCATCCCGCCGCGCCGCATAGTAGAAGTGATCCATGCCTTCCTCATCACGGTAGACCAGATCGACCTGGCTGCGCATTGGCCGTAGGTAGCCGATATTGCCCCACCAGCGTACCTTCTCCTCATCGAGTGGTCTATCCTGCAACGACATACGCGCCGCATACTGCCGAACCGTACCCTCCTCGATATCCTGAAGCCGCCATGGTGCATTGCTGACCTCGCCCGTTCGGAGGTTACGGAATACAAATCGCGGATCGCCAAATTCGTCGCGTTCGATACTCACAACCTCAATGCCAGTACGTGGCCGCACCACCCGAATGAGATTCAGCCATGCCTCGGTCAGCTTTTCGCGTGGCACCGCTGGAAACTCCTGGCGACCATCGCCGTCTTTATCCTTCATTGCTAGATCGAAGCGCACCCGCCCTGCCAGATCGCGGCCGATCTGCCATAGCCCGCCACGCCCGCGCCAGCGATAGCGCCGTTCGCCCCACAGTTCAGTAGATTCCGGATCCTCAAGCTCTGGTTCGGGTGCCAGATTCGGCTCATCATCGCGGAACGCACCCGGCTCCTGTTCAACAACATCGCCAACCCGGTCGCTCAGCAGCGCCTGCCAATGCTCACCCAGGCCCCAATCGGAAACACCAAAGAAGACGTGATCGATCACACCATTGGCATCGCGATGAACAAGATCGTATTTGGTTCGATTGCCCTGACGATAGGCACGCCACAGCCCCAAACGACCCCGCCAGCGAACCTGGCTTTGCAGATCGATCCGGCCATCACGCAGATCCTCAGAACGATGGATGGCATAGGCCCATAAGCCCTGCGCCCGATCACGGGTCACACCAGCCGTCGTCCGCAGATCACGAACCTCGTATGTCCAGATTCCGGCTCGCTTCAGCGCACCAACAATTTCGACACCACTGCGTGGCAATTCCAGATCCTCGCCATTATCGAGTGGTGAAGAAGCACCCTCGGCCAGCGCCCGCCGACACAACTGAATGATCTCACCCCGATCCGCAGGAATCGTCTCACCATCACGGCGCACATAGATCACGCCATCGCTGCCAAGATAGGGCGGCGGATCTTGTGATCGCACCTCAACCCGAATCAGGTCGCGGCCTTCATACGACATCAGTTCCATGGTCAGGTATGGCTGTGGAACAACCAATTCCGCAGATGTTCTACGAATAATTTCGCTCACCTGCTCGGGCCGTGGAACGCCAGTGATCGTCGTGCCATCCTTCTCCGCACCAATGATTAGAACGCCACCACCGCCATTGGCCAATGCTGCTGTATCGTGCCACAGCAATTCGGGATCGAAATCACCAGAACGCATCACCTGCCGATCCGATGGCGGGCCAAAGCGGAGTGTATCGACCTCCCACTGCTTCTGGTCGCGCTTGGGCACCCGTACCCGATCAAACTCCTTTGAGGCCAGCAATGATTTCAGCGATGCATAGGTTGTATCGGCCACCAATAGCTCAACATAGCGATCACCGATTCCATGGCGATGCCAAGCATCACCATCGCCAGCCGTCGTACGCCGCAACCGATGTGCATCGCTACCCTGAATACAGAACATGCGCCGTTCATAATGTTCGGTTTTGCCATTATAGAAACCAGGCGATGTAAAGGTATCGTGATCCGTATAGAAATTAATAAACTCAAGAGCATGCAAAGCAGGATGTTGTGTTGCTGCAACCCGTGCCTGGCCGCTCGTTCCCATGCGGAGTGTTTCGGTAATCACGCCATTTGGACCATTCACATGCGGAGCAATTGCCAGGCCACCAGATCGGCTAATAATCTCATATGCCTCAGTGACATGGCGGGTATCGGCGATTGAACACGCCCCTGTTTTGAGCTGTTCGGGCGGCACACCAAGCTGAAGTAGCGTTGCTTCAATCAGGCTCACTGGCCGATCCGGGGCGAAAATCGCCAGAATGTGAGAACCATAGTGTGAGGTGAATTCAAATCCGGGGAGTACCATAATCTTGGCTTGAAGGCGGCGGTATTCAGCAAGGCGGATTTGTTCTTCTGGAGTCAGGCGATGCGCTTGGTCAAGCTTTTGCAGAAAATCGATTTCCTGGAGCATTCGTTCATAACCATGAACAGTATTATGATCAGTGAACGCGATCATCTCTAATTCGCGTCGCTCGGCCTCTTGGAGGATTTCAAGATATGAAACCTGGGGTTCAGCATAATCTTCCGAGGCAGGGGTATGAATATGCAGGTCTGCTCGAATCCAACGCATTCCATCGCGCGTATCTTTCCCATTCGTCATTGTTTTTCGCTCCAATAGTCGCAAATGCCAGATTTTTTGTCGTCTTCGGGCGTGCGAACGCGATAAGCGCACGCCAGGGGAGTTTAGTTGTTCACCAGAATACTGTGTTGTACCCCTCCTTTCTCAACAATCGAAACAGATTGTATAATACCCCATCGTATTCGTTCTGGCAACGATGATAGCGCCTCATTGAGGCACGGAGGAATAGATGACCAACCCGATTGAGCACATTGGTGAGTTACAGTATGCAACCAATCCCGAATATCCATATCCGTTTCCTGTCGAACTGCCACCCCACTTCTGGATGACAGAACAGACCGGCAAACTCGCCGATGCCGTCGAGGCGTATCTTGATGGCGAACGGCTGAGTCCACAGGCACTCGATCTGATCAAGCAATACCTACGTCAATATGTTGAGCGTGCGCTGCTCACTGGTGATGCACATCGGCCTAAATTACTACAGGCACTTGCCAAACTCAAGAACAACAAGGAGATTGCAGATTTCTCCGATGAACTCGCCGATGTTGGAATCGAGCCATTCTAGTGTGATTGACAGAAGTGCCCTGCGGGGCTACAATACGCAGGGTTACGGGGTGTAGCGCAGACTGGTAGCGCACCTGAATGGGGTTCAGGAGGTCGCTGGTTCAAATCCAGTCACCCCGACCACACTGGCGCGGTCGTAGAGGCCGCGCCATTTGCTTACCCGAAATTTGCCATATCCATCAAATCCAGGCCATAGCAGCAATCGAAAGCGGCTATTTTTTCGTATAGTATAGTAGATTGGTATCTCTAATCAAATTTGACGATCAAAACCTGTGTCATTGCAGATGTGGAGTGCCCAAGCCATGCTTGCGCACTCCCAAAAAACGATGACCGATGTTGATTATCAAAATTCATTAGAAGGACAAACGCAATGACAGAACAGATTGATCGCCGTGCGCCAATGGCAGCGGCAGCAATGCAATACAACCCGGATGGGTCCGTCGCCTGGGACGATATGTGGGATTCGTTCTGCGAACTGGCTCAGGATGGCGGGCCACCGCATCGGGATACCATGCTCGAACCGGACGAAACTGCCGATCCCGAAAACCCGCACTACCAGGCAATCATGGCGGAAATTATACGCGGGATCGAACTGGTGAGTGGCCTACGTGCGCGCCCAGCGACACCAGGGTGGATCGCCGTATCCTGTGATCAGCCAGGGATGGCGCGCTGGCTTTGCGATGCTATCAACGAGGAACATGTGCGGGCACGCTGCGCTGGCTCAACCCTGTTTGTGCCAGCTGGCCCTGACTACACGCTTAAAGGCGAAATCAAGAATGTCGTCACTGCTATCGCCAAAACCACCCACTATTGGGGCGATCACCTGCCCAGTGAAGTCAAATCCACATTGGCCATGCAGGAACAGCTTAGCCGCCTCACAAGACGGATCACAAAACTGTTCCGACGCTCATCAACCTAGCTATAACACAACCATATCATCGCGATGAACGACTTCCGGGCCATAATCATAGCCAAGCCGCTCAATGATCTGGGTTGAGCGCAGTTTCTTGATCAGCGACAGATCGCGGGCACTATACTGCGTTAATCCGCGGGCAATCTCCTGCCCATCAATCGTATAGATCCGTACCGTCTGGCCGCGCTCAAACTCGCCCTCAATCGCTACCACACCGGCCGGCAGCAGGCTTTTGCCACCCTCAACCAACGCATGGGCTGCCCCTGGATCAGCAATCACCCGGCTATTGCGGGCCATCTCGGCCAGGATCCAGCGCTTGCGGCTTTCTAGGCGCGTCGCCATCGCTCGAAAACGGGTGCCAACCAGTTCGCCAGCCAGGACACGCCCGATCACATCGCGGGTCGCGCCTGCCGCAATCACAACCTCGGTGCCGCTATGGGTGGCTAGATCCGCCGCCTGGATCTTCGTAACCATACCACCAGTTCCACGAGCATTGGATCCACCGGCTAGCGCATAGATCGAGGCATCGATTGATTCAACCTCTAGAATTGGGCGTGCTTGGGGATCACGGCGTGGATCGGCAGTATACAGCGCATCAATATCCGAAAGAATCAACAAGAGATCAGCATCAACAAGGCCAGAAACCAGTGCCGAAAGATTATCGTTATCGCCAACCCGAATTTCATCAACGGCGACGACATCATTCTCATTGATGATCGGCAGAACGCGATGCGCCAGGCAGGCTTGCAGGGTGTTGCGCGCATTCAGGTAACGATTGCGATCCCGCAGATCATCACGGGTCAGCAGCGTCTGCGCTACCGTAATATCATACAATTCAAAAATCTGCTCATATAATTGCATGAGGCGGCTCTGCCCAACAGCAGCCAGCAATTGTTTGAGCGGCATATCGCGGCGGCTGGCTGGGAACTGAAGCCGTTCACGTCCAGCGGCGACGGCACCGGAACTCACCAGAACAACTTCAACACCCTGCGCACACACATCCGCAATCTGGCGTGCCAGATCAACGATACGCGGGCGATTCAGGCGATCCGTTCCAGCCGTAAGAACATTCGTCCCGACTTTAATCACCAGGCGACGAATTGATGGCAATGTCATAGACGTAATGGCACTTATGGTAAGCAATCAAGAGCCGGAACTCGCAGCACCCGCTGTCCGATATTCCGGCCCCTAATGACTGGCTTCTATTTGGTTCGCGAAACTCGTACAAACGCAATATCTTGCGGCGCTAGGGAACCAACCGATACCCAACGCCCCATTCTGTCAGCAATAGCTTTGGATCGCGTGGGTCAAGTTCGATCTTGCGCCGCAGATGCCAGATATAGACCTTGAGGTAATCGTTATCCTTGGTATATTCCTGCCCCCAAACTCCGTGCAGCAGCGTTTCGTGGTTCAGCACTGTTCCTGCATTCTCGGCCAACAGCAACAACAGATCATATTCAGTTGGCGTCAGATCAACAATCTCGTTACGCACAAGCACTTCACGCTTTTGCTTATCGATCGTTATCTCGGTATTACCAGCTGCTACAGGGCGATTTGGCGATGGCACCCGCCGCAATAATGCACGGATGCGAGCCATCAGTTCATCCATGTTAAATGGCTTGAGCAGATAATCATCGGCACCGCTATCGAGGCCAGTAACGATATCGCTGCTCTGGGCCCGAGCAGTGAGCATCAGCACTGGAATCGAAGAAAACTCCCGCAACTTGCGGCATGTCTCCCAGCCATCCATATCGGGCATCATCACATCGAGAATCACGAGATCTGGTTGCTGCTCACGAACAGCAGCAATGCCATCCAAGCCATTTTCCGCTTGGATGGCAGCAAAGCCCTCATGCTCAAGATTAATTCGAACCAGTTCGCGCAAACCTGGTTCGTCGTCCACGATCAGGATGCGGCGTTGATCCTTCCGTTGCATTGATCTACTCCCGTCTCGCATAGGTCCAAAGGCTGCGCACCTGCAAACATCGCTCCGGGGAACATGGCACAGGTTACGGCTGTACTGCCGCACGCGCTTGGAGGCGCTCAAACAAAGCACGCACCTCTGCTGCCTTCAATGTACCAACTTTGACAAAGCGAATGTTACCGCTTGGATCAACAAAATAGCTCGTCGGAATCGGCGATATCTGAAACGCACGGGCGATATCGCCTGCTGAATCGAGTGCAATCGGATACGTTATACCATATGGGTCAAGAAACGCACGCACCGCTTTATCGCCGCCTGTCTCCTGGCTATAGAGATTCACACCAATAATTTCAAACCCCTGCGATTGCAGATCTGTATAGGCTGCCTGAAGCGCTGGTGTCTCTTCTTTACACGGCTCGCACCAGGTGCCCCAAAAATTAACGAGTACCACTTTACCGCGATAATCACTCAGCTTGATTGTGCCACCATTCAAGCCTGGGAGCGCAAAATCTGGTGCAGGGCGGCTTACTTCACCAACAGGTGGCAAAGCTGGTTCCGCACTTCGGCCAGCAAAGATCCAGACAACAGCAATCAGGAGGAGGCCCACCACCGCACCACCCGCCGACATCAGTACTTCGCGGCGGGTAATACCAGTGCGCTGAACTCGCCCAACCGGTTGTGTACGCTGCGCCGATAGTTCGGCATCATATAGGTGGCGTTGGGCGGGATCAATCAGTACCGCATAAGCACGATCAAGTTCGGCAGTCCGGCGCTGTGCATGCTCACGCAGCTCATCATCAAGGCCATCAACGCGCTCGGGGCGATAGCGCTCATGCTGGCGTTCATACGCCGCAGCGATCGTCTCCGAACTCGCCTGCTCATCGATTTCGAGCAGCTGATAATAATTTACCATGGTATCCGCCTGAATAGCTTGTACAGCATTTTAACATATGTTGATGTTTTGTGTCGAGCGTCTGTACAACTATGATTTCTTCTGGTATTGATCGATCAACTCACGGGCACGCTGAGCAATTGGTGAATCAACCGGGGCGATCTTCAGCACCTTTTGCCAGATCTCAAGTGCTTCACTTGTCTGTGGTGGGAGTGCGCTGATCAAGCAGTTGCCCAGATTCAACTGAATAAGCGGATCGTCGGGGCGTGCAGAAGCAGCCTCGCGAACATTCTTGATCCCCTCGGTGACGAAACTCTGATCGCCAACACCGGCACCGTAATAGCACAAACTGGTGCCTTTATCGGCCAGCGCGACGACATTCCCAGGTTCTAACTCAAGAACCTTTGAATAGGCTCCACTGGCCTCTAGCCAGCGTGGGATGCGCTGCTGGTAGAGCGTGCTATCTGGCATGTTCTCGCGGATGATCTGTGCGCTATCGTACAGAAGATTGGCATAGACCGTCCACAGCTGGGGATCATTCGGATTCTGCTCCACAGCGCTCTTTGCCTGCGCGATCTGCGCCTCGTACTGATCTGCTGCTGCTACTGTTGGTGTCTCCACCACTGCTGTTGGCTTACCAAGCGCCGCCAACGTACCCCAATTTGTGATCAGCAGTGTGGTTAGCACAACTGCCAATGTCAACCCCGAAACAACCGCAATAATCGCCGTCGGCGTTGTCTGAGCAGGTGCTTGGGTATAGATTGGCTCATTCTGGAAGCGCTGTGGGCGTTCAGATCGCGTAGCTGGTGGCAGAGGCCGATAATCGGGCAGCGGATCATCAACCGGATCTACCATTGCGTCTGGTATATCAGCCTTCGCCTGAGCGGATGCTGGTGTTCCAGTTTTAGCGGCGGCAAGCGATTGATCATAGGTCGCACGCTGCTGTGGATCGGAGAGTACAGCATAGGCTGCCTCAATTGCAGTAAGCTTCTTCCGTGCGATCTGAATAAGCTCATCAGCCGCTCCATCAAGGCGAGCGGGATCGTAAAGGCGGTGCAATCGCTCATAGGCAGCGCGAACTGCCTCGGATTCGGCACGCGGATGGACTTGCAGAAGCTCGTAGTAATCCTGAGACATGGGATAGTACATTCTTTTCAGTAGACACGAACTGACCACCGACTACCGACCATCGACCATAAAACACGTCGGTGATCTGTCATCGGTGGTCGATCATCACAACCAAGCTATCGGCCACCGCCGATTTTCAATCCAAAAATTGAACGTGGCAGCGGCACTCGATGTCCATTCGACTGCAAGCGACCATCGAGTGAGCGGCGCACGACCGCCAGAATGCCACCAATCACGCCAATGACAACCCCTGCCCAGACAAGCAATACACCCGGTTTGACACTGACTGTCACAACGGCCTTGGCTGGATCAACTGGCAGATTCAGGCCATTCACCCGAATAATCACCCGGCGCTGCACTGGATCAAAGGCGGCCAATGATGCCGTATTGCCACCTTCTAAACTGACCGGATTATCCTTGATGGCTTCTTCGGGGTTCTTGGCATCGGCAAGCAATGTGATCTTCGGTGTGAGCTCAACCGTTGGCCCGCCATTATACGAAACCAGCACACGCGCCCCAACATCGGCACTGCCAGCGCTGTGGGTTTCCGGCACTTCAAAACCAAGGAAGGTAAAGGTATATGGCCCAACCGGCTTGGTCGTCCCAACCGTCAGATCAGTCACATTCTGGTCCAGTGGGGGCTGATACTCAGCCGGTGAGACATACAGATCGCGGAACAATTCGCTCTTGATCGCTGGCGTTGCCATCGTCGCACCCATCTTGGGATTGAAATACAGCTGTGGCGATGCCTTCCAGACCTCATTACCGCGTGTGACTGTCATCTCCAGCGTGCCACGACCATCGGGTGCCATTTGCCAGCCCTGAAAGCCAAATGAGTAGCCATACATGCTTACCTGCTGGCCTTCCGGCACCAGGATGCGCTCCTCGGCAGTTGCATAGAAGGTCGAGGCGCACGCGCCAACCATAAATACCATCAGGCCAACATGGGCCAGATAGCCACCAATGCGCAGGAAGCCACTACGCACAGTGCGAATGATCATCAACAGGTTCGTGCCAACCGCAAAAGTGCCAAGGCCAATATAGGCAATTGGTAGTGCATTACGCGCACCAAGAACCAGGCCAATACAGGCAACAATCACTGCTGCCAGGGCTGGCCAGCGCAATGCCCGCAGCAAATTGCGTGGATTGGTATCGCGCCAGCCCATCAGTGGCCCAATAATCATGAGGACGACAAGAATAAGGCCAAGTGGCGGGACAGTTGTGCTATAGAAGCTGCCAATCAATCCAAAGCGGCCATCCGCAAATGGAGTTGCATTCGTCGCTGCATTATAGGTCGTGCCATCATCGAGTGTAAAAAATTGGCCAAGAAAGCCCTGCAATGCTGTTCCAACACCAGGAATACCCGAAATAACTGGCATGGATGTCCCAAGGCCGATGACCGTCGAAATAACGATCAGGCCAATCAGTGCCAGCACAATAAAACTATCGCGCGAGAGCAGTTTCTCGGAAAGTTGGCGGGAGGGAATATCACGCCAGCGCCAGGCCAATACGATAATCGAACCAATTGTGAGGAAGGCCAGATAGCCGATCATCAACCCTTTCAGGCCTTCCTCAACAAACGAGTGAACCGAGAAATTCGAAAGCACACCACTGCGCGTCAGGAAGGTGGAATAGAAGATCATCACATAGGTTGTGATCGCAATCGCAAAGTTGGTTCGGCGCAGGCCACCACCACTGCGTTGTACAACCAACGAGTGTATCAGTGCGGTTGCAATCAGCCAGGGCACGAGCGCCGAATTCTCTACCGGATCCCAGCCCCAATAGCCACCCCAGCCGAGTGTTTCATAGGCCCAATAGCCACCCAACAACAGCGCCAGGCCCAGAAACGCCCAGGCAGCTAACGTCCATGGCAGCGCACTTTTGGCCCAGCCATCATAATCACGCCGCCACAGGCCGGCCATTGCAAAGGAGAATGGTACAGCCATCAGCGCAAATCCAACAAACAAAATCGGTGGATGGATGAGCATCCAGAAATTGTGCAATGTCGGGTTCAGGCCTTTGCCATCATCAGGGGTAAATGGCAGGCCATTGGTATCCAAATGTGGCACAAACGGGTTACGTATCAACATACAGATCAGCAATGCCGTCTGGATGAACATGAACACACTCAGAACATATGGCTCATTATTGCGGGTGCGCCGCACCAGAAACTGTGCAGCAATAACGCCCCACAACACCCAGATCACAAACGAGCCTGGCTGCCCCGCCCATACTGCGGCAACACGGAAGTATGGCTCAAGATCCTTGGAGCTGTAGTTATAGACATAATCGATATCGTAGCGCTGTGCAATAAACAGGTAGTTCAGCAGAACCACCACCGCCAGAACAAACGCCAGTGTTGCGCGAGCCCCAAAGCGGCCATATGCCAGCGCCGCCAGATTCCCACGCGGCACAAGGCCGTAGCTCACCGTTGCCAGTATGCCGCTTGCAATCGCCGCGACAATCAGGAGCGTACCAACAAGATACATGGTCATCTCCACTTACTGCGTGTTTGCCTGCTCCTGATATTTTGATGGACACTTAACCAGCATTTCGTCGGCAATAAATACCTTCTGAGCTTCATCATAGTGACCAATCGCCACAATGCTGATCGCCTGCTCGAAGTTACTTGGCTTCGGCTGTGAATACACAACCTTGACCATCTTGCCGCTGCTGTCCTGCAGATCAAAGGTGAACTTACCATTTGCATCATAGGCACCCTTGCTACCAAGAAAGCCCTGAAGCTGCACACTGCGCCCCGACACTATCGCCTCATCGATCTTGGTTGTATAGGGGCGGAACGACTGTTGGAGGCCGTTGTAACCCAGAACCACGGCCAACACAATCATTGCGATGCCAATCAAATAGATCGGTTTGATTACCACGCGACGTTGCGGTAGTGGAATCGTAGCCATAGGACGCCCCTTCTATTCTGAAGTCGTCACCGTCGATGCCTGACTACCCCGTGCCTCAATGGTTGCACGAGGGCCATCGCGTTGTTCGGTTGGTGGCTGATCAAGCATACGACGCAATTCCTGCGCCTGCCGATCAATCCGCCAGAGGAAGATAAACACGCCCATCCACACAACCAGCGCAACCGCTAGTGCCACATAGATCGCGATCCCTGGATCAAGCAGGAAGTTCATCACCACGCTCCCGCCATGTTAATCGTTCCTGCAATTCTAGCAGGTCGGCGCGAAGCCGATACAGCCAGAAGAACAGGCCCAGAAACCCAATATTCGCCGCCAGAAACGTCCACAGTGTGCGCTGGTTACTCAACAAGCCAGTGCCAGGTGCTTCGATATTCAGTTGTGCCGTTCCCTTCGCAAGATCGACATCTTCGAGAGCGAGCATGAACTGCTGGCCGGTGAATTCCGGTCGATCAGCTGGTTTGCCAGTCGCCAATTCAAATGTCGGAGCCAACTGCTGAACATCGCCAAATCCTGGTTGGGTAACGCGCACCTGCGCGATGGCAAAACCATTGCGCTGCTCAAGCCCTAATAGCTCAAGCTTGGTATCGCCAAGCAAGCTGATTTTGGTGTCATTCAGATCCAACGTAATGCCATTACATTTACTGCCCTGGATGAAAGCACAATTGGGGTGCAGTGTGCTATCTGCAATGCGCGGTGCAACAAACAACAGAAACGGCATCGTCACCGCAGCAAACAGATTATACGCTGCCGAAAGCCGCCGCCGTTGCTCTTCATTATCCAGTGCAGAACGCAGAGCGAAATAGGCGGCATAGATCAGCAACAACACGATAATCGATGTTTCGCGCGGATCCCAGTTCCAGAACACACCCCAGACAATCTCGGCAAAAATCGAACCTGATACCGTCGCCAATATACAGAATAATGTGCCAACTTCCGCAGCAGCGACTGCCCGCACATCATCCTGAGGCCGGCGCTTCCACAGGTATCGCGCGCTGAAGAAGGCCGAAACGGCAAATGCAAATGTCGTGATCCAGGCCACCGGGACGTGCATAATAATAATGCGCCCAGCATCCCCCAGGCCGACATACTGTGGAACAACAAGAAACATGGCGATCACGACACCAGCCATCCAGAGGCCCAACAGAACCTTACTGGCCCCAGCAAACCGTTCGATCACGCTCATTGATCATCTCACTTCTAGTGCGTGAATAGACTACGCTTGGATGCCCCATAATACCGCATACCGATGCTCTAAGCAACCACGATAATATGACTGCGGAAC
>Ga0163144_10023414_pt1 | contig 12183 bp, 13 predicted proteins | sample OliLak19BULKMAT1_FD_123175 | JGI IMG/M metagenome (GOLD analysis project Ga0163144, IMG submission 123175) | Freshwater microbial mat bacterial communities from Lake Vanda, McMurdo Dry Valleys, Antarctica - Oligotrophic Lake LV.19.BULKMAT1 | ecosystem: Environmental > Aquatic > Freshwater >...
ATGGACAATGGGCAATCAGATCGTGTTACGTGATTGCGGATTCCCGGAGATGGCCTGGGGCTTAGCCGATTTCGACCCGCCCGTCCGCGTGTTTGGTGAACCGATGCAACTGGGCGGTCGCTCGGTCATGATGCGAGAAGATCAGGCGGTCGGGCGAAACCTGGAGATGGGTGAAACCGTAAACGTCTTGCCCGAAGGGAATGGATCGCTTCGTTTGCTCCAGCTTCCGGGTATTCGCTCCGCCCCCACCGGACAGAACGAACGAAGTGGAAAGTCCCTCAAGTTCGAGGTGCTGGAGGTCGTGATCGTGGCCGCAGAGATACGCATGGACACGATGCTTCTCGAACAGATCCCCCCAGCCAGCCTTGTGGAGACCGCTGGTGTCGCCGTGATCGCCGTTGGAATAGATGGGATGGTTGGGCTATCACCAGGGTGAGCGGAGCGCGTTCGCCGGCGAGTTGGGCTTCGAGCCAGGCTTGTTGTTCGTTCGCCTCAGATTCGGTCAGGCATGACTGGTCGTTCTTCTTGCCTCCGCTGACACTCGGGAGATTGCTGTCGAGCGCGATCACCGTTAGGAGTGGGGTGGGGGAGCCAAGATCGAGGCGATACCATTTTGCGGGGATCGTGAAGCGGGACCGTTGCTTGGCGGAGTAGGCGAGCTGGACCTTTTCTCCACCGGGATTGTTGTGGTAGTCGTGATTGCCGAGCACCGCATGGCAGGGGCCAGGGAATGCAGCACTCGGATAGACATCCTCGAAGGTTTTTTTCCACAGTTCGGACTCCACGGAGAACCCGGCCTTGTCGTTGGAGTAGAAATTGTCGCCCAGCAAAAGAAGGTGCTGTGGCTCGATGCCGCGCTCACTGATGTAGCGCTGCATTGCCGCAGCCACTTCGAGCTGCTCTTTGCCGGTGGTGCCGAAATCTCCGATTGCCAGCAGATGCATTGCGCCATCGGCAAGGGGACCGGGAGAGTCGGCACTCCAACCGAGGCGGGATCCGAGGGCCAAGGCGGCGCTGGAACAGAAAATGGTTTTGAGGGTCCGGCGCCGATCCATGCCGGGGGTGTAACAGTTTCGTCACATTTTCACAAGCCGGAAAGAATGGCATCTATGCGTCGCCCGCGCCGAGATCCTGCTGATCGAGCCAAGTGAGGGCCTCCTCGCGACTTGCGAGACCGTTCTCCAACTGGAGATCCTGTGCCTGGGTGAGAATCTTTCGGAAGAGTGGTCCAGGCGCAGCACCACGGGCGATGAGGTCGCCACCCGTGATGAAGGGAGGAGGGACGAGCGGAGCGTTGGCAAATTCCCTCTGTTTCTCCCGGACAAACTCGTAGGTCTCTAGATGCCCGTTGCTGCCGAGGCAGTCGATCCGGTGCAGTTCGAGGTCGTCATCAAAATATGGGGCATCGAGTAGGCGCTTGAGTTTCGCGGTCCGCATCTTGGCCAAGTCGATGAACATCATGTGACCAGCGACCCGGGCAACGACTTCTTCGATCAGGGCATTCGGGTAGCGGAATCGCTTGAGGATGGACTCCGCCATGGTTGCTCCTACTTCGGCGTGTCCGCTGAACCGGATGCGGCCATCCTCGTCGCGGGTTTGGGTGGCGGGTTTGGCGATGTCGTGGAGCAGCACCGAGAGGACCAGTGGGAGGCTTGCGTCTGGTGCGAGCAGGGAAAACATGAGACGGGTGTGAGCGAACACGTCTCCTTCGGGATGCCATTGGGGTGGTTGATCGCACCCTTGCAGAACGAGAATTTCCGGCAGGACCGCCGCCATCAAACCGCTGGAGACCAAAAGATCGAATCCCGCCAGTCGTCGCGGATGGCTCCAGATTTTGTCCAGTTCCTCCCGGATGCGTTCAGGAGCGATCTGCAGAACGAGGGGAGCGCACTCGATGATCGCCGACCAGGTGGCTTGTTCAATTTCGAAGTCGAGCACGGTGGCGAAACGGATGGCACGGAGGAGCCGAAGATAGTCTTCACGGAATCGTTGACGGGGATCACCGATGGCACGGATGATCCGATGCTGCAGATCGGTCACTCCTCCCACATGATCGATGACGCGTTCCTTGAGCGGATCGAAGAACAATCCATTGATCGTGAAGTCGCGGCGGGTGGCATCGGTTTCGGGATCGGAGTAGCACACTTCGTCGGGACGTCGCCCGTCGTGATAGGTCCCGTCTTCCCGGAAGGTGGCGACGTCGAAGTTGTGCTCGCCCCCGCGCACAAGGATGACTCCGAAATGAGCGCCCACTGGATTGCCCTTCGGGTAAAGTTCGAGAACCTGGGCCGGGGTGGCACTGGTCGCGATGTCGTAATCGTGCGGCGTGGCACCGAGGACGCGGTCCCGCACGCACCCCCCCGCGAAGTAGGCGATATACCCGTGGCTTTGGAGGCGACGAATGATCTGGATGGCAGCGATTTCCATCGTGCTGCTCAGGGCATTTTGATCCCGAGATCGGCGGCGGTCACTTTGCGGATGCCCCCACGAGCGCCCATGTCGTCGAAGTGCCACCACTCGGATCGGATCGTGCGGAAGCCGACCTCGCGCATGGCGGATTGGAGCAGGTCAACCCTGGCGGCGATCTCCGGGTCTCCCCCTTCGTAGTTCGAGGCGGCCTCAGAGGAGAATTCGTCGAAGGGCGTCGGCATGGGCACGTCCGTTCCGTCAAGTTTGACGAGGGTGACATCCACGGAGATGCCGTAGCAATGCCACGATAGACCTTTGCTCGGGGGCACCACGTATCGCTCATCCTGCACTGCATCCCACAGGGCGAGGTGCGCTTCCGGCGGGCGCCAGGCGTCCCAGACCTTGAGGGCATATCCGCTGACGCTGAGGATGGTGTTGGCGTTGCGCAGCTTGTCCCCGGTTGCCCGATTCACGAGGCATGGAAGGCGCTCCGGGTAGAGCGGTTTGCCGGCAGCGGAAGTGATCTTGTAGCGCATGTCCACGAAGATTGCTTTGTCCACGAGCACGAGATTGTAGTTCTTGGCCTTGCGCAAAAGGGTCGCTTCATCACTGAAATCGAAGAGTCCGGACTGCCCGCCTGACTGGATCGGAATCAAGAGGAGGAGCAGTGCTGCGAGCGGAAATAGCTTGGGTATCAGCTTCATGGGAGAGCGAAAGGTAGCTCAAGAGTGGCAGGTCGAATTGAAAAAATCCAACACAAGGCGATTTTGCAACTTGTCGGATCGAAGCAGGGCACTACGGTGGGTCCCTATGAGTATGTTTTCAAACCTGATGGGCCGTATTTTCGGCAAGAAAAATGAAGATGCCCCCACCCCGGCTCCCGAGCCAGGATCCGCTGAGGCTGCTGAGGCTGCTGCCGCACCGATTTCCGAAGTGGATGTGGCTGCGATCCTCACTGCGATGGCCAAGGAGAACTCCGAAGACCTCGATTGGAAAAAATCCATCGTCGATCTCATGAAGCTCGTGGACATGGACAGCAGCTACGGTGCTCGCAAGGAACTGGCTCTTGAGCTCGGTTACTCGCAGGCAGACATCGACAGCAAAGGTTCCGCCGAGATGAACATGTGGCTGCACAAGCAGGTCATGAAGAAACTTGCTGAAAACGGCGGCATCGTGCCGGCCGACCTGCTTGACTGATTGATCCCGCGATTTTTCGCTTTTCCACAGCCGTTTCTCCTGACCGGGGAAGCGGCTTTTTGTTGGGAATTGGGGCCGTGTTTGCCATCCGTTCCGGCCGCGTTCCCTTTGGCCGTTTGATCACTGGTTGCTTTCGACAGCGGAGCGTGGACCATATCCCTCGCACATGGACCCTGGAAACAATCCCTCCGCTTCGCACGATCAAGATTCGGTAGCGGAGCAAAGCCCGCCGGATCCACTTTGGTTCCTTCCCCTCATTCCGCGCCATTGCCCCTGGGGCGATGAAGCCCTGCTCGAAGAGGTCCCGGACGACGCGAAGAGCGCTTACGGCTTGAGAATGGCCTCGTCAGCTCAGCTCAATGGGGAGTGGTATCGCGAAGGGGAAGTCGTCACCGCTACCAGCGCAGCAGACCTGGCACGCATCCTTGACGAAGTGCCGGGGTCTCCCGCGATATTTTATCCGGCCTACGATCGGCTGATCCCCTTTTCCTGGCGCTGGCCCCATCGGCGAACGATCCAGCTCAAGGAGCAGCGCGAGGGCTTGCTTGGCCAGATCGTCAAGGCTTTACTCATGGGTGCGGGGCTCGTGGCTCTTGGCTTCGTATTGCCGAATTTCTTCGTGTTCGCGATCTTGGCGGCGACGATGTTTGGGCTCTATCCACTCGTCGAAGCGGTCAGCCAATGGTTTCGGAGAATGGATCTTTGGACGGTGGATGAGTTGAACCGTCGCCTCGTCAATGGTGAGCTTTTTTATCGCTGGCTCCGGGTTAGGCCCCGCAGCACGGTCCTGGCCTCGGTGATCTTTCTGGGATTGATCTATCTGGCACAGACGCAGGTTTCGTCCGCGCGGGGAGGATTCAATGGCTCCATCGAACTGGCCGCCCTTGTGAAGGAGCGGGTTTCCCAAGGCGGAGAATGGTGGCGCATCGTCACCACCGGCTTGATGCATGGAAGCCTGCTCCATGTCGCGATGAACGGGCTGGCCCTGTTCAGTCTCGGGAGGGTGATGCGTGCCCTCGCCGGCCCCTGGGTTCTGGCTCCGGTGTTTCTGGGAAGCGTCATCACGGGTTCTCTGGCGAGTTTGTGGGGAGGCCCCGGCGAAGCTTCGGTCGGGGCGTCTGGCGGCATCCTCGGGATATTGGGATTCCTTATCTTGTTCGCCGGCCGGTTCCGGGCAGACCTTCCGATGGGATTGCGCAGCAGCCTCCTGCAATCGACCATTGTAGTCGCACTCATGGGGGTGCTGGGCGTTGCCTTCATCGACAACGCGGCCCATCTCGGCGGATACCTCGGAGGGATGATGATGGCGCTTCTTTTGAGCCCCGTTTTGACTTTGGCTCCTGAGCGGGCGGATTTATTAATCCGGTTGCTGGGGTTGGCGAGCCTGGTCGTGCTCGGTGCCGCCACCGGTCTGATCGGGATGAAATTTTTTGGTTAGCAAGGGTTCCGAACCGCTCGCCAAATGGGTCCGTTCCGTTGATAGTATTCCATGCTCCCACTAGCTCCCGACGAGGTCGAGGTCACTCCCTTCGGCTTGGACTCCGACAGTCTCATGCCGCTGTCGGAGGCCGTGGCGTGTCTGAGCGAGGTCGAGCGAGAACGGGCTGCGGCCTTTCGGTTTCCAACCCACCGGGAGCGGTATATACGGGGACGGGCGACGATGCGTCATTTGTTGGGCAGGCATCTGGGAATGGCACCGGGGTTGATCGAATTGGTCACGGAAGAGCGGGGCAAGCCCCATCTGCGATCCGGGGAATTGCATTTTAACCTCTCCCACTCCGAGGGCAGTGCGGTGCTCGCGATTTCGCAGATCCCTTCGATTGGCATCGACATCGAGTGTTTTGATCGCGCCATCGACGTGGAGGGGCTGAGCCGACGGTGCTTCCGACCGAGAGAGCGAAGGCGCTTCGCGGAGATGTCCGAGGAGGAAAAACAGCGGGCTTTTTTCTGGACCTGGACGGCCAAGGAGGCTCGCATGAAAGCTACCGGGGAGGGCTTCCGGCTTGAGCCACAGCGCATCGAGATCGCCTTCGCGGGAGAATGGCCGGAGTATTGTCTGGAACCGAGCACTCCGCTCGCCTACGTGCGGCCCGTGGTCTTGCCGGGACTCGCGGCCGCCTGCACCGTCGCGGCGATGAGCCCCTTCGAGGTGCGGTTGAGAGAGCTGGTGTGAAGCGGTGCTATTTGCTTGCGAGACGCGCGACGGTGATTACAGGTGGGGATAGTACCCATGGAACTTCTTGCCGCCCTGCCACTCACTGATCTCAGTTGGATTCACCAACCCGATGCTTGGATCGCCTTACTCACCCTTACGGTGTTGGAGATCGTGTTAGGGATCGACAACATCGTCTTCATCAGCATCCTCGTGGCCAAGCTTCCCGAAGCGGAACAACCGCGGGCGCGTTTTCTGGGCTTGGCGCTGGCCATGGTCATGCGGATCATTCTGCTTTTCTCAATCAGTTGGGTGATGACCTTGAATGAGAATCTCTTCACTCTGCTCGGCCATGGATTCTCCGGCAAAGACCTCATCCTCGTCGGAGGCGGCCTGTTCCTTCTGTTTAAGAGCACCAAGGAAATCCACCACAAACTGGAGGGCGAGCACGATGCTGTGGTTGGCGGTGGGGTAGCCAAGGTGGCTCTCGGAGCTATCTTGATCCAAATCGCGATGCTGGATCTGGTCTTCTCGCTAGACTCTGTCATCACGGCGGTGGGAATGGCGGACAGCATCCTCGTGATGGTGATCGCCGTGGTCATCGCCGTCGGTTTCATGATGATTTTTGCGGGAGCGGTCAGCGATTTTATCAACCGACATCCGACGATCAAGATGCTCGCCATGAGTTTCCTGATCCTGATCGGGGTCATGTTGACCATCGAAGGAATCTCCCCTGAGAAGGCCCGTGAGCTTCACTTGAAAAACTACATCTATTTTGCCATGGCCTTCTCCATTCTGGTCGAGATGCTGAATATCCGGTCCAGCCGCAAGCGCCGCGAGGCGGCGGCGCATTGAGCGGGAGGGCGTGGCGGCGATGAGGCTTGATCATTGGCTCGCCCGGCAGCGGGGCTTGAGCCTGCGGGATGCCCGGCAGGAAATTCTCGCCGGTCGGGTTACACTGGATGCGGAAGTCTCCCGCCAGACCGGTCGATTGCTGGATCGGTTCTGCCGCATAGCGAGGGATGGCGTGCTGATTCAAGTCGGCTGCCCTCGTGTCTATGTGATGCTGCACAAGCCCATCGGCATCCTCAGCGCTACGAAAGATGCGACCCCCCGCACTGTGCTCGACCTGATCGATCATGCGGAGAAAGACAGCCTCCATCTTGCGGGGCGACTCGACCGGAGTTCTTCGGGCCTGGTCCTTTTGAGCAACGACAGCGTCTGGACTTCGTCGATGAGCGATCCGAAGCGAGGCGTGGAGAAGGAATATCTCGTCGAGACAGCCGGACCGATCCCCGAAGGGGCGGTGGACGCTTTCGTCAAGGGCTTCTTTTTTGCGACCGAAGGCATCACTACTCGACCCGCCCGCCTGGAGTTGCTCGCCCCTGATCGGGCTCGAGTGACCTTGTCAGAGGGCAAATACCACCAGATCAAGCGCATGTTCCATCGCCTCGACGGACTGCGGATTCGCTCCCTGCATCGGGTGCGGATTGGTTCGATTCGCCTGCCCGACGATCTCGCTCCGGGCGAGTGGAGGGAGTTGGGGGGAGGGGATGGAGAGTCTGTATTGTAGGGGCGATGCCTCGTCCATCCTGGATCACCCCACGCGCAGCGGCTCCGGTCATTGATACGCCCTCACCCGTGAGATGGCGCACTTGGGAAGGGCCTTTTTCAAGGCGGCGAGTTGCACTTCGGTCGTCTGGCTTTCGGGGAGTTCGAGGGTGGTCAGGGTGTCGAGCTTGGCGAATTCGGAGATCGCCTCTGGCGCGAGCTTGATGCCATTGTCTTTGATGAGAAGCCGGGTCAGCGATTTCAAGCGGCTCAGGGCGGCAAGGTCATCGACCGACAGCGTGCCTCCGCCAATGGTCAATTCACTGAGTTCGCGCAAGGTTCCGATGGCTTTGATATGGGAGGACGTGAGGCCGGCATTGTTGAAGACAGCAAAATCCAGTCCGTCGAGCTTTGCGATCCCCGAAAAGGCTGCGGCGCTAATCTCGCCCCGGAGGTTGATTTTCTTTAGTTTGGAAAAGCGCTCGAACGCAAAGGCCGCCACTTCGCTGGACTCGTCATCGGGTTTCCCGAAACTCAGCTCCGCGAGAGTATTCTTGAGGCGTTCGTTCAGCGTCGCCAAGGCGGCGGCGGACACGGTCGTGCCGGACATGTTCAAACTCTCCAGTTGGTCCAGGTCTCTCAAGTGACCGAGCAGGGAGTCCGTTCCGTCACCACTCATTGTCAGCCATCTCAGCCGGGGAAAGCGGTTCAAAACCTCCCCGTCTTGCGGTTTTAAGCGTTCACCCACCGACAAAGTGGCCAGGGCCGGCGCACTGAGCAGGAGCGGCAGATTGCTGATTGGAAGGCTGCTAGGGACTGTGAGTTGCATCAATCGGGGGAGCGAGCCGATGATGGCGCAATCCTCCTCAGAGAGGGCGCCGTAACCATAAAGGCCCAGGCCTTCCAACTGGGGGGGTGTTCCGGAAAAGACGCAGGTTCGTTATCTCCTGCGGCACCCTCTGATCGCCCGTGCTGAAAAACCGAAGTTCCCGCGCCTGGGTGATCGCCTCCACATCCTTATCCTTGATGACCCCCTTTGTGGTTGGAAAGGACACGCGCCACAATTCAAAAGTCCCGTCACGCAGGGGGCCACCGGCTGGAATCTTCAATTCGGTGCCATTCACTCCCAACCCCAAGAATGCCCCTAGATTCAGCGCATACTCCGCCGCCTCGCGGGAGAGTTTCGGATCGGGACGGATCCGTTCGGGGTCCGGCGTGGCGGGGGGCCGGGTTTCGCTGCGGCTGGCGAAGGATCCGCTTCCACTACCGGACACTTCAGCACCATGTCCTTGATCCAAGTCACGCCCCCGTTGGCTTGAAGTCCGATCGTCCCCCTTCCAATTCGGGGCTCGGGTTTGCCATTTGGTGGAGTCCAGTCGTCTGGCTCGGTCCATTCCATCAATTTCTTTCCATCGACAGAGGAAGAAACCGTTTTCCCTGATACCACCATACGAAGTTCAAACCATTCCCCGTCCCGGGCGGGCATGCGATTCACCGGGTCGGAGACGCCCCAGAGAGTCCCTGTTTTGCTGGGGTCGGAATGGTCATTGGCGATTTGAACCTCAAATCCATTTTTGTAGCTGCCGCTCGGATCTCCGACGCAATGAAAAAAGACGCCAGAGTTGGCGCTCTGCTCGGTCTTTATAGTCATCGTTAGATCGAAATCCGTGATCTCGGGGTCGTCGTCGCTGGTTCCCGTGTAGTAGAGCACTCCGCCTTTCCCCTCAAGTCGGATGGCTCCCTCTACGACACTGAACGCGGAGGCACCGGGGACTCCTTTCCATCCCCAAGGGTAGTCCCGTCGAACGGGGTGATGGTTGCCAGGGTGATCGTTGCCGACGTCTTCGGCTCGCTTCCGGCGAGTTCGACAGCAGGCAAGGTTCCCAAGCCTTCCCGGAACGCCACCACGACCTCAGCTTTTTCGAATTCGCGGGCTTTGGTCAGCTCGGTCTCTAGTGCTTGGAGGGAAAGTCGCAGCCTGCCGTCGAGATCGTTTCGGATCTTGCCGCGCTCGCTGTCCCAAGTTCCCCGAAGGGCGGCGAGTCCTTCGGGAGTTTCTGCGGGCAGTGCGGTTCAGCTTCGTCTGCCGCCCTTTGTAAACCGCGCCCATACCTCCAAGACCGAGGATGCCGGTGATCTCGTATTGTGGCAGCAAATGCTGCAGTTCTCCAGGCGAGGGCGGTTCCCAGTCGGCGGTGGACATGGCGAAAGAATGCGCAGGGACGGAAGCTGTGGCATGGTTAATTTATGAGTCAACGGGGTGCGTCCGCCTCCCCTGGGGGACTTCGGTCGAAAGCGCGCGGAAGGCTTAGTAACGCAAATCCGTTGAAATCAATCTCCGATTTCAAAATGATTGATTTTTCGCTTCACCGAACCGATGGAATGGCCATTTCATGGAGACGTTGGCAACCTGGGTTTCAATCGTTCTTCCGGTCCTCACCGAAGGCATCACCGAATTTTTCCCGGAATCCAAATGATCAAGGCCTACATTCTCCGCGTCGGGCACCTCGTCGAAACCGAAAATTTCGGTGAGGCAGTTTGGATCGATCTGCTCACACCGACCCGTGAGGAGGAGATGGAGTTCGAGAAACTTCTCGGCGTCGGACTACCCACCCGGGAAGACATGGAGGAGATCGAGATCTCAAGTCGGCTCTACGAGGAGGACGGCGGCCTTTTCATGACCGCGCAGCTCCCCGCTTACACGGAGGAGGAAAACGCTGCGATGGGTCCGGTCACCTTCGTCCTGGTCGCCCATCGTCTCGTCACGATTCGTTACCACGATCCGAAATCCTTCGGCATCTTCGCCACTCGGGCGGCGCGCACCTCCATCGCGGGGGAGAATGGCGAGACCGTCTTTCTAGGACTCCTCGAGACCCTCGTTGATCGGCTCGCCGATGTCATCGAGCGCGCCGGACGCACCGTTACCCCCGTGTCCAAGGGCATCTTCCACCCGGCGGACTCACGCTCCAAGCGCGCCTCCCAGCAACGCTCCTTCCTTGAGACGATCGGACGCACCGGCGATCTCATTTCGGACATCCGCGACAGTCTCATGACCCTCGACCGCGTCGTCGGTTTCTACGCCCAGCATATCGTGAGTCAGGAAGGCACCGAATCGAAACGCGCGAGGGTGAAGACAATCACGCGCGACCTGCACTCCATCGGCGACCACGCCAATTTTCTTTCGGGAAAAATCACTCTCCTTCTCGACGCCACTCTCGGAATGATCGGGATCGAGCAGAACGCCATAATCAAGATCTTTTCCGTCGCCGCCGTCGTCTTCCTGCCGCCGACCTTGGTGGCGTCGATCTACGGCATGAACTACAAATTCATGCCCGAGCTGGGATGGCGTTTCGGTTATCCTTTCGCGATCGTTTTGATGATTCTCTCGGCGCTGCTTCCTTATTGGTTTTTCAAGAGGAAGGGGTGGCTGTGAGTTCGGGAGTGCATCGCTCATTTATCGCGCTCAGGAACCCCCAATCGAGCTGCGCCAACTCTTGACGGAGGGACATTCCCGCTGCATCGTCCGCCCGTAATCGTCACCCCAAACTTTGATCGTCCCCCATGAAAAACCTCGCTTACATTTGCTCTCTTTTGCTCATCGCCACCGGACTTTACGGATACCTCGCCTGGGAGTCGCTCGGTACGGCGAAGCAATCCGTCACTGCCTTGATCCCGGCTTTCGTGGGAGGGGCGATCCTCATTGGGGCGCTCATTGCGATCAAAAAGCACATGCTCGGAATGCACATCGCAGTGCTGTTTTCGGCGCTGGGAGCCCTCGCCGGTCTCGGACGATTGATTCCCGGTCTGATCAAAGGGAGCCTCAGCCTTTCGGACGCGGCTCCAAAGTTCATTCTGGTGATGACGGTAGTTTGCCTGCTTTTTACGATCATGGCGGTGCGTTCCTTCATTGCGGCGCGGCGGGCGCGTAGCTGAGCCGCGACTTGCGGTTGGGGACGCGTGTCGAGAGATTGATTGGAATTTCATTTGCAATCAAGACCCTGTATCATTAAGGGTGCTGGTATTACGACTCCTCTATCTCTCATGTTTCGTTTTCGGTGTTCCCCTTGTTTTCTTCTGCTCTTGTGGCTGTGCGCCGACGCGACATCCGCGCAGGAGGCGGACTTGCCTTCTGCCATTGAGGTCCGCACGAAGCTGGAGCAGTGGGTGCTGACCAAGCAGATCACAAGCGCCGAAAGTACGGCATGGGTCTCCGAGAAGGCGAGTCTCGGCGAGTTGAATGGACTTCGGAAACAGGAAATTGCCCAACTGGAAGAATACACCGCAGCGGCGGGTGAGCGAGTCGCGGAACTGGCGGGGAAGCGGTCGGGATTTGCGGAGGAGGAGAAGAGTCTCAAGACCTGGCGGCGGGACTTGGAAAACACGGTGGCGAATCTCGAAGGTCGGGTGCGGACGATGATCCCCGTTTTCCCCCAACCGCTTCGCGATGAAGTCGCGGAGTCGATCACCCGTTTGGAAGAAACCGGGAGCGTCGCGGAGGCCCCTTTGCAGCAGCGGGCCCGCGATGTGATGATGGTGCTGCAAGCCTGTCAGAAGTTTCAAAATGAGATCACCGTTCTGACCGAAGTCCGTGAACTTGGAGGACAGCGCCGGGAGGTCGAGATTCTTTATGTGGGGCTGACCGAAGCTTGGTTTGTTGATGCCAGCGGCCGATTCAGTGGCACCGGAAAGCCGACGGCGGACGGCTGGCGATGGCGGGAGGACCCTTCGCTGGCTCCGGAGGTGAGACAGGCCATCGAACTCCAGGCACGCCGGGAGGAACCGGCCTTCGTCACCCTGCCGATCTCAGGAACGCCGCAAGGACAAGGTTCCACAAATCCAAGCACCACACCGGCACCATGATGGGATCACGAATG
>Ga0163144_10023415_pt1 | contig 12182 bp, 10 predicted proteins | sample OliLak19BULKMAT1_FD_123175 | JGI IMG/M metagenome (GOLD analysis project Ga0163144, IMG submission 123175) | Freshwater microbial mat bacterial communities from Lake Vanda, McMurdo Dry Valleys, Antarctica - Oligotrophic Lake LV.19.BULKMAT1 | ecosystem: Environmental > Aquatic > Freshwater >...
ACAAGCGTGCTTCGCATCGCTGATTCCTGACAGGTGAGTGGCGGAGTACCGCCATTCACCTGCCAGGAATTCTGTCAAGAGAAGAAAAGGGGCGTGGCGGCCAAGTGTGCTGGCCCGGCGACCGAGTGCGGCTCGATGGCGGAATGGGAACGTCAGTTTCGGGGAGGCTGGGTGTGGCGGCGGAGTGTGCCGAGTTGCTCGGGATGGAGACGTCAGCTCCGAAGAAGCTGGGCGTGGTGGCCAAGTGTGCTGGCCCGGCGACCGAGTGCGGCTCGATGGCGGAATGGGAAGGTCAGTTTCGGGGAGGCTGGGTGTGGGGCGGAGTGTGCCGAGTTGCTCGGGATGGAGACGTCAGTTCCGATGAAGCTGGGCGTGGCGGCCAAGTGTGCTGGCCCGGCGACCGAGTGCGGCTCGATGTCGGTATGGAAACGTCAGTTTCGGGGAGGCTGGGTGTGGCGGCGGAGTGTGCCGAGTTGCTCGGAATGGAAGCGCCCGTTCCGATGCAGCTGGGCGTGGCGGCCAAGTGTGCCGAGTTGCTCGGAATGGAGACGTCCGTTGCGGTGGTGGGTCCCAGTTTCACAAGACCGGGAGGTTTTTCGAGCCCAGGAGTTGTGCTCGCAGGTTGGCTGAAGGCGATGGGTGCCGGGCGCCTCACGATCGCGGGATTCGATCAGCAGAAATGGGGTGTGGCGGCAAATGACGCTGCGTCTCCAGGTCGAACTGTCCGTGCAAGCTCGGGTTCGGGTGGCCAGCTAGCTCCAGCGCGGCCCGAGCGTACGCGGCGCTCTCGTGGGAGGATGCCAGGTCGTGCACGCCGCGGACCGCATCAGGCTAGTCGCGAGGGCGCCGAACGGTCACGTTCGTGTAGATGTGGGCCCAGGAGTGCGATCGGTTCTATACTCTCGCGCTCCAAAGCCGGAATTCGTCGGCGTGTAGCGAGGCGCTCTCTCCATCGCGAACTCGCCGCCGCACGAGACCCACAGCCTTGGGCCCACACGACATGAAGACAACTACGCTGATTCTCACTGCTCTCGTCCTGTCTCCGACGCTGCTCCTTGCGCTGAAACCGACCGCAACGCGCATCGCGTTCGCGCCGGCCGCCGGGACGAGCTTGACCAAGACGTTCGAGAACAAGGCTTCGCTCACGCTCGACTCGTTCACGATGACGGGCGCAGGCGTGCAACCCGAAATGGAGATGACCATGACGACCAATCAAAAGCTCGTCGTCTCCGACGAGTACGTTTCGGTCAAGGCCGGCGCACCGACGAAGCTCTTGCGCACCTTCGACGAACTCGGCGGCGACTCGTCGATGTCGATGAAGATGACCATCATGGGGCAAGCCAACGATCAGTCGCAGAACATGCGCATGAAGAGCGAGTTCCAGGGCAAGAAGGTCGCGTTCACTTGGAATGCCGAGAAGAGCGAGTTCGACAAGGCTTTCGAGCCCGAGGAAGAGAAGGTCGACTTGTTGAAAGAGCTCGCGGAAGACATGGACTTCCGCGCGTATCTGCCGGAGGGCGACGTCAAAGAAGGTGACACCTGGACACCGGATGTCGCGAAACTGCGTCACACGTTCTCGCCGGGCGGTTCACTCGCGCTCGTGCCCGAGAACACGGACGAAGCGTCGCTCTCGATGGGTGCGGACGAGATGAGCTCGCTCACCAACGCGATCGGTGAGAAGCTCGAAGGCGAAGTCAAAGCCAAGCTGGTGGCTGTGAAGGACGTCGACGGTCGGAGCTGCGCGACGATCCACATCGAGATCAAGGTGCATTCGTCGGCTGACATGACCGAACAGGCGCGCAAAGCGATGGAGAAGGTCGAGCTGCCGCCGGGCGCCGGTTCGATCGAGATCGATCACGTCGACATGGAGTTCAAATTCGAAGGCGAAGGCGACCTCGTGTGGGACATCGTCGGCGGTCACTTCCGCTCGTTCGATTTGACGGGCCAAGCGACGATCAAGAGCGAACAAGGTATGAAGATCGACGTGGGAGGTCGCAAGATGGACCTCGAGCAGAAGCGCGAGATGTCCGGTTCGACGAGCTACACCGCTTCCGCCAAGTGAAGCCGTTCGCGGCCATTTTCTGCGTGCTCGCGGCGACGTTTGCCGCGAGCGCTTTCGTTTCACCGAGGGCGTTCGTCCGCACGATCGCCGCCGAGGACGCGGACGAAACGGTGACGCGCGCGCGGACCAAGCTTCAAGAGAGGGACTTCCAAGGCGCAGTCGACATCCTGCAAGACCGTTTGCGTCGCCAAGCCGGCGACGTGAGCGCGCACGAGTTGCTCGGCAGCGCGCTGCTCGGACTCTCACGCAACGACGAAGCCGCGCACCACCTCGAGATCGCGTTGCGCCGCGCGAAGTTGGACGGCAAGGAGGATCGCGCCAAAGTGCTGCTGCCGCTGCTCATGCGCGCCGACGCGCTCTATTCGAAGCGCGCGCAGTACTTCGAACGCGTCGTCGACACGCTGTGCGATTCCGCCGAAGAACTGAACAAGAAAGGGCACGGCGAGCGCGCTCTCGAACTGGTCGAACGACTGCCGACGGCGGTGATGCCGGGCAAAGCTGCAGTGCGCGTCGAGGAACTGCTCGCGGAGTTGCGCGCGCAATTCAGTGAGGTCCGCCTCGACGAAGCAGCTACCGATGCGCCGACCGCAGGTGAGCTGCCGCTCGTCGAATACGAGAGCGATCACTACCGCTTCGCTTGTCATCTCGAGCTCGACGTCGTGAAGCGACTCGGCACGGTAATGGACGACATCCACGCGTTCTACGTGCAGGTCTACTTCGACGGTGAAGCGAAGAAAGCCGGCGGCGGGAAGCCCACGATCCGCGTGCACGTCGACAAGAAATCGATGCTGAAAGATTGGGCCGGCGGCAGCGCGCCCGAGGGTTGGTGGTCGCCCGGCAGCAACGAAGTCGTCACATTCGACACGCGCAACACCGGCAGCGAGCGCCGTGGTTCGCTCGACAACATGCTGGTCACGCTGTTCCACGAAGCGAGCCACCAGTTCATGACGCTGCTCTCGAAGGGCGGTTTCACGCCAGCGTGGCTGAACGAAGGCACCGCGTCTTTCTTCGAAGGCACGACGGCGATGGCCGATGGACGCGTCTTGTGGCCGGCGGCCGCGCTCGGACGTCTGCGCAATCTCGTCACATCGCTGAGCGGCGGCTCGCCGACGGCGCGACAAACGATCGAGTACGAAGCGCCCGGCTCGTACGGCGGCGAGTACTACGCGTTCGGTTGGGGCCTCTGTTACTTCATGCAGGAGTACGAGGACGCGACGACGCTCGAATACGTTTTTCGACCGCTGTACGCCGAGTACCGCTCGCGCGTGATCCACAAAGGCGGCGACCCGATGGGCATCTTCGAGAGCGTCTTCCTCGGCAAGAAATCGCCGCTCGGGCACAAGACGTTCGAGGACTTCGAGCGCGATTGGAAAGCATGGATCGTCGGCGTGATCGATCCGCTGAATCGCGGCGACGATGCGGCGCGCGTGTTGCGGATGAAGCGGGTCGATCGTTATTTGGCTGCGGCGGAGGCCGTGAAAGCAGGCGGGAAAAGCAAGGTTTCGGAGACCGATCTCCTGTCGCGCGCGCTCGGTCACATCGAATACGTCCGCGCAAAAATCGACGGCGAGGCGAAACCGCGCGGCGACTTGTTGTTGCTGCAGGCCGATCTGCTCGAACGATTGAAGCGCACGGCTGCCACGGCGCCGCTACTCGAAAAGGTATTGGAGCTCGCCGACAGCGGCCGCTTCACGTTGGATGCGGCACGCTACGACGCGATCGAGAAGCGTCTCGCAAGTCTCGATCAGAAGAACGCGGCGTTGCGCTCGACGAAATCGAAGGTCGCAGGGTTGGCGCGTGCCGGCGCGGCGTTGCTCGTCGAGTATCGAGCCGCCAAACCGAGCCTCTTGTTGCGCAGCTACACGTTCGCAGCCTTCGCGGGTGGAGTCTTGAAGGACGACGCTGGACTCCTCGTCGCCGCGGACGAGTTACGCAATCAGGCGCGCGACGCGCGTCTCTTGCTCGGCACGATCGTCGAGCTCGGCACGAATCCGAAACGTTGGTCGACGATCGTGACTTCGCCACCGACTGCGTTCGCGAGCGAGAATCACGTCACTTTCCTCGAGTCGGTACGAACGGCTGCCTACATCGATCTGGACGTTCCGATCAGCGGCGAATACGCCTGGCGCGCGCGAGTGCAGCGCACGAAAGGTGTCGAGTTCGGTTCGGTGATGGGCGCGGTCGTCGCGGGCAATCCCGAAGGCGATTGGCAGATGATCGGCCTCGACGAAAACGGCGCCGTCGGAGCGTGGACGCTCGTGCGCACGGGTAACGGCGGCACGGTCTTGAAGCGCACTCTCACGCTGTATCCGAAGAATTCGATCGACCTCGAGAAACCGCTCGATTTCGACATCCACGTGCGACGCGACCGCAAGATCGTGATCACGATCGGATCCGAAAAGTTCGAGACGGCGCTCGCACTCGATCCGAATGTCGCGCGTCATGTCGGCGTGTTCACGAAGAACAATTCCGTCCGCTTCGAGAACGCGAGCGTCGAGATCTTCCCGTGAGCGCGTCGACGCGCCTCACGAATTTGCCGCTGCCACGTGTCGCCTTCCTGCCGGGTCGAACCGCGCGCCCCGCGCGATTCGAGTGCACCCTCGACGAGGCCGCGCTCGCCCCGGAACGTTGGCGTGAGAACACGGCGTGGCTCTTCGGTGTCGATCTCTACAACCACGGCTTCGCGTGGGAGGCGCACGAAGTCTGGGAGCCGCTGTGGCTCCGTGCGAGCGACCCGCGGCACAAGCTCTTCGTGCAGGCGCTCATCCAGTGTGCGGCGTCCGCGCTGAAACGTGCGCTCGGCGAACCGTCGAGTTCAAAGCGCTTGGCCGAGCGCGCGTGCCTCAAATTCGCAGCGCTCGAGAGCGAACTTCCGGCGGGCTACATGGGACTCGCACATGCAGCTTTTGCTGCTGATTTTCGCACTTTTGGTGCCTCATCCGACGCCGATTTCGAAGCCCGACCGCGGTTGCGAATCGAGTAGGGTCGGGATCCGAACGGCAAAGCTCACTACACTTCTCCCCCGCATGACTCGGAAAGACAAAGTCCTCATCGCCAACGGCCAAGGATTCTGGGGCGACTCGATCCTGGCACCGGTGCGTCTCGTCAACGAAGGCCCGCTCGACTACTTGACGCTCGACTATCTCGCCGAAGTGACGATGTCGATCATGCAGAAACTGCGCTCGCGCAATCCGCAAGCCGGGTATGCGACCGACTTCGTCAAGTTGATCGATCGTATCCTGCCGCAGCTCGTCGAGAAGAACATCAAGGTGGTCGCCAACGCGGGCGGCGTGAATCCGACGGCGTGCATGGATGCGGTGATGGCCGTCGTGAAAAAACACGGCTTCAAGGGCGTGACCGTCGGCATCGTCGAAGGCGACGACATCCTCTCGCGTCTCGACGAGTTGATGGCGAATGGTGAGCGCTTCGCCAACATGGACACGGGCGCCGCGTTGTCGACGGTGCGCAAGGACGTGACGAGCGCGAACGTGTACCTCGGTGCGTTCCCGATCGCGGAAGCGCTCGATCGCGGCGCGCAGATCGTCATCACCGGCCGCGGCACGGATCCGGGGCTCGTGCTCGGTCCGCTCATCCATGAATTCGGCTGGAAACAGAGCGACTACGACTTGCTCGCTGCGGGAACTGTCGCGGGTCACATCGTCGAGTGCGGTGCGCAGTGCACAGGCGGGAACTACACCGATTGGCGACGCGTGCCCGACATGGCGAAGATCGGCTATCCGATCATCGAAGCACGCGCCGACGGCACGTTCGTCGTCACGAAACACGACAACACGGGCGGCCTCGTGACCGAGAGCACGATCGCGCATCAGCTCGCGTACGAGATGGGCGATCCGCGCGCGTACCTCGGTCCTGATTGCAGTGCGGACTTCACGAGCTTCAAGCTCGAGATGGACGGCAAGGATCGTGTGCTCGTGCGCGGCGTGCGCGGCACAGCGCCGACGCCGACGTACAAGGCGTCGATCAGCTATCGCAACGGTTTCAAGGCGGTCGGCGAGCTCACGATCAGCGGGCCCGACGCACTCGAAAAGGCCAAATTGTGCGCTGAAATCGTGTGGCAGCGTCTCGCACACGACGGTTGCGAGTTCGCGCCCGAGGAAAAGATGGTCGAGTTCATCGGCGCGAACGTGACGCACTCAGGCATCGCTTCGGCCGAGCGCAAGGACCCGAGCGAAATCTTCCTGCGCATCGGCGTGAAGTCGGCGATTGAGGCCAAAGTCGATCGCTTCGGCATGGAGATCGTTCCTCTCGTGACCAGCGGTCCTCCCGGCGTCACCGGTTTCGCGGGTGGGCGCCCGAAGGCGACCGACATCATCGGCTTCTGGCCGGCGCTCGTGTCGAAGACGAAAATCCAACACCGCGTGACCCTCGTCACGAGCTGAAAGAGAAACATGCCGATCGTTCCCCTCTCGCGCATCGCGACCGCGCGCTCCGGCGACAAAGGTGAAGGCTCGAACGTCGGCGTGCTCGCTCGCTCGACTGCGTCGTACGTCTTCTTGAAGCGCGAGCTGACTGCCGATCGCGTGAAGAAACACATGCACGCGATCAACCTCGGTGGCGTGAAGCGCTACGAGGCCGACAACTTGCGTCTGTTGAATTTCATCCTGCTCGACAGTTTGGGCGGCGGTGGTTCGGCCTCGCTCAAGACGGATGCGCAAGGCAAGACGCACGGGCTCGCCGTGTTGCGCATGGAGCTCGACGTGCCGAACGAAGTGCTGCAAGCGACGCCCGAGGCGACATGAACACGCTGCTCGAAATCCACGAGAAAGCGCGCAGTGCGCAGCGTCGCATCGTACTCCCTGAATCGCAGGACGCGCGCGTGTTGCAAGCAGCGGCGACGTTGAAGTCGAAGGGTCTCGTCACGCCCGTGCTCATCGACGGCGGCAAGCTCGGCGGCGGTGCTCCACCGGGAATCGAAGTCGTGTCGCCGGCGCGCGACTCGCGCACCGCGAAGTTCGCGGATCAGTATTACGAGATGCGCAAAGCGAAGGGCACGACGCTCGCGGACGCCCAGAAACGCGTGCTAGATCCGCTAGTTTTCGGCGCGTTTCTCGTCCGGTCGGGCGATTGCCACGGCGGCGTATCAGGGAGCGAAGCCTCCACCGCCGACGTGCTGCGCGCAGGCCTCCAAATCGTCGGACTCGAGCGCGGCATTCAAACGCTCTCGTCGTGCTTCCTGATGATCTTCCAAGATCGCGTGCTGACCTACGCCGACTGCGGCGTCGTGCCCGATCCGACCGCCGAGCAGTTGGTGGACATCGCGCTCGCGTCGGCCGAAACGCATCGCAAGCTCGTCGGCGAGTCGCCGCGCGTCGCGCTGTTGTCCTTTTCGACGCGCGGTTCGGCGCAACATCCGAAGGTCGACAAGATGCGCATCGCGACCGAGCTGTTGCGCAAACGCGCTCCGAATTTGACGGTCGACGGCGAGTTGCAAGTCGACGCTGCGATCGTGCCCTCGGTCGCCGAACGCAAAGCGCCGGGTTCGCCTTTGGGCGGCAAAGCCAATGTGCTGATCTTTCCCGACCTCGACTCGGGAAACATCGCCTACAAACTGTCCGAGCGCTTGGGCGGCGCGAAAGCGCTGGGCCCGCTGGTTCAAGGTCTTTCACACCCGTTCATGGATTTGTCACGCGGATGCAAGAGTGACGACATCGTCGACGTGGCGTGCATCGCAGCGATTCTCTGAATCCGTTACTCTGCTGGCGAGGGTGGCTTCGGCCGCAAAGCACATGAAACACGCATCGATCTTGTTGTTGGTCGCACTCGCCGCTTGTGGAGATTCGAAACCGGAGCCGAAGATGGCGCCGGTGACTCCGCCGATCGCAGTTGCCGACACACCGGCGAAACCTGCTGAAATCGTCGCGACAGAGGCGGTGGTGACGCCGGCTGCCGTCGTCGACACGCCGCAGTCCGCCGAGGACGAGGCAGCGGCGCTCGTGACGAAAGTACCGCTCGAAGAGGCCGCCAAGTCTGCGGACGAAGTTCCGAGTACGCCGAAGGAGAAGCCCGACAAGGAACACACCGACACCGCGAAGAGCAGCGAAGCTCATGCGAAGTCGGGCGCTGTCGCGCAGTCGACGGACGCGACTTTCCCCGCCAAGGTCGAGGAGCTCTCCGTCCAAGTGCTGCAAGAAGGCACGGGCGCCGTGGTGAAGCGCGGCGACATGGTGACGCTCGAGTACACGATCTCCTATGTGCCGAGGCCGGGCGCCGACAAGAAGGACGACGCGAAGAAGAAAGACGCGAAGAGTTCGAAGAAGTCGGACGCGAAGAAGAGCGACGACAAGAAGTCCGACGAAAAGAAAACGGACGACGCGAAGCCGAAGGATGGCGACAAACCGGCAGACGAGAAGAAGGAACCGGCTCCCACCGAGCACAAAGACGAAGCTGTCGCGCAGAGTGACGACAAAACGGCTGAAAAAGCGGCCGAAAAGCATGCTGACGACAAAGACGTTGCTACGAAGACGGCGGACTCGAAGCCCTCCGAAACGAAGACGGCTGACGGCGACGCGAAGTCAAGTGACACGAAAATCGACGAAGCCAAGGTTGTCGACGCGAAGCCGAACGAGAAGAAGAACGGCGAAGCGAAGACGGCTGACGCCAAGTCTGGAGATACGAAGTCCGCGGAGGCCAAGCCCGTCGACCCGCTCGCGCCGGTGATCGTCGCGTCGACGAAATCGTTCACGACACCGTTCACGGTGAAACTGACCGAGAACGGCAAACCGAAGTTGATGCCCGGTCTCGTGCGCGGAGTCGAAGGCCTCAAGGTCGGCACGCGCGCACGCATCGTCGTTCCCGCGGCACTCGCCTACGGCAAGGACGGCAACAAAAGCGCGGGCATTCCGCCCGAAACGCCGGTCGAGATCGAAGTGTTCGTGAAGGAAGCGCGCGAATGAGACTCATCGCACTCGTCGTCGTTCTCACGCTGGGCGTCAGCTCGTGCCGTCACATCGGTTTCCAAGCTCGGCCGGTCGAAGTCGATCGCGACACGGTGGTCGCTGTCGACGGTGTGAGGTACGAGGAACTGTTCGTCGGCAAAGGGTCGATCGCCGGAGTCGGTGACGAAGTGCTGATCGACTACACCGTGTGGCTCGATGATGCCGCGAAATCGCGCGTGGATTCGACGCTCGATCGCGGTGTTCCCGTGCGCGTGACGATCGGTCAAGCTTTCGTCGGCGGCCTCAACACGGGCCTCATGACGATTCAACCGACGGGTCGCCGCAAAATCTTCGTGCCGGCCCGTCAGGCGTATGGCGCGAAGGGAGTCGAGGGCGTGGTGCCGCCGAATGCCGACCTCGTTTTCGAAGTGCACGCGATCGAAGTGAAGCCGCGCGTGCCCTGAGTTCTACGGGCGGCGGAAGCAGCGCGGTTGTCGAGTCTTCATTCGAACGCGGCGCTGACGTGCAGCAGATGAAGGCCAGCGTCGACTCGCGCCGCTTGATTGCGCGGAACTTCGAGCGCTGAGACAGCTGGTTTTCTGGGCGTTTTTTGCCGATTCGGCAACCTAACCGAGAATTTACTTGGGGGGGGGGTCACTTTCGGGCAAGCTCCGCTCGTCGAGCCGCCGCCGTCGCGCCTTTCCCGGGCCGCACGCGTGGAGACGACGGTTCGATCACGACCCGAGCTCAGCAGCTCGCCTCGCGCTTCCCCGATGAGCGGCGGCCTGAGATTTGGCAATCGATCATGCGATTCTTCCTCGCGCTCGCTGCATGCGGCGCTGTCGCGTTTACTCCGTCGGTCACAGTCGCGCAAACCACGCCCAAGCTCGAGCATCGCTTCGAGGGACTCGTCACGGACGCGTTCCTTGTCAACCCAGGGTCGGGATTGACCGGTGCGGTGTTCAGCTCCACGCTTAGCGGAGGCACTTTCTCAACCTTCACAGCGATCACGGGTCCGTCAGGCACAGGTCCGTGCTCCATCGGCGACGCTCTCGGATGGGCGCCGCTCGACAGCATCGCAGTCGCAACCAACGGCGACCTGTGGGTCGGCGGTGAATGCGGTCGAGTGTGGCGACGAAGTTCGAGCACCTGGACAGAGGTCAAGAGCCAGACGGACGGCCACATCGTGGACTTGGCCTCTGCGCCCGGAGGGTACGTGTATGGAACGTCGTCGCGCATGAACTTGACAGGCCCGGGACTCGTCCGCTGGAAACCGTAGCCACCCGACCGCCCGTGCCGTGACATTTTGTGACGGATTCAAGGACCCAGCATGGCGCGGCCAGGCTGGGTACCCGTAGCGGTCGGATGCACAGCCGATCGAGCCGTTCTGAGAACTGCAGTCACTCACGACGCGGTGGCAAGCGATATTCAGGCCGCGGACGTGGCTCAGAGAAGGGATGCTCAGCACGTTGTGAACACGGAGCAGACGCCCAAAGAACCCAAGCATTGGTCACACGGAAGCCCAAGAAAGCGTAAACTTGAATGAGGATCTCATCCTGCACTTGGAGGTCAACTATGGTTCAACTGACTTGTCTACTCGGCCGCTTCGCGATGGGACTCCTGCTGGTGGGCGCGCTTGCTGAAGGCACTTTTGCACAGCGCCAGGTTCAGAAGATACTTGGCCCCGCTTCGATTGCTCTATCGTCATACGCGGCGCGTTGCGCCATGGACGGCGATTGGGCAATCGTGGGCGCGCCCGGCAGCAATGTGGTCGCTCCGGGTGCGGGCCAAGCATTCGTCTACCACCGCACGAATGGGGTCTGGCAAGAGACTCAACAGTTGTTCGCGAGTGACGGCGAGAGCTCCGATAGCTTCGGATCGGCCGTAGCCATGGACGGCGATCTGGCTGTCATCTCAGCATGGACGTCGGATGATGTCGCTTCTGGAAGCGGATCAGCCTACGTTTTCGAGCGAGTCGGAAACTCATGGATAGAGCGCCAAAAGCTGCTCCCGAGCATCCCCCTAAATCAAGCACAATTCGGTAACGCCGTGGCCATAGATGGCGACCGAATCGTAGTGGGCGCTTGGCTCGATTCATTCAGCGGGCCGGACGTGGGCGCAGCCTACATTTACGAGCGCCTTGGCTTGACATGGACAGAGGTTGCGCGCCTCCAGCCAGTTGGTCTTGCGAGTTCAGCCAGCTTCGGCGGCACTGTCTCGATCGACGGTGATCGTGTGGCATGTGGCGCGCTCTTGGGCCGCGCAGTCTACGTTTTTCAGCGGAGTACGCAGGGGGTGTGGTCGCAGCAACAGAAGCTGGTCTACACGGGCAACACCCTGGAGTTCACAGCAAACTTCGGCGCAGGCGTGGCGCTCAACGGCTCAACGCTGTTCGTCACATCCGAGGACACGGTAGGTGCTGCGATTCGGGGAGGGCGCACTTTCGTCTATCAAGAGATTGCAGGTGTCTGGACAGAGACCCAAACACTCACCTCGCTGGATGTCGAGTCCTTCGACACGTTCGCGATCGTTCGCTCTCAGGGCGAATTTGCTATTGGCGTGGCTTTTGACGACGACCAAGGACCGCAGTCGTGCGCCCTCTACGCGTTCAAGCGCTACAACGGCCTTTGGTCTCAGATCGGCAAGGTCCTCGCCAATGACGGCGTGCCGCAGCAATTCATGATTTATACGCCGTCTTTGTCGGGCACGAGCTTGATGGTCGGAGCACCTGCCGACGACGAAGGTTGCCCCAACGGCCAGAACTGCAACACCGGCGCCGTCTACTTCTTCGATCTCGCGCCCGATGCCACGCAGTACGGTTCGTGTCTGTCGAATGCTCCCTGCGGCAACGCCGACAACCACGGTGGCTGCCGCAGTTCGACAGGCCACGGGGCCGTGCTTCAAGCATCAGGCTCCGGGAGTGTGAGCGGCGATGATTTGATCCTCGAGGTGCGCAAGATGCCGCCATTCACGGCGACGTTGATGTTCATGGGTTCAGCACAGGGCTCGCTGACACTAGGCAGCGGTCAACTCGTCGCCTTCGGTGGTCCGCTGGGTCTGTATCGCCTCGGCGTTCAATTCGCTGACGCAGGCGGCGTGCTCGTTCGTCCGGCCGGAATCGTCGCCTACTCACAGGCGCTCGGCGGACTGGGCACGATCGGCGCCGGTCAGGTGTGGAACTTCCAATGCTGGTACCGCGACATCGCTTCACCCTGCGGGATCAC
>Ga0163144_10023416_pt1 | contig 12182 bp, 8 predicted proteins | sample OliLak19BULKMAT1_FD_123175 | JGI IMG/M metagenome (GOLD analysis project Ga0163144, IMG submission 123175) | Freshwater microbial mat bacterial communities from Lake Vanda, McMurdo Dry Valleys, Antarctica - Oligotrophic Lake LV.19.BULKMAT1 | ecosystem: Environmental > Aquatic > Freshwater > Lake...
AAGCGATCGCGTTGGCTCATCAGCCAGGTCCCATAAGACATAAAACCGGTCTGCGTTGGCCATACACGTGCTCAGCTGGAGGGCCTCCATGCTGTTAACCATCATGATCACCTTGTCAAAACTACCAGCAGCGCTGCGCAACAGTCCCACAGCCGAGGACAAAGCACCCAGGGGTATGGGCGGGCGGGGCGCAAAGGCTACTTGTTGAGCCACGCCGTCAACTGTTTCAACAATGTCGTTCAATCCGAGGTTGTTTCGCAACAGACCACCGAGACCCATGCGGTGCTTCATGGAATCGACGAACGATGCGCTCAGATTTGAATTGATGGCAAGCTCCACGACGGCGGCTTTATCCAAACTACCCAGCTGCGGTAGTTTGTCCAGATTTTGCAATGCCCAAACATGGGAGTAGATAACGCAGTGGACAACTCGATTGCTCATAAAACACCTTCCAACTGATTTGATGCAGTGCGCATGAAACGCGTTACCTGTTGTTGCCGCTGGGCTATGTGGCTTACAAAACAGCAGGTAGCGTCAGCTTGTAGCGCCAGCGACTGGATATCTTTAAGCCGCGGGCTGAAAATATGGGTACTCAAAGTGCCGGAAGATACAAAATGAATACTGCTGTCAGCCTCCACATAGGCAGCGCCAGTCGCGCATGTAGCTACCTCAAGTGAAGCACAGTAAACCTCGCGGCATTGCTGGCGGCCATCTTCGTAAATGGTGTAGATTTTCAGTCGCTCAGGATTTACCAGTGAGGAGCACACGGCGACGTACAGACCAGCTCCCGTGCAAAGTCCCACCCACGGGCCGTCTGCTGACATTTTCAAAATGACGTCACCTTCAAAGCTGCGCAGCCATAGCTCATTGTTGGCCAGTCCAGCAGTCAACGCAAAGCTTTCTGCCCCCAGCGCTATCAGCGGGTCCATAGCGTAGTGCCGGTGTCGCAATGCCAGACAAACGCTCGCATCACTGCGGCGCTGCACCACAACTCGCCGCTGTTCTACAAATGCAACCATGTCAGCGCTGACGGCCACTGCCACGGGGTGATCCACCATGTCAATGATCGTGGTTTTAATTCGGGTTACCGGGCTCGCATGGCCAATCCGGTTGCCTGAGCTGTAAGCAACGCCGTCAAGGTAGCCAGCGTAAGGGCCTTTGGATGCAGTCAAACTCACCATCGCGCCGGTTGAAAACTGTAATGTCGTCAGACCGGCGTCAGCTGCCAAAAAAGCATAGTCGGTGCCAGCACTCGCGATCAGCCTTGGGTGACCGGGCGCTCCGATGTGGATATGTACAGGCTCGTTGCCTTGAGTCGATTGACTGGGGCGATGGATCGGAGCCGGGTGCCGGGTTGATGGTTGATGCGCGGGTAGTGCTACCACACGGTCATCAACGCCCCTTTTCACCGGGGCGATGGGCGTTACCGCAAACCCGCTGTCCAGCGCGAGCCATGCAGCTTCTGCCGTTTGAAAACGACTTCTCGGAATTTTGTGTGTCGCCTGTTCAAGCCATTCCTGCCAAAACGGGTCGTTGACTTCATTTAATGGCATGGCGCGCGTCAGGTGAGCGCGATAGACCTCGTCCACCTCTCCCATAAATGGCAGGTGACCTGTCAGCAACTCAAACGCCACAATGCCCACGCTGTAAACGTCACTTGAAAAACCGAACTGGTTGTAAAGCCGCTCGGGTGCGGTGTAAGCAGGGCTGCCGATACCGTGTCGGCCGCTTTGCGCCTCTTTCAGCGTTGCCGCGCTCCCCAGATCCGCAAGCTTGAAGCACCGCCCACCATCGCCATCACCACTAGCCACCAGTACGTTGGCGGGCTTGATATCGCAGTGAACATATCCCTGAGCATGCAGGTGCACCAATCCGCGCAAAATGTCACTGATGGCATGCCGCACCGCTGTGCCGTGAAGCCGTACCTTTGCTGCGAATAGCGCAAGATTCCCGTCCTGAGCAAATTCGTACGTCAGGCAGGCATGACCATCTGGCAGTACGAAGGTGTCCATACAGCTGACGATGTTGTCGTGACGCAATCCCAGCGCTACAGATGCTTCACGCCTGAACGCCGATTGTTTGCCTGGCGGGAAAACTTTCAGAATTTGAACAGCATCAGCCCCGGGTAGCGTGACCTTCCAGACCGAAGCCGAAGGCGTCTCACTCAAACAGGTGATATTTTCGTAGCGCTCAACCAGGTAAGACTCCAGGCGCATATCTTGCAACCTGGTGTCTAACACCGTATCTTCGTAGTCAGCATTACTGGCACACTGGCTACGCTTGAAGATCGATAGCAGAGTCATGACTGCTGCATCTCCCGCAAAACCGTCGCGTAATCAGCACCTGCATCTGCCTGGGCCTGGCCCCATACCACCCGCTCTGGGGAGCTCAGTAGAAAATGCGTCAGCGGTACGCCGTCATTGGTTTTAACTTCCATTTGCAGCACATCCAGCTCAGTTTGCGCCAATTGTTCAAAAATGCCAACCAACATGCCCGCCACCATATAGTCAACAGGGCCCGTGACCTGGGCCAGTGCGTACCTGAAAATACTGTCTTTCAGGTCAATCTGCAAAATGCCGTTCTGTTCTATCCCCTCAAGCCGAAAACTTACTCGTCCCCAGCCGTGATAGCTGAAGTATTTCTCGATCAGTACCACGTACTCAGTCACTGTCAGGGCATCAAAGCGCCGATTTGCGACCATGCGCAGTTCTTTTTCAAGCGCGCCCAGCACCCGCTTGCCCCAGCGCTTTCCGCATGATTTCAAAATGACAGTCCAGGCCTCACCCGCTTCATATTCAATGGCGGTATAAATGCCAACAATGATGTCTGTTGACAGGTAAATGACTTTCGCGCCGCCTGGTGTGCTGGCTGTTCCCTCGTAAAGATCAAAGTGCTGCCCCTGGTCCCCGAACATACGTTCATAGACGTTGTCCACCAGGTTCTGGGTCATTGACGCGGATACGGACTCTAATGTGGCCATCATCAGCTCCCGGACAGGGTATCGATAGCCTGCTGAATGTAGGGCTCAATGATCGCAAATGATTCTGGCGGCAGCTTGTCCTTGAAATTTGCCTTCAGCTTGCTGTAGGTCTCAAAAATCGCGCGTTGATTGGGCTCAAGATTCGGCGTTGCTGTTTCACTTCCTGATGAAAAAAGGGCTTTGCGCTTCTGGATTTCCCGGTCCGGGAAGTAAAGAGCCTGCAAAATTGTGCGCAACCAGAGCAACAATTTGTCCCGGAACCACTGCGGATCATTCATCAGCATGGAAAGCGTTGCGTACGCACTCACCCCTGAGATATCCCTGACACATTTTGTGCGGGCGTAAGCATGTCGCTCCTCGAAGGGGTAGTTCACCAAAATTTCTGACACGACCCTTTCAACAGCCGCACTTTCTATACGTGCTATGTCACGAGCCGCCTTGGCCCGATCAGAAAATGACGGCATGATGCGCTCATACTCTTTAAGTTCATCATCTGTCAAATGGCGATTTTCGGCAGCTCGAAGCAGCGGCCCGAGTTCAGGGTGGTTGCGAATACTCGCTGTAGCTTCAATAACTGGCATGCCCATAAAGTTCTCCTTGTTTTCCTTAATGTGTCTTTAATTTTTCTTGCTTCGTCCCGCCCAGGGGATGGCCGCAAAAAATCCGGGTGCGTGAGGTGCTACAGCCATTGCAGTGCCCGGCAATGCATGGGTGATAAAGGCAGGTATCGCGGGTTGCCCTATCCGTGTTTGCAGTGAATGCACAGCCACTTGATGGTCATCAGCTGCCCCTACGCTAAGCGTATTTATCTTTGCCGAAGACCATGGCAGCAGAGCAAAGTACCCAATAGCTGTGGCTTTTGACAGCAGATCGGGGACGACCTGATTTCTAGGTGTTACGGTGTCCAGCCTTGCCTCTACAGCGTGCCCGCCCCAGGGAATTTGCACAAAAAACCGCGCGGCCAACGTAGCCTGTAGCGAGAGCACTGCCCCTTTATTTTCTCCGTCTTGTGGGATGTCGGCTGGCACGGCAGCTTGTGGGGCCTGCGAAATTTCCGGAACTCGTTTTGGCGGCGCTGCAGGTGCCTGCGCTGGTAGCGCAGGCAGCATCTCGCTTTGCTGATCGTGGTCAGCGGCCATGAAGCTGCTGGCTGCTACAGACCGATCAACGGCGCCAAGCAAGTCATGCATCTGCGCCGCATGAATACTGCTGTGGTCAGTGGCCGCCTGAAGCGCTGAAGCCACTGCATTTGCAAATGCACGCAAGTGGCTAATCTGGACAATATCCATCGGGCAACCTACTCTTCAGCGTGGGCCATGATCTCGGTCGCATTGGCGCCTTCTTGCCGCCAGAACTCAGCGGCATTCACGCGCTTTTCATCGCCGATCAAAAACTTGCACACGTCATTGCCCATGGAGTAGCACTGAATCTCGATACTTTGCCGGTCTATCTTTTCATAGAAACTGAACGCACCCGCGAACAGACCTGCATACATATGACAAACCGGCTTACCCAGTAACTTCATCGAACGTGCGACAGCAGAGTTACGAATTTCAACAACGATCAGGTCCTTTTCCTTGAAAGACATGTCCAGCTTCCATGCACCAAAGCCAGTAATCGTGAGTGGCCACCACCAGGACTCCCAGACAAACCTGGGGTTCATTTGCCAGATTTCTTTACGGCCACCACCAAATTCCTGCCGCATACGTGCAGCAAAGCGTTTCATGTCCTGCTCTGCCCAGGCTTTGCCGCACTGGTACATCATGAGCGTGCCTGCGGCGCCCACTTCTTCCTCAATACCCTGGTGCAGGCCGTTGACGAAAGCATCGGTCACCTTGGCTGCCCGTTGCCCATCGCGCAAAAAGATTGCACCGCGCTCATCGTCACGCTGGAAGTATTCCTCCGGGATGTAATAATTGTGATAGCCCCGAAATCCACCCTCTACCGGGTCAATCGGGTCGCGTATCGGCGTGTTTGTTACATCATTCATTTGTCTGCTCCAAAAAATTTAGCCTGCTGCATCCTGGCTTTGGACTTTGCTGAAATTGAAGTCCACCAACTTCAGATCATTAACAATAGATCGGGTAATGATCTTGCCGTCTTGAATCAGTACGCGGCCATTGACAGGGTGCAAGACAGGCTGGATCGCACGTTTGCCGATTAACGCTTCAAGCTGCCCAAAAGACTCTATGTACAAACCCCGAGGCAGCTCAACCTGAACTCCTTCGCCAATCACCTTGGCCTGGCAGGCCAGACGGCTGTTCTGTTGCGCGCCTGTGAGTACTGCCAAAGTCAACTTTTCCCGCTCACTTCGTGGCGTCAGTGCGTCATTGCCAGCTAAGACATGAACATGGCAAGTGGCACACAAACCTCTGCCACCACACAGCATTTTCACCGTAACTTTCTTGCTCAACAGCGCATCCAGCAAGCGCTCCTGCGTGTGTATCAACGCTGGCTGAAGATCGTTTTTGAAATGAATTTTCTTCATCGTGCGACAGCCTGTCTTGAGGGGTCCGCGATTTGCCCCCACTCCTGCACGTCAGTGCTGGGCAGCGCACCTTTTGCTGCGGCTAAATTCGTTATGCGAAGTTGAAGTGCTTGACGCAGATCTGGCCACTCGTCCACCACAACCTCCTCGCTCATGAAAAGCCAGGCGTTCAAGCCTGCCGGCCGCTGCCACAAGTGGTTCAGGCTGGCTGCCAAATATGTCACTGGCGCATCCTGCACCTTGAGGATGCTGGTGGTCGTCGTCGTGCCTTTGGTGTTTGGTGCGGCTGCAAGCTGTTTTGCCGGATCACTCGAAGCCAATAGCCGCGCAGCAGCCATCGCATTGCCAAGATCAGCACGCACATTTTTACCGTCCCAGCCGCTTTCTTTGGCCAGTTCTTGAGTTTGCTGGAGCCAGATCTCAAGCACATTGCTGCCATCTGTTTTGGCGACGTTTCCCGTAAAGGCGTCTGCAACCCTTCTCAGCGGCGCCAGTAGATCCGGCTTGCTCATAAAGTCATGTGCGGTATATGACCGCACCGCCAGCGTCAGGGCAACGCGCTGCTCATCGCCCAGCGGTAACTTTTCCCTGCCAAGTAATTTCTTGCGCTCCACGCTTTCAGGGCACTGGTAGCGGTTACCCATCGACAGGAACGTCCGCGCAGACGTGGCGCGCAACGGGTCAGGGGATGGTTCGCGCAACTGGTTTCCAATAAAGGCCTCCTCAGCTGAAATCGTGGCCTTGCGCTCGTCAACGTAGCGCGCGAGCAAGATGTTGCCCCACAACATGCGCGCCTGAGCAAGGCCAGACATGAGCACGCAATAACGGAAATTGGCATTGACTGAGGGCATTTCCTGAAAGCGCGATTTATCGTACAGCAACGCGCCCAGCTGCACTATCCGTTCTGCCAGCCTTGATTTGAAGCCGTCATTGGCATCCGCACCAAACAAGCCCAGCAGGGCCTGGCCACGTGGCGTCCATGTGATTGGCGACTCTTGTGCAAAAGCATCGCATGACAAAAATAGCCTACCAATGGTGCCTTTACCGTTAACTGGCGCGTAGTCTGGCATCAACGCGCTGGCTACAAGCCCGCCAAGAACCAGACGCCAGCGCAATTCTTCGCTCTGCGTCTCGGCAAACACCAAATCTGTAGAAACGAACAAAGCGTTGGTCTGCGCATCGAGCTTGACCAGCTCATCGCAGCATGCCATCAGCTGGAGCGTCCATAGCGACGAGCCCTGCCGGGCGGGCGTGGCGCGCGATGGCTGTAGCACTGCATCCAGCGTTGACCACAGCTTTCGCCAGGACTGCCGGTCAAGATTCATCCCCTGTGCGCGTGCCCACATCAAAATACGCACCGTGTTCATTGCAGCAAGCGTGGGGGGTTCGGACATCAGCGTCATGCCGAGGCGCCCCATCATTTTTTCGACAACTCCTACGAGCTCTGCCCGGCCAGCATACTGGGCAAATACTTCCGGGCAGTAAATGGTCAAGGCTTTTGTGATCTGTGTCCGGTTTTTTGCCAGGAAATAACCATAGCTGCATTGCGTAAGGATTTGGCAGCCGTGGGTCATGAACACGTGCCAGAGCGCACCTGTTCCAAGCGGGAGCACTTCTGTGCCCTGCATCTGCCAGCGCGTCATGTTTGCCAGTACTGAGGCGGCGTCTGTCCCCTCCATTGCCGCGATGAGGCTCGGCATTTGTCGCTGCCAGAAGACTTCCTCGTCCCCAACCTGGGTCAGACCCAGCAGAATGTCCTGTGCAAGCGCTTGTAATGCGGCTGGACAGCAACGCATGAGCAGACCGTTGTGAAAGGCAAATGTCGATGCTGCGGGTTTGGCGCCAATTTCCTGCTGCCAGACTTGCCCCGTAGAAGTTAGCGGTGCAAATACTTCAAGTTCCGCGTTGCCCTCGGCCTGTCGCAGCCCAAACATGCGCTGATAGCATGCGAATATTTGTGCAAATATCCAGTCCGCCTCGTCCTGGTGTGTATGTTCATCCAGCGCTTCAGACAGCGCTTGCAGATAAGCTTTAACGAATGCCTGCGGAACCCGGGAGATATTTTTACCAACGCCAATCTGCCACCAAAACCATAAATTGCTGGACCCTCTTTTCCCCTCGGAGCACACCACATGGGACAAGCGCCCGAGTGTCCATGCGCAGTCCAGTCTGCCTAGCTTCCATGCCGTCTCGACCCCGCCAGGCGGCATGGGGGCAGAGTTTTGCGCGACGCGCTGTGCGTATCTGGCGCTGCCGTATTGAATAGTCGTCTCGACAATTTTGTCCAGGCTCAAAATCATGTTTCGGGCAGCTGTGCATTTGTGGATTTGTTGTACCCACATTTGAAACTCTGATAGAAGGCTGTCGCAGCCGATCGTCAATTCCCTGGCTGCTATTTGATCTGCCAGCGCTACAGCTACGGCCTTGCAATCGATGCGGCCGGGGAAGCTAAAAAGGGTGGTGCAGTACCAGCGGTTCATTGCGCCTATGACACCCGCGCTACCGTGCAGCCGACGAAACAGGGCATACCGTGCAATCAGTATTTGCAAGTCATCAGCGCGTGTGCCGGGCTGGGTGGGCTTAGCCGCTGTTATCGGTTTAGCAGCCCCCAACCAGGTGATCTTTATTTTCAATTGGTCAGAAAGGGCTTGCTCAATTTCAGGTGCCAGTGTTGCCAGCGCCCTGGCGATATGTTCCTGATTGGATTGACTGATTTCCAGTTGGGCAAGGCGGGCAGCAATTTCCCGGTGTCGCTTCCATACCTGGATGTCTTTCGTGGTGTTAAGGTACAGCGCAATATGGCGCCTGACAATCGCACGCGCCCTTGTCGGGTCAGCGCCGATGGCAGCAGCATGAATACACACCTTTAAAATCGCCTCAATTTGCGCGGCCACACGTGTTTTGCCCGCGGTATCTGCCGCCCCCTCAACCAACTGGGATGCCAAAGAGTCGTTGGCGTTTTTAACCTGCAAAGCAATGGCCTCTGCCGCATCTGCTCCACGCAGCCAGTTTGACAACACGGCTGCTGCTGCGTCCAGCACGTCCAGTTCGTGTCGTTCCCGTGTTTGACGCATGGATTCAACAACGGCTTTTGCCAGCGCGCCGACCGCCGCAGTGTCCAACCCGGTCTGACGAAGCCCTGCTATGTTGATTCGCTGAAGCCACCGGCTTGCCAGCCGCCCGTCGGGTGCGAACCCCATCACGGCCTGTATTGCAATCAACTCGCCGATCTGCGCTTTTGAACTCTGAGCGGTTTGCATCCCCCGCATCAATTCGCCCACCACGCCCAGGTGATGAGCCCCGGCAATCAGTGGCTCGACGATATCGCTCACAAAGCTATGACTGCCGAAGGACGATAGTTTGGACAGCTCGACATCCATGCGCATCAGCAGCAGCGCCCAAAGCCCGTGCGGAAGCTCAAGAACCGCGACCACACGGCGCAAAAACCCTGCTAAAAAGGCAAGACTCGAAGCCAGCTCTGATCGGGGTGGCTGCGCTACAAAGTGTTCAAAGAAAGCCGACAGGGCAGCTTCGACTGCTGACCAGTCCACGTTGCCCCATTTGCCGGTGGCCCCGCCACTGGCAATCAACACCTCCTGAACGATACGATTGGCGGTATTTTTGCCTTGGCCCGACAGCCTGTTTTGTAGCTGATAGGCGCGAACCGTGTTGTACAGCTCATCGTGCGCATCAGCCAGGCGCAAGTACCATTGTTCTCCAACATGGCTTGCAGCGTTGTACATGACCAGCTCGATAACAGGCGCGTGGCTGCTGGCCGCTGACTGGGCGGACAGCTTTTGCAGCACGCCAAACCAGGCGGGCAAGTCTGACCCGGGCTGCGCATGGTTGGCCGCTGCGATGACAGAGTCCCAAAGTTTGCCCAGTACGGCGTTGCGCTCAATAGCAGAGCCTGGGAAGGCTTCTTCGATGACGGGGCTGCTCACCAGCTGGCTAAGCATATTGGAGCGTTGGCCATTGAGGTGCTGCAATGCCGCAGTTTTTGAATCGCCCAGCGACATGCTGTTGTGCAGCGCCCTGTCAGGCGCAAGCAAGGCCTCAACCAGTGAATTCAGCAGCGGCACAGGTGGGATTGAACTCATAAACACCCAGTAATTTTTACAAACACAAACACAAACACAAACACAAACACAAACACATTGTTGCAATGAATCCTAAGGGCGCGCGCTATTGAAGCGATAGGTATGGCTACTTACCGCATATAGCCAAATTCGGTATCAGCCAATCAACGCTTGTCGCTAACCTCATCAACGGTGTTACTTCGTACAAAGATGTGCGCAGCGACAGTCGAAGCCAATTATTCAAGGAGGGCTTTCATGGGGCCGGTTACATTGCGTTCGCTGCATCACCTTAAAGAAGCCACCAAAGACCTGCATAGGACCCTGGACCGTGAATCGGGGATGGTTCGGCTCATGTCGGCTGACTTGGGCATTGCGGAATACGCCCAGGTGCTGGAAAAAATGCTCTGCATTCACGCATTCATCGAACCGGTGCTTTTACAGGCAGAAAAAACGCTGGGCCGCGTTGCCTGCTGGCAGCCCAAGGCCGATTGGCTGATATCTGACCTGCGCCAGCTTCAGCCAGATATCGTTTTTCCGTTCGCGTCGTTGCATGCTTTGCCTAACCTGTACATTCACTCGCTGGCCGAGCTGGCGGGCTGTCTGTACGTGCTGGAGGGTGCGACTCTGGGTGGGCAAGTCATTCTGAAAAGACTACGCCATACACTTGGCCCAGAGGTAGAAACCGCTGTGCGTTTTTTTCAGGCTTACGGCGACAACACCCTGGCGCGCTGGGGCGCTACGTGCCAGGGTATTGACAAGCACTTGCAGCACGAAGACGACCTTGTAGATGCCTGTCGCAAGGCGCGCGAGGTGTTTGGGGTGTTTATCACCGTCATGCGCCAAGCGGTCACAAGCCCTTTGGAAGCGGCCAGCAGGATCGAAGCGTAAAATTGTCAGGTGAAAAGAAGCCCGCCATCAACCCTGGTAAATACGCCCAGCCAGCAGCATCCAGCAGCCGGTATTGGCGCTGCCAGCCTGCACTCAGTGTGGGCGCAAAAGGACACGGCAGCGCAGTTCTCGTCAACATTTGATGCGCTGCTGCGCATTCTGAAAACACGCTTTCGGGTGGCAACCGCCGTGATTGTCATGGCGCGCGAGGGTGTTGTCATGGTCAACATGCGCGCCGGCCCAGACCCTGCCGGGCTTGACTGCAAGGCTGCTTTGGCTTTATGCCGCGGCCAGGCCAACGAGTTGCTGGTGATTGAGGATGCGCTCAATCTACACAGCAGCGAACAAGATAACGAGACTGTAGGCTTTTACGCAGGCGCGCCGCTTCTCATCAGCCCGGGCGGGCCGGCTGCAGGCATGGTGTGCCTGATTGACAGCAAATCGCGAGCTTTTTCACGCGCTGACCGGCGGTTGCTCGTGGGGCTGGGCAAAGCCATCAGCGCCTTGCTGCTCGTGCCGCATCAACCAGCCAACGCGCTAGCCATTGCAATGGCGGCAGAAAAGGGTGTGCTGCTGCTGAACGAAGCGCAAATAGTGGAGGCTGCCAACGCCCGTTTTACCGAGCTCACAGGCTTTGCAACTGCTGATTTGCTGAAAACAGGCGTCGACGAGTTGCTCTGCCTGGACAGACCCGGTAGTGGCGCACTGCTGATCAGCCACGGCCTGCTGGCCGAAACGCCCGCGCAAGGCATGACACGCTGCCACACCAAAGCCGGTGGTACTTTGCCGGTAGAGGTTTTTGTGTTCCCGCTGCCAGATGGGGACGGGCGCGTCGTTAAAACCCTGCTGCTGATGGCGCCGTTGTTTTCGGGTCCGGTCGAAGACTTTTTACTGTCGCTACGGTCCAGTGAGCGCAATCAGTTGCTGTCGCTGCACATTGCCGGCTTGTGGACGGTGGACAAAGCCGGGCTGATTGTCAAACTGTCGGGCTCGCCAGTGGCGCACCTGGAGGCCGACACCCTGCGGGCTTTAGAAGGCAAAAGCCTTGATGCTGCGGGTATTTTTGACGCAGCGCAGACCGACTTGTACCCGTTTTACCAGGGCATTGCCGCGCACAGCCTGCCCGATGAGGCGGAATGTTGCGTGACCAACAACGGCTATTCGCAGTGGTACAGCATGGTGGGCTTCCGGCAGTACGACGCACGCGGCCAAATCATGGGTTACCACGGCAGCTTTCGTAACATCACAGACCGCAAACTAAAGCAAAACGCGCTGCTTAAAGCGACTGAAAGGCAGCACCTGATCCTTAAAGGTACCAACGATGGCGCCTGGGATTGGGACCTGGAGACTGATGAATACTACCTGTCGCCCCGCTGGTGGGACATGCTGGGCCATGATCCCGACAGTTTTCCGGCTACGGCTGAGCTATGGTTGCAGTTTGTCCACCCCGATGATCGCCTTTCGATAGCAGACAACTTCAATGCTGCTGTTGCACAGGGCCGAGACAGCTATCAGTCAGAGTTTCGAATGCAGCACCAGCGCGGGCATTACTTTCCTGTGCTGATGCGGGGCCATATTTTGCGCGACGCGCAGGGCAAACCAGTTCGTACATCGGGTACCAGCCAGGACTTGACCGCGCAGCGCCAATCAGAGGCGCAAATACGGCTGCTACAAAGCGCCGTTGAAAGCCTGCAGGATGTGGTGTTGATTACTCACGCCTCACCCCGCAACAGTCCTGGCCCCATCA
>Ga0163144_10023417_pt1 | contig 12182 bp, 9 predicted proteins | sample OliLak19BULKMAT1_FD_123175 | JGI IMG/M metagenome (GOLD analysis project Ga0163144, IMG submission 123175) | Freshwater microbial mat bacterial communities from Lake Vanda, McMurdo Dry Valleys, Antarctica - Oligotrophic Lake LV.19.BULKMAT1 | ecosystem: Environmental > Aquatic > Freshwater > Lake...
AGCCCGGGGTTCAGATTTCTCTTCTCAAGTCATTGAATTGGCGCGTCAAAATGCTTTGAATAAAGCTTTATCCCCTGATTTTTTTGCAGTTAAAGACATTTATCAACTGCAAGCAGACCAAGATAGTGCGGATTTAATTATTTGTTGTGAAGTTTTAGAACATTTAATAAATCCTGAGCAGGGTTTAGAAGTTCTTCAGAAAATAGTCAATAAATATTTGGTTGTCAGTGTTCCCCGAGAACCTATATGGTGTTTTTTGAATTTGTTGAGAGGAAAATATCTGAATGATTGGGGGAATACGCCGGGACATCTCCAGCATTGGTCTAAGCAAAGTTTTGTAAAATTCATTTCTAATTATTTTCAGGTATTGGAATTAAAAAACCCTTTACCTTGGACAATGCTACTTTGTAAAGCTTATGAATAAAATTTTTAATTTCGTAGGCAGCATACTTGCCCTGGCTGGATTGGTTTTTATTTTCTACCGCCTTTACCATCAAGGTATATCATTTAATTTTTCTTATTTTACATTAAAAACAGAGTGTATTTTAATTTTTTTAGTGATTGTGTATGCCTTGGCAAATATATTACTGGCATCTGCATGGCGTAATGTGCTCAAACAATTTGGCACATCCATTTCTTCTGCTTTAGCCATAAAAATATACGGTATAAGTCAATTGGCAAAATATGTGCCGGGTAATATTTTCCACTTAGCGGGACGGCAGACAATGGGCATGGCTCAAGGTTTAAGCAGCTGGGCTTTGGCTAAATCAATTTTTTGGGAATTGGCATTATTGGTAATGGCCAGTTGTTTTTTCAGTCTTCTAGCTTTGCCTTTGAAGTGGCAAAATATTTCTATCCCAATTACCTTGATCACTTTTAGTCTAGTTTCTATCAGTGTAATTACGATTTTGCATCGTTCACGCTATACGGATAGCGGTGCAGCCTTAACCAAACAGATTATTTTTTTATTAATATCAGCAACAATTTTTAGCATAATTTTAAGTACAATTAATTCTTCAATAGATATATCCATTTTTCCTGTTTTATGCGGAGGTTATGTATTAGCTTGGTTAATGGGGTTGGTTATGCCGGGTTCGCCTGCTGGGATGGGCGTCCGTGAAATAGCCATTATATTTTTGCTAAAAGGATTAGGAGCCGAAAAAGATTTGCTGCTTGCCGCCGTTTTAGGACGTACGGTTACGTTGTTAGGAGACTTATTGTTTTTTATTTCAGTATTTTTTATGCGCCAAGGAGAAAGATGTGAGTGAAAAAAAATATTTAGCTCTAAATGTATTAACATTCATTTTAGGATTATTTTTTATAATATTTTTGTATGGTTCAATTCCTTTTTTGGCTACGCCTGGTAATGGCAGTGCGATATGGGCTACTGGGTTCTCAGTTTCATTTTCCAATAATTCTATTTTTGATGTTTATGCGAAGAATATAGGTGTTCCCTTTCCGGCCTCTATTGCCTTTGGTTTAGCGAATACTTGGCCGGCGGCTATTTTAATTAAATGGGGGTTTTATCCCCCTGATGCTTATGCTGCGATGACAGCATTTTGGCTAGCAATTTCTTTTTTATTTTCATATAAAATTGGCCGGGAGTTCGGCGCTTCTCATTGGCTGTCAGTATTAGGTGCGATCTTATGGCTGAGTATGCCTATTGTTTTAACCAGTATTGGTTTTGCTATGCTCGCATTAGGCATGGCTTTGTTATCTTTTTATTTTTGGACAGCATTAAAACTTTTCTTAAATATTAATGATAACTCATTATTATTTATGAGAATTTTTTTATATTTTGCAGCGGCTGTAATTGCTGTATTCATGGATGGTTATACATTTGTCATGTTTGCTGCAGGCGCTACTATAATTTGGGGATTTTTACTTTTTTCTTTTAACGATTTAAGGAAACGATTACTTTCAGCTGGGTTATTCATTCATATTATTTCTCTTTTAACAGCCTATTTCATGTATATTTTATATGAACGAGTTAGTCAATATCCTGTTGATCCTATGGATTTCTTTAGAGGCTGGGCTTTGGATCTTTCTTTTATATTATTACCTTCAAAAGATATTACTTGGTTTTTTGATAGTTTGGGTTTAAGCATTCACCGAAATGATTCATTATATTTTGGCGATGCCAGTGTCTGGGAAAGCACTTTTTGTATCCCTATTATTTTGTCAGGTCTATTTTCTTGGTGGCGTTTGCGCAACCAAGCAAAATTAGCGTCATGTTTTTTGCTCATAGCAGTTTTTGGTTTTTACATGGCGTTAGGACCTTCTTTGAAAATAAATTCAGTAAAATCTATAGCCATGCAACAAGAAGACCCTAATCTTAGCAGAACAATGCCGGCTGAATATGGGGTTGTGTCAACTGGTAATGCCTGGTTGTCACAATATCTTCCTGGTTTTAAATCTATGCGGGCCTCTTACAGATGGACGGCTCTGGGCGTATTTGGTTTTTGGCTGCTGTTAATGCTTTTAATAGCCACTCAGTTTCCTAAGCGAGATTTCCTAATGAGTTCTCTGCTTATTATTTTAATATTTTTTAACATCCCGCACTTAAAGGAAAATATACAAATCAGTGTGGCGACTCGTCAAAGATTTTTTGAAATTGATAGGGATCTTGTTGCTAATTTGAAGAAAACGCTGAATCCACATGACTATGTAGCATTTTTGCCTATTGGAAATGATTTTATTATTAATTATGTTGCTTCTAAATTGAATATTTATAGCTATAATATAGGTGGAGATAAAAATATGGAACAGGGGTATAATTATTGGCCCGATGAATTAAAAAAATTGAGATTTAGCGATTTTAGCAATCAAAATACCACTTCTGATATAGTATCATTTTTCTTAAATACGAAAACGGACGCCATTGTTATTCCTTATTTTCATACTATTATGGCAACCAATCATTGGCCCTGTGGTGCAGAGAAAAAGATAGAATCATCTCCTTGGCAATGTTTATATAAAAGAAAACAAGAATTGTTACCGGTAGTTGAAAGTTTAAAAAAATATCCATTTTTAAACGTTTATGATACCGATATTTTCGCTGTCATTAGACTCAAGCCTGAATTTAATAAAGAAAAAATTAACAGATTAGGTAACCATGTTAAAGAATAATTTTGCTAATTATTGAGTATTTTATTATAGTTCTCTTGCAATTTATTGAGAGTGCTTAGGATTTGTTGATAAGTATGCTGCTCTTTTTCGACAACTGCAGGAGGTGCTTTTTGTAAATAATTTTCATTGTTTAAACGCGCGCTGATTTTCTCTTGCTCTAATTTGAGTTTATCAATTTCTTTTTGTAACCGCGCTAATTCTGAGGTTTTATCGACTAAATCTGCTAAAGGAATATAAATTTCTAACTCGCCGACCACTATAGTGGCCGCAGCTGTCGGAGGCGTGCCTGCGTTGTCCAGCCAGGTTATTTGTGAAACTTTTGCCAGAGTTTTAATATAATTCTCATTGTCATGACTAAATTGCCGATCTTGATCTGAGCCTTTATAAAATAATATTGAAATGGTTTTGTGAGGATTTACCCGCATTTCCCCACGAACATTGCGAACGCCATTAATCACTTGTTTAAGCCAGTCAAGCGCTTGATCAGCAAGAGCATCGGCCAAATCTGGATTAGCCTGAGGATAGGGGGCAATCATAATGCTAAGCGAGGGTTTAGATAAAATTGCCGGTGCAACGGTTTGCCAGATTTCCTCAGTGATAAAAGGAATTAAAGGATGCAGTAATCTCAGCAGAGTTTCTAAGACTTCAAGCAGAATTTTTCGCGCACCGCGCTGAAATGCCGGGTTGGCTTCAGGATCGCTGAGTACACATTTGGCCAGCTCTAAATACCAATCGCAATATTCATTCCAGGTAAATTCATAAACTAATTGAGCGATAATATCAAAACGGTAATTTTCAAAAGCTTCATTGACTTGAGCTACGGTTTTTTGTAACTGGCTGCTTATCCAGCGATCGGCTAATGAATATTCGACATCGCCTGTGTTTAAATCTTTATTTTCGGTGTTCATTAAAACAAAGCGCGCAGCATTCCATAATTTATTACAGAAATTTCGATAACCGCCAATGCGGCTCATGTCAAAGTTAATATCTCGGCCAGTCGTCGCCAAAGCACAAAAAGTAAAACGTAAAGCGTCCGCGCCATAAGCGGCGATGCCTTGTGGAAATTCTTCAGCAGTCGCTTTTTGAATAGCGGGGGTCATTTGTGGTTGCATTAAGCCAGTGGTCCGCTTGGTAATCAGGGTGGCTAAATCAATGCCATCCATTAAATCAATCGGATCTAAAATATTACCCTTACTTTTTGACATTTTGTGGCCGTGGCTGTCTCTGACCAGACCGGTAATATAAACTTGTTTAAAGGGAACATTTCCCATTAATTTTAAGCCCATCATCACCATGCGGGCGACCCAGAAAAAAATAATGTCAAAACCAGTGACCAAGACGTTCGTTGGATAAAATGTCGCTAATTCCTTAGTTTGCTCAGGCCAATGTAAGCTGGAAAATGGCCATAAGGCGGCGGTAAACCAAGTATCTAAAACATCTTCATCCTGCTGTAAAGGCAAGGAGTCAGCTAAAGAATAACGCTCTCGGACATCCGCTTCATTATAGCCGGCATATGCTTTATGATTGGGATCATACCAAACGGGGACTCTGTGTCCCCACCATAATTGCCGGCTGATGCACCAATCCTCAATATGAGTTAACCATTGTAAATAGGTTTTATGCCAGTTCTCGGGAACGAAGCTTAACTGGCCTTGTTCCGCGGCTTCAATCGCGGCTTTAGCCATATCTTCCATTCGGACAAACCATTGATCGGTAAGCATCGGTTCTAAAATTACCCCGGAACGGTCTCCGCGAGGTAAATTCAGGGTATAGTCTTCAATTTTCTCTAATAATCCGAGGGCTTTTAAATCAACAATGACCTGTTTGCGGGCTGCGAAACGGCCTAAGCCCCGATAATTTTTGGGAACATTTTCATTACAATCCGCGGAAGGAGTAAAGATATTGATTAAAGGCAAGTGATGACGTTTGCCCATTTCATAATCATTGAAGTCATGAGCTGGGGTGATTTTTACGCACCCAGTGCCAAAGTCGGGATCGACAGAGGTATCAGCGATAATCAGGATTTCCCGCTCAGTTAGAGGCAGCTTTATTTTCTTGCCGATAAAATCTTGATAACGCGGGTCTTCAGGATGGACGGCGACAGCGGTATCGCCCAACATCGTTTCAGGTCTAGTGGTGGCTACGATAACTGATCCAGAATTATCAGCAAGCGGATAACGCAAATACCATAAGTGACCGGAGGAAGGTTCAGTGCTGACTTCTAAATCGGAAACCGCAGTATGCAAATGCGGGTCCCAGTTAACCATGCGTTTGCCGCGGTAAATAAGGTTTTCATTAAATAATTGAATAAAAGCTTCGTAAGTGGCATGGGTAATGACTTCATCCATGCTGTAATGGCTTCGGTCCCAATCGAGAGAAGCGCCCATACGGCGAATTTGTGAAGTGATAATAGAGCCTGACTGTTCGCTCCATTGAGTCACTCTCTCTAAAAATTTTTCCCGGCCCAAATCGTGGCGGCTCAGATTTTCTTGAGCCAGTTGCCTTTCAATCACCATTTGAGTCGCAATAGAGGCATGGTCAGTTCCTGGCTGCCACAGGACATTTTTGCCCAGCATACGTTGCCGGCGGATTAAAGCATCCATCAAACTTAATTGAAAGCCATGGCCCATGTGTAATGTGCCAGTGACATTGGGCGGCGGCAGCATAATACAATAAGGATCACCTTGCCCGCTGGGTTTGGCGAATTGATGCTGTTCCCAGAATTGGCTCCAGCGTTGTTCAATAGATTTGGGTTGATAAGTTTTGTCCATAGCGTTCTATTTTATCTCATGAGTGAATAATTGATAGCCCTGTTGTTTATAAAAACGATAATGCTCCCGGGCTAACTCACGTAAATTAATTTGGTTAGGAACAATTTGCAAGAGGCGGGCTAGCTTTAGAGGTTCTGCATGAGCAGGCAAGCAATCGTTAATGATTAAAGCATCCAGGTTATTTTCGTTTAATTTAGCCATTGTGATTGTCAGCGGTGAGGTGATTTGATGAGGCAAGAAGCTCTCTGGGCGAAATGTCCATAAGAGTTGGTCGAGGATTTCAGTTTCTTCTTTAGATTCCAGGTGAACAATAGCGGAGTGTCCTTGCTGATAACATTTTTCAGCTAAGAAACAAACCAATTGCCGGCATTCTTGAAAATGGGTTGCTTTGCTTAAATAAAAATCAACTCTGGCTTTCATACAGGCATGATAGCATTTAAAGTCTTCAATGTGCAGGCCTGGAACTTCCAGAACTTGTAACTGACTATGCAAAATAACCGAAAATCCCATGCGCTAGTTTCATCGGCGGATGATATCATTTAAAATCCACTGATGAGTATTCTTTTCCGATATATTAGCAAAGAATTATACGCAACTTTGTTGGGTATTCTGATGGTTTTACTGATTATTTTCATGAGTAATCAGTGTGTTCATTATTTGAACTTCGCAGCCAGCGGCCATATCACCATGGGCGCAGTAATGAAGTTAATGTCCATGCAAATTCCATTTTTGTTGGTTTATTTACTGCCTTTGGCGTTATATCTTTCTATATTAATTGTTTTTGCCCGATTATCTCTGGATCATGAAATGACGGTTATGTCAGCTTGTGGTGTAACCCCAAATAATCTAATGGCAGTGATTTTAAGTATTGCTATTGTTATTACCCTGATAGTCGCAGCCTTAATGCTGTGGTTGGAGCCTATTCTGGACACGCAGCGTATCAAAATATTTTATGAGTCTGCCGCCCAGGCTACAGTAGAAAAAGTAATGCCTAAGCGATTCCAGAGTATAGGGCCAAACATGGTTTTTTATGCCGATGAGGTGGAAAGAGGGGCCTTAAAAATGCAAAATATTTTTTTTGCTCAAAGGTCCAAGTCGAAAGCGAATAGCAATCGATGGGATATTACGGTGGCTAAAACTGCTAAAGAGTCCTTTCAGGAAGGCGGACATTTTATTTTGTTTCTGGATGGTTATAGGTATATAGGTGAGCCTGGTCTGCCAAACTATCAGGTTATTCAATATCAAACTTATGGTGTCCTTATTACTCGAGAATTGCCTACTCACAGTGGCTGGCCGAGTAATGCTTCGACAAAATCACTATTGCCTGAGCGCAATAACCCTAAAGTAGCGGCGGAACTTCATTGGCGTATGGCTATGCCGGTTTCCGCCCTGGTATTGGCATTGTTAGCTTTTCCCTTAAGCCGGGTGAATCCGCGACGCGGCAAATTCAGCCAATTAATACCTGCTATTTTATTGTATATTTTATATGGAAATTTACTATTTTTAGGCAGGAACTGGATACGGAAAGGTGAGGTCAGCTTTGATTTAGGGCTCTGGTGGGTACATGGATTGATGGCCGCTATTGCGATTGGTTTATTGATTTATAGGCGATATAAAAATGCGTATTCTTGATCGCTACATCGGTTCTTATGTCATTTGGGCGACAGGCTTAGTGGTTTTAGTTTTGCTTGGTATTGAAAGCTTCATTGAATTCATTCAAGAATTGCCTTCCATAGGTACTGGGCATTATGGAATTTTGTCAGTTTTTGCTTATGTGGGCATGCAAATGCCTTCTGATTTATATCAATTGTTCCCTGTGGCGGGTTTTATTGGCAGTTTGATAGGATTAGGGCGATTGGCGGCGACCAGTGAGCTGATTGTGATGCGAGCCGCCGGAGTCTCGATTTCGCGGATTGGCTGGGCTGTCATCAAGGCGGCGTTGGTCATGATTGTTGGCATCACTTTGATGGGCGAATTGTTAGCGCCAAATTGGCAGTATCAAGCGGTACATCTGAAAGAAAAACAAATGCAGCGTAAATTAGACCCTTGGTCTAGTCAGGACCTATGGCTGCATCAAGGAAAATCTTTTGTTCATATCGGCAAAGTAATTTCTAATACAGAGATTGAGGACATTCAAAAATTTGATTTTGATGATCAAAACCATTTACTGCAATCTGCAACTGCGCGAAGAGGTTATTTGGTCAATGGCGTCTGGACGCTTTCTCAAATTTATACGACACAGTTATCGGAATTAGCCAAAGTTGCTTTTTATGCCACAGCACCCTTAGGATTTACTTTTCAACCTGAGTTATTGCAAAAGGATATTGAAAAAGACCCCAGTCAACAGACGATTATCAGTTTATGGGAGAATATACATTACCGAAATCAGGCGGGATTGTTGGCTAACGCACTAGAATCAGCTTTCTGGTCGCGATTATTACAGCCGCTAATTACAGTAGTGATGATAGTATTAGGGGTGCCCTTTATTTTTGGTTCTTTACGAAGTGTGAGTATGAGCGCTCGGATATTGACTGGTATCATTGTTGGTTTTGCTTTTTATATATTGAATCAGCTTTTAGGCCCTATTGCCTTAGTCTACCAATGGCCGGCCTGGGTTGCGGGAGTTTTGCCGATTTTATTATTTTTATTGATTTATATTGGTTTATTATTTAAAACCCGATAATTTAATTCATTTGAAGTTCAAGCGGAAGCGGGGCTCCCGCATTAAAATTTACACCATTCCGCAAAGTTCAGGCAGCCTTTCGACTCATCTAAAAGCAGCTTCATCGATCCATTTTATTTTATTAGTTGATTGAAAATAAATTTTCTATTGCAAAAAAAACTAATTATAGCGGAAAAAATAACAGAAATGACACCACTAATATAAAAATTTTGGATAAAATAATTCAATATTTTTAAATTAATTAAATTAATAATATAGAGAGCTAAATATAAAATAAAAAATTTAAATAATAAAGAATTTCCACGGTGATTAAAAACATATTTGCCTGTAGATCTATAATTGAATAATATCCCACAGACAGTTGCTAAAAGTAAGCTTATGCTATAATTAATTCTTAGAGTAATAAATAGAGCAAACATAGTATAACTGAATAAGGTATTAATTACCCCAACTATACAAAATTTTATAAATTGATTATTGATTAATTTGATAATTTCATATTTCATATTTGTGTAAATAAATAACCTATTATAATTGAAGTAAGCAAAATTAGCAAGAAATTCTTTGAAAATTTATCTATACTTTCTTTAATATTAATTTAGCCAAGTCCTTTGTATGTTCAGAATTTATATGGACTTCATTTTCTTCTAAAATAACAACATCGGCAGAAAGTATATCTTTAAAATTACTAATATCATTAATATCAAGTTCTAATCCATCGTTTAAAAAATCAGAAGAGGTTAAGGAAGAGGGTAAATGAAAACGTTTGTGTAAATAAAAATAGTAATTTATATTATCGAAAATTTTAGTTTCGATTAATGAAGGTAACATTTCAATAAGAAAACTGTCTCCGATAAGAGAAATATTAAGAGATTTTGATTTTTTACCTAAGCTAGAATAATTTATTTTGGGTACTGGATAATAATATTTTGGAAATAACAAATTAATAAGTTCTTCTAAATCTCTATCCGTCCCCTCCGGTTGATAAGTAGTTTCATAAGTAAATAATAATTTAGGCAAAGAAATCCTGGTAAGGTTTGTGATTTTCTTTATCAAAATTTGGTTTGTCAGTGCGCCTGCTAATTGAGTCCAATGAGTTCCTCCCCGGGGAAATAATAAATTACCATATTTAAATTTATCATCCAAAATTAGTTTAGTAGCATCTATATAATTAATATGGACTTTTTTTAAAGCTTGCATGGCTAAATAATAATTTTTACGGGGTTTAGTAGAGCATTTATAATTTTCGGGAAGATATTCAGGAAAATAAGAAGCTTTAGATGGGGTCACAATATAAACAAAAATTTGATGCCTTTTATTAAAAAAATCCGAAAGTTTCTGCAAATTTTTTGCCCATTCATCATACTCATTGCTTTGAAAAATATGATTTTGTGAATTGCAATAGTTGGTTAAATAAAACAATGAATATAAATAGTCATTTTTTCCAATCACCAATAAATTTTGTAACATGAAAGATTTAGAAAAAAAAATGTAAAAAAATTGATTGTGAGTCCTAACCATTAAATTGCGTAATGGTATGATTTGATTTAACCAATCTCCAAATTGTTTCTGCCATTGACCTGAATTCATATTATTAATTGACCATAGTGGTTTTGAAACAGGTAAGACACCAATCAATGATGCTTTATCGTTTAATTGCAATATTTTTTGAATTATCTGAATTTGACTATTTTGAAAAATAAGTAATATTGATGGTAAATTTAGGAAAATAAAAATTATAATTAGAGGTATATAGTCGTAGCGATTTTTTTTATTTGCATAAACTGTTTTTGTCATAATTAAAATTTAAAATATAAAAAAGGATTAAACGAGGAAGTGACAACTCTAGTTAAAGCTAATAGAGCAAATAAACTGAGTGTCCAATTTTCAATTAATTGTGACTTTTGTAATTGTTTCCATAAATCTGATAATTTGTTAAATATAACGGAAGCAGGGATTAGACTAATTATGCTGCTTATTATTAAAGCAGTCCATGCATCTTTGGTTATATAAATATAGGCCCCCGGGTGGGATGGGTTAAATAATGCTCCAAAAAAGTATTTCATTTGATATAATGAATCACTACGGAAAATAACTAGTCCTAACATTATAAAAAATAAGGTAAGACTAATATTTAGCATTTTAGGTAATTTTTTATTAACTCGTAACCAAAATATTTTATCCATAACTAAAAATAAACCGTGATAAGCTCCAAAAAATATGAATGTCCAATTTGCGCCATGCCAAAGACCTGAAATGAGAAAACAAACCCAAAGATTAAAATAGGTTTTGGCAACACCTGATCGATTGCCTCCTAATGAAATGTATAGGTATTCTTTAATCCAAGTGGATAGAGAAATATGCCAACGATGCCAAAAATCGGTAAAGCTTGTTGCCGTATAAGGCATATTAAAATTTTCTAATATATGAAAGCCAAACATACGCGCTAAACCTATTGCCATATCTGAATATGCGGAAAAATCGAGGTAAACCTGTAAAGTAAATGAAATAATTCCTAACCATGCATTATTAAATCCTAGCGTATCAGGGGATAGCTTAAATATTTTATCAGATACTCCCGCCACAATATCAGCTAATAATACTTTTTTAATTAATCCAAGTAAAAAACGTTTAAAACCATAATAGAAATCATTCGATTCGAATCTATTAGTAGTCAATTGCTGAGCAATATCGTGATATTTAATAATAGGTCCCGCTAATAATTTTGGAAAGAAAAAAACATAAAGTAAATAATTTTTCAAGGAAGAAGCTGGCGTACTGGTTTTTCTATATAAATCAACTAAATATGTAATTTTTTCAAAAACAATAAAAGATACGCCAACAGGTAAAACAATATTTAATAATTGTAATTGATTAATATGTAATAAATTTAAACTTTGATTTATATTTTTTAAGAAGAAATCAACATATTTAAAATAGCAAAGCATTATTAAATTAAAACTAACACCCAAGGCTAAGTAATATTTTGCTTTAATATTTTGTTTAGATTTGTAAATAAGATTTCCTATAAAATAATCTATAATTGCCGATAGAAGCGCTAACCAAACAAAACGGGGTTCACCCCAATAATAAAAGGCAAAACTTGCTAATAATAGTATTAAGTTTTTGTATTTTAAAGATGCAAATAAATAAACCAGAAATGTAAGTGGCAAGAAGAAAAAAGCAAAAATTGTGCTATAAAATAACATTCGTACATATTAAACAATTACGTCGGTTATTACAATGTTTGTTTATTAATTAGTCATTTTAAGTATAAAAATAGTATTTTAATGACGATAATTTTATTTCTTTGTAGGTTCAGAAAATTGACTTTTTCTCAAATTTAGCTTAATTTCTAAAATTGAACTCTTATTTTTGCATTTATTAAGAAATAAAAGAATGCCTGGAAGCAACCCATTAGTTTCTGCTAAATCCCCTAACGCAAGCTCTCCCAATTTAAGTAATATTTTTGATCAATCCATGCTTTCTTTAGGAATGCAGTTAATGGGAGGGCAAGCATGGCGAGATCAGAGCCCTGAAATGCGGTCTAAAGATGAGCAACAGGAGCAATTAAAACAAGAATTATCTGAATTACAAGA
>Ga0163144_10023418_pt1 | contig 12182 bp, 9 predicted proteins | sample OliLak19BULKMAT1_FD_123175 | JGI IMG/M metagenome (GOLD analysis project Ga0163144, IMG submission 123175) | Freshwater microbial mat bacterial communities from Lake Vanda, McMurdo Dry Valleys, Antarctica - Oligotrophic Lake LV.19.BULKMAT1 | ecosystem: Environmental > Aquatic > Freshwater > Lake...
GTGTACCGGCTCGACTTGCGCGACCCGGCCAGCTTCTTCGTCATGCAGAGCTTCCCGCTCAGCAATAAGGATGTGGTCTACATCAGCAATGCGCCTGCCACCGAGTTGCAGAAGTTCTTGAACTTGGTGTTCTCGGTCATCTTCCCCATTTCCGCGACGAAAGCGCTCTTTCCGTAGCCAGGGCACGCGCCTGGGAGTGATCTGTGGGGCGCTGCGGCGGCCTGGGAAGCACCTTCACGGAAATAACTATTAAGATTATGCTGCGATGCGACAACAAGAACCGATTTTGAGTACTGCCGTGCATCAAAAATGATTCCAGATTTTTTGAACCAGCATCCTCTTGTCTCGCAGGCCATCGCCACCCGACTCGTGGCCGACCAGCCCGAGTTGTCGGGGCTGCACCCCATTGAGCCCGACTTTGCAGAGCGCGGAATCTGGGTTGAACGACGGCTGCGGATTCCAATCCCGCCAATGCTAAATGGAACCATCGTTGTGTCCGGGCTGTACTTTCCAAAGCTCATCGCGGCACAAAACGGTTCCGCACAGACCGCGCTGCGCTTCGTTATCGCGGGCGCCGACGTACACACAGCAACGCTTCGAGAGCATGGCCGCTTCACCATCACGTTTGAGGTCGTGTCGCGGTCCGGCGGAACTGTGGGTGCCATGTTTATCCTGTGCGATCACTGCTTTGTGCCGGCACAGATTGGCGATGGCAATGACCAGCGAGAACTCACCTGGCGCCTGCTGTCTCTGCAGGTTGCTGACAAGACCCTGTTTGACTGCACTCGGCAACTCAACGTCTTTCTCATCAGCGCCGTCGCAGCGGACGATGCGCTGGCCCCTGGAGACGAGCGACATGCTCTCGTCAATGACGCGGGGGTTCGCTTCCACCTCGACCGCCCTCATTGCGACGCCACGCTCGAACTCCAGTCCCGCTTCATCGCATCGGGCTGGGCCTGCGAGCCCTTGGCGGGCCGGGCCGTGCGTGTGCGGGTTGTCCTCGGTCAGCAGAAGTGCGATGCACAGCCGGTGGATCGGCAGGACGTTCAAGATGCATTGGCCTCCATCAGCAGCTTGCCACTGGATACAGGGTTCCAAGTCGAATTCACAGCGCCAGTCGGCATCTGGCCGTTCAGCATCGAAACGCGCGCACCCCATGGCGGATGGACTCCGCGCCAGCGGGGCTATCTCGTCAGCGCCCCGCCGGCGCGTCACTTACCTGGCGGCAAGGTCGGTCACTGGCTCACCCACGCCTTGCCGCGAGGACTGATCTCTCGCGTCCTTGACCGTATGCGTAAGACAGAGGGCGGCTTCGTCAGAGCGCAACTACCAAGCAGCGTTCGATTCCACCTCGACACACCGCCGACCGATAAGACACATGTTGTCAGTGCGGAATGTATTGTTTCGGGCTGGGTGGTCGAGGAGGCCTTGTGCTCAAGCTTGCCTGTGAGAGTTGTTGTTGGCGAGACGGCGTACCCTGCCCACACCAAACAGCGCGAGGACGTGCAAAAGGCATTCCGTGCACGCGGAAGCCTGCCGTTGAATACGGGGTTTGCATGCGTGCTGGCGTTGTCCGTCGGATTTCATCGGCTGCGAATCGAGGTTCAGGCCGCCAACGGCGTGTGGATCTTGGTCCGCCGCATTTCGCTGCTTCAAGTCCCGGGCATCCTGCGCCAGCACCGGGCCGCGCCGCAGCGTTCGCTGCGCACCTACCTGCAACTGCAGCGCAAACACGAGGAACTCGAGCTGCCTGAGATCCTGCGCCATGTCGCGACCATGGTGAACCGGCCTCGCTTTGCCATCGTCGTCGACAGCGGAAAGGGCGGAAGCGCGCTGAACGAAACCCTGAACTCGATGCGCGAGCAGATCTACTCAGAGTTCAGCATCCACCTGCGGCCGTCTCCCGACAGCGATGCTGCGCTGAGAACACACGCCGATATTGCATTGCTTGTAGAACCAACGCTGCCCGCGGATGCGGGTGATTTCGTAATCTTCCTGCGTGCAGGCGAGAAGCTGGCGCAGCGCGCCTTGTATGCATTCGCTTCGGCGACCATCCAGCAGCCGTCGATCGATCTGATCTACGCCGACGAGTTGACGGAGGCTCGCAGACGTGAGCCTGCGCTGCCCTTCTACAAGCCGGCATGGAGCCCCGACTACCTCGAGACCTTCAATTACATCGGCTTCGCGGCCTGCTTCCGTGCAGATTTGCTGCGCGCCTGCGTCGCGGATATTCGGTCGGCACACCCGTATGAGGTCGTGTTGCGCGTGACTGAAAAGCCGCTGCAAGTCCTGCACCTGCCGAAGCTGCTTGGGAGCAAGCGCGCCCAAATTCCTGGCACGCCGGCGCAAGCAGCCAAGGCGGAAACCAGCCGGGACATCGCGGCGCTCATGGGGCGACTGCAGCGGACGGGCCGCAGCGGCGACGTTAAGGAACACGCTTCGCAACCCGGCTGTTACGCCATCTCGCTGGAACTTCGACAGGCTCCTATGGTCTCCATCGTCATTCCGACCGCAGGCAAGACCATCGTGTTAGACGGCAGGGAGATCGATCTCATTAGCAATGTGATCGATCAGATTCTGCAGCGCTCAACGTACAAAAACATCGAGATCGTGGTCGTCGACAACGGCGATCTCGACTCCGGGCAGTTGGATCTGCTGCATAGACTTGGCTGCAAACGCATCACCTATACTGAACCGATATTCAATATTTCAAAGAAGCTGAATCTCGGAGCCAAGTTTGCGGCTGGAGAGTATCTCCTCCTGATGAACGACGACATCGAGATCCTGACGCCAGATTGGATCGAGCGCATGCTCGAACACTTCGAAAAGCCGCATGTCGGGGTGGTGGGCGGCAAACTGCTCTACCCCGATGGCAAGACGCAGCACGTTGGCGTCGTACATAACGGCGGCAACCCGGACCATGTGCGGCGCCTCTACCCCGCGGACGACCCTGGGTACTTCTACAGTTCGTGTGGCGTGCGCAATTTTGCTGCTGTCACGGGCGCCTGCATGATGACGCCGACCCGGGTCTACCGAGTGGTGGGGGGCTACAGCGAGCCCTTGGCGGTCAGCTACAACGATGCCGACTATTGTCTCAAGGTCGGACAACTCGGCTTGTCGGTGGTCTATGCCCCGGCAGTGAAACTGACGCACATGGAGTCACAATCACGTATGGCTTCTGCCGACATGAACGAAGTTGCCTGGTACCACGAACGCTGGGCCGCGCAGACGGTCAGCGACCCTTATTACAACGAGCGATTCCTGACAGTGGCATCACCGACCTTCGAGCCTTGCATGAACGAACGGCTGGTTTGACACCGAGGCACACCGTGACCGGAATGGCAGCAAGCAAACCCCCGCAGCCGCGCATCGCGGTGGCTTATCTCCTGCGTGGCGCGGACAACAGTTGGCATGCCTCCTGCCAGCGCTTTATCGACTCCTATCTGCGGCACCCCGCAGGTACTGACCATTCGCTGTACGTCCTCTTCAAGGGTTTCCCGAATCAACACATGCTGGATGCAGCTAGCGACATGTTCGCGTCCATTGCGCACCAGCCGTTGTTACTGGACGACGACAGCTTCGACATCGGCGCCTATGTCGAATTTGCCAACGGGATCGACGCGGAGCTGATCTGCGCCATGAACACCGCAAGTGAGTTGCTTGCAGCGAACTGGCTGGCCAAGCTGGCCGCCAATCTGGCACTCCCCGGCGTCGGACTGGTCGGCGCGTCGGCATCCTATGAAAGCCTCAACGACTGGAATGCCTCGTTCCCGAAGTTTCCCAACGTGCACCTCAGATCAAACGCATTCATGATCCGGCGGGAACTCTTCTGCCGCCTGACGCGCAGCTTGTTGATTCGCGAGAAGATTGACGCCTTCAATTTTGAGAGTGGCAACTCGAGCATTTCTCGCCAAGTGCAGGCCTTGGGTCAGAGCATACTTTTAGTAGGACGCAACGGCCGCGGCTATGCGCCCGCATTCTGGCCCGTCAGTGATACCTTTCGTCTCGGCCCTCAGGACAATCTGCTAGTGGGCGACAACCAGACCAGGAACTTCAGCGCACTGAGCTGGAATGAAAAACGCGAGTTCGTATTGAGAACGTGGGGACATTTCATTCGTGACTTCGAGATGCTGAAATGAGGCGCACTGGCGACCAGCGAACCTGCCGGAACTTGCACACCTATTCGGCGCAGAAAATTCACGCCATCAATTCATCAGTGGAAAGGCTTCAGAAGACATGAAAGCGGTCATTCTTGCCGGCGGGCTCGGCACCCGTATCAGCGAAGAGTCGAACACCCGACCCAAGCCGATGATCGAGATCGGTGGCAAACCGATTCTGTGGCACATCCTGAAGATTTATTCCGCGCATGGCGTGAATGACTTCGTGATCTGTTGCGGCTACAAGGGTTACATGATCAAAGAGTATTTCGCCAACTACTTCCTCCACATGTCGGACGTCACGTTTGACATGAAGCACAACAAGATGCACGTTCACTCCAACAGCGCCGAGCCCTGGTGCGTGACGCTCGTTGACACGGGCGAGGAGACGATGACGGGCGGGCGTTTGCGGCGCGTTCGCGAGCATCTCGGCGAAGAGGATTTCTGCTTCACGTACGGCGATGGTGTCGGTGACATCGACATCACCGAATTGATCGCGTTTCATCGCCGCGAAGGCGGCCTTGCCACACTGACGGCGACCCAACCGCCGGGGCGCTTCGGCTCGATCAACCTCGATGGTCATCGCATCCGCAGTTTCCAGGAAAAACCGCAAGGTGACGGTGGCTGGATCAACGGAGGCTATTTCGTTCTCAACCCGAAAGTCATCGATCTCATTGACGGGGACAACAGCGTCTGGGAACGTGAACCCCTGGAGCGCCTGGCAGCCCAGGACAGCCTGAATGCCTGGTTTCATCGCGGGTTCTGGCAACCGATGGACACGCTGCGCGACAAAACGCACCTGGAAGAACTATGGGCCAACGGACAGGCGCCCTGGAAGGTGTGGCGATGATGCGCAGTTTCTGGCAAGGCAAACGGGTCTTCCTGACCGGGCACACCGGATTCAAGGGCGGATGGCTTGCGCTGTGGCTCTCCGACATGGGCGCCGAAGTCCATGGCTTTGCGCTGGCGCCGCCGACGGAGCCCAACTTCTTCACAAGCTGCGACTTGGCCGCACGACTCGCATCGCACTCCGTGGCCGATGTTTGCGACGCGGCCGCGCTCACTAACGCCATGCGCGCGGCGGCTCCCCACGTGGTGATGCATCTCGCTGCGCAGTCGCTCGTGCGCCGCTCGTACGACGAACCGGTGAACACGTTTGCCGTCAATGTGATGGGGACACTTAATGTTCTTGAGGCAGCACGTCAATCGAAGGGCCTGAAGGCGGTAGTCAACGTCACCACCGACAAGTGCTATGAAAATCGCGAGTGGGTCTGGCCATACCGGGAAACCGAAGCGATGGGCGGGTACGATCCTTACAGCAGCAGCAAGGGGTGCTCTGAACTGGTGACCGCGGCGTATCGCTCGTCATTCCTCGCCGCCGCGGGTGTGCAGGTGGCGAGTGCGCGTGCCGGCAACGTGATCGGCGGCGGCGATTGGGCCGCGGACCGGCTGCTGCCGGACTTCCTGCGTGCGCTCGACGCCGGCAGGGCGCTGACGATCAGGTCTCCTTTGGCCACGCGGCCTTGGCAGCACGTGCTGGAACCTGTCTCCGGTTATCTTCTGCTTGCACAGCGGCTCTGCGAAGACGGCGCGGCATTTGCGAGCGGTTGGAATTTCGGCCCCGAGGAAACCGATGCGCGGCCCGTGCGCTGGATCGTCGAACAACTTTGCCTGGAGATTCCCGGTGCCAGCTGGCAGCTCGACACGCAACCGCAGCTGCATGAGGCCAACTACCTCAAGCTAGACAGCTCGAAGGCGAAGGCGGCGCTGTCGTGGTCGCCGCGTTGGCAATTGGCGCAGGCGCTGCGCCACACACTCGACTGGCACCGTGGTTGGCGCAGTGGCGCGGACATGCAGGCCATGACCCTGTCCCAAATCCACACCTACGAAACCGCTGGGCGTCGTGATGCCTAGCCGCTTCCAGTTCATCGAAACGCCGCTCGCCGGGCTGATGCTGCTGCAGCGTCAGCCGATGGGCGACAACCGGGGCTATCTTGAGCGCATGTTCTGCCTGCAGGACTTCGCCGACAAGGTCCCTAACGCGACGATCGCGCAGATCAACCACACCCTGACCACAAGGTGCGGAACGCTGCGTGGCATGCACTTCCAGTTCGCGCCCCACGCCGAGATGAAAGTCGTCAGTTGCATGAAGGGCGAGGTCTTCGACGTGGCAGTCGATCTGCGCCGCGGCTCGCCCACCTTTCTGAAGTGGTGTGGTGAAATTCTGAGCGCCGAAAATCACCGCAGCCTGGTGATTCCCGAAGGTTTTGCGCACGGTTTTCAGACCCTCACCAACGATTGCGAACTCTTGTACGTGCACAGTACGTTCTATCGGGCCGACGCGGAAGGCGGGCTGAACGCATTGGACCCCCGCCTTGCAATTGCGTGGCCGCTTCCGATTACGGAGCGGTCAGCGCGCGACACGGCGCACCTCATGGTTGATGACAATTTCACTGGGGCAATTTGATGAAGTGCCGGCATTGCAGCGCAGAGACGACCCTCCCTTTTGTGGATCTCGGGAGCGCGCCTCCTTCCAACGCCTATCTCACCGCGCAATCCTTGCACGGACCGGAGAAGTGGTTTCCTCTTCGTGTGCTCGTCTGCACGCAGTGCTGGTTAGTGCAGACGGAGGACTTCGCAAAGGCCGATGAACTGTTTGACGTCGACTACGCCTATTTCAGCGGCTTCTCGACGAGCTGGCTCGCACACTCGGAACGCTACGTCAGCGACATGGTGTTACGCTTCCGTCTGGGCGCCGACAGCCACGTCGTTGAGGTCGCTGCCAACGATGGTTACCTCCTGCAGTACGTGCAAGCACGTGGTGTTCCTTGTACGGGCATCGAACCCACGGCAAGTACGGCCAGCGCAGCGCGCGCTAAGGGCATCGAGATCGTCGAGAGCTTCTTCGGCATGCGCCTAGCGACCGACCTTGTCGCCCGCGGAGTGCAGGCCGACCTGACCGCGGCAAACAACGTGCTGGCCCACGTCCCGGACATCAATGACTTCGTCGCTGGCTTCACCTGCCTGCTCAAGCCAAATGGCGTGGCCACCTTCGAGTTTCCGCACCTGCTTAAGTTGGCCCTCGAAAACCAGTTCGACACGATTTATCACGAGCACTTCTCTTACCTTTCTCTCACAGCAGTACGCAAGATCTTCGCGGCCAACGGCCTTGATGTCTTCGATGTCCAGGAGTTGCCAACCCACGGCGGCAGCCTGCGAGTCTTCGCGCAGCGTGCCGACAGCGGACAGCATGAAAGCACTGACAGTGTTGCCGCCCTGCTGCTGCGTGAGGCCGAAATGGGCATGGCCAGTGCCGACTTTTACGCCGGTTTCCAGGCCAAGACGAACAGGGTCAAGGACGACTTCGTCCGCTTTCTTCTCGACGCTGCCGCTGCCGGCAAGACTGTGGCTGCTTATGGCGCTGCGGCCAAAGGCAATACACTGATGAATTACGCTGGCGTGCGGCCCGATCTGCTGTCCTTTGTGGTCGACCGGAACCCGGCCAAGCAAGATAAGTTCATGCCGGGTAGTCGGATCCCCATCGTCGCTGAAGCGCATCTGCGTGACGTCAAGCCCGACTATGTGGTCATCCTGCCGTGGAACCTGAAGCACGAGGTGGTCAAGCAACTCAACTACATCCGCAATTGGGGTGGACGATTCGTCACCGCCGTACCTTTGTTGCATATCGAAGAATGAGGATCGCCGTTTCAGGGGCCACGGGTTTCATTGGCCGCCACGTCGTTGCAGAGCTTTTGGGTCGCGGTGCGCAAGTGGTCGCCCTGTGCCGGAAGGTCCCCACGGAGCATCCACTCCCACTCGAAGTCGCGATCGTCAGTTGCGATCTTGCAAGCGCAGGTGACGGCGTGTTCGAGCAGCTCGGCAGACCGGACGCTCTGATCCACCTGGCTTGGGACGGTTTGCCGAATTACAAGTCCTTGCACCACTTCGATCAGGAGTTGCCCGTCCAGTACCGATTTTTAAGCCGGCTCGTGAAAGAGGGCCTGTCGACGCTGGTCGTGACTGGCACATGTTTCGAGTACGGCATGCAGTCCGGCGCGTTGAGCGAGCAAGCACTTGCGCAGCCGACCAACCCCTACGGATTTGCCAAAAATGCATTGCGACGGCAACTTGAGTTTCTGCGCGATACACAGACGTTTGCAATGTCGTGGGCGCGCCTGTTCTATATGCATGGGAGAGGGCAAGCCGCCAACTCTCTGCTACCACAATTGCATTGTGCCGTCGAGCGCGGTGATGCCAGCTTCAACATGTCCGGCGGCGAGCAATTGCGTGACTACCTTCCAGTGACTGAGATTGCTAGGGTTCTGGTCACCATGGCTGCGCAGAGAATGGATGCAGGGGTCGTCAATCTTTGTTCTGGCGCGCCTGTTTCGGTTCGGCGGTTCGTCGAATCAGAGTTGGTCGCCAGAGCCTGGAACATTCGACTGAATCTCGGCTTCTATCCTTATCCGGACTACGAGCCCTTTGCCTTTTGGGGCAACCGGGCGCGGCTCGATACGCTGATGAGTGAGGCGGCACCGTAAGCATTCGCGTGCCGTACTAAATTTGAAAGTGCGCATGGATACTGACCACGAATGGGAGCGGTGGGGAGCAGAAGACCCGTATTTTGGCGTTTTGACCAACCCTATTTTTCGGCTGCATGCTTTGACGACGGAGGCCAAGGAGGAGTTCTTCCGCTCAGGCCAAACACACGTTGATGAAGTGCTCGACATGTGCCGCCGATGGCTCGATCCGTCGTTCGCACCGCAAAGCGTGTTTGATTTCGGTTGCGGAGTAGGGCGGCTGCTGGTGGCGTTCGCGCAGACATCCCAACAGGTGGTGGGGGTCGATGTCTCGGTATCGATGCTGGCGGAAGCGCGCAAGAACTGCACGCTGTACGATGTGGGCAATGTGCTGTTGCTGCCATCCGACGACACGCTGTCGGCGGTCGAGGGCACGTTTGATCTCGTGCACTCGAGCATCGTGCTGCAGCATATCGAGGTGGAGCGGGGCAGACGTCTTTTTGAGCTACTGGTCGAGAAAGTCCGACACGGCGGCGTTGGCGCGCTTCACGTGACCTTCGCCCTGGACCTGCACGCGCAGACCTTCGGTCAGACACCGCCCGCTGACGAAGGGTACTTGCCAGCGGAGCCGAGCGCACTTGGGCTGGTCAAGTCGCAGTTGCGCCGTGCCCTGGAGCCACTAGGCATCCGACGCCATGCCCCACAGGTCGAGGTCGTGCCAGAAGCTAATCCTGACCCTGAGATGCAGATGAACTTCTACAACCTCAGCGAGTTGCTGTTCATCCTGCAGCGCGCTGGATGCGCCGAAGTGCACACCCGAATGACAAACCACGGCGGCGCATTAGGGGCATTCCTCGTCTTCCGCCGACCGTGAATGTAGCGCGGTTTGTAACAGACGGGAGCCCTCAGCTAGACGGGCCGAGAGCGCTAGACATCATCGTGCCGGTCTACCGCAACGCAGCCCTGGTGAAGGACTGCGTCGACTCGCTGCTAGCGCATCGATGGGAACTCGGCGCGCGCCGAAGCCGAGTCATCCTGATCGACGATTCGCCCGGAGACGACGAGGTTGCCGAATTGCTGGCGACCTACGAGTCAGGCATAGACGATCTGATCGTCCTGCGCAACGAGGTTAATCTCGGCTTCGTTCGCACCGTTAACCGCGGGTTGCGCCTGGCACTCGACGTTGCGCACGACGTCCTGCTTGTCAATTCCGACACGCTGACGTTCCCCGACACCCTGTCACAGCTGGTGCAAGCTGCAGAGGCAGACGCACAGATCGGCTTTGCAAGCCCGCGCTCCAACAACGCGGCGCTCTGCTCATTGCCGCACCAGCAGGTTCGGCCAGACATCGAACCTGCGCTGGCTCATCGCCGATGGCAGACTCTTGCCAGAAGTCTGCCCGCTCTCCACTTCGTGCCGACGGCGATCGGTTTCTATCTCTTTATCAAGTACCGGGTGCTGGCGGATGTCGGCGTGCTGCGAGAAGACTTCGGCGTCGGCTACGAAGAAGAGAATGAATTGGTCATGCGCGCTGGCAAGTTTGGCTACCGCGCCGTACTTGCAAACTATGCCTTTGCATTCCACGCCGGTGCCGCTTCTTTCAATCTGACGGGGCTTGATCTCGCGGCCCACAGGCGCCACAACCTCGACAAGCTGATCGGCCTTCACCCTGAGTTCACGCCGCTGCTGCGCCAGTATGAGAGGTCGTCCCACTTCAGGGCCGAACAGCTTCTGGCGGGAATGCTTCCCGACGGCGAAGGGCGCATCAGCTTGGTCTTCGACCTCACTTCGGCGAGGAGCCGGGGCGACGGCACACATGGCATCGCGGCCAAGGTTCTGACGGCTCTGCTGAGTCGCCATGGGCACCGCCTTCGGGTGACGGCAATCTGCAGCGACCGTGCCTTTGCCCTTCAGGGCCTGGACGCCATACCCGGGCTGCAACGCGAAGAGCCCGGTGCCGGCGGCTTGCACGCGATTGTCGTCCGGTTGGTGCCACCGGACGAGGTTGAAGATCTGGTGCGCATGGATGCTTTGGCACCGGTTCAGATCTTCTTTGTTCACGACACACGCGACGAAGATCGCGGGCCCCTCGCTGCGTCCGGTATGCCCGCACAGCTTTGGGACCATGTCGCCCGCCACGCGCATGGTCTGGTCTTCGTCAGCGAATGCCTCAGGCAAGCATTCTGCGTCCGGCATCCTGAGGCGCAGGGCCTGCCGAACCTGGCCCGCCTGTTACCGACGCGACTGGGGCTGTATGGCAGGCCGGCAAAGCTCCTTGCTGCAGGATATGTGCTGCTCGTCTGCGACAAGCTGGCCGGCGGCAGCGACATCACCGTAAGTCTGCTGGCCACGCGCCACCCGGGCCTGCAGTTCCTAGCGCTCGGTACGCCGGGCCAGGGGCCGGCGAAACCAGCCAACCTGCAGTCTTTCGACGCGAACGCATTGTCGGCGGGGCGCACCGAAGCCTTGATCGCACGAGCAGCCGTGGTCGTCCTGCTGTCGCACGGTATTGGCTTCGACTGTTGGCTAATGCAGGTGCTGGCCGCACAGCGGCCCGTTGTCGTTCGACGTACGCCTGCCGTACTAGAGATGTTGTGGACCCTCGATGGCGTGGAGGGCGTGTGCCTATTCGCCAGCGACGCCGAGTTGGACCATGCCCTCTCTGGCGCCCTGAGCTTCAAGCTCAGTGCCGCGTCAGACAAACGCACTGGCGACTGGAACACCTGGGCCGATGCGTTTGCAGAGTTTTGCATTGCACAAACGGCGGATCCACGCCTCTTCGAGCGATTGGCCACGCGGCTTGCGGTAACAAAACTGCTGACTTGCGCGGCCGCCACGCCCGCGTCAAGGCAAACGCATCCAAGCCAGATGGACGTGGAAAATCGGGCGGGCCAAGCTACGGTTACCGAAGCCGCGTGCGTCGATCTGGAGACCCTGCTGGCGATGGACGGACGTTCGTTCGTCGCACATGCGTACGCCACCTTGCTGTGCCGGCCGGCAGACAAGGCGGGTGTTGAGTTCTACACAGCCCAGTTGAGTGATGGCGTGCCGAAAATCGAGATGCTTCGTGCGCTTTCGATCTCGCCGGAAGGCCGCGCACGAAACGTGCAGATTGACGGAATGCAACAGCGATTCGCGGCGCAGGCCAGTGCGCCCAGGCGCCTCTTAAGGAAACTGTTGGGCCGCTGAGGAGTCGGCATCGCACAGGCGGTTGAACACCATCAACCGAATGGCCTGCTCCACAGGGGCGGTATAGCGCGCCTGGCGGAAAACAACGTGCAGTCTGTCAAAGCCCAGCTCGTGCCACAACTGATGCAGCGCCCACACATCGCCCAGTGCAAGGGCAGACTCGAACTGCACCTGAGGCGAGGACATCAGCCCAACGGACCGACCCTTGGCGCGCAGCAGGCCCTGCAACAACGAGTCGACCTGGCCACCTTGCTCATCAATGCGGCCCAGCGTGGCGATGGTGCGTTGGCGGGGGCGGTTGTGTTCATCACGGAAC
>Ga0163144_10023421_pt1 | contig 12181 bp, 11 predicted proteins | sample OliLak19BULKMAT1_FD_123175 | JGI IMG/M metagenome (GOLD analysis project Ga0163144, IMG submission 123175) | Freshwater microbial mat bacterial communities from Lake Vanda, McMurdo Dry Valleys, Antarctica - Oligotrophic Lake LV.19.BULKMAT1 | ecosystem: Environmental > Aquatic > Freshwater >...
AACCATCCCCAGCGCCCAGCCGATCGGCGCCAGAAAAAACGGCCAGGAGGAAAATATGTAACCATCAACCGCTTGACGAATCCCTACATAGTTGAACGCGCGGCGGGTGGAATGCCTGGCGTGCGTCATGATGACACTCCTATCAATTCATCGACTTCGATCGACGCGAGAGGCAACGGCGGTCATCAACGAAAGCACGCGTGCATTGTTCATGGCACGATTTCCACAGACGTTAGGTTGAACCTGCGTCCGCAATCCGCAGCGCGCGATTGCACTACCCGCTCCTGCCCAGCATGGACGACAAATACTGCTGCCCAATCCACGAGCCGGTTGTTTCTACCTCGGTTCCGACTCTAGACCGACACTCAAATTGAACAGACAGATCGATGTCTCTCCACTGTACCGCGCCTCAGCCAGACACGAGCGCTTCGTATGGCATGACCCCTGAAGCTGAGTAGACCTTGGGCGTCGCGGGAAAAGCCATCAGTCGCACGGTTAGCACGCACGGAAAATCGGCGGGTTACAGGCATGCCTCGCCTCTAATTCGCGCAGGCCAGCCATTTCTGGATCCCGGATTCTCATCAGCGCATACATGCGGGATCCGGGATACATGGTACCGCCTGCGACCTGGCCGTCAATACAAAACTCGTTTTTTGTGACGGCACGCCCAGAACGTGAAAGCCTTTGCCGCATCAAGAACTGCCGTCCCACGCGGCAATCGCCGGGCCCGCCAGAATCTCCAGGCGCGTGAAACGACGCTGTGGAATTGAAGTTGCGAAACTCACGCGAATCCCCGACATTTTGCGGCCGCTCACGCCCTAAACCGCTCCAACCCGAATCGCGACGAATCCCAGTGGCTTTTGCCGTCCACGGCGTGTTCCGCCAGGATGCGGCCGAGCGCTGGCCCGTGCGTGACGCCGGCTTCCTGGCAGCCGCTCATGACGAACAATCCGGGCACGCCCGGCACGGGGCCGGCAATGAAAAGCGAGTCCTTCGTCTGGCTCGGCAAGCCCGAACGGACGCTCGCAACATCGGCCTGCGCCAGCACGGGCATCATCCGGGTAATCTCTTTGATATATCCGCGCACCCGCTGGGCCTGGTCCGAGGGCAGCTTGTCGCACCAGGGTGGGTTATCGACATCAATGTTGCGGTCGGCCGGCAAGGGGCGGTCGTCGCCGCCGCCGATGAGCAGACCGCCGTGCTCCTCGCGGATGTAATGGCCGCGACGGTCCGAGAAGATCAGCAGCGGCATATCGGGCTTCAAACCGGGCAGCGGCTTCGTCACGTAACGCGTTTCATTGAATGGTGTGGCTGGGCATTCGACCTTAAGTTTCGCCAACAGCGGGCGCGACCACGCGCCGGCCGTGACGATCACTTTGTTCGCGCGGATGTCTCGATCGCCCGTGCGTACGCCGGTGACACGGTCGCCGTCGCGGAGGAAATCGGTCACCCGCGCATTGTATTGAAACGTCACCCCATCCTCGGCCAACTCCTTGGCGAGCGCTCGGATGGCGTCCCCCGCGCGGACGCGAATGGCATCGGGATCGAAGGCGACTCCCGCCAAGGTTTCGAATTCCAGAAACGGCGTGAGCTCCTTGGCGCGTGCGGCCGTGAGGACCTCGATCGTCGTGCCGAGCTCGCGGGCTTGCACAATTCTTTCTTGCACGCGGCGCCAGCGATTTGTTGTCGCATAGATGTAAGCGATACCGGAAAGCGAAAAGCCGATGTCGGCTTTCGTCCGCTTGGCAAGTTGCGTGTAGAAATCGATGCCGTAACGCTGCATTTCCCATTCGGTTTTCTTCCACGCACCCGAATGGATGACCGACCAGGAGGCCACGAACCCGGCCGCGCCGTTGGTGGATTGCGAGGCCGGCGTCGGCTGCGCTTCGAGCACTTTGAGCCCCCGCTTGCGCAAGTGCCAAGCGGTATTGCAGCCCACGGCGCCCGCGCCGATCACGATGGCGTCGGGCGAATCGACGGTCGCGGCATCGGCCACGACGGCGGCCGAAGCTTTGCGAATGCTTCCGGCGGCCGACACGAGGACCGGCGCCGCGGCCAGGCCCGCCAGAATCTCTCGACGTGTGAAACGAGCCGGCGTGGGACGACCAGTGGCGTCGAGGTTTGGTTGCCGCGAACTACGAAGTTTTGAATTCGACCGGTTGCGTTGCATTATATTATGTTGTCGCGAGTTTGAGTTTGTTGACAAATCAGGACCCCGGCTTAACGGGAGTCCTACATCGCCGCGGGCCAAAGCGATTGTCGACCGCATAAGGGCCATGTTGCAAGCGCCTTTGTGGGCCAAATCCAAGTCCAAAACCCCATCATTTTCGGTGATTCTCCTGGTTTTTAGCCTACGGCTGGGCCCTAATCTTCCGATTGGACTCGCCGATCCGCAAGATACAATGGAACCAGGGCCGCGGCGGGGAATTGGAACAGCCCCCCAGGCGTCGTCGATCGAGCAGCGTCCTAGCTAGGGCGGTGCTGCCCGAGAATCGCAGCCCTCATTTCTGTTCGCAGCATGGAAGCCCAACTGCACCAGGAGCGCTTTCCATGCATCGTACCCACTCATTTCTTACGCTGCGGATGTTTGCGGTCGCGATTCTCGCGGTCACCGCCGCTGCGCCGTCGCGAGCCCAGTTTGGTCAGACGATCGATTCCAAGGGCGCCAAGCTCGATAAGGAGATGGTCCAGCAGTACGAGATCGGCGTGGAAGTCACCGCCGAAGGGGGACCGTGCAGCGGCATCGTGGCCACCACCCCCATGCCGATCGATTGGCCCGAGCAGCGGGTCCGCGTGATGAAGGACGATGTGTCGCCGTTCGTCCGCGGCGTGACGTATCGAACCGTGGGCGGAACCGTCAAGCAGATGATCATCAACATCCCGCAGATTCCCGCCGGCGAGACTGTGCGGGCCGTCGTGACGCTCGAAATCTCCCGGCACTCGCTCTTGCCGCCCGAGGCAACGTCGGGCTATGTGATTCCCAAAAAGCTCGACAAAGACACGCGGCCGTTCCTGGGCCCCAGCCCCAAGATCGAAAGCCGTCACCCCAAGATCAAATCGCTGGCCAAGGAAATCACGGCCGAAAAGAAGGGTGCTTGGGAGAAGGTCGAGGCCATTTACGATTGGGTTCGCGACAACGTCAAGTACGAGAACGGTCCACTCAAGGGCGCGATGGCCGCGCTCAAAGACAAGACCGGCGATTGCGAAGAGTTGACGTCCTTGTTCATCGCGCTGTGCCGAGCGAGCGATATTCCGGCCCGCACCGTGTGGGTGCCCGGCCACTGCTATCCCGAGTTCTACTTGGAAGACGACGCGGGCAAGGGGCATTGGTTCCCCTGCCAGGCCGCCGGCTCGCGGGCCTTCGGCGGCATTCCCGAACAGAAACCGATTCTGCAAAAGGGAGACAACTTCAGCGTGCCTGAGACTCGCGAGAAACAGCGATACCTGGCGGAGAATCTGACCGGTAAGGGAGGTCAGCCGAAGGTGAAGTTCATCCGCAAGCAGGTGGCCAAGGACTGAGGCAACCCGACACCTTCGCATACTGGAGATGTGCTTCGTTGACAATAATCCTCCATCGCAGAGAATTAAGTGGATCGTGGAGCGACAAGTATTCGGGTCGATAGAGTAAAGGGCCGCCATGCCGACCGTCCTGCGATCCGGCCCTTACCGATTCTATTTCTATAGCCACGAGCCGAACGAACCGCCGCACGTTCATGTCGATCGAGACAGTCTATCTGCAAAATTTTGGTTAACTCCGGTTGCGCTGGCTCGTAATTTCGGATTTCGTCCACATGAATTGGCCACGATTCAAGCAATCGTGGCGGAACACTTATCGGAACTACAGGAGTCTTGGCATGGGCATCATGGCCCTAGGGGCGGATGAACGCGTGGCTGGCGTCGAAGTCAGCGCGACGACATTGAGCGTTGCGCTCATGGATGGTCGTACGATCATCGTACCACTTGCCTGGTATCCACGGTTGCTTGCGGCAGACGCCGAACAGCGCTCAAACTGGCGGATAGCCGGCGGCGGCTACGGAATCCATTGGCCCGACATCGACGAAGACTTGAGCACCGAGGGTCTGCTGCGTGGCGCGCCGGCGCCGCGTGCCTCCTCCGCGTAGATTTCCTGACGAACCCATGGACGACGCAACCGACGTTCTGCCAAGCGCCGTGGCTACGTTTCGTTCGCAGAAGCTTCTAGCCGAGCGGGCGATCGAGCAACTGAGCGACGAGCAACTGCGCAAGCCCTTGGACGAGAACACCAACTCGGTTGCCGTGATCGTGAAGCACATGGCCGGCAACATGCTTTCGCGCTGGACCGATTTTCTCACCAGCGACGGCGACAAGCCCTGGCGCAATCGCGACGGCGAATTCATCGACGACTTTTCCTCGCGGGCCGAGATCGACGCCTTCTGGCAGCGCGGCTGGGAGTGCCTGTTCGCGACGCTCGAATCGCTCTCGCCGGCCGACTTGGCCCGAACCGTCACGATTCGCCAAGAGCCGCACACGGTCGCGCTGGCGATTGCCCGGCAACTCTCGCATTACGGCTACCACGTCGGGCAAATCGTGCTCATCGCGCGGCTACTAGCCAAGGACCATTGGACTGTGCTGACCATTCGTCGCGGCGGCTCAGAAGAGTTTAATCGGCGGAAAATGGGCGGGTAGCGCGTGCAAAAGCCTTCGCCCTCGCACGTGATGCTATGTCCTGGCGCTTTGTTCTGGCACGGTCTCCAATGCTCTGGCACGGTCTCCTTTGTTCTGGCATGGTCTCCCGACCGTGCCAGTGTCTGTCTTGGGCAAAGTGTCACGCCGGGGACTGCGTGACCTACCGGCTGCGTGACCGACAATGCACGACGCGCTTTCGTCGATTTGTAGGACTTACACGCCCGCGGCGAAACGCGCTCCGCATTTCATCCAGCTTTTTTAGATGCAATAGCGATTCGGGCATTTCTCTGATTCGCCGCCGAATCTCGATGGCGGCCAACGGTTTCCGCTTACCGCGGCTAGCGCGTTCGCTGCGGCTGGACACGCGCACGGCCGCTCGTCAAGTACGGTTGGCACGCCGATTGCCTCTGGGGTAGTTCGGGCAACCACGGACAGGCCCACTTGGCGGTTGGTGTTTTTACCGAGCCGCCCAGCAATGCAAACAGAACGAAGGAGCACGAATCATGGGTCGGAGCTGCCTGCTACGAGTCTGCACAGTGTTTTGCACGGTATTGTGCGCGGCCCATGTGGGGTCGGCCCAGGCCGTCTGCTGGACAAATTCCGCACCTCGAACGGCCTACGCAGCGCCCACGCCGCCGCCGTATCCGACGGTGCTGACGTGCTATCAGCCCGGCGCGGTCCCCTCGGTTCAGCCGCAACCGACTTTCTGCAACCAGTGCGGACCACAAGTCGTTCAACAGCCCATCGTCCAACAGCAAGTCGTCCAACTGCCCGTGCCGCCGCCGCAGATTGTCTATCGCCCGATTCTCCCGTTGGCCCCGCAGCCCGAGTCCTACTACACGGGGCAAGGCGTATTGGGACAGCCGAAGCTGTACGTGCCGGGTCAGCCGATCCGCAACTTCTTGCGATACCTCGGGCCGTGAGGCACTCGGACTACGATCCGGTGGGCGGCGCGACCTTGGCGTCTGGCGATTGATTCGCGTTGGGCGCGATCGCGTCGGGCTCAGTCGCGTCGGGATCGGCAGCGCCTGCTTTCGCCGCGTCGGGATTGAACGGCGCTCGATTGCGACGGTCTTCGGTGGTTTTCTCGCGTTGTTCGGCGGCGGCCTTCATGGCCTGCTGCGAACCATACCAGTTGATAACCGCCCAACTGAGCGCGCCGAATACCACGGCGCCGCCAGCGGCGAACCAGATCCAGACCGGCGCCCGGTTTCGAGGTTTTTTCTTGGCGGCACGCCGCGTTTTGGTCGCGGCGGCGGACGACATCGCAGGCACGTCCTCGATTTCGGCCGCCGCTTGCGTGCCGGTCTGTGGACGGCCGGTCGGTAGAAGGACGGTAGGCATGCTTGCCGTCGGCGACTTCGCCGATGGCAGGGTGGTTTTGGCCGAGGTACTCGAGGGCGAACCACCGATCGACGATGCCGGTGATCCGACTGGGTCCTGCACGCGGACGATCGCCGCGCATTTTGGGCACTTGCCGGCCTTGCCGGCGAATTCGTCTTTGACTCGGAAGGCGAATTGGCACGCCTGGCAGGTGACCGTAATGGCCATCGGCTACGAACGCTCCGGGAAATTCGGACGCTTGCGGCGGCGCGTGGCAAGGAGGGTCCGCCGTCGTGCATCCCCGTCGATAGGGAGATTCTCTTCGAGAATATAGCTCGCCGCCGTCGCCGAAATTGCCACGATGGCTGGCAGTTTTAGCCTATCGCACCCCGGACCACGCGGCAAGCGGTGTGGCGACTGCTGCGTCATTCCCGCGCAGGCGGGAATCCAGGGCCCGGGGAGGGGGGTTGCGAAAGAGACCTGTCCTTGGCGGTTGTAAATCTTGGGGCATCTGGCCGTCTCGTGGTGCATTGGATTCCCGCCTGCGCGGGAATGACGGCGTGTCGGAGAGGATGGCCAGCGCCAAGAGCGCCGGGTAAACTACGTTTGGCGGTCGCCGGTCTGGACGCCACCGCGTTTTGATCGTCGAGATTGCCTGTCCAAAAGCTTGTGGGGTTGAATAATCGCAACAAGGAGCAAAAACATGTCGAGACCATTGAGCTGTCTGCTGGTTTTGTCGTTGTCCATCGTACTCATAGCGGAGGGAGCCATGTCGTCGCACGCCGCCGCACCCGAGAAGCAGGGCGCGCCGCCGCCGGTGCTGAACTTCAAGATGAAGTCGCTCGACGGCAAGGACGTGGACCTTTCCAAGTACCAGGGCAAGGTCGTGATGATGGTCAATGTGGCCAGTAATTGTGGCTACACGCGCCAGTACACGGAATTGCAGGCGTTGCACACCAAGTACGCCAAAGAGGGGCTCGCCGTGCTGGGCTTTCCCGCCAATGAATTTGGCGGACAAGAGCCTGGGACCGATGGCGAGATCTCGGAATTCTGCAAGAAGGAACACGGCGTCGACTTCGACATGTTCTCGAAGGTCGTCGTCAAAGGCGACGGCCAGTGCAAGCTGTACGAGTTCTTGACCTCGAAAGAGACTGATCCGAAACATGCCGGCCCGATCAAATGGAACTTTGAGAAGTTCCTGATCGGTCGCGACGGAAAGATCATCGCCAGGTATCCCTCCAAGGTCAAGCCCGACGCACCGGAAGTCGTCAAGGCGATCGAGGCCGAGTTAGCCAAGAAGTAACGTGCGGGTGAACGCTGACTGTTAATCGAAAGAGCGGAAGGATCGCGTAATGTGCGCGACCCTTCCGCTCATTTTTGTTCCACCGCTCGGCGATCCGTGAACGGGCGCGCTACAGCGCAAAGCTCTTGCGATATTCGCGGCGAATGTACTGGTCGGCCTCGGGGCAGCCGACGGCCTTCAGGTTCGGCGCATCCCACTCGAACTTCTTGCCCACTCGCATGGCCACGTTGCCCAACAGCACCGCCTCGGCCAACAGGCCGGCGTAGTTGAAGTTCGACATCGCGGGCGGGCCACCGGCGGCCGCGCGGAGCCATTCGGCCTTCATCCACTCGTCGGTGCCCAGGCCCTGGTCCTTGCGCGGGAGGGATGGCTCGGGACCCTTGTAGTCGGCGAAATCCTTCTCGGGCAGCAGCACATACTGAGCGCCGTAATCGTTGGGCGAGTAAAGCGTGCCCTTATCGCCCACCAGCAACGAGCCACTGTCCGACGGTTTGCGACCCTGCATCTTTTCTGCTGACGGCAAGTTCTTGCGGCCATCCTTCTTGCCTTCGTACCAGAACAGCTTCACCGGCGGCATCGACTCGCGAGCCGGGAATTCCAGCACGACCGAGGCCCAGCTCGGACACGTTTCGGGGTTCAGATCGCCGCATTGGCCTTCGGCGCTCGTGGGATGTCCTAGCTTGAGCGCCATGAAGGCCATGTTAGCCGTATGGCAGGCCATGTCGCCGAGCGCCCCGGTGCCAAAATCCCACCAGCCGCGCCAATTGAAGGCATGGTACGCGCCCTTCTTCTCGCCCTTGCTGTTGGGCGGATAGACGGCATAGGGCCGCTCGGGTGCGACGCCCAGAAACAGGTCCCAGTGAACGTGCTTGGGCACCGGCGGCGTGTCGCTGGGGCGCGACATCACGCCCGGCGCTTGCGGCCAGACAGGTCGATTGGTCCAAACATGAACTTCGCGCACCGGGCCAATCACGCCGTCCTGGATGATCTCGACCGCGCGGCGGAGGCCGTCTTCGGCCGTGCCTTGGTTGCCCATTTGCGTGGCCAGTTTCTTTTCGGCGGCCAGTTCGCGCATCTCCCGGGCTTCGGACACCGAATGCGTGAGCGGCTTCTGGCAATAGACGTGCTTGCCCATCTTCATGGCCATGATCGAGATCGGCGCGTGCATGTGGTCGGGCGTGCTGACCGTGACGGCGTCGATCTTGTCCCCCATCTGGGCCAGCATCTCGCGGAAGTCGTTGTACTTTTTGGCGTCGGGAAAGGTCGAAGCCATCCTCTCAATATAGTTGTCGTCGATATCGCATAGCGCGACCATCTTGGCCTGCTTTCCGGCCTGACGGCAGTCGCTATCTCCCTTTCCGCCGACGCCGATGCTTGCCACGTTGATCTGTCCGTTGGCCAAACGGCTGGCGGCCCACGCGGGTCGCGGCGCAATAAAGTACCCGGCCCCGATCACGGCCGATGTCTTGAGGAATTCGCGGCGGCTGGGACCACCCTGGGCAAGTGCAGGCCGGGCAGGCTCATGGGAACGCGGCATGACAGGTCCTTTTCTCGGAGGGTTGAGTTGGGCGGGGCGATGGCGCGACGTCGAAACGACGTGCGAACTCTCGTGCGAGCAGTCCAAATCGGGCGGCGAATCTTCGCTTAGCATGGCACGCAAGGCACATCATTGCAAGCAGTTTTCGCGTAGTGAGTCAGACTGAATTCCGTTCATCGGGTGCCTGGGGTTGAGCGCAGCGGGTGCCTGGGGTTGAGCGCAGCGAACCCCCAGATCGGCACGCGCCCAATGCAATTCAGACTGACGCACTACCAGAAGCCCCGGTGAGAAGAAAAACGAAACAGCAAGCTATATTTCAACTCATTCATCGCAGCGTCTCGCCGCTCCGCACACCCAGCTCCGAACTCCCCGTTCCCCGACCCCCGTCCACCATGCCCCACCCTACCGCTCCCGCCGCCACGCATTACACCCGCACCGTCCTCGCCGGCATGATCGGCAACGTGCTCGAGTGGTACGACTTCGCGCTCTTCGGCTTCATGGCGCCGATCCTCAGTCCGCTGTTCTTTCCGACCGAAGATCGCCTCGCCGCGCTGTTGTCCACCTACGGCATATTCGCCATCGGTTTTCTGATGCGGCCCATCGGCGGCATTATCTTCGGCCACATTGGCGACCGCCTGGGACGCAAGAAGGCGCTGGAATGGTCCGTGCTGCTCATGGCCCTGCCCACCACCGCGCTCGGCCTGTTGCCCACCTACGCGCAGGTCGGCGTGGCCGCTCCCCTGTTGCTCACGCTGATCCGCATGTTGCAAGGGCTGAGCGTCGGCGGCGAGTTCATCGGCTCGATCTCCTTCCTGGGCGAGCACGCCCCCGCCCGGCGCCGCGGCTTCTTCGGCAGTTGGTCCGGAACCAGCGCCGCCCTGGGCAACCTGCTGGGCAGCGGCGCGGCGGCCCTGGTTGAGTCGTTCGTGCCCACCGCAGACCTGGCCGTCTGGGGCTGGCGCGTGCCGTTTTTTTGCAGCGTGCTGATGGGCATCGTCGGACTCTGGCTCCGCCGCGATTGCACCGAAAGCCCCCAGTTCAGCCAGGCCAAGGCCGAAGGCGAAGTGGCCCGCCTGCCGCTGGTCGTCGCGCTGCGTCAAGATCGCCCCGCCATCGTCATCACCGCCGGGCTGACATTGATGCTCTCCGTCGGCTTCTACTTGCCGTGGGTCTGGCTGCCGACCTGGATGTCGATCCTCCCGCATCCCCTGCCCCTCTCGAAAGCGCTCACCATCAACACCCTGGCGATGGGCCTGCTGCTCGCCCTGCAACCGGTCTTCGGCGCGCTGTCCGATAAGCTGGGCCGACGCCCCGTGATCATCGCCGGCTGCGCGGCGCTGGCCGTGCTGATCTACCCACTGTTTCGATTACTCTCGCACGGATCGGAGCTGGCCTACCTGCAAGGGACGCTCGTGATCGCCCTGTTCGCCGCCATGGCCGCCGGCGCCGCCCCCGCGGCCTATGTGGAACTGTTCCCCACGCGCACCCGCTACAGCGGCATCGCCCTAGGCTACAACTGCACGCAAGCCATCCTCGGCGGCACCACCCCCTTCATCGCCACCTGGCTCATCGACGCTACTGGCGACATCCTCGCCCCAGCGTTTTACTTTCTGGCAGCCGCGGTGGTATGCGGCGTGGCGGCGTTTTGCATGACGGAACGGGCCGGGCGGGACTTGGGGTGAGATAGGCATGGCAGCCGCGCGAAATTTGTGTTCAGCCTGTAGGCGCGAAGGTCTCAAGAGGCGACGGGATGCTCGACGTACGTCAGTTGACTGCAAAGTCAGTTCGCGTACTCCCGTCGATGTGACCGACACCACGTTATTGCTAGAATCCCGACTACGCTTGCAAGCTCAGACAAAGGCTCGCTATACAGACACCGTCAGCGTCACAAAGCAGGCGACTCGTCCAGAGTCATTGCACCGCGCAGCGGTACTCGGTTTGTTTTGAAGCTCGATTCGATGCCGACTGTATCGGTACCACTTTTTGCTGAAGCCGCTAGAATTGCTTACCGCCTTGACGCAAACCAATGCCGATCAGCCGAGCCAAGCGAAATAACAGTTGCGCCTACGAGAGAATTCAATTCTGGCAGAAATCACATGGAACTTCCAACTCCTCTGAAAGCAGCGATTGAAAGTGGGAATGCCGTTCTCCTACTCGGCGCCGGTGCATCGTTGGCTTGCCAGGATTCTCATGGGAAGCGACCTCCATCAACTGCCGAGTTGGCGAAGTTGCTCTGCAGTAAGTTCCTATCGCCTGACTATGAAAGACATCCCCTCACCCAGGTTGCAGACTACGCCATTAGCGAATCAAGTCTCTTTGACGTGCAGGACTATATCCGCGAGATTCTCTTGCCGTTCAAGCCATCGCCCAGTCATCTACTGATCCCAACATTTCGCTGGCGTGCGATTGTCACGACAAACTACGACCACCTGATCGAAGATGCGTACGCCGCTCATTCCAGTCCCGTACAACGCCTCGTTCCGCTCTTTCAGAACACAGATCGTTGGGACGATGTCCTACGAGACCTGGATTCCGTTCCGCTACTGAAGCTTCATGGGTGCATTTCAAAGACACGCGATGATCGCTGTCCGCTGATTCTGTCCACGGAGCAGTACATCACTTACAACGTGGGGCGAAGCAGGCTATTCCGCCTTTTTCAAGAACTCGCAGCGGAACGAAACTTCGTATACATCGGTTTCAGCAATACCGATCCTGACATTCGCTCGCTGGTTCATCAGCTCGACGCAGAGAACGTCGGACGCCCACGTTCCTTCCTGGTTCTGCCTAGTGTCGACAGAATCGCAGAGAGGTACTGGTCTCCTCGCCAAATCACGGCGATTACTGGATCGCTTGACGATGCGATCGGGACGTTTGATTCCGCGATCGGTAAGACGTTTCGAGGACTTCGGTCTACAACACCAACAGGTTCGAACGCGATTTCCGAACGCTTTGTTTCTGCGACCGCTGTGCTCTCGGAAACGGCATACAAAGCGTTGTCACTCGACATGGAATACGTCAAAGCTGCAACGCCTGAAGCCTGGGATGCACTGAAGTTCTATAGCGGCGTGAGCCACAAATGGGCACCTGTCGTCCAATCCCTTGATGTTCGGAGACGGCTCCACGACACGTTACTGAGCGACTACTTCCTAATCGATGATCCGGCTGAGTTCCGCTTCCTTGTCATTAGGGCGTAACTCGCGTTCCGCTCATGCTAGCGTATTGGCATTTAACCCGGTATTATTCACGATCCGAAGCGGTTTTGTCGCGGGCGTTTTTCCGTGCGGAGGAAGGGCAGCGGGGTCGTGGGCATCGCGCACCGCCCCCTGACCCCCAGAGACTAGTTGAATTGGGTG
>Ga0163144_10023422_pt1 | contig 12181 bp, 7 predicted proteins | sample OliLak19BULKMAT1_FD_123175 | JGI IMG/M metagenome (GOLD analysis project Ga0163144, IMG submission 123175) | Freshwater microbial mat bacterial communities from Lake Vanda, McMurdo Dry Valleys, Antarctica - Oligotrophic Lake LV.19.BULKMAT1 | ecosystem: Environmental > Aquatic > Freshwater > Lake...
GAGAACGCATGCGTCGGCAGTCCCGGCCACGTCGGAGACCGCTTGTTTGGCAATATCCGCCGCTTGCGTGCCGTACACTGAAGCCAGCCGATCGTTGACCAAGGCTTTGTCGGCGTTGGTATCGAAGTGGGTCACCCCGTCCTCGGAAACTCCCTCGTCCGGTAGAGCTTCGAGCGGGACGTCCGCGCCGAATAGTTCCTTCACGGTGTTAACGTATTGCACCGAAGAAAGGCGCCAAATGCGCGCCGGTGGTGCGATGACCGAGGCGCCCGCACAGGCCTCCGCAGTGGAGCTGCCAGTCCCCGCATCGGACGCGCTCGGCGCGACCGCGCCGCTTGCGGCGGGGCCAACACCAACACCGCCAAGGCCGACACCGCCGCTGCCAGCACCAACACCGCCGTCGGCGACGCCCACCCTTTCCGGGAGCACATTCGAGCAGCCCGCGCCCAGGGCGAGCATGGAGGTGAGAAGTAGGCGCCGGAGGGGCGAGCGACCCCCGGAGGGGCAAGGAGGGTGACGCATGAGAACCTTTCCGCGCCGGACGGTCGTTGTCCGTGCACCAGATTCGGCACCGTTCAACTACCTAGTGAGCGGAACTCTGTTGCGTTTCGTCGCGCCCGGAATGTTCCGTCAAGGCTCTTCACCATAGTTGACTCCAGAACGTCGCGCTCAGACCGAGGGCGAGGCCGGGAGCCGTTGCCAGGGGCTGCCCGTCGATCACGATACGCGGACGCAGTACGTGCACCAGTCCTTCCGGGCCGACGCTGATACCTCCCGGGTCGCCCGCCCAGCGCAGGCGTGCCCTGAGGACCAGCGTGCCGGCGGGGGCTCGCTGGCGGTTGGGCATGGCGCTAGGCGGAGCGGTGGCCTCACAGGCGGAGAGCACCAGGAGGGCCCCGAGCTCCACAGGCCAGTTGGCGAACGGCTCCAGGTCGCCCCCGAGACCCGCATCCAGATAACGGAGGGCAAAACCGGCGGAGGGGCTGAGAGCGGAGCGCGCTCCGGCGAAAACGGTGGTTCGCAGGCGAGGAGTGGGAGACCACTGCATGCCGAAGCGCCCGCCCAGCGTGCCCCAGGCATGTGCGAGTGGGAGCTCGAGAGCGAACTCGGCGGCGAGGCCCAGGTTCCGCGCCACTGGTGGCGGCGACGCGGGCGGTTCGGGTTCGCGGTGCTCGCCGATGCTCGGCTCGGTGGCGCTGGGAGGTGGCGAAAGGAGGGTCCACAGGCCCGCGATGGCCAGCTCAATGAGCGCAGGAGGTTCGCTTGGGACGGCTATGGACAACTGTCGATGGTCTGCTTCGCTCGGAGCCCAGCTCAGCGAGGCCTGCTTCTCGTCGCAGCGCAGGCGGAGGCTGCCCGAGGGGGCGTCGGCGAGGGAGAGGGTGACCAGGGCACGGGTTTCAAAGGCGGCCCGCCATTGGGAGGACTGCTCGCCGGGCGCGTCCAGGGCCGGGCACTCGACCTCGATCCGGTGGGGTGGGTCATTGGCCGCGGCGGACGGTGCCACGCCCATCCAGGCCAGAGCACCGAGCAAGGCGCGGGCTTTCGCCAGGATATTCATGGACTCTTCATATATACTGACTTGACACGCCGACGACGGCCGGCGGCAGGATTTTTTTACTGCTCAACGACGCGTCCTCGGGCCCCTCATTCCTCGGGCCCCTCATTAAGAAGGTAAATATGAAGCTCAGTCAGCGGCTCTCGGTGCAGTGCGTCCCCTCGGACACGGCCGAGATCTGCCCAGCGGAAGCGCCTCTGGAGCCACGACTACGACGCGAAGAGGTTTTCGAGTTGGTGTGTCAGCATATGAAGCGGCTCACGGGAGGTTACGGCGCCGACTTCGACGATCTCGTGCAGATCGCCGCCGAGCGCGCCCTCAGGGACCTGGACGGCTTCGAGGGGCGTTCGAGTCTATCGACCTGGACGTTCCGGGTCTGCTACCGGACCTTGCTCAACGAGCGTCGTTGGTACCGTCGCTGGCTGCGCCGCTTCGAGTTCACCCAGAAGGGGGAGTTGCCGGACCGGGGGGGCTCCGTCCGGGCGGGCGCAGCGGAGGCGCTGGAATGGCGCGAGCGCAACCTGCGCCTGCGAAGGGCGGTGGATCAGCTGAGCCCCAAACTGCGGGTCGTGGTGAGCCTGCACGACTTCGAGGAACTGAGCGTGCAGCAGGTGAGCGAGCTGCTCAACCTCAACCCGCTCACGGTGCGTTCTCGGCTCAGGGACGGACGCCAGGCGCTCGCCCGAAGTCTGCGTAGCGACGGCTATTTCAGTGATGCAGCCTGCCGAGAAGGGAGGCCTGGATGAGAGGAACGAACGAAATGGTTGAGGCGATGGACGGCGTTGAAGAGGAGCGACTGCGCCGCTGTCGCGAGCACTGGGACGGCACGCCCCTCAGCCAGAGGGAGTTGTCCCGCCTGCGGCTGCGCTTGCTGCGCGATGCGAGCTCTCCTGCTCGCCGCCAGGCGGGGCGCTGGGCCCTGGGACTGGGCCTTGGCGGTGTGCTCGCAGCGGGTACGACGCTGGCGGCGTTGGGCGCAATCCCCTGGCTTGGGGTCCCGGCGGAGCCGCTGGAGGTTGCGGCGCCAGCCAATACCCTGAAAGAAGTGCAGGCCAGGGAGCCCCGGGCCGAGGTCGCGCCGTCCTACGAGAAGGATCGGGAGGTCACACCGGAGCCACCGGTGGACGAGCTGCCCCCGTCGCAGCGGCGTCTTGCGCCTCGGCCGGAGGCCGCGGCTGCCAGCTGGGCCGACGCTCGCGATGCGTTGCGGCGTGAAGACCTGCCGCACGCCGAGCAGGTACTGAGGGACCTGTCCCGCTCGGGGGATTCGTTCTCTCGGGACAGCGCTGCCCTGTCGCTGGCGGAGCTCCACACCAAGCAGAGGCGTCCGGAAAAGGCGCACCCGATCCTCACCCGACTAGCTCGCGATGGGCACACGGCGCACATCCGCGAGCGTGCCGAGGCGCTGCTCCAGAGGTGAGGGTGAGGGCAAGCGGGCGTTCGATGCTAGTGCTCGTCGTTTGGGTCAACGCCTGCCACAGCGATCTTGCCTTCGACTCCGTCGGCGAGGCGCGGCCCCCCGAACCGCGCTGGGAGTTGAGCTTCACGGAAGAATGCGGGGGGGAGGCCCTCGGCGACCAGGTGATCACCCTGATGCGCGTGGGCGACGCGACCTTCCGTAGCTGGGGTTCGCGTGCCGACTGGATGGCGGACGAGCAGGTGCGGGTGTCCGGTGGGCTGTGCACGATCACGGCCGTTGCTAAGCCCAGCGGTGATCGGCAGTTCACTTCGGGGGTGATCAACACGGCCGGGCGTTTCGAGCAGGAGTTCGGGCGCTTCGAGGCGCGCCTCAGGTTTCCAGGGGGTATGGGCATCTGGCCTCAATGGTGGCTGCGCAGCGTGCACGGCTGGCCGCCGGCCATCCACGTGGCGGGCCTAGCGGGTCATCGCCCCGAACACCTCGAGTTCTTGATCTGGTACTTGACCGAGCAGGGGCGTCAGGAGCGCACCGGTTCCGTGGAAGGAAGCCGCTGGCAAGACGAATTCCACGTCTACCGCGCCGACTGGAGCGAGAAGGAGATCCTATTCGTCGTCGACGACGTGGAGGTGGGGCGCCTCGATCTCGAGGGCGTGCCGCCCTTCGGTCCCCTCTATCCGATCGTGAACCTGTCCGTGCACGATGGCGAGGCGGGTCCCGTTCCGGACGAGACCACACCCTGGCCGGCCGTACTCGAGCTGGACTGGTTGCGCGTCTACCGACGGGCGGAGTGAGCCTCGCTCCGGCACCCGCGCTATCCCACCACCGCGCTTTCATCTGGTGCGCTATTTTGGTGTCCTCTCAAGCCACTCCAAGTTTCGCTCCGAAGTCGTCCCTAAGCCGCCACAGGATTCTACCGCTTTCAAGCCGCCTCCTGCTTCGGGCGACCAGCTTGAGTTCCCCAAGCTCAACGCCCAAACTGACGACCCTCGCCCTTCCCGTAAACGTTGGGCCTGGCTGCTGGCTCATGTGTTCCGGGCAGATCTTGACACTTGTGTCCGCTGCGGCGGGCCCATGCGCTGGCTCGAAGCCGCCACCACCGAACAAGCTGCCACCTCGCTGCTCGCCAAGCTTGGGCTTGCTCCTCAACCTCCTCCGACGCCACCACCGGTTTTGTTCGGGCAGCTCCGGCTCAAGTTCTGTTGAGGTTCTGACGCCGGGCTCGTGTTGCCCTTGGGGGTGCTGCTCCCTGTGCTGGAAGTGAGCACCTCAGTGCGGAGATCTATTTGCGCTCGCTCCTTGAGCTTCGGTGACGTGGTGAGCAGGGTCAGAGTGCTGTCGGCTAGGTGGCCTGCTCTTGCCTATGCTCCTCCTTCCGACCGATTTCGCAGTTCGATTGTCTTATGCTCCGTCCGGACGGAACAGACCAACCGGTTAACTCCCCTTGGACATCGTTGCATGTGCAACTCCCAAACCTTCTAAGAGGCAAGTGCCGGCACATCGGCTTGTTGCACGAGTCGGACTCGTTGCTTTGTCGCAATTGAGACCAGGGCGTCGCCTTGCTTGAGCCATCCGCCACGATAGAAACCTGACTCATTAAGGACCCGGCTCTACGTTCACGCGAAGGTTTCGCGACAAACGGGAGGCGCTATCGGGACGTTAAGGAGCCGTGGCCGCCTGGCCGGCGCGTGACGGCCGTCATCAAATTGAGCTAGCTTTACCGTCCTCATTTACCGGCTTCTTGATCGAGTCTTCCCTGAGGCGAGGTGGCGTGAGCGTCGCGCCGCCTGTGTGACAATCTTCAGGTTTGCTTCGTCACGGCGACACCCGCGAGCCTCTGCGAGGCGGATACTAGGGTTGCTTCTGAGGCAATGTGATGTGATGTGATGTGATACGACTCGGCGAGAAGTACAAACGAGTCGAGAGTGAATTGAGTGTATGGTGGTCTCTACTAGTCGAAAACGGACATTCAAGTTTAGTGGGTTCCATGCAGGGATTTTTGTTCTTGCGACCGGATGCGCTGCTCATGAAACGCCAGGAAGCGATGAGCGGGAAGCCCGTAAGCTCCAGCAAGCACAAATTCTCTCCGGGTCCCCACCGCCGGTCTTGTTCTTCAATGAAAGCATGCTCGACTTGCATTTCGCTGATGGTTCAACACGAAGCGTTTCACCAGGCGACAGGCTCCGCTCGGCGGCGTTTGGAGACATCAACAAGGACGGCCTTGACGACGTGGTTACGTACGGGATCGTTGGTGAAGGAATTTCAGAGCGGGGTGTTCTGAAGGCCAGAAATCAGTTCGGTCGCGACATCGAGTTTTTCGGAATCAACCGTGAGTTTACTAACGCGGGGGATGGGAAGGTCGCCCTCGGTGACCTCAACGCCGACGGTTTTGACGAAGTTGTATTGGGTCTGGGAAGCATTCGCGTTTACTCTCGTGAGGGGACGACCATCGAGTTTCCTTCGACAGACTTTCCGGCCGATTCGGACCTAGCGGTCGGTGATATCAACGGCGACGGTTTTGACGACGTAATCATCGGCCGCCCAGGAGCCCAATACCTCATCATCTTAACGCACCCAGCTGCCACAGGGGTAATTCCCAGCGCTCCTGCGCAATTCGACAAGTACGACGACCTTGATGTAGGAGATCTGAACGCGGATGGCCTCGCGGAGATTGTCATTGGCCATGCTTCTCTGAGTGCGGACACGTCTGCTCGTGGGAACCTCGAAATACTTAACTTCGGATCTATTCCCGCGCCAATTGAGCTCCGTGCCCCGTCTTTTGATTTCCGACGGAACGACGAGCTGGCCGTCGGAGACCTCGATGGAGATGGGTTTGCGGAGGTCCTTGTCAGTAACCACGACTTTCTAGGCACCGATCCTGATCGAATCAGGACCTACTCGCGCCCGGACGGTCCTCCCATTCAGCGAAAGTTTCCAACGATGAGCTGGAATCTCAAGTTTGCTATCGGGCAGAAGGTCACGAACGCTGAGCAAGATACCGACGGGGACGGCATTCTTGATGTCTGGGAGACCCTCGGCATTGATTCGGACGGCGACGGCGTAATCGATCTGGATTTGCCTGGGCTTGGCGCCAATCCCAATCATAAGGATATTTTTGTTGAAATTGACGCTATGGTTTGCGGTGTTGCAGGAGGTGATTGCGCTCCCGGGGATACGCATGGCCATTTGCCAACCACCCCGGACCTCGCAAGGGCCGTCGCAGCTTTTGCCAATGCGCCAGTTGGGAACCCTGATGGAACGCAAGGAATTGATCTTAGGTTGGTCTTCGATGACTCCGTCCCACACCAGCTCCAATGTGAATTCGACGGATGCTTTGAAGGCGTCAAAGGTGCCTTCTTCGGCACGGCTGCTGAGCGCGGAAAGCCCAACTTTGCAGCCATAAGGCGCGCCAAGAGCGCTGTGTTCCATTACAGCCTATGGGTTCACGACCTCCGTGAGCCTCAGTCCGATGTCGGAGGCCTTGGCGAAGCGCCAGGCAATGATTTCATAGTGGGGCGCTTCTTCTTCGAAAACGGCATCGAGCAATCTACCAGCTTCATGCACGAACTGGGACACAATCTCGGCCTACAGCACGGCGGGGCCGACGAGGTGAACCACAAACCGAACTACTTGAGTGTGATGAACTACTCATTCGGGGCTCTCGGCATTCCGCCAATGAATACCGTGGACTATTCGCGGCAGCGTTTGCCCGACCTGGATGAGCGTTCCCTCGATGAGGCGCTCGGCATCCAGGGACCCGCCACGCTCGAAACAATCTTCTCTTGCCCTGATGGTCTCTTTGGACCTTCCACGCCTGCGAACCTTACCATTGACTGGGATTGCGACGGGGTAAGGGCAATCGTAGCCGCGAACATCAACAACGATGGCGTTTGCATCAAGAGCGGCGCGAATACAATTCTAAACTCCTCTCCGGGGGGTGACGATCTACGCCACCAAGGCACCATCGAGCCGGGGCCCAACGGATTTCTGGACTCCCTGATCGTCGCTTTTGGAATGCAAGGAGACGATGTACTCCTTGGCACGCTCGAAGGAGGCGCGGATGGTGCCGTCCAGACGCTTCCTCTGGCTGACGACGTTGCCCTTCGACGCATACACCCTGGCCCTGATAACAATCTCGATTCGGTCGTGGACCCGCGCGACATTGTCACCACCATCTCCATTTTTCCCGGCGCAGATGGGATTCTAGATTCAGCGAGGTTGCTGGACGACGCTATAGAGGGTGGTCTCATCCAACCGGGTCCAGACGGCGTGCTAAATAGCTTTGCCGCGCTCACAGATGTTGCGACCGGCACCAACATTGGGCCAGGCGTCGACGGAACCCTTGAGTCCGTGCGACGCAATGACGACACAATCGTGGGAGGTGTTGTGCGACCGGGGCGCAATGGCGCCGTGGACACCGTCGCCGCAGCTGTGGACCTGCTCAGCCAGAGCATCTTTCCGGGGGTTGATCAAACGCTGGAGAGCACCCCTGCGCTGGACGACGTTAACCTGGTATTCCAAATAATCCCGGGTCCGAACGGAAGTTTGGATACGCGGGAGCCCCTTGCTCAAGACGATTTTGTAGTTGCCTCGACGATCACCGGGGGAGCCAACGACGCTCTGGAGACACAAACCGGGGGAGATGATATTGAACTCACGCGGATAGATCCTGACCTGGGCGGAATCATGGACTCGGTCCTGCGTGGGGATGATGTTGCGCAACCAGGTATCCATCCTGGCGGCAACAACATGCTCGACACCCCGATAGTCGGGGACGACCTCGTTGTGGGGAATATGATTCAGCCAGGGGCGAACGGTGTTCTTGACTCAGCACCTGCAAGTCCGCAGGACGTGCTTACGAGTCAGATCTTCGCCGGGCCCAACCTGCGGCTTGATACGGTTCCCTCCCCTTTAGACGTCTCGGTGCGTTTTCAGCTCCTACCTGGGCTGAATGGGAGAATTGACAGTGACACAACGTGCAACGGACTCACACCAGACGACGTGCCCGTTGGAACCACCATTACCTTTGGCACAAACGGTCGCCTAGAGACCGCGGCGTGTAGAGATGATCTCGTAGTGGGACAAAGTCTGGCCGATGGCCCTAATCGCACTTGTGAAAGTGCCGCACGTCCAGATGACGACGTCGAACGGGGGACCGGCTCGATCCAACCCGCCATTCTCAGCGGGCATGACGATTGGCAAAGGCTCCTCTACAACTTCCGGGGCTCTTCAGATTTCGCTGAGGGAGTACATGCAACGGTTCCGAGAGAACCCAGGCGGAAGGAAGTACAGCTCCTTGTTGAGCGCCTTGTCAGCGCTACAGATTTGTCGATAGCCGTCCAGGCATCAGCAACTACGGTAAGTGCGGGAGGAAGTGCAACGTTCACTGCTCTCTTGACCAATCTTGGGCCAAGGGTTGCCCTCACGCCTACCATTAGCGGCCTGCTGGGTAACGGCTTGTCTTTGGTGGACTGTAAGTCTTCTTCACTAGCACTAGCAGGCTGTGAGAGCTTCGGCACGTCCTTTGGTGCGAGTTCGCCTCGGCTGGAACCCGGGGCAACCGTGCAGGTTGAGCTCGTAGTCAACGCACAGTGCACTTCTCCCTTCGGACAAGATACAGAGGTTAACTTCCTCGCGACCGCCGCGGCGCCGGACTCCAATCCCAGCAACAACGCAGCTTCTAGCCTGATCCGAGTTTTACCAACTGCCCCAACTCTAGTCGCTCCTCCTGACGTCAAGCTTGAGACCTGCGACGCCTCTTCGCCAACAGTACAGCTTGGGTATGCGGCGGTGCAGGACGCGTGCGATCCGAATCCGGCCTTGGCGATCGTTCTGGAGAGCATAAATGGAAAACCGACAAACACTCCCATCATGCCGACTGATGTGCTTCCGCTCGGGATCTCTATCGTGCGGTATGAGGCAACGAATGCAGCTGGGCTTTCCACAGTTGCCCGACAAACGGTGGCGGTTAGCAGAGCGCTAAGCTGCGACGTGCTTCACAGCGAAAGAGGCCTAACGATAGGAAATAACGTTCGGTTAACATCCCCCGGCGGGGCCTTCGCATCCGCAGCGGACGGAAAACTTGCAGGTCAAAATGCGCTCGGCGTTGGCAGTGAAGTATCCAGCCTGTTCTTGGGTTCATCCATCACACTTCGCAACAAGGCGCACGTGCACGGTGCCGTGTATGCCACCCCTGCGGCCTTGGTTGATCTGCAGGTCCACGCGAGGATCGACCAAGGGGTACAGCGGCGCGAAGACCTGTTCCTGGCTGACATCTCCCAATGCACGGTGCGCTTTCCTACACTGCAAGGGAACATAGATCTGCCCCCTAAGGCCACGCTTTCGCTGACGCCGGGTGCGCATGGCGACGTGCGCCTGAAGCCGAATGCAACACTGACGTTGGTTCCTGGAACGTACTATTTCGAAGGCCTGGAATTGGAACCTAACAGTCTGATTGATCTCGCCGGGCAGGGGCAATTCGTAGTTTTCGTCAAGAGCCGATTGGCGATAAAGGGGGCTTTTGGCGCCCAAGCTCTGTCGTCGCTCCTAATCGTGTACGCCGGTAATCAGATGGCGTTTCTGGAAACCACCTTTGCAGGTACCGTTCTCGCACCCTATGGCGGCCTAACGCTCGGTTCTGGAAAGAATACCTTCAGCGGCGGATTCTACGCCAACTCAATTGAGATCAGACCCAATGCAGCTGTAATCCACGTACCCCGACACTACGATACGCGCGCGACGGGGCTAATCTGCCCATTTCCAATATGATTTGCCGAGCCGAATCCGGGGCGCTATCTTTGATAGCTATGAAACCCAGGCAGCTGATCCTGTTGACCCTAGGGCTGCTCCTTTCATGCGCTCAGGAGGGAAGCGAGGCTCTCCCTTCCCCCAGCAGTTCTGCTAGCAGCTCAGCTCCGACAACACCCGGGGTCTACGAGGGACCGATCTTCCCCACGTCGATTGCGGTGGAGCAGAAGCTTGTCGATCCGGTCGGCGGGGTCCTTTGCTCCGGAAAACGCGAAGGCCCATGCGATCCCGTCTACTGCGAGCCCGCTTGCTCAAGCTCTTCCTCCAACGATACGGCTACCTGCATTCCTGTATGTAGCCAAAAGCCCTGCGAGAAACTCCCAGTCGACAAGTGTCCCTCAGGACTTTGCATCCTGCGCCAAACCTGCAATGGCGTTGGTTGTGCAAAGGCGCTCAATGAGCCGCCGTTAGGATGCGGTCCACACGGCTATTCCGGGGTACTGGTGGACTGCTGTGCCGGGCTTGTGCGCCGATGCGGCGGCGACCAGGGAGACGGAACGTGTAACCATTCGAATGGACCTGTAATGTGCTTGACCTGCGGGAATGGCCAATGCGACTCGCTTGAGAACTCGTGCAACTGCCCTGAGGATTGTGGAGCGCCAACCCAACGCTAGCTGCTTACTGCAAGTACAAGGGGGCGTTTGGCGCCCACGCTCTGTCGTCACTCCTAATTGTATACGCGGTAAACAGATGGCGTTCCTGGAGACCACCCTTGCAGGTACCGTGCTCGCACCCTATGGCGGCCTAGCGCTCGGTTCTGGAAAGAAGATCTTCAGCGGCGGATTCTACGCAAACTCAATTGATGTTAGACCCAATGCAGCTGTAATCCACGTACCCCGACACTACGACACGCGCGGTATGGGGCTAATCTGCTCATTTTCAATATGATTTGCCGAGCCGAATCCGGGGCGCTATTTTTGATAACTATGAAAGCCACGCAGCCGGTCCTGTTGACCCTAGGGCTGCTCCTTTCATGCGCTCAGGAGAGAAGCGAGGCTCTCCCTTCCCCCAGCAGTTCCGCTAGCAGCTCAGCTCCGACAACGCCCGGGGTCTACGAGGGGCCCATCTTTCCCGCGTCGATTGCGGTGGAGCAGAAGCTTGTCGATCCGGTCGGCGGCGTCCTTTGCTCCGGAAAGAGCGATGGCCCATGCGATCCCGTCTATTGCGAGCCCGCTTGCTCAAGCTCTTCCTCCAACGATACGGCTACCTGCATTCCTGTATGTAGCCAAAAGCCCTGCGAGAAACTCCCAGTCGACAAGTGTCCCTCAGGGCTTTGCATGCTACGCCAGACCTGCAGTGGCGTTGGTTGCGCCCAAGCGCTCAATGAGCCGCCGTTAGTGTGCGGTCCCCACGGCTACTTGGGTACCCTGGTGGAGTGCTGTGAAGGGCTTGTGCGCAGATGTGGCCTCGATCAAGGCGACGGAACCTGCAAGCATTCGAATGGTTATGTGGTGTGCTTGACCTGTGGCAATGGCCAATGCGACTCGCTTGAGAACTCGTGCAACTGCCCTGAGGATTGTGGAGCACCAACCCAACGCTAGCTGCTTACTGCGAAGACCAAACAGAAGGCGAAGCATGGGCTCCGCTTTGTCGCGACGCGCGATGGAGCCGGTCACATCAGTCACGATACAAGCCCGGGCGCTTCTCCGGATCACGAGTAGGGAGGGATTCGAACCCTCGACGTCGACCTTGGCAAGGTGGGCTGAAGGTGGAGCCCGGGCTAACTGCGCCCGAGCAGATCCGCCGCGCCTTCGAAGTCCAGTAGGTAGCTGCCTACCATCTCGGATTGCGCGGGGTCGGGCAGGACCTGTTGAAATTTGCTGAGTCGGTACTCTGGGACGAGTGACCGTAACTTGGCGGAAGTTTCGGGATCCGCCCAAAACTCGGGGCTTGCGAGCTGGGCCAGCAGGGCCGTGACGCTCGCGTGGCTCACGCCGTCGCCCTCGATGCGGATGGAGAAGTTATCGGGAATGACCTTCCAACCGCCTTTCCATTCGAGGGCATACTTCAGGGTTTGGTTGATGCGGCCACCGGCGAAGGTCCACCAGGTTACGTTGACGGCGTCGGCGTGCAACGCGGTGCCGGTGCCGCGCAAAAGCTGCCCGAGATCACCGCGCCACTCCACGAGTGCGGCTTTGCCCTTCGCGTCCACGAAGGCGTAGTCGTCGTCGCTCGATAGGACGGCCTTCATCTCCTGGCAGACTTCGAAACTGAGAAATTGTGGAACGAAGCCGCCCCAGCTCGGCTTCTTGCCTCGTGGCGCTTCGCGCACGCGGACAGTGCGGTCTTCGTGATTGAGCGAGATGACCACCCAGGCGCGGCCACCGAGTAGGAACGAGCTCATCTCCGCGACCAGCCGATCGACGAAGTTTTGTTCGAGGCTGCCGAGGGGGCGACCC
>Ga0163144_10023423_pt1 | contig 12180 bp, 5 predicted proteins | sample OliLak19BULKMAT1_FD_123175 | JGI IMG/M metagenome (GOLD analysis project Ga0163144, IMG submission 123175) | Freshwater microbial mat bacterial communities from Lake Vanda, McMurdo Dry Valleys, Antarctica - Oligotrophic Lake LV.19.BULKMAT1 | ecosystem: Environmental > Aquatic > Freshwater > Lake...
ATCGATTTCCGCATCGACGAACACAACTCCTTCTATGTTCGGCCGAGCTACTCGTTCTCGGATCGCAAGGGGACCAAGTTCGAAACAGATATCGATGTTGACACCCGCTTTCAGGACGTACTCGGCGGACGCAAGACCTATGCCTTCCTGACGGGGAACACCGGCCGCGGCATCGCAGGATCAAATGGCTCGAGTAGCAATGGCAGTCGCGGCTTCCGGGGCTGGATCGGCACGGACGAAATTCAAGAGTCCGATCTTTATTCCGTCGCGTTTGGCGGCCGGCATGAGAACGGCCCCTCTCTCCTCACGTACGATTTATATTACTCGTTCAACCAAGTAAACGTCATCAGCGACTTCGAGTTCAACACCGTGATGCGCCCGACCGCTCCGTGGTATGAATTCGAGTATCGCATCATCGATATCTATCGCGGAGATATCGAAATTTTTGAAACCAATGGAGTGAGCCCCAATGATCTGTCCCAAATGACCTTGGGCAACTATATTGATATTACATCGGTGAAGAAGGAGGACGTGTACAGCGCTCGACTCGACTGGGAACGCAAGTTCACGAGTGACCGCTCGAGATTCACGTTTAAAACCGGCGCCAAGTACCGCTCCAGTGCTCCCCGATTCGATCGTACCCGCGAGCAATATACCACGGCCGCCAATTTTCCCTATGCCCAGATCATGGATCGCACGAACTCGGTCCTCTTCCTCAAGCCAAAATACTTCGACGTGTATCCAGTACGCGTGGCGGAGCTGAAACGGACCCAACCCGGGTTGTTTACTTACAATGAACTGGCCACGGTCCTGAACAGCAACGTAGCGGATTATGATGCCAAGGAAGAAACGAGTGCGGCTTACGTCATGGGAACATTCCAGTTTGGGCGCAACCAGATCATCGGCGGGGTTCGGTTCGAGAAGAACGAGTGGAACAGTACGCGAAAGGACGTCAGGCAGATTACGGGCCAGCCGAGCGTCGTGACCCCGATCAACCGCGATGCCTCCTACTCCTTCTGGCTCCCGGGCGTCCATACCCGCCACGAGCTCACGCGGAACCTGATTCTGCGGGGTAGCTACAACCAGAGCTACGGCCGGGCTAATCTCGCCCAGCTCACCCGCGGCCGGCAGATCGCCACCAACGGCAATATCACCGATGGCAACGAGAATCTCCAACCCGCCCGATCGGACAATTACGACCTGCAGCTCGAATACTACACTCCACAGGGCGGTCTCTATTCCGCGGGTATCTTCTACAAGGACATTCAAGACTTCACTTTCACCCGCGTTGCCCGGTACACCAACCTCGACGCCAGCGGCAACCCGATCATCGTTCCCGTCGGCGCCTTCCAGTATAGCCAGCCGGAAAATGGAGCTGCCGCCAAGAATAAGGGATTAGAGCTCATCGCCCGGCAACGTCTCTACTTCCTGCCCAAGTACTTAAAGGGACTCAGCGTCGCGCTGAGTGCGACGTATACGGAGACGGATGCGGAGTACCCCAACCGCAGCCTTGCACTCGGTGGCGACGGCCGGACGGGGCTGCCCTTGCCAGGCTTCTCCAAGGAATTGTTTACTGCCTCCCTGGATTATGCGGTCGGCAACTTAACCACCCGCTTGGATTATCGCTTCCGGGATAACTACGTGGAAGGCTTGGGGTCCAGCATCGAGAGCGATGAGTACTTCTCGGCGGAAGAAAAAGTGGACGCCGAAATCACCTATCGGATTCGCAAGGGCCTGACGATCTACGCCGCCGGAACCAACCTCACCAATCGCCCTCAAGTCTCCTACCAAGGATTTCCCCAGTTTGTGGAAGACAGCAGTTTCTCCGGCCGAAAAATTACCGTCGGTCTGGAATATAGCTTCTAACTCACCGCGAGTGACTTGAAACTGTTCGACCCGGCGGGAGCAACCCTCGCCGGGTCCGTTCGTCTTCCCACCTTATCTCGTGTTGCCATTCTTCCGACGACTGACTCGCCCCTTCCCTGCTGCCCTAGTCGCTGCGGGGCTTCTTCATGTCGGAATGGTCGGGCTTAAGGCCCACGGCGACGACCACCTCGTCATCGAGGCGCTCACCGAAGAACTCATCCGGGCACCCGAAGCCGATCTCTTTATCCGCCGCGGCGAGCTGTTTCGCCACCAGCAGGAATGGGCGAAGGCCGACGCCGACTTCCTCGCTGCCGCGAAGCTCGACCCAAAACTCACCCTCATCGACTTTTTTCGCGCCCGCACATGGCTCGAAGCCGGCGAACCCGCCAAAGCCCAGCCCTTGATCGAACGTTATGTGGCACACGTGCCCAACGAGCCCGAAGGCTGGTTTCTGCTTGGGGATATGCACGCCGCCCGCGGTCAGCACGAACGCGGGGCCGAAGACTACGCCAAGGGCATCGCTCGAGCCAACAGCCCACGGCCGGAACACTTTCTCCGCCGGGCACGATTCCTTGCCGCCATTCCCAAAGCGGACTCCACGCGCGTGATTGCCGCTCTCGATGAAGGTATCGCGCAAATCGGCCCCGTCATCTCTCTGGTCGATTACGCCCTCACCCTCGAACTCGAGCAGAAGGACTATCCTCGCGCCCTTCAGCGCATCGCAACCGCGATGGAGCGCGCCCCTCGCCGCGAAGGGTGGTTCGTTCGCCAGGGCGATATTCTCGTTCTCTCCGGGCGCATCGCCGAGGCCATCGCCTCCTATCGCGCCGCACTCACCGCGATCTCCGAACTCCCTGAGCGTTATCGCGACACGGTGCCGATGGAAAAACTCGCCCGCGATGCCCACGGTGCCCTTGCCCGGCTCGATTCGAAACCCTAGCCTCTCATTACACTATCCACGTTTTTATGATCCCCTCGCTCTCTTCCTCAAACACGTTTCGCCTGCTGGCTTTAATCCCGCTGACCGCGGCCAGCGTCTCCGCCCAGCAGATCGTCCGCGGCCCTTATCTGCAACAAGGCACGCCCGATAGCGTCGTCGTTCGCTGGCGCACCGATGTCCCCACCGATACTGCCGTGAAGTTCGGCCAGAATCCCGCGGCGCTTGATCGCGAAGCCAAAACGAAATGGAAGACGACCGAGCATGTCATGATGCTCGAGGGCCTCACGCCATCCACGAAGTATCACTATGCCATCGGCAACGCGGAAAAGACCCTGCTCGCGGACGCCAACACCCGCTTCGTCACCTCGCCTCCGCCCGGCACGCGCCAACCGATCCGCACCTGGGTCCTCGGCGATGCCGGAACGGCTAGCGCCAAGGGTAATGAAGGTCTACAGGCTAAAGTCCGCGATGCGTATTATAAATACTCTTCAAACCGTCACACCGACTTGTGGCTGATGCTCGGCGACAACGCTTACTCCACCGGCACCGATGCGGAACACCAGATTGCCGTGTTCGACATGTATCGCGACATGCTGAAAAAGTCAGTTCTGTGGCCAACGCTCGGCAACCACGATGCCGGCTCAGCGGCCTCCGTGACGCAATCGGGAGTCTACTACGATATCTTTACCCTCCCGACCCAGGGACAGGCCGGCGGACTCATGTCAGGCACCGAATCTTACTACTCCTTTGACTTCGGCAATATTCACTACGTCTGCCTCAATTCGCAAGACGCCGATCGTTCCCCGAACGGTGCCATGCTTACCTGGTTGAAGAACGACTTGGCCTCGACGAAGCAGGACTGGATCATCGCCTTCTTCCATCACCCGCCCTACACCAAGGGTTCCCATGATTCGAACACGGAGAAGCAACTGGTCGAGATGCGCATGAACGCACTCCCGATCATGGAGGCAGGCGGCGTCGACCTCTGTCTTACGGGCCACAGCCATTCCTACGAACGGTCCTTCCTCATCGATGGTCATTACGGCACGCAGGACACGCTTACGGCCAAGATGAAGATCAACGCGGGCGACGGCCGTCTCGATGGCAAAGGTGCGTATAAAAAGGCCACGCTCGGGACCGGCGTACACGAAGGTGCCGTGTATATTGTGGCCGGCAGCTCGGGCAAGATCACCGGGGAGTCCGACAAGAACAAAGCCCGCGGCTTCCTCGACCATCCCGCGATGCTGGTGTCGCTCTATCGTCTCGGCTCAATGGTCCTCGATGTCGACGGCAACCGCCTCGATGCCACGTTCCTTAGCGAAGAAGGCGAAAGGCTCGACTATTTCACCATGATCAAGGGCGGCGACATGAAACGCGCCACCCCTTCCTCCGCCCGGGTCCCGGCTGCTAAAACCCGCTAAACCTCCCCGCGCCCCCTGTAGTCTCCGGCGTGATACAGGCATTCCTGCCTGTTCTTTGGATCGTGAGACGGCAGGAGCGTTTTATCGCCTGACGATTTAGCGCAACGCACGCTGGCTCTCAGCGTGACTCAACTAACCCGCGCCTTTGCCTGGTATATGATATACGAGAGTGGGTCCGAACACGTTGTGAGTAAGGCAGGGAATGAACGATATCATCGTTGCGAAACAGCCGCAGCCATCTGGGGCGCTCCACCTGGTTTGTAACACCTTTGTTGCTCCGCCTCGCTGACGGCCCACGTTTATCTGTGATGTCCGAATGTCTCTCCAGCCGATGAAAACGCTCCTCTGCACCGCTCTGTTCCTGCTGTTGGCACCGCTTCCAGCGTTCTCCGCCGACACCGTCCCCAAAGCGTCGGGCCCGGTGGAAACCGAAGCGGCGCCGCTCCCCCCTCCCTCACTCCCTGTTGCCGTTTATCTAACGTGGCAGCGCGATCCGGTCACTACCATGACCGTCCATTGGCACACGGATTGGAAAAACGGGTTTGCCGATTCCGTTCTGGAATATCGCGCGATTCAAAACGGCGAAGATTCGCCCTGGTTTCGCGCCCACGGGCACGCGCAACAAATGCCGTTTACGGACCGCATGGTTCACACCGTGGAACTCACCGGGCTAGCGGGAGACACAAACTATGCGTTTCGTTTTGGCCGGCTCACCACGCGCGAATCCGACGGAGCGTTTATTTTCAATGCTTACGGAACGCTTCACAAATTTCGCACCTTGCCCGGCACCCTCTCGCGGCCCGTGCGATTCGTTTCCGGGGGCGACATTTACGGAGGAACCACCACCGACCTCATGGCCAACATGTGCCGCGCTGCCGCCCGTCAGGATCCCGACTTTGCCCTGCTTGGCGGCGACATCGCCTATGTGAATAATGAACCCAAGGCTGCGAACCGCTGGTTTGATTTCTTCACTATTTGGGGAGAAACCATGATGACGACTGACGGCCGGATTATCCCCGTGGTGCCGGCGATCGGGAATCATGAAGCCCATGGTGACACCTACGACCTTCGTGGCGGCTCGCCTGCGCGAGGCGTCTCCACTGATCGCGCCCTCTTCTTCTATACCCTGTTCTCATTTCCCGGCCGGCCTGGTTATAACGCGCTCGATTTCGGCAACTATCTCAGCATCATCGCACTCGACTCGTTTCACACCAATCCCGTCCCTGGTCCGCAGACGGACTGGCTTCGCGAGACCCTCGCGCAGCGGCGGAACGTTTCCTATATCGTACCGATGTATCATGTTCCCGCCTACCCGTCCTACCGGCCGTATGCCGGCGCAGTGTCCGTCGCCATTCGCGCGAACTGGGTCCCCTTGTTCGATGAGGCGGGCGTGCGGTTCGCTTTCGAAAATCACGACCACACCTACAAGGTGACTCATCCGTTGCGGGGGGGCGAAAAACACGAGGCAGGCACCCGCTATCTCGGTGACGGGGCGTGGGCAGTAAACACCCGAACGCTTCCTTCCGCTGAGACCCGCCCCTATCTTTCGCACGCTCACGAAAAGAACCACGTCTTCGTCGTTACCTTGAACCCAGACCGCGCCGACTTCAGCGCGATCGATCCAGCCGGCGTGGAGTTCGACGCGTTCTCGATCGAGAATCCGCCGAAGAAATAATCCACGGCAAAGCAAGTCCGCCCTTGTCCTCACCCGATTGGGGGATGGACCGGGCTAACCGAACCTGCGAACCTGAGTCCGCGAAGGATCTCTGCTACCGGAAACTCTGGACGTGGTGAGGTCGCTTCTGCCGGCGCGAATTACATCCCGACTCGCGAACCTGTCTGCAAAATCAATCATGAAAATATCCCGCATTCTTGGCTTATGCTTAGTCGTGGCGCTAACCGGGTGCACCCAGCGTTCGGCGCAGTCATCGTCTGGCGCGCCCTCCGACTTTCGAGTGCGAGCCGACTTTACCGCTCCCTTGAACTCGGATCATGGTTGGGCCGGCGCACTCAACGAGAACGTCACGGTGCAAGCTGACCGTCCCTTCCGCCTTCGTTTTGAGGCGGGACGACGCCCCGGCTCCACCGGCACCCAGCCGCTTCAGCTTCAATACCGGAGGAATAACGAAGACTGGACGCGCGTGGAGGCCCACGATTTTCCCTACCCCGAGCGGGACCATTCAATCTCGTTCGCGAACGTCGCATTGCACGAAACACCGCCCGGATGGAGCGTCGCTCACGGCGATTCCGCGGGTTTGACGGTCGTCGCGGATGGCCAACAGAAGGTCCTTCGCGCCTCAGCGAACCAGGAAGTTCTCATTGGCCTCTACGCTCCGCCTTGGGAATCGAACGCGTTCACCTTCGCCGCAGAAGTCCGTCTGCCCGCCGAAAACCGTCAAGGAGTCGGAATCGTTTTCGGCTATGTCGATCGCCGGAACTACGGGCTCGTCTTTCTCGACGCGGCGGCCGGCGCCATTCGCGTCCGCCGTCTTGTCGATGGAACTGAACGCACCCTCACAGATAAAAAAGCCACGCTTGTTTCAGGGCAATGGCTTGAGATTGAAATTCAGTACGAAGACGGAGAACTCGCGGTGAATTTCCAGGACGAAACGCTGGAGTTTACCACTCATCTTGGCGCCGGAATCCCGCCATCGCCGCTTGGGTTTTATATTCCCGCCAACACTACCGCGGAATTCAGGGAGTTCGGAATCGAGGGCGAGCCCCAGACGCCACGTGTCAGCATTGTCGCCTGCGCCGCCTATAAACACGGCGCGGCGACCACCGACGTGCTGGCGGGCTCCTCAGCCCGGTTTCAGCCGGGTGCGGGCGTCAGTCTCGCCGAATTTACTCCGCCGTGGACGGGTGCAGGCGCCCATAGTGAGTTCGAGTGGGCGCTCGTGGTGCGTCGTTTCGCGGACGCCGCGGTCACCAATGAGGAAGGCGACACCTTCGAGTTCCGGATGCTCGATAAGGACGGAACCGCCCTCGGCACCGGTCGCAACCCGGCGCTCCGTCTTGCCATCCCTCCGGGTCATGTCGGCGGAACTTTCGTGGAAACTCCCGGCCGCGTCGGCCCGTGGCAAGCCGCCACTGGCGCTTTGTATTTCATCATGGAACCGACCGAAACGAGCAATCTGTTCATGATGATCAAATCGACCGACAACGGACGCACCTGGCGCGAAATGGATGGAGCGAATCGTCCGCGCACCGGTGACCTCGAATCCGTCGACGGGCGGCAGGTGGGCGACACGATTAACATTATCCATCAGGTGACTCAATCCGTCCGGTACCACGCGTTCCGCACGTCGGATCACCCGAGCCAGCCCGACACGTGGAGTGTTCGCGACGAACAGGCCGCCGCGGTCACGTCTGTAGCGCAAGGAACGTCGCTGGTGGTGCGCTCCGATGGAAGCATGGTCACCTTCTATGTCGGCCAGACGATTCACTATAGTGTCCGCTCGCCAGCGGGTACGTGGAGTTCTACGGCAATCATGGACGAGGGGATCGAGCCTAAATTCGCCGGCCCGCAGGCGATTCTCGGAGTGAACGACACCGTGCACCTCGCTTTTTACGGGATGGACGGCACAATCTGGTACCGGCAGTTCCTGCCCGACGGCACTCTGACCGCAAAACAACAACTCGCCTCGGGAGCCGGAGCAACCCGGGCGGAATTTGGTGCGGTGTTGCCCCTCGTATTTATTCCGGAGACCAACACCCTTGTCGTCGTTTACCGGCTGGCGGATGGAAAACTCTGGGAGCGGCGAATGCGTGATGGCCAACCCACTCCACCCGTCAAAGTGACGGACCGGAACGTGATCCGACAAGCCGTCGACTCGCAACAGCCGGGAGCCGACGTCGTCCGGGATGGCAACACCGTGCACGTGTTGTTTATCGAGGACACGTCGCGAAGTATATTCAGCACCAACGACGCCGCTGGCTGGGCATCCTCGACCCTGCGCAACGACAAAATTCTCGGCTCCTGGGTGAGAGGCAACGTTTATACCCGGCCCGACGGAGTAAAGGTGTACGGATATATCTATGATGCGGGCTCCGACGGCGGGGCGGGCATGAACCGCTTCGGTGAGGTTATACTCGGCGGGCGCTGACAGGCTGCCCTTTTCATTGCCATCCCGGAGCGGGACTCGTAGGTTGAGTCCGGCGCAGGGCCCGAGCTTGCTCGCGGCCTCCGGAACGTATTGCGCAACGTACCTCGGCCGTGCGCAAGCGCAGGCCCTCCAAGGAAGAAGCTCACGGCGTCATAATGACTACACGGGTGTCATTAGCAGAAGTGTAGGGCAGGTCTGTGTCCTGCCCGCAACGGGTCACAGACCCGCCACACTTTAATCTATCTGGCTGGACTGCCGCGCCCTCGTTCCTCGGGCTCGCAATCGCAAAGGGGTGGAATCTTCGGGTTAGAAACTCCCCGCGACGCCGAATTTGATGGTCGTGGTATACAAATCGTTGCGGTTCATCCGCGACGGCACATAACGATATTGGTGATTGGTCGGGGTGTTAAACACATTGATCACGTCCGCGTAAACACTCAGCCAACGATTCACCGCGTAGGCCAGGTTTAAGTCAACCGGCAGGCTCTCCTTGTCGTAGGTCCGACGCGACGGATCGGCGTTAAAGCCACTGAGCCGGCTCCCAGTATAGTTCATTTTCACCCGCACGATCACACCGTGCGCCATATACGAGATGCCGACATTGCCGGTCCTGGGAGTGAAACCAACCAGCTCCGATCCGGTGATGTTCGCTCCCGGCTCACCGTAGTCCCCTTCGCTCTCGAGCCAGGTGAAGTTCGCAAACGCCCCAAACCCACGCCAGAAGCCCGGGAGATTGCTGAACTGCTGACTATACGACACTTCGAGCCCGCGAATTTCCGCGGACCCGCCGTTGAAGTCGGTACGCAACAAATAACCGGCGTAAGCTTCGCCAAAGATACTGTCAGAACCCACGGTGCCGGCGTCGCTTCGATAGATGAAGTTACTGAGATTTTTCTGAAACACGCCGAGCGAAAGCAGTCCGGCGGGTTCGAAATAATACTCGAGCACGGCATCATAATTTTTACCGTACTGGGGCTGCAGATCGGGATTGTTGGACGTGATGGTCATCTGCTCATTATCGATGGTCATGTCCGGCACGATCGTGTTGAAATTAGGGCGGCCAATGCCCGTCGAATAACTTAGCCGGCCCAGTAGCCGGGGCGTGAATTGATACTTGAAGTGAATACTCGGGAACAGATCGCGGTAGTCACCGTCCGCTTGCGTCCGATTATTGTATTCGGCAAACGTGCGGCGGACAATTTCATCAGGAGTCAGCGGTCCGGTAAACGCCGCCCGTCGCGTGCGTTCTTCGGCCGTAATCTCCTGTTTGTACCCCTGCCCGGAGAATTGCGTATCCTCGACGCGAACGCCCGTGATCATGCCGAGGCGCCCAAACTGAAAGTCGCCCATGACATACGCGGCTGTAACCATTTCTTCCGCCTTCGAGTCGAGCCGGATCGAGTCACGCGTACTGACGACCAGGTCTTCCTGAAACAACTCCGGCGAATTGCGCAGGACGTCGCGTAACTCCGGAAGTTTCAGATACTGAAGACCACGGGGAAAGTTAAAGGCCACATGAGTATAACCGGGATCGAAAAAACGATTGAGATTATCATCATTTGCCGCGCCGACCGGGCCTGCGATCCCATTCGGTCCCACATAGCTGTACATCCTGCGATTCTGGTCCTTTTCACGCGTCTGCTCCCGCCACCGCAACCCGGTCTTCAGCGCAAACGGAAGGCGCGTCGCAAAGGGCTTTCGGTAATTAACCTGGGCACCGTATATCGTATCTTTACTGAAAATCTCCGGGAGATCGATCGACGTCATTCTGGAGTTGCGGACGTCGTAGATGTCAGGGCCGCTGACTTGAGTTAAGACCGGACGGCGCGGATTGAGACCACGATCCTGGCGGAACCCGACCCCGGCGGTCGACCGCACCGGAATGAAGCGATTCTCCTCACCTTCCGAAGGCGAGTAGTTCGCCGTGAAGTCAATCTTTCCGCCCATCAGGGTGCTTTCGCCGCCGACCTGAAAGTTGAAGGTCTCGATGTCGCGATGACGCAGGTTCTGGTTCAAGGAGAACGTTTGGTTCCGCGTAACGGTGACCGTCTCATCAAACGACACCACATTCGTCGCGGCAGCCGTGCTTAACCCCGCTTGGCGGCGGTTGAGCTGGTCCTCGTAGAGTGAGTACATCGAGTTGAAATACACCTTTGTCGTCTGATTGACTCGATAGTCGAAACGGAGCCCGAGTCCGGCGCGCATGTGCTTGAGCTGATCCTGGCCCCAATTCGACATGCTGAAGAACACGGGGCGATCCGTCGCCGTGGTGCGCTCGAAATCGATATTGCTCCGATCGCGTGGCTTTTGGGACTCATTATAACTCGCGGTGAAAAGAACGCCGAGTTTCTCCTTCACCAGAATGTCGGAGTAGCTGATGCTGCCCATGGGTCGAAACGACTTCTGGTCCATGTTATAGGTATGTCCAATCTGATACGTACTCCGGCGCCCCTTGCGGTCCAAGGCGCTCTTTGTCTTCAAATTTACCGCTCCGCCGATGGAATCCGCGTCGATATCCGGGGTCGCGGCCTTCGTGACCTCAATGGTTTCAATGAAGTCGGCCGGAACCTTATCGATTTCGAACCCGCGGGAGAACGAACGCGTCGATCCGCTCGAGGCGCGGGTGCCGTCGATACTGACCGCACTTAAATCCGAATTAACGCCGCGGACCTGGATCCGGATGATTTCACCTTCCGCCTCCTCCTTGCTCATTCCGGGAAGCCGCAGCAGGAAATTACCGAGATTGAGATCGGCCACGTTTCCGAAAGCGTCCGACGAGATCACGTTTTTAATATTGGCTGCGTTGCGCTGCTGAGTGATCGCAAGAGCATTGCCTTCCCGTTCGCCCTCCACGACGAATTTCGAGAGCTGATAGACTTGCGAGGTGAGCCCGATTTCCAAGCTTCGGGCGGTACCCGCTTCGACCGTGGCGGGAACACTTTTCGCATCGAGGCCCGAGTACGTGGCAATAATCGTATATTGGCCGGCCGGCACTTGGGAAAACACGAATCGGCCATCGCGGGCCGTGAGAACCGAATAGTTGCCCGGTTCGAGCCGCACTTCCGCGCCCTCGAGGTTGCCGCCGGTTGCCGCGTTGCTCACCGTGCCGGTCAGCGTCCCGCCAGCTGCCGTGCCGGATTGAGCAAAGGCGCTTCCAAGGGCCACGCCGATGAACAATGCCACGGCCGCAGCCAGCCGCCGGAAGAAGAAAGCAGAACACGTGGTATGACAGGGTGTAAGCATAATGTTTTGTCGCGCTATATAGGTCCAGACGAAGTCTGGATCTCGGCAGGGGTAGGTTTAGGCAGGTAGTCGTCGAACGGCTAATGCCAAGGGTGATCGGAAGGGAATCCCGGGCAGCAACCGCCGCAAGATAAACCACCGCTTAATTCACTAAGCAGTTACCCTCGAAGCCATCTGGTTAAATGAATTGGCAAGACCACAGCACCAGCGCAGCGAACGCACCGGCGCACCGCGGGCACGTCTCCCCCAAGCCGTCGTAAACATCGCAAACGCCGGGTTGCCGTGCCGAGAGATCCATTGCCCGGTGAATAAGGTGGCCCGACTCGCCGCGTAGACCGCACCCAACGCCCAAATCGTGGAAGCCGCCTCAAGCCGTTGATGGCTAGGCAATCAATCGACTCTTTACTTTCCACCTCTGCCGCTACTGGGAAATAGAACCCACCTGAAACCAGCGAAGATCAGATTTCAGGGTTCGAAAAATTAGCGTTCATCAGCGAAGATTAGCGTTCCCTCCTGCCTTGGTCTTTCCGTCTCGTCCGCAGATTCTCGGAGTGAAGCCGCCGCGTTTTCCAAGTGCGGAATCGTGAGTGAAAAGACCGGGAGG
>Ga0163144_10023424_pt1 | contig 12180 bp, 5 predicted proteins | sample OliLak19BULKMAT1_FD_123175 | JGI IMG/M metagenome (GOLD analysis project Ga0163144, IMG submission 123175) | Freshwater microbial mat bacterial communities from Lake Vanda, McMurdo Dry Valleys, Antarctica - Oligotrophic Lake LV.19.BULKMAT1 | ecosystem: Environmental > Aquatic > Freshwater > Lake...
GATAGACGAGAGCATCGCGATCGGGTTGGCTTCGTGCTGCACGCTCCACCATCAGGTCTGCGGCCTTCTTGTAGCCTGCCATCATCATGACAAGCCGACCGTGATTGTGGGGATCGATGTAGGCGTTATCCTGCGAGTTCGGCGATTGCGTAACGGTTGGTTTCCAAGCCGCCGCCAGCGGAACTCGCGGTTGAGGAGTGCTTCGAACCCTGGGTCCTCAGTCATAGCGGTGTGGCTCCTATTCGTAGATCTGGGCGCCCGGAATCGGACTCAACAATGACCTGACGGTAAATTGGGGAGCAGGTCAGCATATTCCCATTCCGACTCGCTCACCAACCGACACGACTTCGAGTCTGTTGCGCTCGTCTCGAGCCAAGATGCATGGGGTCCGCGCCGCGATCTCGTGCATCGTGCCCACTGGAGCGGCGATCTACCTATTGCCAGAAGACGCCGGGCCCGACGCTCGCGCCGGGGCCGAATGCGCCGCCGAGTTCGAAGATGGCGCCGCCGACACCGCTGCCGAAGTGGGCGCTGCCCGCGACGCTACCGCCGACCCGGACGGACTTGGATCCGATCCGCAACGCCATCACGCCAGCCGCTCCGATGTCCGCCACGTTTGCCTCCGCGCCCAGCTTGCCGCTTCCGCTGACACCCATCGATCGCTTACGACCGCGCGCAGCCGCGAAACGCGGCAAAATCACGGGGAAATCCGCGAAGCGCGACTGAGGCGAGTCCGAGACTATCGGCCGGCGGTTGCATGACGATTGATTGACGCCGACACCGCCCACCACGTGATTGCCCGCCAAAATCCTGCCGGACTCGCCGGTGCCGCGTTAGTTCGTGATCTCGGGGAAGCCGACCTTGCAATTGATGCCGCCGGGCATCGTGCTGCCGGGATTGGACAGCGTGAGGCGCACGCCGAAGGTGTCGCTCGCGGAGTCGAAGACCTTGTCGACGACGGTGACCGTGGCATCGTGCACGCCGCCGACCGGCTCGACCGGCCGCACCTCGCCGATCATGCCGAGGCGCACATGCCGATACAGCCCGATCGGCAGATAGACCTCGACATAGAGCGGGTCGACCTGGGCGATGCGCACGAGCTTGGTCTGCTCGTGGACATGCTCGCCGCGCGCCATCATGCGCTTCATCACGATGCCGTCGACCGGGCTCTTGATCGTGCGCACGGACAAGATCGCCTCGGCGCGGTTCATCTCGAGCACGGCGAGATGCATCTCGTGCTCCGCGAGCTTGAGGGCGAGCACAGCCTGCTGGTTCTCGGTCACCGCCTTGTCGAGCGTGGCGGTCGCGGCTACGGCCCGCCGGTGCAGCTCGGCAGCGCGATCGAGCTCCTTGCGCGCGAGATTGGCGCGGCTGCGCGCGATATCGACCGGCAGCGTGGTGCCGGCGCGCGACCTCGCCATTTCCAGGGTCGCCTCTTCGATCTCGGATCGCAGCCGCGCCACGACCGTGCCCGCGGTCACGACATCGCCGCGATCGACCAGGATTTCGTCGATGACGCCGCTGACCTGGCTGCCGAGCTCGGTCACCAGCACCGGCTCGATCACGCAGTCGTAGAGATTGCGCCGGTTCTGCGCCTCGGCCGGGGCGGCCCAGATCAGGGCCATCGCCGTCATCGAGGCGGCAAGCGCGCGCGAGTTTGATGTCATCGGTCCTCTCCCGTCATTCTGGCCGACCGCTGAAGGCCAGCATGTCGTCAAGGCTTTCGTCGCTGCGCAGCAGCTGGCGACGAATGGAGCCGTGGCGCATCTCCGTCGCGAGTTGCGCGATCCAGAACAGCGGCCGGCCGATCGGGCCCGGCACGCGCTGCCGCCCGCCGCAGACGAAGGCGAGAACACGATCGAGACGACCGCGATAGAACCCGGCCACCAGCTCGTCCTCGAACGAGACGTAGGCCTGGAACTGGCCGCGATCGCCCTGGCGGCCGCAGCGGCCGAAGAGCTGGCGATCGACCCGCCGCGCGTCATGGCGTTCCGAGGCGATGACGCACAGGCCGCCGAGCTCGGCGACGCCGGGCGCGAGTTTGATGTCGGTGCCACGCCCGGCCATGTTGGTCGCGACCATCACGCGGCCCGCCTCGCCGGCCTGCGTCACGATCTCGGCCTCGGCCTGGTTCTGGCGGGCATTGAGCACGCGATGCGCAACGCCGATCGCCGTCAACAGCGCGCTCAGATGCTCCGACGCGGCGACCGATCGTGTCCCGATCAGCACGGGCTGGCCGCGATCGTGCAGCTCGCGCACCCGCGCCACCACGGCGCGCCAGCGCGCTTCCGCGGTGCGGAAGAAGGCATCGGGCAGATGGCGCCGACGCGTCGGCCGGTTCGTCGGCACGCGCACGACGCCCTGTCGATAGACCGACCACAGCTCGCCGGCGACCTCGCGGGCGGTGCCCGTCATCCCGCCGAGGCGCAGGTAGCGGCGGAAGAAGCGCTGGTAGCTGATGCGCGCCAGCGTCTCCTGCCGTCCCGTCAGGGCGACGCCCTCCTTGGCCTCGATCATCTGATGCAGGCCACGCTCCCAGGAGCGGTCGGCCATCACGCGTCCCGTGTACTCGTCGACGATGCGCACGCGATCCTCGTCGACGATGTAGTGCTTATCGCGCTCGTAGAGATGCAGCGCCGTCAAGGCCTGCTTGGCGAGGTCCTCGCGGTTGGCCGCCGCGGCCCACACGCCGCCGAGGCGTGAGGTCAGCCGCGCGATCTGCGCGCGGCCGAGATCGGTGAACTCGACCTGGCGCTCGCGCTCACGCAGGCCGTAATCGCGTGGCGCGCGAAGCTTACGCGCCACGTCGAGCGCCTGCTGATAGGTGCGCTCCTCCTGCCGCGTGTCGCCGGCCCGGGAGATGATCAGCGGCGTGCGCGCCTCGTCGATCAGCACGCTGTCCGCCTCGTCGACAATCGCATAGCACAGGCCGCGCATCATCGGCTGCTGGTTGCCGGGGCGTGCCCGGTAGAGCCCCTCCAGCTTGCGATGCAGCGGGCGGTCCTCCTGATCGAGCAGCAGGCGATCGCGCAGATAGTCGAAGACGAGCTGCTTGTTGGAGACATAGACGACGTCGCAGCGATAGGCGCGGCGCCGCTCGTCCTGCGTGGACCCCTCGACCACCGTGCCGACAGAGATCCCCAGCGCGCGGTAGAGCGGGCCCATCCACTCCGCGTCGCGCGCGACCAGGAAGTCGTTGACGGTGACGACATGGACGGGAATGCCGGCGAGCGCGGCGGTGGCGACCGGCAGCGTCGCCGTCAGCGTCTTGCCCTCGCCGGTCTCCATCTCGGCGATCATCCCGCGCATCATCACGTAGCCGCCGGCGAGCTGGACGTCGAAATGTCGCATGCCGAGATGCCGGTGGGCGAGCTCGCGCACCAGCGCGAAGCTGCGTGCGACGAGATCACGACGCAGGCCTTGCAGACGGAGCTCCAGGCGCAGCTCCGTCACTGCCGCGGCCAGAGCGCCGACCGTCGCCCGGTCGAGGCCCTGCGCCAGGCGATCGACGCGGCGCGCGAATCCCGAATGCTTGCGCGTCGCATGGATGCGCTGGCGCACGAAGCCGACCGCGGCGTCACCCATCCGGTCGAGCCAGGATTCGCGCTGGTCGTCGCGCTCGGGATAGTCGCCCGCGACGATTCCTGGGCGCAGGGCGGCGGCTTCAGACATTGAACAGCCGCAGGAAGACCTGGCGGATCGAGCGGTAGAGCTGGAACGCAGCCGGCTCGTAGCCATGATCGAAGCGAACGCTCGCGCGTTGGCCGACATGGGCGCGCACCGCCGACTCCGGGAGCTCGACCTCGAATTCGAAGACGCGCTCGAAGGTGGTGACGCCCTTGCCGTCGCGCGGGTCGATGGCGATCCGGCCGCCGCCCAGCGCGCCGAGCGCCGCGGAGGGCAGGCTCTTCACGCCCCCAGGAACCTCACGGACGACCGCCGTCGTGGCCGAGCGCGCCTCCCATTCCGACGCGATCACCTGCACGGCGCGCGTGCGCTCCCGGACCAGGTCGACCTCGTCCTGGGTGACGATCGCGCGCGCCGTCAGCCGGTCGCTCGCGTCGATGACGTATCCGACCAGCTGGCCCTTGCGCACGAAGCGGTCGGGCAGATCGGAGGCGCCGGGTATGACGAGGGTGCCGTCGCGCGGGCTTGCGACGCGCAGCGAGCGCAGCCGCTCCTCGGCGCGCTCGAGATCGGAGCGGACCACCGCGATCTCCTCCTGCACCACGCCGGCCTCGATCCGATCGGTGTTACGCAGTGCGAGGAACTGCAGCTCGAGCCCGCGCAGCTGCGCCTGCAGTACCTTTCGGCGAGCTTCGAGAAACGGATCGGCAAGCTCGATCAGCGCATCGCCGGCCTTCACCTGCGCACCGTCAGCGGCCAGAACGCGCTGGACGAAGCCATCGCCGGCGGCGCGGACATGCGAGTTCTCCGCGGGCCAGGTAACGCCCTCGGCCTTGGTCCAGAGCGGCAGCGGCACAATGAACAGCAGTCCGCCAAAAGCGGCGGTGATCAGCGCCGCGGTCGTCACCGCACGGCCGCGATTGCGCCTGAGCTGCTGGCTGGCGAAGAGCTGGCGCAACGACTTGCCGATCGGCGTCAGCACCTGGGTGATCGCCGCCCACAGCGCGAGCAGCACGCCCACGGCGAAGAACTTCGTGCCGACGTAGAGCAGGATCAGGAACACGACGTAGAAGCGATAGACGAACGCCGCGGCGCCGTAGCCAACGAACCAGGCGCGCTCGCCGCGATCGCGCGACGGCGGCGTCGCGTCCTTGCCGGCGAACAGGTAGCGGCGCGCGAGATAGCCCCAATAGGCGTTGGCGCGCGCGCCGAGATTGGGGATCTCGATCGCGTCGGCGAGCACGTAGTAACCGTCGAAGCGCAATAGCGGGTTGCCGTTGAACAGCAGGGTCGAGACGCCGCCGATCAGCATCACGTTGTAGGCGATCGCATGCACGGTGCCCGGGCTCGCATTGAGCCAGACGGCCAGGGCGATCGCCGCCAGCGCCATCTCGACCATGATGCCGATGCCGCCGACCAGCATGCGCTGGCGCTTCTCGGTGAAGCCCGACGCGGCCGAGGCGTCGACATAGGGGACCGGGATGAAGACCAGGAACATCAGCCCGATCTCATGCACCTCGCCGCCATTGGCCTTGACGACATAGGCGTGGCCGAGCTCGTGGACGGCCTTCACGGCGGGATAGACGAACCACAGCAGCAGCAGGTTCTGCGGCGTCAGCGCCTGGTCGACGATGTTGTGGGTGATCGCCTTCCAGTGGATGCCGGCGAGAGTCATTCCCACGACGACCAGGGCGAGCCACAGCAACGCGCCCGCCCAGCCCAGCAGTGGTTGCACGAGGAACAGCGTGCGATCGAGGAAGCGGTCCGGATCGACCAGCGGGACGCGGATCGCGAGCGGCGTCCACAGGCGCTGGCGCCAACGCTGGCGCTCCTGGCGCTGAAAGCGGCGGAAGATCTCCCTCGTGTCCGGCGGCACGTTGCAGATCAGCGCGTCGGCTGCGTGCAGCTGTCCGAGCAGCCGGATGACGCTGTCCTGCGTCGGCGCCGCATCCTGGCCCGCCGCATTGACGACCTCCCAGATCTCGGCAACGCTCCGCTTGCCGTCCATCAAGCCGATGAAGCGGTAGGCCGCTGGGTGGAGCCGATGCGAGCGGCTGGTCGCATGGTCCTGGAGGACGAACCACACCTCTCCGCGATAGCTGTGGCGATGGATCTCGACATGGCTGCGCAGCCGGGGCTTCAGCTCGGCGACGCGATACCAGGATGGCGAGAAGATCGTGTCGGCCATGGCGCGCTCACGGCCACCATGACCACAGCGTCATGCGAATCCAGTGCACGATGCGATGTGTCCAGATCCAGGCATAGCGCCGCTCGTCGATCAGCACCTTGCCGACACCCTGCATGCCCGGCCGCAGGCTCGCCGGGATCTCGCCGGCGATCGACGCCTCGATGCGGAAGAAGTTGCGGCCCTCCTCGGCCGAGGAGATCGGCGTGATCTTGGTGACCCGGATCGGCAGCCCGCGCTCCGGCGACGCGCTCAGCGCGAGCTCACCCGTCTGGTCGACCTTGATCAGGCTGACGTCGCGCTCGTCGACCTTCATCAGCACCCGATACTCGTTGAGAGGCGCGATCTCGAACAGGACGTTGCCGCGCTCGACCGGCGCGCCGAGCGCCTGGCTGAGGTCGCCGGAGACGACATAGCCGTCGAACGGCGCGACGATGCGCAGCCGCGCCAGCTGCTCGTTCAGCAGCTCGATCTGCGCCGCCGCCTGGTCGATCTGAGTTTGCAGGATCTGCGCCTTGGCGCGCTCGTGCTTGGACAGGGCATCGCTGTATTCGCGTTCCTGTTTGGCGCGCTGGCTCGCCCATTTGAGCTTCTCCAGCCGCAGGTCGCGGTCGTCGAGCATCGCCACGACCTGACCGCCGCGCACGATGTCGCCGGCGCGCACGTTCGCTTCGGCGAGATAGCCCGCGATCGGCGCCGCCACCGCGCGCTGGATCACGCCTTCGAGCGTCGCATCGGCGGTGACGCGGTACTCGCCGCGGGCGAAATAGAGGAACGCGGCGACCGCGGCGCAGGCGAGCACGGCGAGCTTCAGCCCGACATGGCGCGCGCCGAAGATCTGACGCAGCAGCGTCATCAGGCTGTCCCAGGCCTTCACCGGCAACCAGCGATCCTCGCGGCGCTTCACCTCCAGGATCGGACCGAGCAAGGCGGCGATGTACTCGCAGAGCTGCACGCTCGGCAGGTCGAAGACCTCGCCTTCCGGCTTCTCGAGCGTCATCGCGCCGAGCAGGCGGCGCCCCTCGGCCAACGGCACGGTGCAGATCGGGCCCGTCGGGCGCGATTTGAACAGCTCGTCATGCGCGCGGGTGACGAGGATCCGCGCCTCCGACGGCGGCGGGAAGACGATCGCCGCCTGCTGATCGACCGCCTCGTCCATCGCGGCCTCGAGGCTGCGCACGAGCTTCGCCTTCTTGCCGAAGCTGGCGCTGTTCGAGAGCGCGCGCACCCGCACGTGCCGGCCGCGCAGGAAGCCGATCGCCACGCGCTCGCAGCCGAGCGTGCCGGCGATCTCGGTCGCCACCGCCGTCGCGGCGTCCTGGAAGTGCTTGTGATGGATCGACGTCGCCAGCAGCTCGATCGCGCTCGCCAGCCGATCGCCGGGCACGACGTTGCGGCGACGGATGATCGTCTCGAGCCAGCCGCAGCCCCAGGCGAGATGATCGAGGGCGAGGCGCGTGTCGGTGCCGGTGTCGTCCGGCAGCTCGATGGCGGCGGCACCGCGTACGCGTCCGTCGAAGGTGATCGGATAGCCGATGGTCACGACGCCCGCCGCATCGGCGTCGCGCGTCGGCGCGCCGCGCTCGATGACGACGCGACCGCCGCGCACTGCGGCATCGGCCGCGGCCATCAGCGCTCGGCTCGGCTTCGAGGCGCGGGGCCAGATCGCAGACGGCGCGAATCCCGTGCCGGCCGGCGAGCCGAGGACGACAAGACCCTGGCGCATGCCGGCGATGAGGGCGTTCAAGATCTCCAGCCACGCGGCCGTGGCGCCGGCGGGATCCGTGCTCGTGCGCATCTGCGAGAGCCGGTCCGCCGCGACAAAAGCGCCGCCGGTCGACTCAAGTTTCAATCGCTCAGCCGTTTCGCTGACCGTCACGCCCGACTCCTCGCTCTGTCGCGGCGTACACCCTTATCTATCCGCGCGGGCTAGTTTAGGCATCCAAACGAGGTGTGTGTAGGCGGGATTTCAGATGGTTAGTGGCCGATCCACTGGAATTACCGCAACCAGACTGCGAGCTTCAGGAGGCCACCAGCCCGGATCGAGCGCGACAACCCGAAATTGCTTGGTTTCCGACACGTCGCTGCGCGGTTTTTGTGCGTGCGGCGGCAAGTCCGCGGGACCGTCGAGTTGCTGCTGCGCAAGCAGCGAACCGGCATCCGGCACCCTGCTGGCCCACGGCGCCAACTGAACGATGCTCGCGAGCGGCAGGCGGGCCGCCAGGGCCGGGACGGCGTTGGACGAGCGCATCCGCTTGTGGGCCTCGACAAGGATTGGCGAGGGGTTCGGCGCGGACATCGACACCCCTGCGTCGACGCTCGGAGCGGCAGTCGAATTTGCCTCGACGCTCTCATGCGGCGAAATCGAGCCCTCGCCGGAGAGATTGTCGGAACTCCCTGCCGACACCGCGACGGCGGCGCCACAGGTCGCGGCCGTCGGCGCCTCCGGCAGCATGCGCTGACCGGGCGCCAGCGCCTCGGCCATCGCCGCGACGGAGTCGGCATGCTCGTGCTCGAAACCGAGTGCGTGGCCAATCTCGTGGATGAGGACCGTGAGCAGATCGATCCTCCGCTCCGCCGTCTCGGCCGTCTCGGCCGTCGCGATCAACGCGCCGCCGGCCTTGCCCGCGAACTCCTCGTCCTGCAGCGGCGTGGGATCGACGAACCAACCATGGCCGGCGCCATTGGTGTCGAGCACCACACGCGTCCCCTCGGTGAGGCCAAGCGAGAGACCGGCGAGATCCTGGATCTGCAGCCGGATGCGCTCGAGCTGTGCCGTCTGGGTCGCGTCGAGTTGCCCGGTATCGAGCCAACGCTGGACCGCAGCGGCCAGCAGCGGCACCGCCGTCTCGGCCGTGAGTTCGGCAGCGGCAGCCGGTGACGTCGGCGCCGCTGCCGCCATCATCGGCGACCCCAGCCTGTAGGTCAGTGACCAGCTCTGCAGGGTACCGCTCTGCGAATTCACCGTGTCGCGAACCTCGAGGCGCCAGGCGCCCGCCACCGACGCGCCTTCGAGCGAGGTCAGATTGCCGGTCGGCCGGAAGCGGCTGGCGAACGGCCCGCTCGCGGCGGTGATCGCGGTCCCGGCCTCGTCGTCGAACACGACGCCCGGCATCGGCGTGCCCGAGCCGGCGATGGCGGTGAAGAGCTGAATGCGCACGCCCGTCGGGCTGATCAACGTGACCGTCAGGTCGCTCAGGCGGGAATGCGTGATCCGCAGCGCCACGTCGATGTCGGCGATCGTGCCAACCGTGTCGACCGTGATCGTCGCGGTCGTCGTGCCGTTGTCGGCGATGCTGATCGCGCTCGTGGTCGGACCCGTCACGTCGCGCGACCCGCCGCCATTGCCCGGCTGCGGATCGTCCGGCGAGCCGTTCTGATCGCCCCAGGCCGCGTCGCCGTTCTTCACCAGGCCGATCTCGCCGTTGGGCTCGCCATTGCGAGCGGCAGAGGTGCCGTCGTCGTCGGCGCGCGTGCGGTCGGCGCCGTCGGCGCGCGACAGCATATACAAGAAGGTCTCCATCTGCGGATTGCCCGCGCGGATCACGGTGCCGGCGCCGAACGGCGAGAACGGCACGTAGTACGAATTGAACTCGCCATGCCAGTCGATCAGGCGATCGCCGCCGGTGTTGGCGATCAAAACGTCACGACCCGCACCGCCGAAGGCGATGTCATCGAAGGTCGCATGCGTGTCCGGCGTGTTGTTGAGCCCTGCGTCGGTGCCGAGATTGTCGTCAGCCTGCATCAGGTCGTTGCCGAAGCCGCTATAGGCCTGATCCTCACCGCTGCCGCCGACCAGCCAGTCATTGCCCAGATCGCCGAACAGGCGATCGTTGCCGTCGCTGTAGACGGTCGCGCCGCCGGCGAGATTGCCGACCGCGGTCGCGCCGACATCGTTGAACACGAAGTTGCCGGCGAACTCGCCGAAGCCCACGAAGCTGATTCGCGTGCGCGGGTTGCTGGCGTCATAGGGCGCGAACTTGCCGGCGCGCCGCGCGTCGAAGCCCAGCACGTTACCCGGGTTGAGCGGTGCTGCGTAGTCGCTGCGCGTGATCGTCCCGGTGCGCGTCGCGCTCGGCGTCGTGTACGGGGCGAAGCGCTCGAAGAAGGCGAGCGACATTGCCTCGGCACCTGAGATCAGGTCGTCGCCGGCGCCGCCATGGAGGAAGTCGTTGCCCAGGCCGCCATAGATCATGTCGTCGCCGAACTGCGCGTCATAGAGAGGATCGTCGGGCAGCGTGCTGGGCGTCACGTTGAACGGGGTGAGGTTGACGATCTTGATCAGGTCGCCCGGCACGTTGATCAGCGCCGTCGGGCCCTGGCCCGGGATCGAGATCGTCAGGTTGAGGTCCACGGCCAGCACCGCGGCGATGCCGTAGAGCGGCTCGCCGTAGCTCGAGCTGATCCGCATTGTGTAGATGCGACCGTCGTCGCCGAGCACGCCGTCGTCGCCCGTGCCGCCCGAGATCCAGTCGTGGCCGTAGCCGCCGGTGAGGTCGTCGTCCTGGCCCTCGCCGTAGATCACGTCGCTGTCGCGCTGGCCGTGGATGACGTCGTCGCCGCCCTCGCCATGGATCTCGTCGGCCGCGCCGATGTCGAGCGCCGCCGCCGTCGCGTTGAAGTCCGGCCCGCCGGCGGTGTAGTCGAGCCAGCTCGGGGCGCGGACCACGATCCAGCGATCTGAGAAGTTGAGGCCGGTCAGCGTGCCGGCGGCGTAGCCGTTCCGGCCGAGATCGTTGACGTCGTAGTTGAACGAGGTGAACTGGCCGCCCGCGGTGATCACGCGAAGGATCCGGCCGTTGTCGCCGAGGATGGTGTCGGCGTCGCGCGCGTGACCGTTGCGCGCCGGATCGCCAAAGCCGTTGCGCGCGACGTCCTGGCCACTGCCGCCGAAGATCATGTCCTCGGCATCCGGGCGCTGCAGGCGATCGCTCAGCCCGAAGAGATCCGAGCTGCCCCCGATTATGTCGTCCTGGCCGAGGCCGCCGAAGATCGTATCCTTGCCGCCGCCGCCTTCGATGTAGTCGTCACCGTCGCGCGCATTGCCGAAGGAGGCGCGCAAGCTGAGCGTGCCGTCGGCGAGGCGGACCGCGAACACATCCGGCCCGTTGACCGCGCCGTCGCCCTGGATCGTGTCGTCGCCCAGGCCGCCGAAGATCATGTCGTCGTCCGGGCCGCCGGCCAGGAAGTCGTTGCCCGACGTGTTCGCGGCGGGCGTGAAGGCGTGGTCGAACAGCAGAATCGTGCGGACCTGGACGCCCGCCGGATCGAGCTGCGCGGCGGTGGTGACCAGCGCGTTGTCGCTGGCGTCGTAGAGCAGGCTGCCGGACAGCACGCGGAAGCGCGGGCTGAGGCTGTCGCCGCGACGCAGCACGCTGCCGTTGTCGCCGAGGATGACGTCGTTGTCGGTGCCGTCGGCCGCCGGGCTCGGATCCTCGGTCCGGTACACGCTGCCGTCGATGCGGTCGTTGCCGTCATGGCCGCCGGCGACATTGTGGCCGCCGATCAGGTCGTCGTCGTCGTTGCCGCCGTAGATGACGTCGTTGCCCTGCTGGCCGAGCACGATGTCCTCGCCGTCCTGAGCGTAGATCCAGTCGTTGCCGCCGAGATCGGCGATCTGCGTGAAGATCGAGGTGAAGGTGAACGGGTCGGCAAGGCCGACGCCCGAGAGCGGCAGCAGACGGGCGTCAACCGTACCGGTGGCGCCAGCGATCGCCGCGATCCGGCCATGGTCGCCGAATACCAGGTCATTGCCGGCACCGGAGCGGATCACGTCGTCGCCGGTGCCGCCGAGGATGAGGTCGAAGCCCGCACCGGAGACAATGGTGTCGTTGCCACCGACGGCCGGATCCGTGCTCTCGATGCGATCGATGTCCGAAGCCATCGTGTCGCCGCCGACATCGCCGTTGCGCTCGGCACGGACGTAGTCGATGAAACCGAAATCGCCGAGCACGATGTTGTCGCCGTCGAGCACATTGCCCGCGCCATTTCGCACGTAGACCTCGCCCGCATTGGCGACGACGACGTCGCCAAGAGCGCCAGCGAGGATGATGTCTGCGCCCGTGCCGGTCGTTATCGCATCGATGCCGCCGGCGATCGTCGGGTCGATCGTCGCGACCAGGCCGAGCGTCATCGGCTGCGCGCCGAAGCGCGACAGGTCGCTGGTGGCGGCCGTGATCCGGCCGTGGTCGCCGAGCACGAGGTTGCGGCCGTCGCCGGCATTGATCGCATCGTTGAGCGCGCCACCGATCACGATGTCGGTGCCGCCTTGCGTCGTGATCGTGTCGGCGCCGCCGTCGGACGTCGCCAGCGACTCGATCAGGTCGATGTCGGAGGCGTCGCTGTCGGCGCCCGGCGTCGTCACGCGC
>Ga0163144_10023425_pt1 | contig 12179 bp, 20 predicted proteins | sample OliLak19BULKMAT1_FD_123175 | JGI IMG/M metagenome (GOLD analysis project Ga0163144, IMG submission 123175) | Freshwater microbial mat bacterial communities from Lake Vanda, McMurdo Dry Valleys, Antarctica - Oligotrophic Lake LV.19.BULKMAT1 | ecosystem: Environmental > Aquatic > Freshwater >...
ATGAAGCAGAAAAACCGTTACATCGTCGGAGCCCGAATTACGGAGGGTGTTTTTCGAGAGTTTCTCAGACTTTTTGCGCTGGATTTGGAAGCCGTGAAAATTGCAAAAATTACAGGTCTCAATGGCAATGGCCACCACGGCAACGGAAGTGCCTCTGTGTTCCAGTCTGCCGCGGCAGTCACGGCCTCATCCCGCCATAGTCGTGCCCCCCAAGGGCAAACGATTTGGAGTCATGCGCGTGAGAAGGTCTTGGTCCACAGCGGCGGTCTTCGCAGCACGGTCTCGGTGCACATTCGCACCGCGATCGTCTAGAGCCGAAGGAGGAAGAAGCCGAGCGTCGCGTTCAACCGCGCGAAGGAGTGGTTCACGAACATGATCGTGCGCGTCGCCGCCGGATCCGACACGCCGAATTCATTTCCGCGCATCCGTCCGCTCATCGACAAGCCCGAGCTGGCGCCGCACGCGACAACGCAGGTAGAACTCGAAACCCTCGCGCGCGAGATCGAAGACATGACGCGCCGCCTGCGTCCGCCGCTCTCCGAAAGCCACGGTGATCTTATGCATATATTTGATCGTCTCCGCGACGTGAATCCCGCGAACGCAGATGAAGTCAAAGATGTCTTGGGCTCGTTCAATGAAATGTTCGGCAATCGCGAAGAAGACGAGTACAAACTCGGCCTCGACGGCTGGAAGGACGAAAAAGACGAGGATTGATCAGGTCACTGCGCCTCCGGCACCAGGAGCCCGCCGAAATGCTGCACCCACACGCCCGATCGCACACCCACGCCGAGATCGGTGAAATCTTCGCCCATGATTGCGTCACGGTGGCTGGGGGAGCCCATCCATGCCTTCACCGCTTCATCGGCGGTCTTCTGGCCACGTGCAAGGTTCTCGCCCAGTGCGAAGCCCTTCACGCACTGGCAGTCGGCCGAGAAATCGCGCGAGTAGTAACCCACTGCATCGACGCGGTCTTTCAGCGTCTTGCCGGCCGGATCCGTATGGCCGAAAAATCCCTGCGTGTGCATTTGCTCGGCATACGCTTGCGCCGACCGTTCGAGCATCGCGTTGCGCGCGAGCGGGGTCAGTCCTTTCTCTGCGCGCGCGACGTTCACGAGCCGTAGGATGTCTGCGCGCACGTCGATCGCCGCGACCTGCTGCGGCGTCGGAGCAGGGGATGACGACGTTTGCTTTGGAGGGGGCGCGGGTTTCTGTTCTTCGCCCACGAGCACAACGCGCAGGCGTTTGGTTGAGATGACGGTGTAGAGCTGCGTCTTGCCCTTCGATTGCGCGATCGCCGTTTTCTTCGCTTCCTCGTCTTCGGCCTTCGACCGTACGCGGAGGAACGCCTGCATCGCGAAGCGCGCTTCGTCCTGCGTCACCAGGCGATCGGGTTCGAGCTTCGTCGGGTCCGCGTGCGAAAACAGCCGGTAGATTTCTTCGGTGCCAGCGTATGGCGCATACCAAGCGTTCCACGGTACATCGGTGAAACCGTGGCGTTGGTACGTATGAAGACCGAACGATTGCGAGAGCATTTTCAAAAATGCCGCGCGGTTCACCGATCCAAACGGACGGAGCCGCGTGCCTGTCGCATCGGGCGACACGATGCCCAGTTTTGCGGCGGCGAGGAACGTCGGGGCGAACCAGTCTCCCGGGAGGATGTCGACGTACGGGTGCTTCGTCACGGTCGGCACGCGCGTCGGGCTCGCGAGCAGCACAATGGCCGCGGCTTCTGCACGCGTGAGGTACGGGCTAACGCGGGTCACCGCCGCGGGCGCGGCATCCCAACGGAATCCCGCGGTGCACGCGATCACAAGAGCGAAGGCCAGGGCCGCCTGCCGTCGATAACGTGGAGGCATCGAAACAGTATACAATATTTCGCTTTAATCGACAATTCAGCCTCTTTCCCCGAAAAGGTCTAGAACGCCAGTTTGCTGTTGACCCCTTGCGGGGGAGGCTTTAGGATTGCGGCCCGTTCAACCATGCTTCACTCCCTTCGACCAGCATCGGGTTCCAAGAAGACGCGCAAGCGCGTCGGCCGCGGCAACAGCGCCGGCGGCGGCACGACGGCCGGTCGTGGTACCAAGGGCCAGCACTCCCGCGTAGGCAAGGGCCGCAAGCACGGCTTCGAAGGCGGTCAGGTGCCGCTCATCCGACGCCAGCCGAAGCTCGGCGGTTTCATCTCGCCGCGCTCCAAGACGTACGAAGTCGTGAACCTTGCCTCGCTCGATACACTCGACGCCGGCACGTACACGATCGCCGACCTGAAGAAGAAGCGCCTCATCCGCAAGGGTGATTTGGTGAAGGTTCTCGGCCACGGCAGCATCTCCAAGAAGCTCCAGCTCGAGGTCCACGCCGCGAGCACGTCCGCGAAAGAAGCCATTACGAAGGCTGGCGGCTCCGTTACGATCCTCCGCGCCGCCCGCTAAGCGATGTTCCAGTACTTTCGCCAGATCTGGCATACGAAGGATCTGCGCCGCCGCATCATGATTACGGCCGGTATTTTGGTCGTGTATCGCGTCATCTCGCACCTCCCGATCCCGGGCGCCGACCCGTTTGCGCTACGCCAGTACTTGGAAGGCGCCAACAGCAGCGGCCTCCTGGGTGTGTTCGCGTCTCTTACCGGCGGCGCCGTCGATAACTTCTCCGTCGCTCTCCTCGGCCTCTCACCGTACATCAACGCGTCGATCATCGTGCAGCTCTGCACCGTCATCTTCCCTAAGCTCGAAGCGCTCAGCAAGGAAGGCCAGCAAGGCCAGCAGCAGCTGAACCGCTACACGCGCTGGCTCAGCCTCCCGCTCGCGTTCCTCCAGAGTTACGGCTTCCTCCTGCTGATCAACCGCGGTGGCGTCGCCCTTATCGAGACATCGTTCCCGGGCGTTCTCCTCCCCATGCTCTTCGTGACGGCCGGTTCGGTCTTCATTATGTGGCTCGGCGAGCTGATCACAGAGAAGGGGATCGGTAATGGCATCTCGCTCCTGATCTTCGCCGGCATCGTTGCGGGCATCCCCACGAACATCACGGCCCTCGCCTTGGCCGGTTCCAGCCAGAGCGGCGCGGTCGCGTTCTTCATCCTTCTCACGCTTGCAACGCTTATCGCCGTGATCATCTTCACCGACGCGCACCGCCTTATTCCATTGACATACGCCAATCAGGGTGCGGGCCGCGGTGTGCAGGGCAATATCCCGATTCGCCTCAACCAGGCTGGCATGGTGCCGATCATCTTCGCCGTCTCGCTCATCACACTGCCGTCGATCATCGCACAGTTCCTCGCCACGGCGCCGCGGTTCCAGTGGCTCGTGAGCATCATCACCACGCACTTCAACCCGTCGGCTCCGAGCTGGGGTTATATTATCTTGTACTTCCTCCTCGTTGCGCTGTTCAACTACTTCTACGTGTCCGTCACGTTCAAGCCGGTCGACTTGGCCGAATCGATCCAGAAGCGCGGCGGCTTCATCCCCGGCACGCGCCCCGGCTCCCAGACTGCAACGATGCTCGAAAAAATTAGCGGCCGCTTAAACCTGTGGGGAGGCATTTTCCTCGGTCTCATCGCCGTTATCCCGCTCATCTTTACGATGTTCACGAAGCTCCCGAGCGCCGACATGCTCATCTCGGGTTCGGGTCTTATTATCTTAGTCGGCGTCGTGATGGAACTGATTCGGCAAGTGAATGCATCGATGTTGGCGCATGATTACGAGAAGCTTGTCTAAGCATCGCATGGACCTCCTGCTGTTTGGCATCCAAGGTGGAGGTAAAGGCACGCAAGCGAAGAAGCTCGTGGAACGTTTTGGTTTCCATCACTTCGAACCGGGCAGTGTTTTCCGCGCGATGGCCGCGTCGGGCACGGAACTTGGTAAAACTGTGGCATCGTTCATCGACCAGGGCAGTCTGGTCCCACACGAGATTGTTATGCAGGTGATGAGCGGGGCGATCGACGCGGTGCAGCCGGGCAAACCGATCCTGTTCGACGGTATTCCGCGCGACGCCGAACAGAAGCACGATTTCGACATGATCATGCAGAGTCAGGGGCGCGACTTTCGGTGCGTCGAGATCACTGTCAACGAAAATCTCGCGATCCAGCGCATTCTCCAGCGCGGCAAGGAGCAGGGAAGGAAAGACGATCAGGATGAGGCGTTCATCCGTAAGCGCATGGGATGGACCAAGGAGAAGACCCAGCCGATCATCGAGGAATACCGCGCGCAGGGGTGGGTAGCCACGATCGACGGCGATGCCCTGGTTGATGACGTTCATACTCGCATCGTCGACGCTATGGAGAAGTTCGGCTTCGCGGTACGCTGAAGGCCATGGGCCGCTCGCTGATCTTCACCGCAGATGAGATCGCCTCGTTCCGCACGGGCGGCAAGATTTTGAGCGCGTGCCTGAAGATGTTGCAGGGCGAGGCGAAGCCCGGCGTCACCACGCTGGAGCTTGACCTGTTGTGCGAAGCGTTCATCCGTGACCACGGCGGTGTGCCGGCGTTCAAAGGCTATGAAGGATTTGAGCATTCACTCTGCACGTCGATCAATGACGAGTGCGTGCACGGCATTCCCGGACCGCGCACACTCAAGGATGGCGACATCGTGAACCTGGACAGTGGCGTGATATTCGACGGGCTCTACACCGATGCCGGTCTCATGGCGTGTGTCGGGAACGTCTCGAAGGACGGTCGCCGCGTGATCGACGCGACGGAAGAAGCGTTGCGCCGCGCGATCGCCCTCGTGAAAGCCGGCGTGAAGGTGGGGGATATCTCGAATGTGATCGAGAAGACAGCCCGAGAGTTCGGCTGTAACCCAGTAAAAAACCTGCTCGGCCACGGACTCGGACTGACGCTCCACTGTTATCCTGACATTCCAAATGAGGGGCGCGCGGGTTCCGGGCCAGCACTACCCGCCGGTACGGTGGTTGCGATCGAGCCGATCTTCACCCTCGGCAGTGGTCACATGGACTTCCGACCAGACGGATGGACCATCGTTTCGCGAGAAGGGGCGCTGTGTGCTCAAACGGAACACTCTGTATTGGTCACTGAGAGTGGGACAGAGATCCTCGCGTAAGCGCCTTTTTTGTTCTTTTATAACATTTTGACTATGTGACAAGTCAATGTGAGTATTCTTGCTGTTTTTTGAGGTTGTGTGCTTGCTGGGGGCGAATCCACTAGCTAGGATACCCCGGCTTTTTTAGGTTCGTTTCCTACGTTTATCACCTGTGCCAAAGGACGTCATTGAACTCGTCGGCGTCGTGGAAGAAACCTTCCCGAATGCCACGTTCCGCGTCAGAATCACGAGTCCCGAAGCGGAAAACCACGAGTTGCTTTGCCACCTGGCCGGACGCATGCGCGTCCACCGGGTACGCATTCTCCCCGGCGACAAGGTAAAAGTGGAAATGACCCCCTACGATCTGCAAAAAGGTCGTATCACGTTCCGATTCTCGAATATCGACCCCAATAACCCCGCCCCCACTCCCCGTCGTCGATCATGAAAGTCCGCCCCTCCGTCAAACGTATGTGCAAGGATTGCTACATCTTCCGTCGCCGCAACGGCAAAGGAAAGATGGCGATCCGCGTTGGTTGCAAGAACCCCAAGCACAAGCAGCGCCAGGGGTAAGAGGATAGAGAGTAGAGGGTAGAGAATAGTTCTCCGCCACCTACCTCCCACGAATCACTACTAACCACTACGTACTCACTTCTCAGACTCGTCGTTACTACCTTCTACTCTCTCGCTTCTACCCTCTCGTATGGTCCGTATCTCTGGTGTTGTCCTTCCCGGCAATAAGAAACTCTTCGTCGCCCTCACGGCGATCAAGGGAATCGGTCAGCCTCTCGCCCGCCGCATCTGTGGCGAGCTGAAGATCGACCCGTTCACGCAGACGGACACAGTCACGGAACAGCAGGAAGCAGCCCTCCGCACACGCGTCGAAAAGGAAATCACGGAAGGTGAATTGACGCGCAAGGTCGGCCTCGATGTGAAACGCCTCCAGGATATCGGCACGTGGCGCGGCATGCGTCACCGCAAGAAACTCCCGGTGCGCGGACAGACCTCCCGCCGCAACGCCCGCACCAAGCGCGGCAAGCGCAAGACGGGTACCTCGGGCCGCACGACGCTGACGAAGACATAAAAGTATACGAGTAACGAGTGTACGAGTGGACTCGTATACTCATACACTTCTCACTTCACCCCCCTATGGCCGACGAAAAGAAGATCACCGCTGCCGCACCGAGCGCTGCACCCGCAGCCGCCCCGACCGCCGCCTCTCTGTTGGAGGATGCGCCCAAGGACATCACGAAGGTTCGCCGCAAGAAGAACAAGCGCGCCGTGCCGAAGGCCCGTGCATGCATCCACTGCGGGGAGAACAACACGATCGTCACCATCACGGACCTTCAGGGCAACACGCTTGGTTGGGCCAGTTCCGGTTCGTCCGGCTTCGAAGGCACCCGCAAGTCGACCCCGTACTCCGCCAAGGTTGCTGCCGAGAACGCGGCCGCCAAGGCAGCCGGCTACGGCGTGGAATCTGTGACGGTTGAGATCAAGGGCATCGGCCCCGGCCGCGAGCAGTCGCTCCGCGGTCTCCAGGCTGCCGGCCTCAACCTCGATGCAATCATCGACGTCACCCCGATCCCGCACGGTGGTTGCCGCCCTTCGCGCCGCCGTCGCGTCTAATGAGAATGTAGAACGTAGAGGGTAGAAAATAGTGCCTCTCCGTTCTCCTCACCTACGACGCTTCGATTCGAATTACCACTCTCTACTCTCTCGCCTCTACCCTCTTCGTATGAAATATACTGGTCCCAAAGCGCGCAAAGTCCGCCGTCTCGGCATGAACCTGTACGGAAGCGACAAGTACGATCGCATTCTGCAGAAGAAGCCGTTCGGTCCGGGTAAGAACGCCAAGACGCGCCAGGCGCGCGACTCGGAATTCGGCAAGCAGCTGAAGGAGAAACAAAAGGCGCGCGATATGTACGGTTTGAGCGAAAGCTCGTTCCGCCGCCTCTACGACGAAGCGCTCAAGGCCAAGGGCAAGACGGGCGACACGCTCCGCTCGCTCCTCGAACAGCGCCTCGATAACGTCTTGTACCGCGCCGGATTCGCGCTCACGCGTTTCCAGGCACGCCAGTTCGCAGGCCATGGACTCTTCCTGGTCGACGGCAAGCGCGTCACCATCCCCTCCATGCGCATGCGCCCCGGTCAAGTCATTACGGTGCGCCCGAAGGTGAAGGATTCGCCGATCTTCGGTACGATCATGGAAAAGAATGACAAGTACAACGCCCCTAAATGGATCAAGGCCGACCCGAACGCTCTCCGCGTCGAGGTCACGGCCGTCCCGGCCGCCAATGAAGGCGAGCAGGGCGTCGACATGCGTCTCGTCGTCGAGTTCTACTCCAGGAATTAAAAACCTTTAGGCCGACTGCCTGCCTGCCGGTAGGCAGGTTCTCGGCTCCTTATCCACCCTTCCTTCTTCCTTCCTCTCCTATGCATATCATTCAGGAAGAAATCGGATTGCCCGTCCTCTCTTCACAGAAGGGGTCCACTGGCGATGATTCCCATAAGATCTTTACGATCTCGCCGCTGCCCCCGGGCTACGGCATGACGCTCGGCAATGCGCTTCGCCGCGGCCTCCTCGGCAGCCTTCCCGGCGCCGCTGCCTCGTCCATCCGCATCCAGGGCGTCCAGCATGAATACACGGCTATTAAGGGCGTGAAGGAATCGGTCGTCGACATCATGCTCAACTTCAAGCAGGTGAAGTTCCGCAAGCACGCGAAAGACAGCGAGATCATCTCGCTCGACGTGAAGGGCCCGAAGGTCGTCACGGCGGGGGACCTTAAGGTGTCTTCCGATATCGAGATCCTCAACCCGGACCACGTCCTGTTCACGGTCGAGAAGGGCGGAGCGGTCGTCATGCAGATTACGGTCGAGAAGGGCGTCGGCTACATCCCGGCCTCCGAGAACAATAAGAAGCGCCACGAACCGGGTCTCATGTATATCGACGCCGTGTACTCCCCCGTCGAGCGCGTGCGCTTCGATGTCGAGACGACGCGCGTCGGCCAGCGCACCAACCTTGAAAAGCTCGTCCTCGAAGTGAAGACGACGGGTTCCCTCACGGCCGACGAAGCCGTCCGCTTCGCCTCCCAGCTGCTCCAGAGCTACTTCGGGTACTTCGGTTCCGACCAGAAGCCGGTCGAGCCCGAGTTCATGGCCGATTTCTCCCGCGCGGCGGTGCAGCCGATGGAGGAAGTCTCCGGTGGCGGCAGCGCTCCGGTAAAGGAGAGCTACACCCCGATCGAGATCCTCAACCTCTCGCCCCGCACCCTCAACGCCCTCATCAACGCGGGCGTCGGTTCGATCGAGCAGCTCACGAAGTGCACGGAATCGATCCTTTCGAACTTCCGCGGCTTCGGTGCCAAGGCCCTCGACGAGGTCAAAGCGACCCTCGCAACGCGCGGCCTGACCCTCTCCGACGAAAGCGAAGAATAATTCAGCTACGTCCGCCTAGGGCGGACTACGCCGGAACAAGTCCGGCAAATCCCTTGTCTAATTGCCTCCTCGTCCCTATCCTCCCGGTCCCTCGCCCTACGGCGATGAACTATCCACCCAATGGAACACCGTAAGAATCGCCTTCGGCTCAACCAGAAACCGAACCATGCACAGCTCCTGCTGCGCAACCTCGCTACGAGCATCGTGCTCTACGAGACGGTTCGCACGACCAAGAAGCGCGCGAAAGTCGTCGTGCCGTTGGTGCACAAGCTGATCACAATCGCCAAGACGAAGGAGCCCCGCGAGGCCATCCGCGCCATCAACGCCATCGTGATGCACGAGAACGCGAGCAAGAAGCTCATCGAAGTTCTCAAGCCCCGCTACTCCGCACGTTCGTCCGGCTACACGCGCATCGTCCCCGTGGGCGCGCGCCTTGGCGACGGAGCAAAGTTGGTCACCCTCGAGCTCATGGATCGCGACGTCGAGGCCGAGCCGATGCCGGCGAAGGAGAAGAAACCCAAGGCCACCAAGTCCGTTACGGCGAAGTCCAAGAGCGAAGCCGAAAAGACCGCCACCCCCGCAGTCGCATGAAGACCTCTACGATCCCAGTGTCGGCTCCCGCCTGGTACGTCATTGACGCCGAAGGCCAGTCCCTCGGTAAGATCGCCGTGAAGGCCGCCACGTACCTGAAGGGCAAACACAAGCCGACGTACGCGCCTCACCAGCTCTGCGGCGACCAGATCATCGTGATCAACGCCGCCAAGATTGATCTCCCGCCCAAGAAGATCTTCCGCAAGACGTACTTCCGCCACACCGGTTTTCCGGGCGGTAAGAAGATCGTCGGATTGCAGGAGATGCTTGAAAAGAAGCCGGAGTACGTTATCGAGCACGCTGTAAAAGGTATGCTCCCGGATAACCGCCTTGCCCGCGAAATGATGAAGCGCCTGCACGTCTTCGCTGCGGCCGATCACGATCATACTGCCCAGCAGCCCTCTCCCCTCGCTCTCTGATGACCGCCGCCTCCACATCGCAGTACTTCTTCGCGATCGGCAAGCGCAAGACCGCTATTGCCCACGTTCGCCTGATCCAGGACGGATCCGACATGAAGATCAACGGTAAGGCTGCGAAGACGTACTTCATTCCGTTGCAGATCGAAAACGCACTGGCTCCGCTCGCCCTCACCGGCGTAAAGGCCCAGTACGGCATCGAGGCCGACGTCATCGGCGGTGGCAAGGCCGCCCAGAGCGACGCTGTTCGCCACGGCATCACGCGCGCCCTCCTCCTCGTGAACCCTGAATTCCGCTCCGAACTCAAGCGTGCCGGATTCCTCCGCCGCGACAGCCGCATCAAGGAGCGCAAGAAGCCTGGTCTGCACCGTGCTCGTAGGGCACCGCAGTTCAGCAAGCGCTGATCAAAGAAAGCTCTCCTTATATGTCGCTTCGAGCGGAGACGAGAAGCGTCGAACTTTTTCATTGAGAGATCTTTTCGGCAGTTCTCGTCTCCGCTCGAACTGACAGAAGAGCGGTGTACACTCCGTACATGGACGATCAAAACATCCCCTTCGAGAAGAAACTCAAGGCCCTCACGGAATCCGTGGGAAGGCCCAATTTCGTCCTCTACGGCTGGCAGGAGGACGGCGGCAATATTAAGGTCAGCTACGCCCTGCACAACATGAGCCTCAAGGCTGCGCTGCAGGCGATGCTGCACGTGCTCAAGGAGTTGGTCGATAAGGCGATGAAGTAAGCGTGTCATCCTGAGCTCGACGAAGGATGACATAGTGCGTGTATGGTTCGACGGGCTCACCATGACACGCCGCCGCGAGCCACGAACCATGACACATAGAAGTATATGAAATCCCGTATTCTGCATTCCACATTCCACATTCCGTATTCCCCATCCCCCGTTCTTAGGCAATCGCCATCTTCACGAAGTACAGGCTCGCGCCGCTGTCAGTATCAAGGATGAAGCGTGCGTCGAGCGTCTGGAGGTCGATGATCGTGCGGCACATGCGCAGCAGCATGCGAGGGGGGAGGACGACGCCGCCTTCGAGGCACGTAGCGCAGAGACCGGCGGGGTCATTGGAGCGCAGGAAGGCCTCGCCCTTGAGCGAGACGATGTCGCGGATCGATTGGTGCATCTCCGAGACGTAACGCTCCACGTACGGCTCCAGCTGCTCCACAGGCAGGTCCTGGATCTCGGGAAGCGCCTCGACGATGTCGAGGTCTTTGTGGATCGCATGGGCAACGGAAGCATCGATCGTCATGTGGGTGTGTGGGTGTGATTGGGAAATCTCCCCATGATAGCAGAAATCGGGTTTTTCTTCAATGGCTGGACGTCCGCAGGGCGTGGTTGAACCGCATACAGACCACTACACTGTTCCCATGCGCATCCTCCTGCTCTCGTTCCTCCTCTCGCCCGTGGCTGCATTCGCCCACGGCGACGCCCCGTCGCTCGAAGCGGACGTCGGTGAGTATCTGATCGATATCGGCTACACGCCCGACTTGGCACCGGGTACGGAGATTGAATTCGACATCGATCTCTTTCGTGCGGGGCCGCCCGTTGATTACGCGGATTTTGCGAGCGTCGATGTGCGTGTGACGAAGGACGGCACGGAGGTCGTTGCTGGATCGGTGGAGAACGATGCCGTGAACATCCCGACGTTCCATGTAACCTTCCCCGAGTCGGGTGGCTACGACATCGATATTCGGTATCTGGACGCCAGGGATGTGCTGATCGTCGCGCGGACGTTCCATGTCGAAGTACCAACCCCCACGGGCGTCATAGTGCGCGGCGGCGTTGAAACCCTGCACTATGTGATCGCGGCGATGCTTTTCGCTCTCAGCCTCGGCATCGGCGGTTACTCGCTATGGGAACGGTTTAAGCCCAAGAAGCGCTGACTTGCCTCGGCGAATCCGCCCGGGGCGCAAGAAGCCGGGTCAGGCCGGTAGGCATGCGTGGACCGTGTCCACGATCTTGCTCATCGATTGTTCATGCTTGATGATGTACTGCTTCACGCCGTACTCCCTGCACCGCTCTTCATAGGCTGCGTTTTTGTAATTAGTGACGACGATCACCGGCATGGTCGATCCGATCGATTTTAGATGGTCCAGCACGTGGAACCCGTCGCCCTTGCTCATGCGCAGGTCGAGGACCAGTACTTGGGGCTGCAGGCGGTCGATCGCTGCGATCGCTTCGTCGCCGCTCGAGGCGGAACTCACTATTGCTTCGCTGCCGCGCGTTTCGCAGTCGAGGGAGAAGAGCGAGCAGATCGTCTGGTCGTCGTCGGCGATGAGGATGCGGGGGGACATGGAGAAAGGGGGGGGATGGATCAGTCGGATGCACGTTCGTCCTCGGGGACCGATGCAGTCTCAAGGAGACGTTGTTTGAATGCGGCGAGATGGCCTTTCAACTCGCGAGAACTCTCTGCCTGTTTTTCCTTCGTTGGCCGTTTGTCGTACCAGTCCGATGTAAGTGGGATATTTCTTTGTGTGTCTGACATAGATATATTATAACATATTTGTATTTAATAAGCAACAATGGTAGACGGAAATTCACATGGATGAGCAGTACGAGCTGACGAGGGAGGAGTGGATGCGAGAAAGGGTCGGGGATAGGGTTCAAAAAGAAAGCGAGCCCGCGTCTGCGCCACGTCGCATCGGGCGAGCGGGATGGAGGAGGGGTTGGTGGAGGTGGATGGAGCCGACGACCGGATTTGAACCG
>Ga0163144_10023428_pt1 | contig 12177 bp, 7 predicted proteins | sample OliLak19BULKMAT1_FD_123175 | JGI IMG/M metagenome (GOLD analysis project Ga0163144, IMG submission 123175) | Freshwater microbial mat bacterial communities from Lake Vanda, McMurdo Dry Valleys, Antarctica - Oligotrophic Lake LV.19.BULKMAT1 | ecosystem: Environmental > Aquatic > Freshwater > Lake...
ACTTACTCGGTCAACGGCACCCAGTACATCGCGGTCGCCGTCAGCGGACCGGGGTTCGCGGGGGAATTGCTGGTTTACAAGCTGGGCACTTAACGAATCGACAGGAGATCAAGAGAGGACCTCGTGGTCTCCTGTTCGCCATTGCCACCGACCTATTCGATTCGAAAGCGGTCTGCCAAACCTAGATCCATGAACACCTGTCGGAGTTCGCGCCGGATCGTTTCGGCCTGAGGCCCGTCGGCGTCCACGCTGGCTTCGAGGCGCAGGGTCAGCGTCTTCCCGCTCTTCAGCTTGGGAATCAACTTGATCCCCAGCTTCGTCCACGACTCGGGTGGGACGTCGCCGGCGACCCTGATCGTCACGACCTCGCTGACCGCTTCGGACACAGACTCTGGCGGTGTTGACGTTGGGGCATCCACAAGCACCAGAGGATCTGATGTCTTGGCCTCACTCGTCTGCGGCGCCGCTTTCGTGAGGGCCTTGGCGCGGGCCTTCGTCAACAGGAACACGCCAGCGTCGAAGGTCACTTCATCCGGCGACAGCTCTTCGTTCAACCACACGCGCTGATACGTCCCGTCTGGTTGCGCCCCAGACGCAAAGCCAAAGTCGCCCCTCCGCACGAACTCCGGGATCTTCGACTTCAAGTAGGCGTCGACGTCGAGCAAGCGCTCCATGCCCCCGCTCAGGAACGCCTGACGCAGACTGGCGACAGGCCAGGCGCCTGCTTCCTTGAACGCGGGCGGCCAGCGGCGCTCGAGGTAGGCAGAGCCGGGCGACTCGTTGAGCAGCGAGCTGGCTCTGAGCGCAGTGATCATGCGGCCCGTCAGCGATTCAGAACTGCTGGCATGCCCGGCGCCAAGGTCGATGACCTGCAGCCCATCCGGCTGCGATCCGTCCTTGAACACCACAAAGCGGTAGGACGCCCAGACCTCGTCGCGGGCGTCTTCTTCCGCTCCCTTCACCTCGCCCGCCACCTCGTTGCGATCGGCCTTGTCGATGTCACCAAGGCTGCCATCACGGACGTCACGCTCCACGCGCTGCCACGCCAGCCAGGCTTCGACCTTATCGAACAACTCTCGGCCGGGCTTCTTCACCACCCACAGCAAGGCACCTGGATAAAGGCGGGGGGACTTGCCTTTGCTGGTCGTCCAACCCGCGACATCCGCGCGGATGGGGCCAGGCTCGCTCCACTCGTAACCGGAGCCGAGCACAACGGCGGTCAGACGAGTCGTGTCGGGAATGTCCGCTCCATCACCGTGGAAGTACTCGACCGCCAACTGCTTCCGCTTCTCAAACTCTTCCGACACCACCTTCTCTACGACCTTTCGCACATCGTCGGGATCGAGGGTCGCCTTCCGATCCGCGACCACCTTGTTGAGCGTAGGTGTGGAGAAGAACCGGTAACCGTCGGTTCCCGCCTTGCGGAGGTAGTAGCCCCGGCGCTGAAGGGCGACGACGGCATTGTCGATGGAGGTGGTGTCGATGCCGGGTTCGCCGATGGCGAACCGGACGTCGGGGAGAAAGGCAACCTTGTCGCTCTGGCCTCCGGACGATTCGAAGAACACGGCGGCGCCGACCCGACGATGGATGTCCCGAAGCGCGCCCTTTGTGTCGGCGTCCAGAGCACGCGCATGACTCGTAGCCCCGGCGAAGTCGAATTCGATCGCATGCTGCAGCTTCTGTTCGCCGATCTGGCCGAGCACGGTGCCGCGAAGCTCCGGCACTTCAAGTGGCGCGGAGCCCAGTGTGATTAGTGGTTCATTGCGGGCACGCTGATAGCCGTCTCGGAACGCCCACGAGATCCACTGGGCGAGCATGGCTAGCGTGCCGCGAGTCTGCTGGAACTGCGGCAGCGATTGCCACTTTCGCTGGAAAACGGTGAGCGTGGCGGGGTGAAAGGGGTAACAGTTCTCGAAGATCGTCCGCAGGCTGTCGCGGGCGCCGGCATCGGTGACGCCCTTGTCGGCGGCGGTCCATTCAGGAGGCAGCTGCGCCCGCCGATCGAAGCACCAGTCCGCATACGCCTTGGCGACGCTTCGTCTGGCTGTCTCTTTGCCGATGTCCTCAAACAGCCGGCGCCGGACGACTTCGCTGATCTCGGCTTCGTCGTTGGCAATGAGCTGCTGGGCGACGGCGCCGACAAGCTTGGTGATCTTTTCCTGCCACTCCACGTCGAACGGCGTCATCTCGACTTCACTGCGGGGCAGGCTGATCACCGCGGCCCGGTGAGGCTGGCCGATGAAGCCGCGCATCACGTTATGAAGAAACGCATGCATCGGCTCCGCGAGTTTCTTGTGCCGGGTCAGGCCGTTGAGAAGTTCGTCGAACAACAGCAACACGGGCCCACCCGCCAACTCGATCACCCTATTGATCGAGTCAGTGCCCGGGGGCGCCGTCTTCGCGTCGGCGCCGAGCGCTTCGACGCCCTTCTCGCCGGCGAGCTGGCGCGCGATGTCGATCCACGGCGTCTCACTTCCCGGACGCGGGTCCCAGGCGTTGCCGACAAAGACGGCGACCTTGGCCTTGGGCGCCTCGGCGAGACCGGCCTGGTCCAGCACAGCGCGTACACCGGTCCATGCGGACGCTGCCGATCCGCCATTGGCGATGTGATACAGCGTGGTGAGGGTGTGCGTCTTACCGCCGCCGAACTGCGTGATCAGCGTGAGGACGGGAGGGGCGCCTTCCGTGTGTCCCGCGAGGCGTCGCAGGACCTTGGCGCTGTGGTCCTTCAGCGCCCGCGTGAAACAGGTGCGCGCGAAGAATTGCGCCGGGTCTTGATAGTCCCTGGGCGCGCGGCCCGAGACGACCTGTTCGAGAGCAATGGCAAACTCGTCGGGGTTGAACGAGCGCCCTTCGCGAACTTCCGCGCGCGGCAGGGCGATCTTGTACCAGGGGTCTAATGGCATTCCGACCAGATGATACCCTGCCGAATGAGTTGACTTTCAACTCAACTTTTGGCAGTATCTCGCAATGGGTTCGAAGTCGACCTTCGGAGAACGGATTCGTGAACTCCGAAAGAAGATCGGCCTTTCTCAACGTGAGCTCGCTGAAAGAGTGGCCCGAAGGCTGCAGTCCCAAGACGGTCGGGGCTTCGACTTCACCTATCTCAGCAAGATCGAGAACGACAAGATGAACCCACCATCGGTCGCAGCGATTCTTGCTCTAGCACATGAACTAGGTGATGAAGCCGATGCTGATGACCTCCTAGCGCTCGCCGGCAAGGCGCCCGCCGATCTCGGCCAGGCGCTCAAGGCGAGCCAGGGTGCACGGGCGTTCTATCGGTCTGCGGTTGACCTTGGATTGTCGGAAGCCGAATGGCTTCAGTTGCTCGATGACGTTAAGAAGAAGAAGCGATCATGAGGTTCTGGCGGAACGCGGCGATCGAAAGCAAGGCGAGCGAGCGGCTTACAGAGCTGGGGGTTCGGTTGGGGCGCCCAGTCGAGGCGCCGATCTCAATTGACCTGCTCGTTGAGGGAATCCTGGGGCTGGATTTCCTCTGGGAGGAAATCGACGAGGAACCCGGTGAGGTGGTTCTGGCGTATCTCTGCCCGGATCGGCGCTTGGTCGTGATGAATGAGCGTCATCAGGCCCTTTTTCAACGCAGACCTGGGCTCGAACGGTTCACGGTGATGCACGAAGCCGGTCACTGGGATCTATTTCTGCGCAACGTGACGACTGACCATCCGCGACTGTTTGGCGACAACGACTCGTCAGTCAGTCGGGAACGCTATCGGCACTTGACGAGGGTGACGATACCGCGTGCATTGATGAAGGATCCCGACGGAATCGAACTCCTCACCAGAATCACATCGCGCGAAGACGACAAGGACGAAAGGCGGGTCGTCAATCGTTATGCGGCGGCGATCCTCATGCCATCAAACCTTCTGCGTTGCGACGTTCAAGCGAGAGAAATACGAGGATGGGCTGACATCTACGCGCTGGCTGACCGCTACCAGGTAACAGCGACCGCAATGAAGATTCGGCTTGAGCAGCTGAGCATCAGCTCCATAGACGAGGATGGAGTCGTTCACGCTTCTCGCGCGGAACGGGAGGGACAACAGCGACTGTTCACGCAATAGACGAGTTTTTTTTGCCACGTTAGTTGAGTTGACTATCAACACAAGGACAAACCATGCGCTATCGAATCGTGTGCACCGATCAGGAACCCATTTATCAACCAACCACTCACGCCCACATCGTCTCCGTGGGCATAGGTGACGACCCCAACAGGGCGTCCGAGAAATGGATGCTGGCACAGGTCGTTCAGGCCATCGATAGCGGCACCATCTTCTACACCGTCGGACTCAGGTCTGGGCGCGTCGCGCTTGTCGAGAAGTGCTACTGCGCGCATTGCTGGACCACCCACATCCGTTCTGCGCCGGATGCGGTCCAAGACAACAACCTCGATTCCCTTCGTCGTTGTACCTGGAACAGCTGACGCGGACACGTTGAGGACTGTCAACGAGGAGCAGCGAGGAGCATGGCGTCAACCAGGCGCTTCTCCTCGCTCTCTTTCGGATAGAGCGCCGACAACGCGTTGGCAAGCCTCAGAAACTCTGGCCCCCGGTCGACCTCAGACTGTAGAAACGCCCGCAGGGCGGTGGCGCGGCCGGCGGACTGCAACAGCATCGCAGCGTGAACCCGGTCGAGCGTGGTCGCGCTCTGGCGGGCCGCCAAGTCTTCGTCGCGAACCAGCGTGCCCTTGCGAGGCTTTGCCCTGCCCTTCAACGTCGGCGCGGTCTCGGGCTGGTCGAAGATGAAATCGAATGCCCCTTGCGCGCTCGTCTTTGCGACCGACTCGATGTTGCCGGCCACGACGTCCGCCCCCTTGTCGCCAAAGAGCTGCTCAGCGCGATCAGAAACGGGCAGCAGGCGCACGACGCCTTTCTCAATTTCGACGATACGGTGTTCCCACTCAGAGAGGTGGATACCAAGCGGCTGGGCGAAGCGCCGAACAACGTCGTAGACCAGGGTCAGCCCCTTCTTCTTCTTTTTCGGTCCGTCACCTTCGTCGTCAGAGGACTCATCGTCCGTGTGATCTGCGCCGCCTGCGGCGTCGCCTTCTTCTGCGTCATCGGTGGCAGTCGCCTGCAGTGTCCACAGGAACAACGCAGTCAGGCGCGCATCCTCTTCGAGTCCTGCCGCGGCGGTTTCGGTGGGCCGAGGCTGCCCGGTGCCGAGCACCTGGTTGAGGGCCGCGCGGCCGACGAACTCCCAGACGTAGGCGAGGAAGCCACGCTCGTGGGGACGCGAGGCCTCCGGATCTCCGCCCAGTGGAATCTCGCGGCCCTCGGCGTCTTCGACCTTCGAATAGCGGCTGTAGACCTCCATCGCCGGGCCGATGCAGGCAAACACAAGATCGGCGCCGCGCACCCCCTCGGCCGACAACCTCTCCATCCACTCGCCAATGCGTGCCGGCAGGTCGCGGACGACGTCGCCCCACTCCCCAATGCCGGCGTCCTTATCTCGTGGCCGGCACACGAGGTGAACGCTCGTGTCCAGAGCGGCTGACTCGCGGGCACGCAGCCGGGTCTTCATCTCGGTGGAGATCGGCCACGATGCAGTGATCACCCAGCCGGCCCTGATCATCCCCGAGAGGAGCGCTTCCCATCCTTCCGTGGTCTTGTGCGCAAACACCACGCAGGCGATGCCGGCCTCACCAATGACGCGATGGCTTGCGGCAAAGGCCAACGCCATTGTGTCTTCAAAGAAAGCGCGATCCTTTGGCCGCTCCCCAACCATCCGGGTTTCGTCCTGGACGGCTTCACGAGTCTTCGGCGTCAGTGGGTTGGTCGCGTCGTACGGGTCACGGAGCAGCGGGTGTCCCACCAAAGTGCGCTTGAGCCACACGAAGAAGAAATCGGACAGATCGGAGTATGGAATCGCGTCGTAGTAAGGCGGGTCGGTGAACACGACTGAAGCAGTTGCGTCGGGAAGCGTCGACAGGGTGGCATCTGCCTGCTGGACCTGACCCGCATTGTTCGCGATACCAGAACCAGACTCGATCGTTTGAATGGTTGCCTCGAGCCGATCGGACAGGCTCCCGGTCGCTTCCGAAACAGGAACTGCTTCCGCGAAGTCCCACGTGATAGGAAGGGCCTGCCTTGCGAACACGTGCTCAACCTTCTCTTGGTCTGCCTGCGGCCGCCAAGTAGCCAAGGATGCGTTTCGATCGATCACTCCATCGAGGGCAATGGCGAGCGGGGCAGCTACGGGGCTATTGACTTGTCGATTCAGAACGGCGGCAATCCGAGTCAGTGCCACTTTCTGTCTGGCGGTGAACAGGTCTCCCCACTCGACCATCCCGTATCGTTGGACGCGAAAACCCAAGGTGCCCACAGGCGGCAGGGGTTCGTTCGGAATAGGGCTTAGTCCGTTCGCGAGCGGCTCCTCGGCAATCTCGACAACTTTCTTCTGTGCCTTCCACACTGCCCGGTAGTCGCCGTCTTCAGCAACTCGATACTGGCGGCCGGTCTTGTTCTCGTGCAGCAATACCACCGCAAGCAACGTTGCACCGCCCGTGCGATGGCCTTTGCTGTTGAACACAACATCGGCGCCGCCCCGTTGCGCGTAGAGCTGCGAGCGAACCCGCTCGGGCGCGAGGACGTTTCCGCACGCCAAGCAGGTCGCTTTCGCGCGCGCCACGGTGCCGCCGCGGACGTCCTTCTCTGACTTGGGAGTGAAGACTTCGAACTCGATCACGGGCGGGTCTGAAGACCCGCCCGTACGACTGTCACCCTTCCGCACGATCGGACGAAGGGCGCGACGCCGCACGAGTTTCTTCGACAGCCAGAACGAACGCATCAGCGGCATATCGGCGCCGCAGTCGGGTGCCTCGCAGCGGATCGTTCGTGCCCACAGATACGCAATCGGCGTCGACCCATCCGCATCGTCCGGATAGAACGCCTTCAGCGCGCGCTCGGCCTCGGCCTTGATCTCCGCGCCCACCTTTCGCAACTCGTCGGCCAGTCCGGGCCCGTGCCGCGGGATGTCTTCCAGCAACGTCTTCAGGATCAGGCACGCCACCGGATTGAGGTCCGACGCAAACGCGTCGCAACCGATCCGCAGCGCTTCGAGCGGGATGGATCCGCCACCAGCAAATGGATCGACCACCAGCGGCGCGTCGTCGCCATGAGCCGCCTTCACCAGCGCACGCGACGTGCGCAGATAGTCAGGGTTCGACGCAACATCCCAATTGGCAAAGTCACCGATGAACTTCAGCAGGGCCTTTCGCAGGCCCTCCCCGCTAGCGACTTCGTTCTTCAGTCGCTCCGACGCCCCCGGATGCGCAAGCAAAATCTCCCGCGCTTCGACGATGAACTCAGGTGGGCAATGCGGATCCGCAGGGTCAGGCAGCAACAGGGCCATCAGCATCGCGCGGCAGGCGGCCAACGGACGCCTGGCCCACCAAAGGTGGAGCGTGCTGGGATGGCCGTGCCGGATCGATTTCTCCTTGGCGGAGTGTTTCGACACCACGGCAATGGGAAAGTCGACCTCAGCTAACCGCTTGCACTGCTTAGGGATGCGAGACATTACCAGAATCTTTACCTAATTAATCAGGTAATTACCTAATTACCTGGCTTCGCCTTGGTCCAGGTCGCCTGCGGACCTCGTCCGCTGCAGGCCAGGTCGCCACTGGATTTGAGGCTAGTGAGGACCTTTCGGACCAAATCGACGCTGACTCCCGGGCATGCCCGCTGCAGGTCGGCAAATCGAAACGTCTCCGGCAACTGGCCGATGGCCGCGACCAGACGTTGAGACTTGCTTCCCCGGGGTGCCTTCGTCTCCCCCACACGAGCTTCGAACTCACGGTAGGCGCACTTCACCACATAGAGAACGAAGTTGATGAAGGGCCAGGGATCGTGTCGGCGCTCGTGCCAACCTGTCGAAGACTGCTCAAGTGTCTCGTAGTACCGATGCTTGTTCTCTTCGACGATCCGCTCGAACGAGATGTATCGGCCAACGTCGTAGCCCAATTGATGGCACTGCAGCAGCCACAGCAGTCGCGACGTCCGGCCATTGCCGTCGCGAAACGGATGGACACACAGAAAATCCAGGTTGAAGGCTGCCACGGCCACCAGCGGCGCTACCCAACGCCCCTGCTGCCATGCTCCCCACTCGGACACCAGGTCGGCCATCGCCGCTGGCGTGACCGCCGCGGGCACGGTGCGAAACCTGACTCGCGAAGTGCCACTTGGGTGACGTTCGACGATGTCGCTGTCACGGTCCTTGTATTCGCCAGCATCACTGCTCGCAGGCCGGCAGGCCGCCTGCAGCATCTTGATGGTGACCTCTGATACGGCGAGCCGTTCCGGCGTTTCGTGAACAAGCTTCAGCGCTTGACGATAGCCCCTTACCTCTTCTTCGTCTCGATCCGTGAGCGTCCGCGTGCCAAAGACGACGGTCGCGACACGCGCCGGCTCAACGTCCACGCCCTCGATACGATTCGACGACACGGCGCTCTCGACAATGGCGCTGTCGCGCAGGCGCTTGATGACCTGTGGCGCCTGCTGGGCAAACAGCTCCTGCCGGCCTCGTGAGATACCGATCTCCTCGAGGGACCACGCCACCGAGGCCGGAACGGTCGGCCGATCACCGGCAGCAAGTTGTTCCAGAATCCCAAGTGTCATCACGACCGCTGATCTCCCGACACAATCGTGCGCACGGGCAGTGCGTAATGGGCGACCTTCAATACTTCTTCCCACTGGAAACGAGCGGGATCGAAGATGGCCTGCACCACGGGCGCCACCTTGCAGTCGGACACGACGTACAGCCAGAAGCAGTCGCGGCGGTCCTTGGCCACGCGCACCTCGTTGGGCGTCAGCATGACCGAGCCCTCGGAAGCCGCCGCGCTCAGGCCCTTCACCTCGATCAGTCGCAACTCGCCGGTGCTCTGGTCCACGCTCGTCAGGTCATATCCCAGGTTCTGAGTGTGCACGTCGGTGACGTGACGGCCGGCGGTCCGTTCGTAGGCCATCGCGGTGTTCATGGCAATCTGTTCGGTTTCCGGATCCGGACGGAGCCTGCTGACCTGTGGCGACTGTCGATCCGGATGCGGCATCACTAGCGCGGTGGCCACACGCTCGACATCGTGAATCGACAGCGCCCGCTGCTTCTTGAGTTCTTCCCGGCGACGGTCGCGGCGTTGGGTTAACTCTTCGTGGCGCTGGTCGGCCATGGCCAGTTGTCCGGCGGCACCCTCGGCCCCGCGATCGTGGTCCTCGGTAAGACGGGCCATCTGCAAATCGGCGCGGCCGATCAGCTCCGTAAGTGACAGCTCCACGTGCGCGGCGACACGATCCAGCTCGGCTACGCGGTCGAGCCGCACCTCCGCCAGCATCGGCTCCAGCACATGTTGCTGCATCCACTCACGCGGTTCTGGTGCGTGAGCGATCTCCGGTAACTCGGCTGGCGCCCTCACTGGCTGGAGATTGCCCAGGATGGCCGCTTCGTGGACCGAGCAACCGTGTTGATCGGTCCGCACCGCGAAGACCTTGGTGTGGACAACGTTGTCGAGTCCGTCGGCCACCGAAGCTTTGTAGATATCGATGCGCGAGGGCGAGTCGTCTTCAAGGGAATAGAAGCACGCACCGTTAGCGCACGCCTCGCGCGTCTCGTCCCAGGCGTATCGCCGTAACGCCTCGAACAGCGCGTGACCGGGCGTGATCCATTCGAACTTGGTGCGGTCGGCGGTCTCGCGATCGGTTGACAGCCTGGGATAACGATTAATCAGCGCTCCGTGGCTCCATCGCGGCGAGCGCTCGTAGTTCTTCAGCACCAATGGGGTGGAGCCCGGCTCGAAACTGTAGGGCTCCTTCGCGATGGGCTTCAAAGTCAGGTTGGCGAGGTCGGCTGAATCCGCAAGAAACCGAGCACTGGTCTCCGGTACCAGGCGCCGCTCCTGCGCCTTGGCGCGGCGCTCCACCAGCATGGCGAGGTTGATTCGCTTCGATGCCAGCCCCTCAAGCGCGTGCTGGCAGATAGCTCGAAACTTGTCCTCTTGAACGTCTCGCAGGACACGCTCTTCAAGGTCGGCCGCGCCCAGAGTGCCCGCGTAATACTGGCGGAGGATGCCCTCAACGTTTGCTGCCGGCAGCACCTCTCCCACGACGTTGAACACTGCATCATCATCGAGAGCGTCGCGAATCTCCTGGAGCTTCTCCAACAGCTTGGTGAGTACGCGGCCCTCGATGGTATTCGATGCCACGAAGTTGAAGATCAGGCAATCCTTGGTCTGGCCGTAGCGGTGGATGCGCCCCATCCGCTGCTCGAGGCGGTTGGGATTCCACGGGATGTCGTAGTTGAACAGGATGTGGCACACCTGAAGGTTGATGCCTTCACCCGCCGCTTCGGTCGCCACCAGAATCTGGATTGCGCCGTCCCTGAACTGCTGCTCTGAATGCAGGCGGGTGTTCGGCTCTTCTCGGCTGCCTGGCTTCATGCCGCCGTGGATGAATCCTACCGAGAAGCCCCAGCCCCGGAGCTTATCCACCAGGTACTGGAGCGTGTCTCTGAACTCGGTGAAGATCAACAGGCGTTGGTCGGGCCGTTCAAAGAAGCCCTCGCTCTGCAGGATCACCTTGAGCTTGGCCAGCTTGGCCTCCGCATCCCTGTCCTCGACCCCCTTGGCCTGGTCTGCCAGCTCCTTGAGTTCAACAATCTCTTTCCTAGCCTGCTCGGCATTCGATGACAGGGTGACCGCATCGAGCATCTCTTCCAGCCGCTCGCGGTCTTCATCGTCCATTTCTTCGAGCTCTTCCGGCGTTGGCAGACTTGGCGGCGCGAACTGGGCGAGATTGTGGGCCTTTTGCAGTGCCTGTTCCAGGCGGCGCACCCGATTCTCGAGCGAGTGCCGGAGTGAATACGCACTTGACGCTAAACGACGCTGGTAGAGCGCCATGAGAAAGCCGACCGCCCGGGCGCGGGGATCGTCGCCCCTGGCCGCCGCGGCCTGCGACTGACGCTGCACGAATCTTGTGATCGAGCGGTAGAGTTCGTCCTCTTCGCCATCAATCGCGAAGCTGACGGTCTTCGGAATCCGCTTGGTGAAGATCTTCTTCGCATCCCACGTCCCGTCGGGCTGCTTCTCAGGGAAGTAGTGCATAGCCTCCTTGGTTCGCCGCAGGTAAAAAGGCGCGCGCTGGTTCCTCATCGCCTCCTTGATCGACACAACGTCCGCATAGGCGTCCTGGTCGAGCAACTGCAGGAACATTGTGAAGTTTGCTGGATCTCCTCGGTGGGGCGTCGCGGTCAGCAGCAGTATGTGGTCGGAAGAGTCGCGCAGAAGCTCACCCAGTTGATACCGCTCTGTCTTCCGGTCTGGGCTGGCCGACATCCGGTGGGCTTCATCGATGATCACCAAATCCCAGTGTGCTTGGCGAAGCCCAGGGAGTATGTCCTTGCGCTTGGCGAGGTCCAGTGACGTAATCACCCGAGGGTTCTGCTGCCACTGGTTCAGGCCGAACTGGTCGCGGATCGCTTCGCCCTTCAACACGAAGAACTTCTCGTCGAACTTCTCCTGGAGCTCGCGCTGCCACTGGAACGAGAGGTTGGAGGGGCACACGATGAGCACCCGCTCGACCAGGCCTCGCAGCTTCAGCTCCTTAAGTAACAGGCCGGCCATCACGGTCTTGCCAGCACCGGCATCGTCTGCCAACAGAAACCGCACGCGTGGCAACTTCAGCAGGTAGTCGTAAACGGCCTCGAGCTGGTGTGGCAGCGGATCAACTCGAGAAATGCTTAAGGCAAAGTAGGGATCGAACTCGTAGGCAATGCCAAGCGAGTAGGCCTGGACCCCGAGCTGGACGAATTCGCCCTTTGATGTGTAGGCGCTGGTAGGCGTTGAGGCGCTGATGCCCCGGAAGTCGTCACTGCTGAGCGTGACCTTTCGGAACTTCTGCGAATTGAGCCCAGAGACACCAACTTCCCAGGCTCCAGGACTTATCTGCCTGATCGTCTCGACGCGGACGGGTTCGGCGAATTGGGCGCCAGTCAGGATCTGGCCTTCAGCGACTGGCGGCATCTGCCCGCTATTCTAAGGCCCCTTGTAAGCCGGGCGATCAGCCGATCGGAATCCAGAAGCTGGTCTTGATCAGGAAGATGTTCCGGCCCGGCGCCGTCACCGAGCGGAACGCGTCGTTAATATTGACGCGCGTCGCGAGCACGTCAGAATCCGCG
>Ga0163144_10023430_pt1 | contig 12177 bp, 16 predicted proteins | sample OliLak19BULKMAT1_FD_123175 | JGI IMG/M metagenome (GOLD analysis project Ga0163144, IMG submission 123175) | Freshwater microbial mat bacterial communities from Lake Vanda, McMurdo Dry Valleys, Antarctica - Oligotrophic Lake LV.19.BULKMAT1 | ecosystem: Environmental > Aquatic > Freshwater >...
TCACCCGGCGGCGCGACGGAGGCCTGGTGCTGACGATGAAGGTTCGCGGCACCGCCGAGCTCGCGAACTGGGTCATGAGCATGTCGCCGTGGGTCGAGGTGCTGCGGCCTGCGGAGCTGCGCGAGCAGATCGCGGAGCGGGTCGCGGCGGCGGGGAGGCGGTACAGGAGGGGTAACAAATAGTGCCGCTATCGGACCTTCTTATCTCGATGTCTGGCAAGATGACCCCAAGAACACGGCAAGGCATTCCTCCGTCAGAACGCGCCCCCTCCCCAACATAATCCGGTGGTAATTGTCTACTCTGCTGGTGCGAGCTGGTTTGCAGTTCAGTCGGCTTGTCCTGGCAGCCAAATCCACCCTTCCCGCATCGAGACTGTTGCAGGCGGCTCTTCAACTTCCCTGCGGTTGTTGGCAAAATGGTGCGCGACCACAGCACAAATGCGAGCATCTTCTTCGTCATCGCAATCTAACGGCTTGCGGCCTCGCAAGTACTTCCGAACGACTCCTGTTGTTCTCGCCACCGTAGGGTAGGTTTCCAGCGCTCGGAAGCCCAAACCATCCGTCCACACCCCACAACTCTCGATCTCTGGAGCAAACTTAGCCAAGACGTGCATACCCTTCGTCGCCTGACTGCCAATCATGTCCTTGATGGCCGACAGCGGTGCGTAACCGTTTTCGAACAGACGACGCTCCGTCTGCCGGTACAGATAGGGATTTGTCCGCGACGCGCCCAACTGGTCCGCGTTTTGCCGCTTGGTCAGCAACGCCACAAACTCATCCGAGAATCCGAGCGGCGTATCTATCGCGATCGTAAGCGAGAGCGGTGCATCAGCGAACTCCGCCTCACACTTTGCGAATAAAGCTTCGACCCACTCGCGCCCAGTGACCGCTTCATTGATACTCTTCCGCAAATTCCCTCGCCATGGTCTCCCGACCATTTTGAGTTTATCGTCCAGAATTACGATGGCATCACGGCTCTTGCGGTTTTTGTCACAATTCCACCCGCCAACATCCCAACCGATGTAGAGATGAGGCGCCTTGGCCGAGGCCTTCATTCCATGCCGGCGATCGCGACGCACGCACCGATCGACGAGGCGTCGTTGTGCGTGACCGCACCCGCGAGGAGGATCGCATCGCGCCACAGACCGGTAGACGGGCGATACAGGTACGGAACGACCACCGGCGCGATGCGCATGACGGCGCCGTTGCCCGCGGAGCGCTGCGCCGCTTCGTACCAGGGCTGGCCGTTCTGGTGGGCGATCACGAAGGCCTTCACAGTGTGGCCGACGCCGAAGATTCGCCGGCCGTCGGCGATTGTAGCCGCCAGACGGTCGGGGACGACGCGGCCATTGTCGAGCACGTGCTCGAGGGTCCAGAACGCGAGCTGTGTGTCGTCGGAGGGCAGACCGACCTTGCGGAGGTCCACATGGTGGTTGGGTTCGTCGGAGATCGATCCTCTCGGGGCAAGCCGTCGGAAGAACAGGACCGCGCTGTCGACCTGATGGTCGTACAGCTCGCAGCCGAGGTACGGAAGCGCCGTGAAGTCCGACCACGCGTTGATGTTGAGCGCCGCCGCGAGCGACCACTCGTGGGCTGCGAGGCGATCGTACTCGTCAGCGTCCGCGCCACGCGCAAACGCTGCGGTTCCCCGCCACGACTTGCTCAACCGCTACAGCGTCAATTATCGCTCGATGACGCGAAGGAGATTGCCGAGGTACCGGATTTCGACGCGCGGCACGCTCGGATCCTCCTCGAGGATGCGGCGCGCCTGCTCCGCTGCTTGGGCCTCCGTCCAGCACATCACACGGACACCGGAGGCCGGATCGGATCCGACCACCGGCGAATCCACCGTGTTTTCTAGTGCGCCCGGACGGATTCGAACCGCCGACCAACAGATTCGAAGTTGGCTCCGGGTCAATCCCATGCGATCGCACGAGATCACTTAAGCGTACATAAACTCTACGGTTTCGCTCGTTCACCTAGCCCTTCGAGTGATCGGATGTGACCCCTTGTTGTCGCGAGAGGGGGCACAGAAAAGGGCACAGTCGATTCCTGCATGACGCAGTCTCCCCGGAGGAGACTGCTACGTGATGTCGGCGGTGATTTCGTCAGTCCGATCGGGCATCGATTTGTGATGCACGGCGATCTCGAATCGTGCCAACTGTCCGTCATAAACGAACGTCACATGCCGCAAGAAGTCGCGCCCCAAGAGCCCAATTACTCGCGTCGGGTAGTTCTCCAGGACTAGTTCGCCAGGACTAATCGCCTTATCAAGCTCTGGGATTGCCATGACTGGCTGATCGCTTTGAATCGACCCGGTTACGCCCGGACGCACCTCGATGGTCACCGTGAGCAGGGCCGCGACAATCGGATTGGTATGTTTACCACCAGCGCCGAGCGTGTAGCCCATACCGACCTGCTTAAGGCTCAATTCCTGGACAACCGCTTGAGCGATCGCGGTTCGTGACGCACCGGTGTCGATGAGCATCAGGCCGGCCACGGGGGCAGGGACGGGTTTCCCAGCAGCTCGCAACGCCTCGGCGTGAGCGCTGGGGACTCCCCATGTCGCCTTGATTAAAGGCCCGGTGCGGACCAGCAGATCTGGATCGTTGTAGTTGAACGAGATCTTCGGCCCGTCAGGCAGCTTGATGCTGGATACGGGCACATTTCGGCTTGCCTCTTTAGCCCGGCGCCGCTCGTTGGCGCGGCGCTGCCCCCTAGTCGGCAAACATTATCCCCAGCTGCCAAGAAACCGAGATCGGCGTTGGGCGGATCTTAGTAACCTCGGCGACCAAGAACGCCGCTTCCAGACCGAATCGCTCAATTCCCGCCCGAAACGCCGCTGCGTGGCCTTCAAAAAAGTCCGCCGGGGCACCGTCCTTGAAGAGTACGAACTGCCCCTCGTGCCCAGCCCTCAGACTGTCGAGCTGGGCCTCGAACGCACGCTGTTCCTCCTCAAGGGTCATCTTTGAATCATATCGGATGGGGTTGTTGGCAAGCAACAGCCGCTGGGGCGACCTTCACGACGCCGTCCGATCGGCGCTCGCCATGGCGCACTTCAGGTGGAGCGCACCGGCCTTCCACGGCGAGCGGGGCGTGCGTCCACAGGAAACGATTCACCGCGCCTGCGCTCGAGTCGGTCAATCTCCGCGGCAACCGACCGGACAACCAGCTCGGTGATCGTCAGATCGGGTGTGAAGCGGACCGCCGAGCGAACACGGCGCGCAAAGTCTGCCGGCACTCGCACGGCGATCTGTTCGGTCTCGGTGCTGAGCGCTGAAGTGGGAGCAGGTGTCCGGTGCGTCGCGCCCCCTATTGCCCCTAACGGTTGCGCCCCATGGGCAGCGCGACCTGCCGACTGCTTGGCGCCCTTGACCTTCTTGCCCGCTACCACCTCACACCCCTCAACAGATCGTGGTTGGCGACGAGGTGCGAAGCCATAAGGGCCGGTTCGCCTTGAGACAGCCGCACCAGCCGTCCGAGCACCGTCTCTGCTTCGGGGTCCTGCATCTCGGCCCACGCGGCAAGCGAGCCCTGCGGATCGGTGCCGAGCGCGACCACCGAGCGCCCGAGCTCCTCAAGTGATACCGCGAGATTGCCGGCGATGGTGGACCTTCCGACGCCACCTTTGCAAGCAATGAGAGCAACGCTAGCTTTACTCACGAGCCCGCCAACAGTCCGCGCAATGCCCACGCGATCCCGTGCCCGATCGCAAGGATGGTCAGCGGTACGCCAAGGCCGACCACAGCAGCCACGGCTGCGGCCTCACTGAATCGCGATCGCGAGTCAGCAACCGCCAATCTCGCCGCGACACACCGTTGTTCAGCCTCTGCATCGCGAATCCCGGCTAGGAGTTCACTCTTTTCTCGAGCCTCTTTCGCCTTTTCAGCGCGAATTCTGTCAAACACGCTCGTCGGCCTTGGCGCGGCGGCCACCTCATCCTCGCCATAGACCTCGTCTACTATGCGTTTGCTTTCCTCTCGAGCCTTTCTGGCCTGTTCAGCGCGGTCGAAAGCGTCAGGGGTGCCCTGCGATTCGGCGTATATCGCATCGAATACGTCGGTCGGTCTCGGTAGTCCGCTCGCTAGTTCACCGGCCCTACGTCCCTTCTCCAGCTCCATGCACTGGTCATGGCGATAGTAGACATCGCTGCCTGGAACCTTGAGGAACCAAGTGTTGCGGAACGCGGCGAACGTCATCGTTGCCAGCCACAGCGCCCCCACGACCACCCAAAGCCGGTGCAGAAATCGAACCCAGTTGCGGGGCTGCGGAGGTACTTGGAGCGGTGTCATAGGCCTAGCGCCGCGCTGTAGTTGAGCCGGAACGCTTCGGCGGCGCGCACGTAGCCACGCATCACGTTCTCGGACTTCCATCCGCCCTGCCGCATCACGAGCTCACGGGCAACGCCTGCGCCGACAGCCGACGTGGCGAAGCCAGCGCGCAGAGAATGCCCGCCGAAGTCACCAGCGAGGCCCGCAGCCTTCGCGAGCCGCTGCACGGTGCGGGCGACGGCGCGGTCGGACATCCGTCCTTCCTCGAGGCGGGTCCCGCTGCGGTCGATCTCGCGGAACATCGGTCCAGCCTCGAGCCCTGCCGCCTCGATCCAGGTCCGCAGCGCAGCAACCGGGCACGTCGCGGTGCCGGTCGCGGCGATCTCAACCATGCGGCCCGCGCCTTCCTGGTCCGTCTTGCTGCGCCGGATCGTCACCAGCGCACCGGCCTCGACGAACGCCGCGGCCTCGAGCTCGAGGGCCACGATCTCGGAGCGTCGCAGCCCGCCGACGAAGCCCAGCGACAGCACGGCCCGGTCGCGGGATCCGCGCAGGTCGTCGCCGGTCGCGTTCAGCAGCGCGAGCAGCCGGGTCGTCACCAGCGCGTCCTTCTTCTTCGCGGCGGTGCCAAGCTCGCGGCGGATGCCCTTCATCGTCTCGCGGACCACCGTCGCGCGGGTCGGGCTGTCGACGCCGGCCACCTTGTGTGCCTTCGCGATCGCGGCGAGGCGGCGCTCGACCGTCACGGCCCGGTCGCCGGTATCCGCTCGAGCGGCGATGAACAGCGCCACCGTCTCGCCGGTCGCGGGCAGGGCGGCGTGGCCCGTCTCGTCGCACCAGGTGATGAAGCACGCCCAGTCGGCCCGGTAGGCGTCGAGCGTCGCCTCGGAGGTGGATGCGCGCACGTAGCGCCGCACGCTGTCCTCGAGCACGGGTCCTAGCTCGCCGCTGGTTGTCGTCGTGATCGCGGTTGTCGTGTCCATCGCCTGCTCCCTACCGGCGTCCAGTGTCCGGTAGCCTTTCCTTACCGGACACTAGGTAAGCAAGTCAAGCGTGTAATGCTAGCTTTATGAGATAAGCACGGCGAGGCGGTCGACCCCGCCGGCTACCGCTCGGTGCTGGTCAGGATCGCACCGGCCTCCTCGAGCTCGGCGAGCAGCGCGAGCATGTCGTCCACGTCCAGGCCGAGCGTCGCCGCGATCTCGTCGGCGTCGAGCGCACCGCAGTCGAGCGCCGCGAGCACGCCCATGCGCAGGTTCGTGAGGGTTTCCATGCCGGCAACACCGGCCGCGATGACGACGCCGCAGCGAGACGCCGCACGGTGCCAACGCAGCTACCCCCGCTCGTCCGCGTGGCGATCGGCGCTCTACGGGGCTCGCCTGGCGCAGCGCAGGGCGGTCCTGTGGCACAGGTGGATGGCTGAGTTTCGTCAGCGGTAGAGTAGCTCCGGCAGGCGGTGCTGGAGCGCCGGTCGCAGGGGAGCCTACGAGACGGGCTCCAGACGGCCCATGAAGGTGCCTCGGAACTGAGGCGTCATGCCGTTGCTCCGCGTGAGCACGATCGTCTCGCCGGGGCCGAAGCTGACACCGGACTCGAACCGCGACGAGCCGACGCCGCTGACGATAAGACGCGCTCCACCACTGTCGCTCAAGACGAGCGGCTCACTCGTGTTCGAGTCAGCGATGGTGTAGTCGGTCAGGATGAACCGCTTGCCGGCCGGCACCGTCAGCACGTTCGCCGAGACCGCCGAGCCCGTGATCTGATCCACGACGGCGCTCGCCGTCTCGACCGTACCGCACCCGCTGGGCAGGTTCGTCACTTCGACCTTTGCCGGCATCGCGCCGAACAGGACGTTGCCGAGTTCGTCCACGATCACGCGGGCCTGCGCCTTCGAGCGCGTCGGGAAGGTAACTTCGAGCGCCCAGGCGGCGGTGGCAGCAGCCAGGAATCCGAACAGGACACCAACGACAAGTTTCCGCATACGTACCTCCGGGGCGGAGGGTGTCGCGGCGAGGGCGCCGTGGTCAACCGGATTCGAGGTGGCACGAGTTGGCAACCATCAACCGTTGACGCTCAGGCGCGGCGCTCGACCGGTGTATCGGATGCTGGCGGCGCAGCGAGACGCGCCGCGGTGCCGCCGCAGATCAACGGCCTCGCGCCGCCGGCGACGTGGGCTGCCTCACGGTGGGGAGGGGCGGCAGGAGCTCCCATCACCCCGGGTGGGTCGAGCATTGATTGGGACCCTATCGCTGGCGCGCCCGAACGATAGTCAAGTACTGATTTGAGCGTCCCTTGGTCCAGCTTTCCGCAGCGCGGCGGGATGCCTCGATAGCGGCCTCGCACTCGAGGCGGATGCGATCGCCGGGGTCGTTACGCGCCGGGCCGGTATGAATCCCTTGCCAGTCGTCATGCGGGTAGGCCCGAGGCACACGAGATGGCCCCGCCTCGAGCGCAGCGCGCTTCTGACGGAGAGCTTCCCGGGCACGCCGCGCGTTCTCACGACACGCGGCGAGGCGGCGCGGCGAAAGGGACTTGCCGCCGATCTTCCCTCCCGCAGCGCCAGCGCAGCGCGGACACGCAACGTTCACCAGTCCGTGATGCTCACACGTTCCATGCATTTTGGTGCGTCTTTCGAGAGTCGGTGTCGAGGTGAGGATTAATTCGGCGACATCCTGGCCGTAGACAAAAACGACAAAACAACGCGCTCACGCGCAGGAGATCCCGCGACGAGGAAGCGCACGTGCAGTGCGGTCCTTCGCGGGCAGCGTCCAGTCGCGTTCTACCTGGTTCATCTTCATCTCCGCCTCTCAGGCAAAGGTGACACCGTGACGGGGGTGACAGCGGTTTCGGGTTTTCCTCGGGTAAGGTGTGTACGGTGACTGATCTACGGAAAAGCGCGTCACTGCTGTCACCGTGTCACTCGTCGTGGTTGGCTCGGAGCGCGATTCCCTGCCAGTATCGTAGAGAATTCGTGCGGCCGTCCCGAAAGCCACGCTCGAGCATCGCGTCGCGAAACTCCGCCTGGCTGATCTCCTCGTGACCGTCGCGGCGAGCCCAGTCGTTGAACGACGCGTGCAGATTGGACTTCGGGCACTGCAGACCGGCGTCCAGATTGCACCACTCACCGATGAATTGCCCAACGATGTCGCTCGCGGCGCGGTACTCGTTGGTTGCTGCGCGCACCTCGTCCGGTGGGTTCAATCCCTCGAGCTGCCACGCACGACAGCCTTGGATGATCCAATTCAGGATGCCGCTCGCCTCAGCGCGCAGCTTGTCGCCGAGCTTGTCGTCGCGCTCCGCGGCGGGGATTGTAACCGTGAACGGCACGAGCGCGAGCCGCTCCCACATTGCCGGTGTCTGCTCTTTCACGACTGGCTGATGATTCGTCACCAGGACGAGCTTGTGGGTCGGGTCGAAGTCAACGAAGTCCTTGTACATCGAGCGCGCCGAGAAGCGGTCTCCGCCCGTCAGGGACTTCACCCGCGCCTCGTTGAGCTCAGCCCGGCGCTTGATCTCCTGCGCCGTGGCAAAGCGTGTCCCGAACAACGTCATGAGCTCTGTCGGATGCTGGTCGTGCTTCCTCGCGAGCAGCATCCCCTCCGGCAGCGCGCGGGCGTACTCGCCGAGCACATGCTGCAAGGCGGCGATGAACGTCCCCTTGCCATTGCGACCGTTGCCCCAGAAGATCGGCAGGACGTGCTCGCGGACTACACCCGTCGCGCAGTAGCCGGCGAGGCGTTGCAGGTAGCCGATCAGCGCCGGATTGCCGTCCATGATCCGCTCGAGGAACGCGGTCCACGTCGGTGCAGTCGCGGTCGGGTCGTAGTCTACCGGCGACAACTTGCGCTGGTAGTCCATCGCGCGATGCTCGCGGAATGTTCCCGCCTGCAATTCGATCGTCCCGTTGGCGACGTTGAGCAGCCACGGGTCGCGATCAAAGGCATCGAGCTGGATGCTCATTCCCGGCTCGGCCTGCGCCAGCACCAGGATATCCTTTCGCCCGCGTGCCGCGTCGGCAAGCTCCGCGAGTTTCGCGAGGAGTTTTCGTTTCTCAGCATCGCCGAGCTCCTCGGAGGCGCGCTTGTAGTAGTCCAGCGCCAGGTCGCGGACGGCGCTGTGGGCTAGGTCCTCGCCGTGCTCGCGCCAGCGCCGCCCGTCGAACGCCAGCCACATCTTCCAATGCCAGCAATAGCGTAGGCGGTCGCGGTGTAGATGCGCCATGTCCTCGGCGAGTGTTCCCTGTGGTCCACGTTCGAGCGCCGTCGCGCGCGCGTTCTCGCGCTTCTCCTCGCGCCGGCGTCTCGCATCGTCGAGGTCCGCTTTCCGCGGTTTCGAGAATGCCTCGCTGCGGTCGTCCGCCATTACGCCGCCACCTTCCCGCCCCGCAGTTGCGCGATCGTATCGCACCAGTCCTTACCGTGAACCGGTTGCCTCGAGGTCACGCGGACGCCCGCGTCCTCGAAGTCGAGCATGATCGTCTCGAGCTTCTCATTGCCTCCGCGGTCCGCGTCGAGCGCGACGATCACGCTACGGCCCGCACCTAACTCCGCCCATTCCGACCGCCACGCGCCCGTGCCGGGAATGCCGAGCGGCCACCAGTCCAGGTTGTCGCGGCGGGCGAGCGCGCGCACCGCGAGCACGTCGAGAGCGCCCTCGACGATGACGAGCGTGGTCTCGTCGCTGGCGATCTCGGCGTCCTCGATACCGAACGGCCACAGTGCAACAAGATCGGCCGGACCGACGTACTTCGGCTTGCCGTCGTCCAGACGGCGGCGCTGGAGCAGCGCCACGTCGGCCTGCGTGCCGAGCCCGCTGCGCCACGGGATCACGAGGCGCGCGGCCGGATGCGCGAAGCCGTGCCCGTACCTCGTCGCGAGGCCGGAGCGCGCGCGCCACGCCTCGCGGCCGATCTCACCGATGATCGCCTCGAGTACGCGGCGTTGCTCACCGGGCGGCGGAAGCAGGCACCAGTCCTCGAGCGGGATCTCGTCCTTGAGGAAGCCGCGCTTGACCATGTACGCGACGCCTTCGTCGCCGATCGGTGCCACGTCGAGCAGCACGCGGTGGATCCGAGCCTGTACCGCATACCGTTCGGCCGTGTCGTCGGGCCTCGAGGCCGGCGCATCCTGTGGCGCTGGTCGTTGCGGCCGTGATGCCCCGCCCGGCACGATGCCGGCGATCTGCTCGCCAATCTCGACGAGGCGTCCGAAGTCGCGGCCGGGGATCTGGAGCCCGTGGACGGCCGCGATCAGGTCGAGCACGGTCCCGCTCCGTCCGCAGCCAAAACACCGGACGCCGAGCCCGTCGTCGTGCCCCAACAGGCTCATGCTGGCGGTCCGCTCGACGTGCCAGACGCACCGGGCCTTCCAGCCGCGCCCTTCGCGGCGCAGACCGTCGAGGCCGAGCGCGGGCAACAGCGCGACCGGATCGAGCAACGCGGCCTTTACGGCCGCGGCTCTATTGGAGAGCGTCAGCACGACGGCGCGCATAGCGGGCCTCACAGAAAACGCAGGGTGGCGGACCAGTCACGACACGAGAGCCCCGCGACCACCTGATTGGCTCGGACGCGATCACGCCTGGTGTGTCAAGCATCGTCGCGATCAAGCGCGGGGACCATCCCCTCGCTCACCAGCCGATCGAGTTCCGCTGTCGGCACTCGGATGGCTCGCGAGCCGATCCGCACGTGAGCGATCCTTCTCTCGGCGATCCACCGCCGCACCGTGGGTGTGCCCAGACCGAGCGCGTCGGCGAACGCGCGCACTGCGAGCAACCTTCGGCTCGGGTGGGGACCTGCGACAGATGATTTCACTTGCGTGTTCATGAGCGTTCAACTACACATCCCGTAATCCCGATCTCAATATCGGGGATGGCGATGACAGAATGGGGATGACGCCAATCAAACCCGCGCACACCCCGGCCACGTGGGCAGAATGGTGGGCAAGAGTCGCGGCCACGCCTCTCACCGAGATGAGCCAGGCCGAGAGGTTGCTGTTGTTCGAGGCGTTCAAGCGACTGTGCCACCAGCCGCTTCAGCCAATCCCTGACTGGCTCCCCCCCGACTCGATCGACGCTTGGCGCCCCTCTCACGGTGTGGAGTTTTTCGAGAAGCAGATCGGGTTCGATGCACTCCTCCAACAGACACTCGAAGAGGCTGACCGACTTGCCGGGCCGGCGATTCGCTTCATCCTCGGGGACTGGCTCCCGCACTTTGGCTCCCCGGTGGGCATTCTTCCGACCGACAAAGCCGCGGACTCAGTGCACCTCGATCTAGAAGGTCGAGTCCGGTTCGGCGGTCACAGCGGGAACGGATCGCCCGTCCTCCAATCCCTGCGATCACTGTTTCAACCCGGCAAGGTGTTTCCCATCGCGCGCTGCGAGCGGCAGGAGTGCCGCTCGTACTTTGCTCGTAGCAGCGCGCAAAAGTTTTGTTCACCGCGTTGTCAATCGAAGGTACGCGAGGCCGCTCGCGCGGGAACTGAAGCGAGACGCGAAACGCTGCGACGAGCCGCCAAGGAATACCGCGAGCGACAGAAGCAATCGCGGAAAGCCCGCCGGAAGGTTCAGAAAGGCGGGGGCATTCCCAGAAAGGAAGGCCGGTAAGATGCTCTACCGAAGGGGCGACGTTTGGTGGTTCAAGTTCAAGTTCGCGGGTCAAGAGATCCGCGAGAGCGCCAAGACGACTTCCAAGACGCTCGCGCGAGACGCTGAGCGTGCGAGACGGCGTCGTCTCGAAGAGTCGTTCAACGGGGTCGCAAAGCGCGAACGTCCGCCACTGTTCAAGGTGGCCGCGAAGGCATGGCTCAAAACCAAGGAAGCCTCCACGCCGCGCACGTATCGGAACTATAGCGAGCACGTGGATTCGCTGATCGATGATCTGGGCGACCGCTTGCTGTGCGACATCGGCCCACGAGAGTTCGTCGCGCTCCAGAACAAGCGACGCGCCCGCAAGCTCTCCAACCGCACGATCAACCACGAGTTGGGGACGCTGCGTCAGGTCCTGAAGTCACGAGGTTTCTGGGGGCCGATCTCCGATCAGGTGAAGATGTTGCGCGAGCGCCACGACATCGGCCGCGCGATCTCCCGTGCCGACGAGGACAAGCTGCTCGCAGCGGTGCGCGAGAGCCAGTCGCCGAGCCTCTACCCGCTGTTCGTCTTGTCCATCGACTCGGGCCTACGGGCGAGCGAGGTCCGGTCGCTGCGGCGATGCGACCTGACGCTGACGTGGCGTGACGGGTTGATCGGCGAGGGCGAGCTTGCGGTCCCAAACAGCAAGACGGAGTTTGGCACGGGGCGCATGGTGCCGCTATCGCGACGCGCCTGCGATGCGCTGTCGTTGTGGCTCGCGCGCTTCCCCGACGCGGGGCCGGATTCCTACGTGTTCCCGTTCCATCGCGTGAAGCCGGGGCCGAAGCGCAGCGGGTCGGTCGTCTGGGACGTCCGCCTTGACCAGCCGACAAGCGAGTGGAAGGGCGCGTGGCAGACCGCGCGGACCAAAGCGGTGCTCACGTACCGCTGGCACGATCTCCGGCACTCGTTCGTGTCTCGTCTCGCGGAGAGCCCGCACGTCAGCGAGGAGACGATCCGTGCTCTCGCCGGCCACGTCAGCAGAAGGATGTTGGAGCGCTACAGCCACATTCGCACCCACGCCAAGCGCGCCGCGATCCTCGGCCTCGAACATGTCGCGACCGAGCCACAGGGGGGCGATTCTGACCGAGAGGGGGCACAAAAAGTGGCACAGCCGGCCGCTCCCGACCCCAACTCCCTCAGCTAACTGCGCGAAATAACTAGTGCGCCCGGACGGATTCGAACCGCCGACCAACAGATTCGAAGTCTGCCGCTCTATCCAACTGAGCTACGGGCGCGTACCGCAACAGCCGCCGTCCCCTCGCGGGTCGAGGCGACGACGA
>Ga0163144_10023431_pt1 | contig 12176 bp, 13 predicted proteins | sample OliLak19BULKMAT1_FD_123175 | JGI IMG/M metagenome (GOLD analysis project Ga0163144, IMG submission 123175) | Freshwater microbial mat bacterial communities from Lake Vanda, McMurdo Dry Valleys, Antarctica - Oligotrophic Lake LV.19.BULKMAT1 | ecosystem: Environmental > Aquatic > Freshwater >...
GCGCCTACTCACTGTGCTTCATCCGCCTGAACGCGCCGTCGCCCGCCGAGGTCGCTGCCGTCGTCGCCAGGCTAAGCCCGTTCTACCCCGCCCGGGACGAAATGCTGAACACCGAGCTTTGCCGGGTGCTGAGTTACTTGGACTCGCCCGACGTGGTCGGCAAGACGGTCGCCTTGATGAAGGTCACGCAGACGAAAACCCTCGCCTACGACAAGGCGATGCTGGCGCGGCACGAGTATGGACAGGCCATCCTCAAGACGATGGCCAACACGCCCAACGGTCAGAACATCCACTACGCCTGCTCGATTCGGCGCGTGCAGTCCGGCTGGACGCTGGAAGATCGAAAATTCTACTTCTCCTGGTTGAACGACACCCTGAAGAAGAGTGGTGGCCAGAGTTTCGCCGGCTACATCCGCGCGATCAGAGCAGACGCCATCGGGCATCTCCCTCCCGGAGACGCGGCGGCCGTGTCATGGCTGCTGGGCGATGTCGCGGCGGTGAACCTGGGCACGCTGCCCTTGCCGAAAGGACCTCCGGGCGGGTGGACGACGGAGAAGGCCTTGGAGCTGTTCAAGACCGGGCTCGAGGCGAGGGATTTCGAGAACGGCAAGAAGATGTTCTCCGCCGGCAAATGTGTGGCCTGCCATCGCTTCCAGGGATCCGGTGGCTACTCCGGTCCCGACCTCGGCTCGGTTGCCAAGCGCTATACTATCCGGGATATCCTCGTCTCGATCTGCGAGCCCAGTCAGTCCATTTCCGAGCAATACCAGGCCAGCAAGGTCGTGCTGAAAGCAGGCGGAATTCTTTACGGACGAATAATCTACCGCGACGACAAGGAAATCGCTGTCGCCGCGAATCCCTTTGATTTCAGCGTTCTCACCAGGTCGCCGATCGGGAACGTTGCAAGCGTCGAGCCCTCGCAGGTATCGATGATGCCTCCGGCCACGATCACCATGATGAACAAGGATGAGTTGTCGGACTTGATTGCCTATCTCATCTCCGGCGGGGACCCCAAACACAAAGTCTTCAAGACGAAGTGAGACGGAGCCATGCGATGGGTCTCAATATCCGGCTTCGGCAAGAACTGACGTGACCTCGCCAAACTGGGCCGGATGGAGTGGGGGTCTGGGCCGAACCAAGGCACAGACGTTGAAAGGCAAGCGATACACGACGGAGGAGAAGAACATCAGCGAGGCGACGTTCCACCGGTCGAGGGGCAGATCGGGCTGATGGAGGTAGACGAGGCCCGGAGGACGAAGGATCTGGAGCGTGAGATCGATTCCGGCCTCGCCGTGCCGGATGTTCGCTCGCCGGTCGGCCTCAGGGACCGTGCCTTGATGGAGCTGCTCTGGTCCACGGGCATTCGGCGACGTGAGGCGGCCGAGCTCTCCCTGGCCTCCGTCGACTGGGAGCGGGGCGTTGTCAAGGTCTGCCTGGGCAAAGGCGGCCGGGACCGCGTGGTTCCGGTCGGGCAGCGGGCGCTGGACTGGCTGAGGCGGTATCTCGACACCGCACGTCCGTCCATGAATCCCGGTTCCTGCCTCCGGCTCTTCGTGACCAGCGCGGGTCGTCCGTTCAGCACCAACGGGCTTGGCAACCTCGTCCACGACCATCTGGTCAAAGCCGGACATCCGACGGCCGGCGGTTGCCATGCGTTCCGCCACGCCATGGCGACGGCCATGCTCGACCACGGGGCGGACATCCGCTTCGTGCAGGAGATGCTCGGGCACCAGAGGCTGGAGACGACGCTCATCTACACCCACGTCAGCATCGGGAAGTTGAAGGCCGTCCACCGCTCAACCCATCCGGCGGAACGGAGCTGGGCCGAGCAGTCGGCCCGGACGAGGCCGTTCCCCACGGAGGTCACGGCCGAAGACGTCGTGGCGTTGCGCCGGCAACTGGACCTGGACCGCGCGGCCTTGGCCCGGCTGTTGGGAGTGTCCCCGGCTTCACTGGCCAACCTGGAATCCGGCAGGTCCTCCGCGCGGGGTCCTTTGCTGCGGCTCCTCCAGCTTCTCCACCGCGACCGGGCGCTCGCCAAGACTCTCCACACCATCCTCCAAGACCCGCCCAAAGCGGTCTGAAACATATACCTCTATTGCCAGGGCAACCCGGTGAACATGACGGACCCGAGTGGGAATGACCCGTCCCTCACCAGTCTTATCATCAGCACCGCAATCAGAACGGGAATCGGAGCTCTCGCCGGAGGAACCATCGGTGGCATAGACGCCAAGTTGCGCGGAGACGACGTGCTGGTTGGCGTCTTGGAGGGAGGGCTCTCCGGCGGAACTATTGGCGCGGCGGCTCCTCTCGCTTTCGTTGGACGGTTTGGGACCTTGGCATTCTCCTACTTCACAGCGCAGGGCGTTTACGGCGCATATGAGGCCTTCTCCGAAGGGGAAATACTGCTTGGGGCCTTCCGGGCAATCGTGGTGACAGTCCCGGCCGCCTCGAAGGCCAAAATGAAATCCAGGCAGTTGGCCCGTGACAAGAACGTCAACTCGCAAGCGCCTAGAGATCTACCGACTGCTAGACCAATATCGCGCAGCGAGACGCAGAATGCCGCCTTGCAGAAGCTGATCGGAGAACTGAAAGCGAAGGGCGCTTCAAAGATTCGAGTCGATCAACAGCAGGTCGACTCAAGTGGTGTGCGAGTGGGAGTCAACCGTCCCGACCTCCAATATGAACTGAACGGAAAGCGTTACTACGTAGAGTTCGACAGGGCTTCTTCCGGGCGGGGCCGCCCACATGCCTTGCGCCTCCTGTCGAACGACCCGGATGGCGAAGTCCACCTGATTACCCTAGACTGAAGAACGAAATGCCCAATCCAGACTCGATGAAATACCTCCTCGACAACCAACTTGCACCGCTGACATTCAGCTGGGCTTTTTTAGAAGCCCCGTTGGATGTTGTCGTAGCCAGCGTTAAGCAGTGGCGCGAAGGCTACGGGCGTAGGCTGGCAATCAGCAGCCACAAAGGAGAAGTGGCTCGGCTTCTCCTGCATCTCGCACCTTTAGCCAATACGCGGAATCGGGAGCTCTTCATCGGGACCAACTCCGGCTGGACAGCCTACTTTGACAATGACCGGAATGGAGGGGACGTGTTCACTCCGGCCAGTTACTTGCCGAAAGCATTTGGAATGCGGGGAGTTGCCGTTAGCGCAGCTCCGAACACGATGAAAAGCAATCGGAAGGATGCCCGAGGTATCTACGGAGGGGTGCGCATGAGCGTCTATGCCACCCGTGATATCAAATACCACAATTGTCTGCGAAGCATTGCGGCGCTCAACGATGGCGGTAAATGGGTTTTCCATGCCGATGGTGAAGTGCAGTCGTGGGAGGAGCCTGGACGCTACCAGGCCAAACGCATCGCGGACCGGTTCACGCCGGAACTTTTGGAGACGTATTGCCGCCATTTCGGCCTGAACATCTTCGAGCCCGCATTCTACGGTCCAGATGCGGTTCTAATCGCCAGCGATGAACCCGTTTCAATGATACAAACCCTCGAAGAGCGTCAGCGGGAAATGGGCTTGATCGACTGAACAGGCCCTCACCCCGGCAACCTTCCGCAGCTCGTTCGTCCGCGCTCTCCAGCTCTGGACCACCGAAGACCCCGCCACCCTCAGGCTCGCCGGCTCGGTGCTCAAAAGGTCAGGGGCGGACTTGAAGGAGTTGGGGAGGGTGCTGGGGTAGCAGGGCCGAGAAGCTGCCCCGGTGTCCAAAACCCGTTGGCTCCCCGCGTGCGTGGGTTGGCGGGGAGAGTTCAAATATGTTCTCATCGGATAGCAGCGGCAATCTGTTCTGCCAAAAGGAGGCAAAACCACGGGAGACTCAATACTGATAGCACACAGGCGAATGCTCGGGGTCTGGAAAAGAGAGATTTCCATCTGAGAACCCGCCAGCCGATCAAATTTACGCCACACAAAAATATGAGATGCAAGGCGACAACAACACCATCGGCGTTACAAGCCAACACCAACGACAGAATCTGGCTTGAAACAAAAATTATCCCTACTGGCGAACGATCAACTGGAGTCTGAGTCATAGATTTGGCTCCGGATCAAATGTCCATGTGGACGCATTCCAAATACTCTCTTTGAAACGAAGGTTGCCGTTCAGATACACAACACGCGACCACTCAGCCAATGGTTCGTTCACCCCGATCGAGTTGCCTCCAGCAATAAAGCGCCTGAATCCATGCACTTTGATCCCGGGCAGCATGACGCTAACTCTTCGGGCAAGCTCCTGCGAATGGCAGCCGTTAATGTAGACAACACCGTTCTGCATGATTTTTTCGTTCAACACCGAAAGCACGTCGTCTCCTTGGTCGTCATTCAGCGCGTAGCGTTCCTGTCCATTGGCCAAGAGGCTTGTTGCCAATTCGAGATGGCTGCTTCCGATGTGGATCAAGTCCGCATTGGCGTGACCAGTAATTGCAACACTTTTAAGCGACCCATTTTCTTCCTTTTTTAATAACTGAGTGAAGGCTGAAGCCGATTGCCGTGTTGTCTCGGCACCTCCATTAGCCCTTTTGAAGCCGGCTATTCCAGGCGATGTCCATTCGGTGTAAGCGTAGGTTCCCCCAATCGCGGCCACGGTCATTAACGTAATAGCATAAGCGCGATGGTTCTTCCATTGATCAACGGTTTTTTGCCAAGAGCTTTCTAAGACTCCAGCCATCAAACCTATCAAATTGAACTCATGCCCTGACGGATCGGTCCCGTTGACTGGATTGCCGTGCGCATAGAGGTAGATGTTGCCTAACGGGAGCGACGGGGACGGAGGACAGAGAGGACCCAGGATTTGGGCAGCGAGACCGGAGCCCGAGGAACTGGCGGGAGACGAGAACGCGGACTAGCCCGCCAAGTATCTGGGGAAGCAGAACCGCGTGGGCTGCCTGAAGGGCAAACGCCTCTGGGCCGCGTTCGGCAGGAAGGACCACACGCGGGTCAAGGACGTGGAGGTGGACTCGACCACCACAAGGGCCATCCGGTTCTGCCAAACCGAACTCAACACGGCCAAACTCCCGTTCCTCTTCGTCCAGGCCCTCTTCCGCTGGCCCACCGACGATCCCGCCACTCTCAGGCTCGCCTGCGCCGTCCTGAAGAAGTCAGGGGCGGACCTGAAGGAGTTGGGCAGGGTGCTGGGGTGAGAAGTGGATTATCAAATCTTCCGAAACACCTGAGCCAAGCGATCCGCCTGATCACTGATGACATGTAATGCCAACGCATCCACCCGAAGAACTCCTACTCGGATTCCGCATTTGTGTTCATCATTCATTAGATGAAGCTGCCAGCTTGCAAAACTCCACCAATCGGGGGAGTGCCCGTGGATTCGAGTCCCTAAGTTGAGAGGATGTTGCTGGCTAGTTTTGAAGGACACCTTCAGTGAATTTAGAAGAGCAAATTTTACTACTGCGGCTCCATCGGTCCCACCGCCGTCGGAAAGAAGAACTGGCTCTTCGTGGGCGACACCGGAGCCGGACAAAGAGGAGCCATCCTCTACACCGTGGTCGAAAGCTACAGTCGCAGGGGGATCGATGCCCACGCCTACATCAAGGATGTTTTGACCCGCCTCCCGTCCATGACCAACCACCAGATCCACGAGATCCTCCTCGCCAACTGGGCCAAAACCCGCCGGCCCCTCCAGCAACTCGCGTCATAAACGTCGTAGCGTAACGCTACGACACCTACGCCTTCAACGGGCGCTCCGCGTGACGCTTACGTGCAACCTGCGCAATCAACCGGTGCTCCGCGTGACGCTTATTTTTGCATTCGTAGCCGAGAAACTGTTCCGGCGTCCAAGACCCGCTGGCATCAAGCGTGCCTTGGTCAGTTCACCTTTTTGTGATGACTGGCAAGGAAATGAGGCCGAAAACTATCGCTGCAATCGCCAGCAACAGGAGCAATTTCCACAATTTGATTCGTCTGTTCATATTCATTAACGTTTCCAAGCAGGATCGGCCACTCCATACTCTACGAATGTCGACATCTCATCATCCAAGAAACCGTCGTTCACATCCTCCGAACCTTCCTTAAACAAATCTCTAGCTTGGATAATGTCTCCTGCAGTGAGCCCCCAAGAGCGAAGCATATCAGATTGGATCTGATATGCTTCGTTTTCACTTGGCTTCTCCCGGAAGTCCCACTGATGGGCATGCACTGACTCATGAATGAGAAGTGAAGCTAGAAGGCGCTTATCCAGAAGAAACGCCATCTTTTTTAGGTGAATCACTTTGCCTGCAATCTGACCATACTGCATCGTAACTCCCCACGCATCCTCTCCAGAATCCCCGTCCTTAAATGTCTCATGGACTCGAATTTTTGCTGTTAACGCAGTTCCCTCAGCAAATTTTGCACCGGCCGGCGATCCGCTTTGCTTTGACGAAATAAAATCCCTCGCCTCTTTAATTTTTGACATTTGAAACGGATTCATCGGTCTTCCCCATACGTGATTTTTCGTTGTGACAAATGCTTGATACATCGTTGGAAGACCGATCGCAGTTATGACAACAGCCATTTTCATGCTGACTTGAGTGGATGCCAACCCCATGTGCCCGCTCGGATCGACCCGGTTCACCGGATTGCCCTGGCAATAGAGGTAGATGTTGCCCCACGGGAGCGACGGGGACGGAGGACAGCGAGGACCCAGGATTTGGGCAACGAGACCGGAGCCCGAGGAACTGGCGGGAGACGAGAACGCGGGCTAGCCCGCCAAGTATCTGGGGAAGCAGAACCGCGTGGGCTGCCTGAAGGGCAAACGCATCTGGGCCGCGTTCGGCAGGAAGGAGCACACGCGGGTCAAGGACGTGGAGGTGGACTCGATGTCCACAAGGGCCATCAGGTTCTGCCAAACCGAACTCGGCACCACCAAACTCCCGTTCCTCTTCGTCCGCGCCCTCCAGCTCTGGACCACCGAAGACCCCGCCACTCTCAGGCTCGCCTGCTCCGTGTTCCGTAGGTCAGGGGCGGATCTGAAGGAGTTGGAGAAGGTGCTGGGGTGAAAGTGGCGGACAGCGCTCTGAAGCGGCAAGATGTTTGGGTATTCAGTCTGTCCTAGGCGAACTTTGTTCCGTTCGTAGCCGAGAAGCTGTTCCGGCGTCCAAAATCCGTTGGCATCCCGTGTGCCTTGGTTGACGTGTCGATTTCAATTTGAGTTCAATCAGCGCTTCACTTCTTCCAGTAAGGCAGCATTTACAATCCAGTTTGTCGTGATTATCCTAAAATCGGCCGTTGGGCCACTTTCTATAAACGCCTCGCTAAGAAATACATTTGTGCGGATCGTTGTGCCATAAGTTACATCAACAATTACGAATGTAAGACCTCCGATTCCATTGTCTTTCATCAATCGGTCGACACGCAAGCGCGCGCCCGCAGGAATCACATCGCCAATGCGCACGTTGCCATCTGAAGGCCTATAATCACTTCGGGTAGCATCAAAAAAGATTGGAGGAAGCACATACGTAACTTGGTCTCCAGTGTATAATCCGACTGATGCAAGAGCTATTTTGTCTTTTGTCTTCCAAACAGAGCCGGCGAATGATGCGAAATTGTATCTCTTTTCAGCACTAATATCAGTATCAGGTTTTCGCTTGTAGTTCTTTAGGGCCACTGCATTTGAATCTTCTCCGCATCCTGCCAGAAAGAGCGCGAGCAAGGTCAGAGTAAATGCAGGGGCGTATCCTTTCATAAATTGATTTATTTTCTATTTGGCAGATCTTTTGTGAAGATACTGTGTTCTACTCTCCGATCCCAAGCGCGCGAAGCACAAAATCCATCCCATGCAAGGATATCGCACTGGCCCCAGCATCTTGTGGCGCGGGTCTGATGCGGTAGAGCTGTCCGAAAGCTTCCGGAGAAAAGGTGTTGTTTTGAAGTTCCGTCAGGATTTCGCCGTCAACGCTGTAGTTTACTGTCCGGCTCGAGTATGATGATCCAAGCAAGGTGATCCTTGTTAGCGCATTCAATCCCGCCGAATTAAACGTGACGGCAGGCCTGTTCGCTGCGAGCGCCGCAGCACTTGCGAGACCACCGCCGAGCGAGTGTCCCGTCATGCATAGCTCCGCGCCGCCAACGGCTTGGTTTACTTCCTCCGCCAAAGCGACAGCCTGGTCATACTGAGTGGAGAAGCTCAGGCCAAGTCCGCTTTGTAGAATGTTGGCAGGCCAGTCTGCAAGTCCGGGCTCAGTTCCACGGAACGCCAATACATAGGCATTTCTGGTCGAATTCTTGTAGAGCCTAGAAAAGAACGGTCCCTCTTTGAATTTAGAAGACTGTAGCCCCAGTTCGGCAAGGTTCGCAGGTTGCCAATCCCCAACACCTGATGACGTATCACTATAAACGTTTTTGCTTAATCTCGCGAGTTGTTGGTGAAAACCTGAGACTGAGTCTTTGCCAATGTATTGCGTCGGGAAGAGTGCGTGCTTAATCGCTTTGTAACGACTCACCACTACTGCCGCATGCATTGCCTCGACTGCCACACCGATGGAAACGCTCTTGAGAGTTTCGATAAGCGTCATATGCCCGCTCGGGTCCGTCCCGTTCACGGGATTTCCGTGTGCATAGAGGTATTTGTGGAGGGAGAGCGGGTCGGACTGGTTGCCTTCGTAGGAATCCATGGTCCAGAACCGGCCGTATTCCGGGGCGTAGTATCTGGCCCGCAGGTAGTAGAGGCCGAGATCCGCGTCCCATTCCTCCCCGGCGTAGCGGAAGCGCTCGGCGATGTAGCTCACGGTCGCCGACGCGGTGAGCCGCCCGTAGGCGTCGTAGTAGAACTGGCTGTCGATGGCGACGGAGCCGGTGTTGTTGTCGGTGGTGAACCGGACGGAGCCAAGGGCGTCGTAGCCATAGTAGCGGACAGAGCCCGTGATGAGGGTGTCGACGGCCCCGGCGATGCGTTGGAGGCCGTAGACCCAATAACCCGAAACGGTCGTGGCCAAGCTGGTGATCTTGGTTTCCTGGATGACCTGGGGCCAGCCGGTGGGGTTACGGTCGTCGAGTGGCAACGCGACTCGGCCCACCTTGCTTCCGTGTCATCCGGGTGATCTGTGGGTGTTCATCGTGGAGGCTGCTTGAATCGCCCCGGTGGGTCTGAAAGTTTGCCGCCCATGAAGATCGTCAAGACGGCCGCCGCCATGCAGAAGCTTGCCCTCACGTGGCGACGTGAAGGCCGGAAGGTCGGGTTCGTCCCTACGATGGGTTACCTGCATGCCGGGCATATCAGCCTGGTGAAGGACGCCCGGAAGCGCGTCGGTCCGAAGGGCATCGTGGTCGTCAGCATCTACGTGAACCCGACGCAGTTCGCGCCCACGGAAGACCTGTCGCGTTACCCGAGGGATTTTGCCGGCGATCGACGGCAGTGCGCCGAGGCTGGGGCCGACGTGATCTTTTTCCCGACCGATGCCGAGATGTATCCCGGCAAAGATGAAGGGCGCTTCAGCACCTACGTGGTCGAGGACCGGCTGTCGCTTGGCATGGAGGGCGGAACGCGGCCCACCCATTTCAAGGGTGTCACCACGATCGTCGCGAAACTCTTCAACCTCGTCCTTCCCGACATCGCGATATTCGGAGCAAAGGATTGGCAACAGGCGGCCGTCATCCGCCGAATGGCCGTGGATCTGAACTTCCCGCTCAAGGTCATCGTGCGTCCGACGGTGCGCGAGAAGGACGGCTTGGCCATGAGCTCACGGAACAAATACCTCTCTCCGGAAGACCGCGAACTGGCGACCGTCCTGCTTCGGGCCATCTCGGCGGCCAAAGCCGCGGTGATTCTCAAGGCGGCTTCCGCCAAAGCGCTGAAGAGTTCGACCGAAGCGCTGATCAGCGGACAGTCCTCCGGAAGGCTGGACTACGTGGAGTTCTTCCATCCGGAGACGCTCCAGCCGGTTGAACTGGTCGCGCCGGGTTCGCAGATGGCCTTGGCCGTCTATTTCGGGAGGACCCGGCTGATCGACAACGCCGCGCTCTGACCAGCATCTCCCCGCTTGAACCGCGGAACGATCGGGTCTCTCTTCGGGATCACACATGGCCTCGTTTGATTTTCTTGTGCTCGGCAGCGGCATCGCCGGGTTGTCCTTTGCCCTGAAGGTCGCGCCGCACGGGCGGGTCGCGATCATCACGAAGAAGCGCAGCGCGGACTCGAACACCAACTGGGCCCAGGGCGGCATCGCCGCGGTCACGAGCAAGGAGGACTCCTTCGAGGCGCACGTGCAGGACACGTTGATCGCCGGAGCCGGGCTTTGCCGCGAGGCCGTCGTCCGGTCGATCATCGGGGAAGGCCCGGAACGGATCCACGAATTGATCGCGCTGGGAATGAAGTTCTCCGAGCGCGAGATCAACGGCACCCGCGAGCTGGATCTGGGCAAGGAAGGAGGCCACTCGAAGCGCCGCATCCTCCACGCGAAGGACATGACCGGCCGTGAAATCGAGGCGGCGTTGCTCCAGGCCGTGGCGTCGCAGCCGAACATCGTGATGCTGGAAAACCATTTCGCGATCGATCTCGTGACGACGCGGAAACTGGGAAGGGCGGGGGATGACCGTTGTGTCGGTGTCTATGTGCTCGATGCGAAAACTGGAGAAGTGGAGGCGTATTCGGCACCGTCGGTCGTCCTGGCCACGGGTGGCTGCGGCAAGGTCTATCTCTACACGACGAACCCGGACATCGCGACCGGCGACGGTGTGGCGATGGCCTACCGGGCGGGCGCGGCCATCGCGAACATGGAGTTCATCCAGTTCCATCCCACGTGCCTTTTTGATCGTCGCGCGAAGTCGTTCCTCATCAGCGAAGCCGTCCGTGGCGAAGGCGCCCGCCTGTTGGGCGCGGACAAACGTCCGTTCATGGACCGCTACGATCCGCGGCTGGAACTGGCTCCGCGCGATGTGGTCGCCCGCGCCATCGACAGCGAGATGAAGCGCACCGGCGCCGACCATGTGTGGCTCGACATCACCCACAAGCCGGCCCGGTTCATCATCGACCGCTTCCCGATGATCTACGAAACGTGCCTGCGTTACGGCTACGACATGACGAAGGATCCGATCCCCGTGGTGCCGGCGGCGCACTACCAGTGCGGCGGCGTGCAGACCAACGTCGACGGGGAAACCAACCTTCCCGGCCTCTACGCCATCGGCGAAGTGGCCTGCACGGGCCTTCACGGCGCGAACCGCCTGGCCAGCAATTCACTGCTCGAAGGCCTCGTCTGCGCGCATCGCGCCGCTGAGAAGATCCTGGGTTCACCCGGATCGAACGACCTCCCGACGATTCCAGCCTGGCAGTCGGGCAAGGCCAGCGACGCGGACGAGATGGTCGTCGTCTCCCACAACTGGGACGAGATCCGCCGGCTCATGTGGGACTACGTGGGCATTGTCCGGACGAACAAACGCCTGCAAAGGGCGGCCACGCGTATCGCGAACCTGCAGGAGGAGATCCAGGAGTATTACTGGGACTTCAAGGTGACGACCGACCTGCTTGAACTCCGCAACATCGCCACGGCCGCCGAGTTGATCGTGAGCTGCGCGCTGCAGCGGCCCGAGAGCCGGGGGCTGCACTACAATCTCGACTGGCCTGATGCGGACACCGCCTGGGCCCAGCGCGACAGCCTTGTCCGGCGCGGGCTCGCGTAGGCCATCGACGCAAGGGCGGATGTTGACAAGACCGCTTCGTTCGATAGTTTCGCGGCCTCTTTTTAGGAAATAGATATGCCCAATACCAAGTCAGCTAAGCGCCGGGTTCGTAGCAGTGAGCGGAAACGTGTCCGCAATGTCGCCGACAGGAGCAAGGTGAAGACGCTCGAGAAGAGCTACCTGGCCGCCGTGAAGTCCGGCAAGAAGGACGCGGCCGCGACCGCCCTCCAGGCCGTGGTGTCCGCGATGGACAAGGCCGCAAAGAAGGGCGTGCTCAAGAAGGGCACCGTGGACCGCAAGAAGTCCCGCCTCGCCATCAAGCTGAACAAGGTCGCCGCCTAAGCGGCCCGGCTCCCAGATTCTAAACATGAAGGCCGGAGGATGATTCCTCCGGCCTTCGTCTTCTTTTGTCCGGAGAGCTACTGCGTCGGCGCCAGCAAGGAGACCTTTTTCCAGTCGGGATCGGTTTTCGAGGAAGACAGGCCGGCGGCTGGGTTGGATGCGGGATTGGTTCTCTGGACCCTGGTGTCGTCGTTTGCGAACTGATTGTTGTATTTGA
>Ga0163144_10023432_pt1 | contig 12176 bp, 9 predicted proteins | sample OliLak19BULKMAT1_FD_123175 | JGI IMG/M metagenome (GOLD analysis project Ga0163144, IMG submission 123175) | Freshwater microbial mat bacterial communities from Lake Vanda, McMurdo Dry Valleys, Antarctica - Oligotrophic Lake LV.19.BULKMAT1 | ecosystem: Environmental > Aquatic > Freshwater > Lake...
GTGACTTGGTCTGGAATTTCAAGAAGTACTTCGGTCGCGGGAGTGCCGCAGGCTCACCGAAGAGCCTGAAAGAGTCCGCATCCAAGCGCAATCGCAAATTCGCACCAGGCCAGAAAGCAGTAGCAAGCTGCTTCGTCGACTCATGACACGTCGAATTGGCGAACACGCCGCCACACCGATAGTAGCGGGGGCCATCGAGGGAATGAGATCAGCCAAGAGTAGTAATTTGAGAGGCTGTGATTTTTTGAATCCGACGAAAGTACCCATCACACTCCGAGTGATGTTGTCTCAAAAACCAAAGGTTTTTGAACTGCGGAAATCACACGGAGTTTGATTGGTTCTATAAAATCACATCCCGTGAGCGTGCCACCCTGCACCGGCTAGCGAAACAAAAGCTGTACGACCTCCAAGGCCAGTTGAGCAGTGATTTGCGTCAAGCCCACGCTCATCGGCGCGGTCCCATCGGGACGTTTTAAAGCGAGACGCCCTCCCGGAGGGCTTATGAGGAAAATAATTTCGGGAGGATTCCTTAGATGGTTAAGTTTCCATTCTGGCCTGGCATCGAAATGATAAATGGCACACGAATGCCCCCTTCGAGTGTCGTGCGTTTACTGCCTCGAAGCGGCGAGTTGGACGAGCCGTTGACAGTGACACCCTTCATCGTCGGACCACCGTTGTCGCTGATGAAAATAATGAACGTATTCTGGTCGAGCTGACTGTGTACAAGCTGTTTCCTGACAGCACCGATCGCTTCATCCATCGCGAGCATCATGGCATCGTACGTGCGACGTTGTTTGTCGTGAACATCGGGGAACTTGCCTAAGCGATCGTCGGTTGCGTGCATCGGTGTGTGGACGGCATTGAAGCCGCCAGGGCATCTAAGTTGGGCGTAGGAATATCTTTGCATCCAAGAAAAGCCGACATCGGCATAGCCCATATCATCGCCGACGATGAAAAGGATATTCGGCTTGTCCCCGGCCTGGGAGTTGGCGAGGAAACCAATGGAAGCCATTGCAAGTAAAAGAAATTTCATTTTGATATGGAACATCGGCTAGCCTGAATGCAACAAGTTTGGATCATTATTTCACGACACTTTTGTTCGGAATGGGAATGACATTGCGCAACTCACGGTGCTTTCATAAGCCGGTAGCTGACAAATGCGATCTCGCTGCTATCCGGCGACCAAGATGGGACGTTCATGGTTCCTTGACCTCCAAATAGCTTTGCTAAGATCCGTGGTTCTCCACCGCTTGTTGGCAGGATTCGAATCATGACATCCTTATTCGCAGGGTGATCGCTTGGTGCAACTAAACTTTCGTACGATACGAATGCCAACCAACGGCCATCAGGCGATGGATGCGCAAACCAGTCTTGGTACTGGTCGCTAGTCAGTTGCGTCGGATCCGAACCATCCGCGTTCATTCGCCAGATTTTCATGGCTCCACTGCGAACTGAGTTGAAATAGATGTACTTGCCATCTGGCGAGTACTCGGGACCATCGTCCAACCCAACTGTGGTCGTGAGTCGCATTTCCTTGCCACCTTTGACAGGAATCGAATAAACGTCGTAGTTCTGGTTGCGCTCGGCACAATAAACGAGCGTCTTGCCATCCGGCGACCAACCATGCCAATACGATGGAGCCAGCGGAGTAATCTCCACCGGTTCACCACCTTGGATTGGTAAAGTGTAAATCATTGACTTACCGGTCTTTGTTTGATCGCTGATCGCTAAGGTCGTTCCGTCCGCTGAGATACCATGGTCATTGTTGATACGCGTGGCAAACCCGGTCGGTATCAGTTCAGGCTCTCCACCAGCGACCGGCAAGCGATAGAGTTTGCCACGCTGGTTGAAAATGAAGCTTTTACCGTCAGGCGTCCAGTTGGGTGCTTCGAAATGGCCTACTTGGTGATGGACCACCTTGCGATCCGTCGACCGAATCGGCATTCGTTCGAGAGTGCTCGTTAGTTGAGTGTTCGGAGAGATCGATTTTGGAAGTCCCTGCTCGAGTACGACGTTAGAAAAAACAGCCGTCTCGCTGACAGTATCGTTGTGCGAACAAACGCCCAGTCCAACAAAGCATTGTTCGGCCAAAGCGATCCGGAACATCCCGCCGGAGTAATGAAGCACTTCATCGGCTTGTGCCCAAGACATGGTTACATAGTCACCGCTTCGTTCGATGCGAACGCGACGCGGCGACTTGATCGATGCTTGAATCTCTTTCGTCACCCCGCCTTTCTGTTCGCGATACTGAATCGATGTCAATCCGTCACCGTGGACCGCAACATCGGCATAAGGCGCATCGGGTTCGAGCGACCCACGAATGATCAAGCACGCTTTGCGGTGCGGATCGGTGCCTTTGCCAACCCACGAGACGTCTGATGCTAAAGAAAGATCACCTTTTGCAATTGTCCAAGCGAAGTGCAGCGCATCGCGTTCTCCCCACATATTGGCACCGCTGCCAGTGATCGTGTATTGCGAACTGAGTTCGTCAAACGTTGTATTGCCTGGGATACTGCAAATGCCAATATCCGCATGCTTGTCAAACAGACCGAGCTTTGTTGACTGGGCTTGGCTTAGTGAGTTCCAGGCCATGGAAAAGGGGATGATCAAAAGACAAAGTCGCATTGAGAAGTTATGCATCTTGTTTACCCAACTGAAATAACGAATGACTGCAGACAATAGTGTTTGTAGGTTTATGCAGTGTATGCGAAATTCTGCCGACCCGCACGCGAGTACCAAAAGTCTCAAGTCCTTTCCGTTGTTCGGGATCTTGATTTGCAGGTAGCACGCCCTGAGGCACAAAGGGCGTGTGAGTCGCTAGTTCCATCACAACCCGACACATAATCGCGTAATCGCGAAAGCGAGGGCCAGATGCAATTCCTCGCTCACGCGTCGGGTTATCAAAATCACAGCTACTGAGCGTGCTTCGAACCGCACGACTAGACTAGACTATAGTTCTTGCGGCGTTTGCTTACCAGCAAGCATGCACGAGACTTTTTTTACAATCGCTTCGGCTAAACTCTGTGGTGCCGCGGCTTTCGCCAGACTACCACGAGCGCAATGCGTCTGTTCGGATCCGACCCGTCAGTCGGAAGAAAGGCCAGGAAAACATTTTGTTGTGCCAAACTCGAAACACATGGTGGATGATTGTGTTGTGGCTCTGTCCCGCTCTTGGCGCGGCGGATGTTCCCGTAGCGACGAAAGAGTCTGACAGTATTCACACGATCGTCATGCCATTTTTTCAGGAGCACTGTATTCGATGCCATGGTCGCGACGAAGCGAAAGGCGACTTGCGGATTGATCAGTTGGATGGTGACCTAGCCAAGCTGGCGACGTTTGATCGTTGGCAAGAAATTGCGTTGCGAGTGAAGGCTGGCGAGATGCCTCCACCCAAAGAGCCGCGTCCACATGCGGAACAACTAAAAGAGTTTTTGCGACAGATCACGACTACAATCGACGAAGCCGCGATGACGCATCGCGATGGCGGTCGAAAAGGCGGTCGTGTGGTACTTCGGCGGCTGAATCGTGTTGAATTTGAGAACACGGTTCGAGATATCTTTGACGTCAACGTATCGGTCAGGGAGTTGCTGCCCGAAGATGCCATCTCAAATGGATTCGATAACGTGGGAGCCTCGCTAAATGTCTCTCCCGTGCTCATTGAACAATACCTTGAAGCGGCCGATGCGGTGCTCGATGCCGCTGTCGCGCCTGTTCATAAGCTCGAGAGCAAGAAAGAACGTTTTGATCTCTTTGATTCTCTGCCGAAGTGGTTTCTCGCGGGTGCTTGGAAGCAAGACGAAGGTGTGATTCTATTTCGCAGCAGTGGAGATTCGGCGAGCGATTTGCGAGAGTTCAAGGCACCCGCGCCTGGACGGTACCGCTTTCGCATCGCCGCCTCGGCACACAACTCGGAGACCCCAGTTCCGTTTGCGGCGTTACTTGGAAATTTTGTCGTCAGCGGTAACGCCTCTCGGCACCTTGGTTACTTCGATGCACCACCCGGTGACCCTGCGGTCATCGAATTTGAGGAACGTCTTCGCGCGAAGAACGACACGATCAAGGTCACTCCGGTTGCATTGCCGTTTGTCTATCTGAAGCAGGAAACCATGCAAGAGTATCCCGGGCCGGGATTGCAGATTCACTGGATCGAAGTCGAAGGACCATTTCCTGAAGTGTGGCCGACGGAAAGCTACCGCCGTGTTTTTGGCGATGTCGATCCGAAGAAAGGGACACTTGCGGATGCCGAAAAGTTGCTACGGGCACTGCTTCCCAAAGCTTTTCGAAGGCCGATCGCGGAAGGTGAAGAAAAACCCTTTGTCTCACTCGTGGCGAAGTCGCTCGACTCGGGTCAGTCATTTGAGATGTCATTGCGAGCGGGGGTCAAAGGCGTGCTCGCGTCTCCAAAATTCCTTTACCTCCGCGAGCCAGCGGGAGCCATCGACGCCTACGCACTCGCATCACGGCTGTCGTATTTCCTATGGAGCACCATGCCGGATGAAACACTTCTTGATCTAGCTCGTCGCGGTGAATTAAATAAACCGGAGGTGTTGCGATCACAAGTGGAGCGGATGCTACGGAAGCCCAAGGCAAAGGCGTTTACGGAGAATTTCACAGGACAATGGTTAAGCCTGCGAGACATCCTAGCCACGACGCCCGACAAGACACTTTATCCAGAATTCGAGGAACTGTTGCAATGGTCCTCGATTCGTGAGACGCAACTGTTCTTCGAAACAATGCTGCAAGAAGATCTCAGCGTTCGGAACGTCATCGACTCGGACTTCGCGATGCTTAACGGTCGTCTCGCGAAGCATTACGGTATCCCCGACGTGAATGGCGTCGCATTCCGAAAAGTACCGCTTCGACCTGAGTATCACCGCGGCGGCATGCTTACCCATGCGAGCATCTTAAAAGTCACCGCCAATGGCACGACGACATCGCCAGTCGTTCGCGGCGTATGGGTCCTCGATCGCATTCTTGGGAAAACTGTGCCTCCTCCGCCACCCAATATTCCTGCTGTCGAGCCCGACATTCGCGGTGCGACGACGATTCGCGAACTGCTCGCCAAACACCGTGCTTCTGAGAACTGTGCCGGATGCCATTCACGCATCGACCCGCCAGGTTTTGCTTTGGAAAACTACGACGTCATCGGTGGCTGGCGTGAACGTTACCGCGTCGTTGCGGAACGAAAGGATTGGGTCAACAACCGTGTCGGTCCGTTGGCCAAATACCTTGCAGCGTATCAGTATGGAGAAGGTCGCTCCATTGAAATTGGTGATACAATGCCCGATGGTCGCACGTTCACGAATATCGATGAATTCAAACAGTTACTACTTGCCAATCCCGAAAAAATCGCTCGCTGCGTTACCGAAAAATTGGTGACTTACGCGACAGGACAACCGGTTGGCTTTAGTGATCATGCGATGGTGGACGCGATTCTTGAAGAAGCCAAAGCGTCGGATTTTGGACTGCGCTCGCTTGTTCACGCGGTCGTTGCCAGCGAACTCTTTCAGAAAAAGTAAATTGCCATGACGACCATTCATCGATTCTCGCGTCGCAAGTTGCTCGGCGGCGCTGGTGTCACACTTACGCTGCCGTTGTTAGAAGCGATGGCTCCGCTGAACGCACGAGCAGGTGAGGCAGGCAAGCGTCCTCGGCGGATGATTTGTATCAACACATCGCTTGGTTTGCACACGCCGAATTTGTTTCCGACCCAGGCGGGTCGTGAGTACGAACTCACACCCTACCTTGAACCGATTAAGCAATTCCGAAGCGACTTCACGGTCTTCTCAGGTCTCTCGCATCCGGAAGTGGACGGAGGACATCCGGCTGAGTTGTGTTACCTAACCGCGGCACCGCATCCTCGGGCGGACAATTTCAAGAACACGATTTCTTTGGACCAATACGCGGTCGAGCGGCTCGTTCCCGACACTCGGTTTGGTTCGATTGTACTTTCGTCATCGTCCAGCCGAGGGCTTTCGTTCACGCGCAGCGGCGTAGCGATTCCTGCGGAGGACCGGCCTTCTCGCGTTTTCAAAAATATGTTTGTCGATGGCACGCCCACGGAGATCCGTGCTCAGGTCGAGCGATTGAAGCAGGGCCAGAGCATCATGGATACGATCTTGGAGGAGGCAAGGGACTTTGAACGTGGCCTGGGCACGCAAGATCGAATGAAGCTTGAAGAGTATTTTGAATCGGTGCGGGAGGTGGAGCAGCGGTTGGTCAATTCGCAGGATTGGACCCGTCGCGCCAAACCGAGGGTTGATGCCAAGCCGCCTACCGACATCACCAGCTCGGTCGAAGTCCCCGCACGTGTTCGATTGATGATTGATCTAATGCACCTTGCGCTGCAAACGGACTCGACACGATTCATCACTTTCGCACTCAATGGTCTCAACGCCGTTCCGATCATTCCTGGTGTCACTCAGGACTGGCACAATCTCTCGCACCACGGGCAGGACCCAGCCAAGCTTGCCGAACTTCGCATTGTCGAAGTTCAACAGATGCAGCTCTTCGGAGAACTGCTAACAAAGTTAAAAAGCACGCAAGAGGATGGCGAATCATTGCTCGACCGCACGATCGTGTTGTTCGGCAGCAACCTCGGCAACGCGAGCAGTCACGACAACAAAAACCTGCCGATCATCGTGGCTGGCGGTGGGTTCCGGCATGGTCAGCATCTCGCCTTTGACCCCAAGAAAAACCCACCGCTGAGCAATCTTTTCGTCCAATTTCTTCAGCGTCTAGGCGCGGACGTCGATGCCTTCGGTTCTAGCGAGGGAACGGTCAACGGATTCGAGCTGGCGCTGTAACATTTTTTCGATCAATGATTTAAGCGATTGGTAGTAAGAAAAGTCCCGTAGGATGGGACCATTGTCCCGTCCGTCGATTCGTTCGGGACAATGGTCCCAAACTACAAATCTACCTGACCACCGTTAATTGCCGCACGGCGTTTTGAACGGCTGGGCATGGATGCGGACGACCGCTATTCACCGCCGCGTGGTGTTTCGCCAGGCTTGGGTGTTGAGTTGATCGGAATCACGATGGGCGGCAATGGAGATAGCATAGCATGCTTGCTTACCTCCGAGTCCTTGAGGCCATCGCTAGAAGCCGTTCGCTCAACGATCGTCGTCTTGACAATTCCGTCTTCCTTGACTTCATGTTCGATAAAATAGCGACGATTGTGAACAAAGTCAGGATGAAAGGCCATGCTCATCACCCCTTGATCGGAACCGGTGTGAACCTCGGCACCAAGCTCTAGAAAAAGTTCCTTGTGGACCTGGCCATCCGCTCGAATCAATCGCCATATACGACGCTGCATATGTTCGATGACGAGCAAGTCGCTATCAGTTCCGGGCAATGCACCGCACCAAGTCGTCTGCGTTACTAGTTGCCTGTGCGGTCTCTTGCGCGGAAAAGAGTCTGGTCTCTTCGGTCCAATGCATCGCAAGGAGGCACGCAACGACCAGAGACGAGCGACAAAACGAGCAGCTATTTGAGTAAGAGAATATCATTCGATAAAACTTATGGGAGCCAGCTATTTCTGAACTGAGAAACGATAAATGGTCTGTGAACTCCAGTCTTTTTCAGGCCGCACGACGGTGCTTGGGAATTCTGGATGGTTTGGAGAATCAGGATAGTGTTGTGTCTCAAGGCAAAAAGCGCCGTGCTTAGGAAAGGGTTTCCCATTGAATGAATTGGCGGTAAACAATTGAACGGCTGGCTCCGTTGTCAAACATTCCATGACGCGTCCAGACTTGGGATCAAATACCCTGGCTGCCATTCGCAATTCGCCAGGCGAACCGGACACGATGTAATTGTGATCGTAACCACGAGTCGTATCATTCAGTTTCGCTATTCGCTCCCCTATCGCATGCGGTGCGATAAAATCGAGTGGTGTTCCAGCGACTAAAGCGATGCCACCGGTAGGTATGCGTGAATCGTCAATCATTGTTGTTGTATTCGACATCAGTTGCAGTTCGTGGCCCAATACATCACCTGTACCGGTCAAATTGAAGTAGGCGTGATTCGTTAAATTGACGACAGTGGGTTTGCTCGTTTTGGCTTCATAGGCAATCGAGAGTTCATTGCTCGAACTAATCGAGTAAGTAACCGCGACGGCCAACGTCCCCGGAAATCCCTCCTCACCATCGGCACTTTCATATTTCAGAGTGACGGAGGCAACGTCCGCTTTGGATTCCGACGAACCCGACCAGAGTACTTTTGCAAAATTTTTCTGACCGCCATGAATGTGATGGGGGCCAGAATTCTTTGTCACTTCGTATTCCTTGCCATCCAAAGTGAATTTTGCATTTCGTATTCGATTCGCAAACCTTCCCATGACGGACGCAGCCGGAAATCCATTCAAGTACGCAGCCAGCGAGTCAGCTCCCAACAGTACGCTGGTGACCAGATTGTCACGATCGGGAACGTTCAGTTGAATGATGGTTGCGCCATACTCGATCACTTTGACTTGCATGCCCAATCCATTGTTCAAAGTGAACAGTTTTACCACTTCGCCGTTGGCGAGCTTACCGAAATTCGACACTTCGACTGTTGGCTCGGCTGCATATGCCGACAGAAAGCAAAGTTCCAAAACACAGCAGACAGTGGCAACGCGAAGACTAGCATGCATGGTCTAAATCTCGATGGGCCTGTTTGACAGGGGGCTAAAAGAAAGACACAATGTCTTGATAGGAGTATGGCGAATGAAATTAATTATGTCAATGTTCTTCATCGGAGTCTTCGGTGTTTCATCCATTGGTATTGCCCAGGAGCCGGTGGTCGAGGTAACCGAACGAAGCGTGCTCCCCATTCATCTGAAAGCAGCTCGTGAGTTCACTTTGTATGCCGACACTTCAAAGAAGACTGTTTACCAATTAGAGGAGGAACCAGTTTTCGTTTGGAGCAATCCGCGAAGATCTGGTGGGCAAGCTGGGTATATATTTCTTTGGAAAGAGGGAACCCAGCCGCGGGCTGTATGCACGGTCTTTTCGTTTGGCGCGAAAGGCGTTGCGACGGATCGCCGTATCGTATTCGAGTGGCACACGCTTTCCGAATCGACGTTGTTACCCGAGCGAGCCGAGATAGACTCTGCGTGGAAACCCATGTCTGGCGTAGAATTTCTCTCCATCCCCAAAGCGACTGCGCCGAGTGACATCGCAGCAGTACAGAAACGCGAAATGAAAGCGGCGGCTGCTAAATTCGATATCCACTCAATCGATCAACAGAACCAACGTTGGCAATTGAGAGTTCTCAGCGCACCGCTTTACAATTATCAAACTCAAAACGGCCAGGCGGCATTGATAGGCTGGGTCGGGGACGCTGGCAATGATCCCGAGCTTATGATGCTCTTAGAAATTCGCGGATCGAAAGGCGCCAAGGCTTGGCACTACTGCCCTGTTCGAATGACCGACCACCAGTTGTTTGTTGAACTTGATGGTGATCGTGTTTGGCAGAGCGTACGCAGCGATACCGATACGATATTCAACGATTCAGATCATCGCTACTTTCGGTTCGTCGATCGTATTGTGCAAATGACCGCTGAGGATCTCAAGGACGCGAAAACGAAGCCCCCAAAAAACTAGCCGACTATCAAGGAAGGATGGAGCGATGGAGGTATCTACCCTACGAAAGCGAGGCGAATTCTCGCTTGAGCAACTCATCGGCAGTGTCAATGCGAAACTTATTTCAGGACAATTCCGTAGCTTCTTTATTTCTCTGGCCAATCGGCTAGTGATTTCTTCTTGACTACGTTGGCTGTATGTTCGGAGTAGTGTTTCTCCATCTGCGAGAGCAAAGCTTTGGGCGTCCAGAAACTGCTACCCTTGGCTTTTTGGTCAAGAATCATGCCACTCAGGAGATAGGCATAGCGACGCGTGAACGCTTCGACTCGATCCATCTGCATGGCTTCTTCGGCACCTGTCCAATCCAAATGCGCTGCTTGGTATTCGTTGGGCATCTGCTTGGGGTTAAGGTCCATGACCGGAATGTTTGGGTCGACGGCATGATAGATCTGTGAGAAGAAAAGCAGTTCTCGTCCCATCATATGCTCAGCGTTCCAACGCGGTGTATGCGTTCCATTGGCCGGACGGAAATTCATTTGAACACTGGAAAGCTCTTTGAATACGAGTCGGGAAGATAGGCAGGCTGCCTCTTTTTTTGCAAACATCCCTGCGAGCGGTTCATCCATTTTCCAGACGGAGTCCCCTAATTTCACCCACCGCGTTTTGCCGTTCGGCTCGTTCGATTTTGAGAAGGCGATCGAATTGTGTTCGATTGCCTCAATCGCTGACGAAGAAATTTTTTCGTGCTGAAAGTTCTTGCGCAACAAGACAACTTGCGGACTCAACAATTCAGATAGCGTTTGCAACACTGTCGGCTGATCGTTCGAGTCGTCTAATAGCAACACGTCAATCTTCTGCAGTTCGTTCGGCAGCTCTCGACCTTTTAAGCTACTAGCCATTTCCTGTGCAGAATTATTCTTGCAGTCAACGATGTTCACTCCGTCTACCCGGAGAGAAGTCACATACAGTGGCTTGTTCGTCCCAATACCATTGATGGCAACGCGAGCAATGCGAACCGCTTCTGCGGAATACTGTTGATCTGCGGCGAATGCGTTGAGCGTGGGCTTGGGTTCATTCGGCTTCCGATCCAGCACGAGAATATTGCCCTCGGAGGCTTCCCAGAAATCGTCAACAAATTCAACATCTGCGGTTCGTGGCAAAAGTTGGCGGCTCGTCGCATCGACGCCGATGACGATGTGAAAATTCAACATCGTCTCGATCGAAATGCAATTGTTTGGCCAGTATCGAACGGCCACAGGCTGCCCGTCATTTGCGAAGCTGTATGGTGCAGCAATGACGATAGAAAAAATGGAAAATACAAACCCAAACACTCGAAACATTTTTGCTTTCGTTAGGCTCATGGGGACCCGTCGATTGTTCTCTACCATTAATGCATCTCCAAGGATCGTGTCTCCCAGGAGATCCACTTAAGAATCGTCCCGGAATAAATTCCTTAAAAGCCAGACACGCAAGCGAGGGGCTCAATGCATCTTAGTGAGGTTTCCTCGCTTGCGCGTCGGGCTTGTATTGAATGGCGTGGACTTAAGCTCTCCAACTAGCTTGTATCAGCGGAGGACAAGGGAGTCGAACCACCCGCAGAAATGATAGAGATTCCAAGCGAGACTGCAAGCCGTGGTACAAATCCGACGCGCGCGGGCCAGTTGCCTAACAACAAGGCAACCCAAATCGGACTGCTTTCAACCGCCCAGCAGTCGATCTAAGCCAGTCGGTCGGCCGTCGCAAAATTGATCGATGCCACGCTGCGGGATGATCACTACACGCTCGCGAGACTCGGTCCGATCTTGGCTGAGCTGCGAGCTGCGGAACGGGAAACGGATGAATTCCTACGAAGCCGGACTTGATTTTGTACGGTTTGACCGTATAGTTGTTGGAGGCAGTGACTGCCCGCCGTGCATCGAAGATGGAATGGAGCGTGAATCACCTACCTGGAGTTACCCCGGAGGATTTACTTACGTTTGTATACCTTGATGAATTTGAGGACGATTGGAAGCGATTGCACCCAAATGACTCCGATGAGGAGACGCTGTGGGCGTTGGAGGTTGCGATAATGATGGCACCCTCGAAAGCTCCAGTTGTCGCAGGAACTGGAGGTCTTAGAAAACTACGATTCGTTGAAGAAGGTTCGAATAGAGGAACAAGCGGAGGTTTGCGAGTGTGTTACGCATACTTCCCTGACCACAACACTGTTTTGATGGTAATAGCTTTCGACAAACACGAACAATCGACTTTGAGCAGCGAAGAGAAGAAATCAATCAAACGGGTGATCGCGTTCATCGATTCGTTACTGACCGAAAAGTCAAATAAAAAACAAAAGTAGCATGGAGCTTATCATGGCAAAAAAAACAATAGGATCGAAAATCACAGATCGCCTAGAACGTTTTGCAGCAAATCTAGTGGAGGTTAAAAATCTAGATGAGTTGCAAGAGACGCTCACAATACGAAAGGTCGTTTTGAATTTGAGCCCCCGACCATTTACTGGCGATGAAATCAGTGGGCTTCGAAAAAACCTACGATTGAGCCAAGCAGTCCTCGCGGAATTTCTTGGTGTTTCGGTTTCAACAGTTCAGGACTGGGAGCAAGGCATCAATGTGCCAA
>Ga0163144_10023433_pt1 | contig 12176 bp, 10 predicted proteins | sample OliLak19BULKMAT1_FD_123175 | JGI IMG/M metagenome (GOLD analysis project Ga0163144, IMG submission 123175) | Freshwater microbial mat bacterial communities from Lake Vanda, McMurdo Dry Valleys, Antarctica - Oligotrophic Lake LV.19.BULKMAT1 | ecosystem: Environmental > Aquatic > Freshwater >...
CCCGTTGCGGAATACACGGTCTCCGTGATTCTCCTGAGCCTGAAAAAATTCTGGCAGAATGTCCGTCGTACCCGCCGTTTGCGCGTGTGGAATCATGACATGTCCGGACCGGGGGCCTATCGCGCGGTGGTTGGGTTGGTTTCCCTTGGTGCGGTTGGCCGTCTTACTGCGGAAAAGCTCGCGGGTTATGAACTGGAGGTGCTGGCTTATGATCCCTTTGCCACCGAACAAGAGGCGGCAACCTTGGGGGTCCGCTTGGTTTCCCTCAAAGAAATTTTTCTCAAATCGGGCGTCGTCAGCCTGCATGCGCCCTGGCTGCCCGAGACAGAAAATATGATCAATGCCCGCTTGCTGGGACTGATGCCACCCGGTGCCACTTTAATCAACACCTCGCGGGGCGCGGTGGTGAACGAGAAGGATTTGTGCGACGTCCTGCACGAACGGGCCGACTTGACCGCCATCCTCGATGTGACTCATCCCGAACCACCGGCGCAGAATTCGCCGCTCTATGAACTCGACAATGTCGTGCTCACTCCCCACATCTCGGGCAGCACGGGCAGCGAAGTGACACGCATGGGGCATTGGATGGCCGAAGAACTGACGCGTTGCCTCAAGGGCGAGCCCCTCCAATTCGCCGTGACGCCGGAGATGCTCGCATCGGCAGCCTGACGGAAATGAGAGCAGGTCTTGTTTCCGTAACTTTCCGCAAACTTACCGCCGGAGCGATCATTGATAAAGCGGCGGAATGCGGTCTCACATGCGTGGAATGGGGCGGCGATATCCATGTGCCTCATGGGGATTTGGCCGTGGCGCATGAAGTGGGCCGGCTTACCCGCGCAAGGGGCCTGGAGGTTAGCGCTTATGGTTCGTATTATAAGCTGGGCGAAAGCGAAGCGCAGGGTTTGTCTTTTGCCAAGGTGTTGGAGAGTGCGGTGGCCTTGGGTGCCCCGGTGATCAGGGTCTGGCCTGGCAAAAAAAGCTCTGCGGATGCGGACGAGGCTTATCGGAAAACCGTGGAATGTGATGCTCTGCGGATCGCCGACTTGTCGCACCGCGCGGGCGTTGCCATTGCGTACGAATTTCATGCCGGGTCGCTCACGGACACGGCGGTCTCGGCCCGGGCGCTGCTGGATGCCACCGTACATCCCGCCATTTTCACGCTTTGGCAGCCACCCGTTGGCCTCACGGAGGAGGAGTGCCTCGAGGGGCTCGGGCTTGTCATTGGTCGGCTCTCGCATGTGCATGCCTTTAATTGGTGGCCTGATTCCGCCCACCGGCTGCCGCTCGCCGGGGGGGCGGTCCGATGGGAGCGGTATTTGTCGTTTCTGCGCAGCGCCGGAAAAAATCCCGACGTTTTGCTGGAGTTTGTTCCAGGCGATGATCCCGGGGTTTTGCAGCAAGAGGCGGAGACACTGCGTGGATGGCTTAAACTTTCGCATCCGCCTTACTAGCCCGTGCTGCCAGGGGATCGACAATTAAGGTGGAAGCGGGCGATTCGCTCATTGTCATGGACCACACCGCCGGGCTGCCGGATTTTCTCAAAACCGGAGTTACGGATACGGAGCTGATCGGAACGGCCTCAGCGGGAATCCAGGACGTAACGCGCGATCACATCCGAGGCATCCGGCCGGCCCAGGGCTGCCGCCGCCTCGAGCCAGCCCTGCCATTGGGCCGCATCATTGCAAAACGCGTTTTGAACCGCACCCGCGATCTCCTCGGGTGTGGTTGCCAGCGCTCCCGCTCCGTGCTCCATCACCAAGCGGGCATTGCCTTCCTCCTGACCCGGCACGATCTGCGTGATGATCATGGGCGTCCTTGCGGCCAGGGTTTCTTGCACGGTGGCGCCGCCGGCTTTGCTGATGAGGAGATGGTTTTCGGCCATGAGGCGCGGCATTTCCGGGGTCCAGCCATAAACCTCCGCAGTCTTGCCCGCAGCCTGGATGTCGGAGGTGATGCGGCGTCCGAGTTCCTCATCACGTCCCACGGTGACGGTGAGGGAAACGTTTTCCAGTTTGAGCAAATGGCGCACGATTGCGGGAGCAAGATTGCGGCCGGAGTTGATAACGTAGAGCACGCGCCAGTGGCCATCCGCCGGAGCGATGGCGCGGTTGGCCGTGAGGCTGGCGAAAATACGCGGCACCGGGAAACCGAGTACGTGGATTTTTTTTTCCGGGACTCCAGCATGTCGCATGACGGCGGCAGTGGGTTCGTTGGCTACGACGAAGGCATCGCTATGCGCGCGATACCAGACCGAGTTCACGGAAAGCGAGTCCGTGATGACCGTGACCGTGCGAAAGGGGCGGCGGAGCCGTTTGCGATAAACCCAGTCGAGCAGGTGATTGCAACCGGGATAGGTGGAAACGATAACCTCGGGCTCATGCTCCTCAATCAGCTTGAGCAAGGTCTTCCCGGCCGCTCCGTAGAACCTCATGTGCATCTCAACCAGCGGCGGGCAGTCCATGAGATGGAAGATGCCCTGCCAGAGAAGCGGGGCATGATTGATCATGGCGACATAGCCTTTTTGCACCAGGCGGTTGAACGATCCGTAGGCCTCCTGGAAAACATCGCTGACCACGACCTTGGTCTGCGGAGACAGTGCCACGATGGCTTGGCTGAGGTTGCGGGCGGCGGCGTTGTGGCCCTCGCCGAAACCCGCCGTGAGGATGAGCACGGATTTCACAACCAGTGTTTGCGTTTGAAGAAGAGAACCATGCTGATGCCCACCGTGGCCATGAAGGCGAGGCAGAGAGGATAGCCGAAGTACCAGTCGAGCTCGGGCATGTTCCAAGGGCTTTTTTCGGGATCAAAATTCATGCCGTAAACTCCCGCGATGAACGTGAGCGGAATGAAGATGGAGGAAATGACCGTCAGCACCCGCATGATTTCGTTGGTGCGGAGACCCAGGCTGGAAAGATAAACGTCCATCAGCCCCGCTGCGAGGTCGCGGAAGCTTTCCAGGATGTCTATGATCTGGGTGCTGTGATCGTAGCAGTCGCGCAGGAAAACCTGGGTTTCCTTGCAGATCAGGCCTGTGTCGTCGCGGATCAGAGTGTTGAAAATTTCCCGTTGCGGCCAGGCGGCGCGGCGAAGCTGGAGCAGCAGGCGCTTGCCCTGGTAAAGGCTCTTGAGCGTCTCCTTGTTCGGCTTGCTCAGCAGTTCGTCTTCGATTTCCTCAATGCTCTCGCCCACGTTTTCAAGAATGGGAAAAAACTGATCCACGGTCGCGTCGAGCAAGGCATAGGTCAGATAGTCGGCCTTCATTTTCCGGGCGTAGCCACGCCCGGCCCGCAGGCGCGCACGCACCGGCTCAAAAACATCATTGTCGCCCTCCTCTTGCAGGGTGATGACATAGCTGTCGCCGAGAAAGATACTGAGTTGCTCTACTGTGACGCGGGATTCCTTGTCCTGGTAAATCATTTCACTAACGATGAAATAGTGGTCGGTGTAGTGCTCGACTTTCGGACGCTGGGAAGTGTTCAACACATCCTCAAGGGCGAGGGGATGGATGTGGAAGCGTTCGCTGAATTTTTGCAGCAGGCCGATATCGTTGAGCCCGCCCACGTTGATCCAGTTGACTTTTGCCGGATCGAAACGCTCCATCATCTCCTCGAACGTGTCGAACGCGCCCTCAAAAATCGTTTCGCCGTCGTATTGGATGAGCGTGATGCTCGGCGGTCCGGCATTGGCATCCACTTTTGCGACCAGCGTGGCCGGGGCGGTTCCCGGCGTATGATATTTGATCCGGATCATGCGTCGTTTAGCTCGCCTGTTCCCGGGACTGATGGCAACTGAAAAAATGGTCGAAGCCCTGCGGCAACGCGGTGGCGGAGGTTCCCGGTTCCGTCAGGCGTCCGATTTCCGTCAGGCGCAGGCGGGGAAAGGTTTCCTTCCATCCCCGGCGCAGGCGATCGGCCAGACGCGGCGGCGCGGCCAGCAATAACTCATAGTCCTCACCGTCGGACATTGCCTGGCTGGGGTTGCAACCGCGCGAACGGGGCAGGGCATCCGCATCAATCTCGAACCCGCACCCGCTGGCCGCAGCCAGTCGCGGCAGGTCGGAGGCGAGCCCGTCGCTCAAATCCATCATGGCGCGGGCATAACCATGCGCACCGAGCCAGCGGCCTTCGGCCACGCGGGGAACAAAATCGAGGTGCTTGCCTTGAATCGAACCACCCAAGGTTCCGGTCACAAAAAGCAGATCCCCCGGCTTTCCCGCCGCACGGGTGATGAGACGCGCGGGTTCGACCCGGCCGATCAACGTAACCGAAACAGCGGCCTGGGCGGCGCGCGTCGTCTCGCCTCCCACAATGCCGACTCCGAAACGTTTGGCGGCTTTCGAGAGACCTTTGTAGAACGCCTTCCAATACGAGACATCCTTGTCCGCCGGGGAAAGAATCGTGACCAGAGCATGCAGGGGTTCCCCGCCCATCGCCGCGATGTCGCTGACGGTCCGGCAGAGGGCCTTCCAGCCGACGCGAACGGGATCGTCTTCGGGCAGATAATGAATTCCCTCAACCACGCAATCCGTTTTCAAAAGCAGAAACTCACGCGCTCCCTGAGACTGCACCACGGCGCAATCATCACCGGGGCCCGCGACGACATTGCGGCCTGGCGGCAAACCGGCGAGCAGGATTTTCAGGAAGCGGTCTTCATTGAGATCTCGGACCTTCATTTCATGAGGTCGGGCCAGGTCAGGGTTGCCGCAATGGTGAGGGTGTTGAACAGCGAGTGCATCAGGATCGGAGCCCAAAGGGACGCCGTGTATTCGTAAACCAGGGTCAGCGCCACAGCCAGAACAAGGAGCCCGCCCAATGCAGGCAAATGCGCATGGATGGCGGCAAAAATCACCGCGCTGATTCCCAGGGCCCACCACCGTCCGGCGAAACGCCGGGCCACTCCGTAGATGTAGCCGCGAAAAACCAACTCTTCCGCAACAGGGGCCACCACGATCGCCGTGAAGGCCAGCAAAAGCCGGTCGTTCCACGCCGTGTTAGTAATGAAAAATTGCAGCAGGGGTTGGGGCTCGGGTTTGCCCAGAAAATGAAAACTCAGGGCGTGGATGAAATAGATGGCCGGAAGGGCGCAGAGCAATGCGACGGGAGCGACTGGAACGCTGCGGGAAAACCCGCCGGAACCGAGGCCGAAAAGTGTCAGCGGATTCATCGAACGTACGATCAGAAAGGAAAGCACGCAGATGATGAGCAGGAAGGAAAAGACGGCGTTCATCACAAGGACGTCCGTATTCACCGTCACCACTTTGCCATGGGAACCTATGATGTTGAGAAGAAACCACGCTACCAGCACCAGAACGAAAAAAGCGTCCGGAATTTGATAGGGGGTGGAGAGAGCGCGGGGTCCGCTTCCCGATGGCGCCGCCAGCCGGTAAAAATACGCCACGCTGCCGAGGCCGAGTACGCCGGAGATCAGCAGGTCCACGGCGGGCTAGGGGACAAAAAAGGGCGGAAGCAAATACACCCGGCCGGGCTGGAGCTTGGGCATCCCCTCCAGGAGATCCACCTTGATGGATGGGGCCTTGGACTCTCCAAACATGCGCAGAATGGAAGCGAAAGTCACCGCGTGTTTGTAGCGGACAATCTGCGCATCGGGCGCGCCACCCAGTTCACGCGCCTTCGTGTAGGCATCCTCGATGTAGCCTAGTTGATTGACCAGTTTGGCCTCCAAGGCGTCGGTTCCGCTCAAAATCCGTCCATCGGCGACACCAGCGCGCAGACTTTGCTCGTCCAATCCGCGCGCCTGGGCGACGATCCCGACGAAACGGTCGTAGCTCTGCATCACCAGACCCTCAACGTAGGCTTTTTCATCCGGCGACATCTCGCGCGCGCCATTGAGCATGTCCTTGAATTTCCCGCTTTTGAAGACCACCGATTGCAGGCCAATTTTACCGAAAAGTTCCTTGTAATTGAGGGTGGAAATGATCACGCCGATCGAACCCGTAAACGTCGTGGCGTTGCACATAATGTAGCTGGCCCCGCAGGCGGTGTAGTAGGCACCGGACGCGCCAATGGAATTGAAGTAAATGACCGAGGGCTTGTGTTTGGTGAATTCTTTCAGGCTGTTGTAGAGCACGTCGGAGGCCGTGATCTCGCCTCCAGGGCTGTCCACCGAAATGATGACCCCTTTCACCTCTGGATCGAGACGGGCCTGGTCCAATGCTTGTTTGAAATCCTCCACCATATTATCCCCCAGACTGCCGGGCTGGCCGTTGGCGATGATCCCCTCAAGGGGAATGATGACGATTTTCTGACTGGCATTTTTCCCTTCATCAATGATCAGTTCTTCAAAATTCTTTTCCTGCAGCGTTCTCACCGAAGCGATCTTTCCTGTCCCCTTCATTCCAGCCAGAGCGCCGAAAAGCAGCAGGTTTACAAACATGCTCGCGCAGACGGCGAGAAACAGGACGATGATGGCGCAACCGGACTTTTTCATTTCTAATGCAGGAAGGTAACGGGAACACCGGTTCACTCAAGCGGCGATTTCCGCGCTTTTTACGAAGGAGGGAAGGAAGGCCATTTCGCAGTGTGAATAACTTGGGAAGAAAACCCAACTTCAAGGGAAATTTGTTCACCATGAGTTTGTGAATGACTTTGGAATCCCCTATGCGAAGTGGATGACTCTCACGGAAATCCAGCACGCGCTCGCGACTTTGAACACCCGGCCGCGCCAAAGCCTCGGTCAGAATTTTCTGCACGATCAAAATCTCGCCCGTTGGATCGTCGCCCGCCTCGATCTTCAACCCGGTGATCACGTGGTGGAAATCGGCCCCGGACTTGGCGCACTGACCGAACATCTGGTGAGCCAGGATGTGAGCGTCACGCTCCTGGAAAAAGATCGCAGCATGGTCGCGTGGCTGCAGGAAAAATTTCGCGACCCGCGCGTGGAACTGTTCCACATGGACGCGCTGGATTTTGACATCCGAAATCTGTACGGAAAAGGGCCGGTGAAAATCGTGGGCAATCTGCCGTATTACGTCTCCACGCCGCTCATTGCAAAATTCACATCCGCCCTCTCACCCGCATCAATCCTTGTTCTCACGCTCCAGCACGAGGTGGCGGCGCGCTTGAATGCGGAGCCCGGCACGAAAGATTTCGGCGCCATGACGGTGTGTTCCTCACGGCGCTGGAAGGTGCGCTACGTGAAAAAACTTCCGGCCTCTGTTTTTTTTCCACAGCCGAGGGTTTCCTCCGCCGTGGTGGTGTTTGAGCGCAAGGCGGCGGCGGCGATTCCGCCTTGTGATGAAGCGTTCTTTGAAACGCTGGTGCGGCGGGGATTTTCCGAACGTCGCAAGCAACTGCGCAACCTGCTCCCGGAGTTGAAGGAACGCTGGCCGGCCCTCTGCGCGCATCTGCAAGTGGCGGAGACAGTTCGGGGCGAAGAACTCTCCCTTGCGCAATGGGAAAAATTTGCCCGCTTCGTCCATCCTGCGGATGCGCAAAGCAGTGCAGAAATGTTTGACACGGTGGATGAAAACGATCTCGTGATCGGCCCGGAACCTCGTGAGAAGGTGCATGTGAATAACTTACGCCATCGCGCGGTTCACATCCTGATCACCAATGCGGCGGGGGAACTCTTCCTGCAAAAGCGTTCGATCTGGAAAGACAAGAATCCCGCACTCTGGGACTCCTCCACGGCGGGACACGTGGACGCGGGAGAAACCTACGAACAAGCCGCCCGCCGGGAACTGATGGAAGAAATCGGCGTCGAGTGTCCGCTCGAGCTCATCGGCCGGCTGCCGTGTTCGGCCCAAACCGGGTGGGAGTTTATCGAGGTCTTTCGCGGCAGGCATGAAGGGCCCTTCCGCCTGGCCCCGCTTGAACTGGAAACCGGCGCATTTTTCCCGCTGCCCCGCATCCGCTCCTGGCTGGAGCGCACGCCGGGGGATTTCAGCCCGGTTTTTGCCCAGTGTCTCTCTTTGATGGGAGGGACGCAGGCGCTCGCGTCCCATGAAGAAACGGGCGGAAAGAGCCTGCCGCCCTCCATCAATGAAATCTAAATTTCCTGCCAGCCGGGTTTATTCGCGTAAACCCAGCGATAGTATTCGGCCCGCCGCAAATTTCCGGCTGCTTCCTCATCGAGCAGGATGGTGGCCTTTTGATGAAGTTGCAAAATGGACGCCGGAACGGACGCCGTGATCGGACCTTCGACCGCCGCCGCGACGGCTTCTGCTTTGCCGGCTCCGAAGGCGAGCAGAACAACCTCCCGCGCTTCCATGATGGTTCCCACACCCATGGTAATGACGTGTTCGGGGATCTCCTCCTCCGTGGCAAAAAAACGGGCGTTGTCCTGCCGGGTGCGCGGGGTCAGCGTTTTGATCCGGGTGCGGGAAGCCAGCGACGAACTGGGTTCGTTGAATCCGATGTGCCCGTCTCCGCCGATGCCGAGGACTTGCAAATCAATGCCGCCCGCCGCCTTGATCTTGTCTTCGTAAGCCTGACAAAACGCCGGAACGTCCACCGTCATTCCGTCGGGGATGTGAATGTTTTCCTCCCGGATATTAATGTGCTGGAAAAGATTTTCCCGCATGAAGTGGTGATAGGAGGCGGGATGGGCGGGCGTGAGGCCCAGATATTCGTCAAGGTTGAACGTGCCCACGTCGCGAAAATCGAGATCGCCCTCACGATGGAGCCGGATCAAGTCGCGGTAGAGGGCGAGGGGCGTGCTGCCGGTGGCAAGCCCGAGAACGGCCGACGGTTTTTTGCGGATCAGGCGGGCCACCATCCGCGCTCCGAGGGCGCTGGCTTCCTGGCTTGAAGGTTGAATGATGATTTCCACAGTGATGCTTTTCTTTCACAAACCGGCGGGGAGATCGAGGACGTTGTCATCGGCGGGGAAATTCCGTATTCTGGTGCCGCGATGCAGAGTGTAGAAATTCCCCACGCTCCGTCCATGAAGATTCTCGTCTCGGGCGGTGCCGGTTTCATGGGCAGCCAAATGCTGCGGTATTTTCGTGGAGTTCAGCCCGCCGCATGAATAAATAAGCGCTCTCATGAATCTCGCCGCAGGTGATCCCCACATTTTCATTCCCGATGGCCGGCCGCTGGAAGACGCCTTGGCCCGCATCACGCACCTTGGCGTCGGGGCTCATCAGGACGATCTCGAATTCCACGCCCTGCACGGCATCCTGCAATGTTGGGAACGGAAGGATCGTTCCTTTGGAGGCATCACCTGTACGGATGGCGGAGGAAGTTCGCGCACCGGTTTCTACAGGGAATTTTCCGACGCGCAGATGCGGACCCTCCGCATCGAAGAGCAGGACCGGGCCGCCACCATCGGCCACTACGGAATCATGGTCCAACTCGGCTGCCCCAGCGCCAAAGCGCGCGACCGCCGGGATCCTGCTTTGATGAACGATCTGGAAACCCTCCTGCATGCCATGCAGCCGGAAGTAATCTACACCCATAATCTCGCGGACAAGCACGAAACCCATGTTGCCGTTGCCCGGAATGTGATCGCCGCCATTCGCACGCTTCCGCCCGCCCGGCGTCCCCGGAAGCTGCTGGGTTTTGAAGGCTGGCGGGCTTTGGACTGGCTCGTCGGCGACGACAAAATCCGGCTCGATGTTTCCGCCCATCCCGACCTCGCGAAGGCTCTGGCCGGAGTGTTCGATTCCCAGATCGCCGGTGGAAAACGCTACGATCTCGCCATGGACGGACGCCGCACCGCCAATGCCACTCTGGACGATCCCTACGCCCCCGATGCCATGAACCGCGTCATGATCGCCATGGACATGACGCCGCTCATCCTCGACGACGACTTAGACCCTCTGGAGTTCACCCTCGCATTCGTCCACAGGCTGGAGGAAGACATCCGCAAAAAAGCGGGCGCGTGAGGTGCCAGAATAAACTGTTGCCCCCAAGAAAAATCCCCCCTATTTTGGCAATTCTCTTTTTGGCTGAACCAGCCTCAAACAAGCGCGGTTAGCTCAGTGGTAGAGCACCTCCCTGACACGGAGGGGGTCACAGGTTCGAAACCTGTATCGCGCATTTTTTCATTTCAGCTTCATGCAAGGAGCGGTGCAAACGGTGAAGACTGCGGGAATTAGCCCATAGCCCATAGCCCATAGCCCATATATCCGTGCAATTTTCTTTTGGCATTTCCCGGTGCGCTGCGGATACTCAATGGTTCTCAAATGAGTTCATCCATCGGCATCGGCCTAGCAGGCTTTGGCACCGTGGGCGCGGGGGTTTACAAAAACCTCGCGTCCAACGGCGACCTTCTCGCGCAGCGGCTGGGCGCGCGTTTTGACGTGCGGCGCATTGCCGTGCGTGATTTGCATAAAGTCCGTGATGTTGCTGCGCCGGCGGATCTTTTTACCACGAACCCCGACGATCTCATTGCGGATCCCTTGATTCGAATTGTTATTGAATTGATGGGCGGCATCGAGATCCCGCTGGCCTTTGTCAAAAAAGCCATCGAGGCGGGCAAGATCGTCATCACGGGAAATAAGGCCCTCCTGGCCGAACACGGGCAGGAAATTTTCCAGCTTGCCCGGGAAAAACGCGTGCCGGTTTTTTACGAGGCGGCGGTGGCGGGTGGCATCCCGATTATCAAAATCGTCCGTGAGTCGTTTGTCGGAAACCGTTTCGAGAGCATTCACGGCATTCTCAACGGCACGAGCAATTATATCCTCACGCGCATGACGGATACCGGGATGGACTTTGCGCCCGCGCTGGCGGAGGCCCAGCAGCTTGGCTATGCGGAAGCGGATCCCGCTCTCGATGTCAACGGCTGGGATGCGGCGCACAAAGCCATCATTCTGGCGTCCCTCGCCTATGGGTTTTGGCTGCCGCCGGAGAATATTTTTGTGTCCGGGATCGAAAGCCTCACTGCGGCGGACATCCGTTTTGCCAGCGAACTCGGCTACTGCATCAAGCTTCTGGCCACGATCAAGGCCGGCAAGGGCAATGCCGTTGAGGTGCGCGTTTGTCCCACGCTCATTCCGAAACAACACGTGCTGGCCTCGGTCAACGGGGTCTTCAATGCCATCGCCGTGCGCGGCGATATTGTGGGGGAAACGCTTTTCTACGGACGGGGCGCAGGTCAGGACCCGACCTCCAGTTCCGTGCTGGGAGATCTGGCCGAAGCCGCTTGCGCAGCGGAGACTCCGCGTTTCTGCTACGGTTTCACTTCCCACGACCTTTACGGCAAATGTCAGCCGCCCGACGACGCGGTTTCCAAATATTACCTGCGCCTGTCCGTGAAGGATGAACCAGGCGTGCTCGCTCAAATTGCCGGTGCGCTGGGAGAATCCGGCATCGGCATTCTTTCGGTCATTCAGCCGGAAAGCCTGGAGGAAGATTCCGTTCCGCTGGTGCTCATGATCCACGATGCGCCTTATGGCGCCATGCGCGCGGCTTCGGGAAAAATTGCCGTCCTGGACTGCGTGAAGGACACGCCCGCCCTGCTTCACGTCGAGACGTTTTCGTAAATGGCCACTCCTCTCCACGACCGCGGCGTCATCAGTCGCTTCCGACAGTACCTTCCCGTCACGGATGCCACGCCCGTGATCTCGCTCAACGAGGGCTCCACCCCGCTGATCCATTCCCCGCGTCTGAGTGAGAAGGCCGGGGCCGAGGTTTTTATCAAATACGAAGGGCTCAATCCCACCTGCTCCTTCAAGGACCGGGGCATGACCGTGGCCCTTTCCAAGGCGGTTGAAAACAAAGCCCGCACGGTCATTTGCGCCTCCACCGGCAACACCTCCGCCGCCGCCGCCGCCTATGCGGCGCGGGCGGGAATCCAATGCGCCGTGCTCCTGCCTGCGGGAAAAATCGCCACCGGCAAGCTTGTGCAGGCTTATCTTTATGGGGCCACGGTCATTGCCATCCGCGGAAATTTCGATGACGCCTTGCATCTTGTGCGCGAACTCGGTGGCATCCCCGGAATCGAAATCGTCAACTCGATCAACCCCCACCGTATCGAAGGCCAAAAAACCGCCGCGTTTGAAATTATTGAGGAACTCGGCGACGCACCCGACATCCACATCCTCCCCGTCGGCAATGCCGGAAACATCACCGCCTATTGGAAAGGTTACAGCGAATTTCATAAGCTGGGCCGCTCCCAAACCCTCCCGCGCATGATGGGTTTCCAGGCCGCCGGATCGGCCCCGATTTTTCACAACCGCATCATTGAGCAACCAAATACTGTCGCCACCGCCA
>Ga0163144_10023434_pt1 | contig 12176 bp, 5 predicted proteins | sample OliLak19BULKMAT1_FD_123175 | JGI IMG/M metagenome (GOLD analysis project Ga0163144, IMG submission 123175) | Freshwater microbial mat bacterial communities from Lake Vanda, McMurdo Dry Valleys, Antarctica - Oligotrophic Lake LV.19.BULKMAT1 | ecosystem: Environmental > Aquatic > Freshwater > Lake...
ATCCAAGCCTCGCTGGTCGAACTGGCTGATCGCGCCGTCGTTGTCGCTCAGCAGGCCGGCATGGACCTCCTGCTGTGCGCCGATGTCGGGCTGGATCGGGTCTACCTGCCGGTCACGCCGACCAGGAGCGGGGACGCCTGGCTCATCTTGATGAAGTTAATGCACAGGCCATCATGGTACGACCCCCGCTCTCACGCCCCTTGCCTCCTCGACCTCCCGGAGCACACATGACTGAGTCGCCCACGCCGCACGCGCAGACGCTACGCTGGTCCGCCACTAGCACGGTGGTGGCTGCTGTCACGTTGACTGCGGTCACGCTGGTGGGCGGCGGTCTGCTGGTCCTAGAAGTGCGTGACATCGACCAGGCGCGCGAACGGGTGGCTACGGCCCTGCAGCAAGCTGAGGATGCCCAGCAAGCGCTTGCCGCCACCACTGTGCGGCAGCGCACAATGACGACCGAGGTGGCCGACCTGGAGGCGCGTCGGTTGGCACTGCAGCCCAAGGTCGCCCGCTACGAGGAGCAGCGCGTCAAGCTAGGCAGCATGGAGCAGACGTTGGCTGACCTGGATCACTCGATCGCTGCGCGCACCACCGAGCAGCAGGCAGTCATCGCGAAGGCGGTTGAGTCCACCAAGCGGGCCGATGACGCCGCCGAACAAGCCCGCCAGGCACAGTCTCGACGTGACCAGATCACAACTGAACTAGCGACGAGCGAGAAGGACGCGGCGGCGCTGGCGGAGGTTCGTAAGGCGGTAACCGAGGCGCGTGCCGCTGCTGTGGTCGCCGAGCAGGTCCGCCGTCTGGACGAGGGTAAGGTTGCAACCCTCCGCGTGGAATCTGAGCAGTTGACGGTGGCGTTGCGCAGCCTCCGAGCCGAGCAGGAGAAGCTTGCCACTGCCGCTACTGAGGGTGTCGATGCGCGCCTGATTGCGGCGCGCGCCGCTGAGGCGAAAGCGAAGGAATCCACCGCAGCGTTGGGTGCGCAACAAGAACGGCTCACAGCGTCCATCGACTCACTGACGAAGGATATGGTTCGTCTTGAGGACCGGCGAGCCACGTGGGCCCAAGCGCAGGCGCAGGTGGATGTGGCTCAAGCTCGTGTTTCTTCCCTTGCGCAGCAGGAGAAGACTTTGGATGGTTCCGTCGAGTCGCTCTCACAGCGGGCAGCCGACCTAACCAAGTCGTTGGGTAGTGCGGGCGACATCCGCACAGCGATCGCCCTTGGTCAGTCCAAACTTAACGAGTTGAGCAAACAGGCCGACGCGATGCGCACCGAGGTTGCATCACTGGAAAGCCGACGGTCTGCCCAGGTGGCTGCGGAGTTCAAGGCGATGGAGGCGCGCCAGCGCGAATCCGCCATTGTTATCAGCATTGAGCAACTGCAGAAGCGTGAGGATGAGTTGCGCACGCAGGTAAAGCGACAGGAAGATTTGCGCGCGGAGATCAAGCGGTTGGAAGCGCTGAACGCTGAAGCCCAGTCCAAGTAGCCCCGAGATCAAGGACACCCATGTCTTTCCCAATCGTTCTTGCCATCTGGATCGCGACCGCCGCCCTGGCCCTGGGGTGCCTTGGCGTGGTCATAGCCTATACCATCCGCCGCCGGCGCCTGCCGGACGCCTGCCGCTACAACAATCTGCAGGAGCGCATCGCCACTGTGGGAGCGCAGTTGCAGGAGGTTTCCGCGCGCCTGGATGAAGCGCGGCAGCTCATCGTGCAGTCGGAGCAGGCTCGCGCCGAGTTGATCACCACCCAAGACTGGATGGTCAAGAACAAGGACATACTGCTGTCGATCGAGAGCGATCGGAAGCAGCAGCAGGACCTCCAGGCGCAGGTCGGCACCCTGCAGGAAGAACTGAGCACCAAGCGCGCCGAGTTAGATCGCGTCGCCTCGGAGCGCGCAACGCATCAGACCGCTGTGGACAGTCTCAAGCAGAATCACCAGACGCTCACGGCCCAACTGGAAAAGACGACGGCAGAGATCAAGGATACCGACGCCAAGTTGCAGTCGATGCGAGCCGACAGCGAAGGTGCTCGGGTGAACATTGAGGCGCTGCTACGAACGGTGGCCGAGACGCAACAGGACCTCGATCGCCGGCGCGCTGCTGCGTCGGACCTCCAACAACAGCACGACACGCTGGTCGAACAAATCAGAATGTCGCAACTCGAGTTGCGGCTGGCGACGGCCGAGGCGGCTCAGTTGAAACAGCAGATCGAAGCCTCAAAAGCTGAACTCACCGAACTCGGCATACGGGCGAAAGCTGCATCCGAGGCCGCTGACGCGTTCACGAGGGAGATCCGGGACTTGAACACCCAGCGCGACGATCTGCAGCGCACAGTCGCTGCACTGCAGATGGCCAAGGCAACAGCAGATGAAGCGCTTGCCAAAACAAGAGACGACGCGAATTCGGCAGCGGAGGAGCGGGCCTCCCTGATGGCCGAGGTTGCTGGCCTCCGGACCACGCGCGATGGTCTAGCTGCCGAGGTCCATAAGCTATGTGACGACGAGAAGTCAATCCGAGCTGAACTTGCTGCGGAGACCGATGCTGTTACTGCGCTGCGTCGTGAATATGCGAATTTGATTGATCAACGCGATGTATTACTGCGCGCTGTCTCCGCCGCCGAGATAGCGGCTACCAAAGCCGACGAACTACTCGCGCAGATAACAGCGGCCGTCAAGGAGTCGACCGAGGAACGCAACAAGATCGGGGGCGAGGTGTCCGCCCTGCGCGGCACACGCGATGGCCTGCACAAAGAGATTGAGACCCTCAAGGGCATCGTGACTGCCCTCCGCGAGGACCTGAAGGGGATGGCGCCAGGCAAGGCGGCGGAGCGCTACCGTGACTTGTGGGAGCCTATCAAATTCCCGGCGCTTGTGTTGTCAGACACGGTCCGCGAGCATCAGGCGATGGAGAACACGCAGCGCCACTTGGCGGCGGTCGGCCTGCAGTTCCCGCCTCGCGTCCTCAACGCCTTCCACACCGCGCTCAAGACTGCAGACATGTCTCCGCTAGTAGTTCTGGCAGGCATTTCGGGCACCGGCAAATCGCAACTGCCCAAGCGTTATGCAGAGGGCATGGGTATCCACTTCGTGTCGCTGGCCGTCCAGCCACGCTGGGACAGCCCGCAGGACCTCTTCGGCTTTTTCAACCATCTGGAAAAGCGCTACAAGGCTACTGAACTGGCACGCGCCATGGTGCAGTTCGAGCGCCACACCTGGAAGGACTGGCCGGAAAGCCACCGCACAGCCGGCGAGATGTCCAAGCATATGTTGCTGATCCTGCTTGATGAAATGAACTTGGCGCGCGTCGAGTACTACTTCTCCGAATTCCTCAGTCGTCTGGAGTTTCGTCGCGATGTAGCAGACCCAGCACGCGATGCGGGTCTTCGAGCCCAGGCGGAGATCCGCCTCGACATGGGGGCGCTCGCCGAGGGCGAGCACGAGATCCGCCTGTACCCAGACCGGAACATCCTCTTCACCGGTACGATGAATGAGGACGAGTCGACACAGACCCTGTCAGACAAGGTGCTCGACCGTGCATGTGTAGTGCGGTTTGGCCGCCCTCGTAAGCTGGTCACTGAAGCGGCCACCGGCTCGAAGGAGCAGCCGCGGCAGGCCAAGAATGGCATCAGCCTGGATCAATGGCTGTCGTGGTCTGGCCGTCGCTTGCCATCAGGTCACGCCGACCAGGTCGGTAGCTGGATCGACCGCCTCAACGACTGCATGGACCTTTTGCATCGTCCCTTTGCCCACCGCGTGGCCCAGGCGATGCAGCAGTACGTGGCGAACTACCCGGCGTTACAGACCGACGAACGGACCAAGGTCGCATGGGCGATGGCCGACCAGATTGAGCAGCGGATCTTGCCCAAGCTACGTGGCATCGATCTGCAGTCGGACGACGCGGAGACGACACCGGCCCTCGACGGTATCGGCAAGCTGATAGCTGAGGTAAATGACCCAAAGCTGATCGACGCTTACCGGAAGTGCCGCGAGGGTCAGATCTTCATGTGGCGCGGTTTGGACCGCGCTGAGTAGGCGGACTGAACGTGGATATCATCCCTTTGCCGTGGTCGTGGCTGCTTGATGAGAGCGGTGGGCGAACGACCCTGCGTCCAGACAGGGAAGCTACCATTGATGGAGTGGGATCGCCACGACTGGTCCTGCGGCAGGGTGATCGGTTGCGGTGGTCGGGGGGCGCTGGAGAGGCGCCGATCGCGGGGTTCCCTTTTGTCGACCGTGACCAGGTCCCCCGGTACATGTACCACATCCCGGCTAGTTCCATCCCCCAGGATAGTGAGCGAGATTACTTGTCGACCTGGACCAGCCGAAACGCCAGCGGTCAACTGACGCAACGCCGTCTGTCGATGCGGCCCCGCGATGCCGCTTCTGATCATGTAGGTGCGCATCTGGATCAATGCATCCAGTGGGCAGTGCACAGCTTTCTCGAACTCGCCCAAAGCAACGAGATGGCGCCCACCGACTCCCCGGTCACCGGACTCGTGCGGCGGTCGTGGGAACATGCCAGGAATATCTGGTTATCGCCCGACCCAGCTGAGCCTCGCATGGAGCTGATCATCAAGCTGGCTCAGGACGCGGAACTCCTCGCAGCCTTGGAGTCGGTCGGGGTACACCCGCGCCGTATCCTCCTGCGAATCCGCGAGCAAACTCCGATAGGGCGGGTGACCGAACTCGACGCCGCCTGCATTCGCGACTACGCCCGCCGCCCGGGGCGCACAGCCTTTGAGAAGGCGGGTGTGACCCAACGTCTGCTGGCAGTCCAGCGGCATGCCAGCTTCGACACCTTGGAAAACCGTCTCGCCTGCTGGACCTTGGACGAACTCCATCGTCGCAGCCTGTTGTGGACCCATCGTCACAGTGGTAGTCGGGCTCTCAGTGGTGTGCGCGCACGTACGGTAAGACGCCTGGCTCGCGTGGCACGGAGCATAAGAAACGGCGAGCATTTGATGGACCTGGCGCACGCCGCGCTCGCCCATCCTGTGATCGCCAACTACCCACTACAAATGGAGCCGCGTTATCGGGCAATTTTTGTGGCCTACCAGCAGTTGCTACGCTATCGGCGTATCCAGGACGAGGCTTGGACATGGCGCCGACCCTTATGGACGGACACTGTGCGCCAACTCGTGTTTTGCACGTTGGCCGCGACGCTGGGTGAGCCGCTGGCCCAGAGTGCACCCTACTACCGCACCGAGGGTGAGCGTGGGCGATGGATTGCATCGCCATCTGCGCCTGGCCCGTTCCGCACATCTCATGGCGAAATGTATATCATCGACGCACACGACGCTGAACAAGTCGGTCCTGACTGGCACGTGGGCATAGGCAGTGGGTGGGCAACGCGCATCGGCATGCTGGGTGCCGACATCATCCTGTGGTGGCCGGAGCGCGGGTCGGTTGTGGTCATCTGGGGGCACCTTTGGTGTGGCGACGCTGCCACGGTCCAGCGGCACGTCGACGGGGCTGCCGAGGCGCTGCAGCGTTTCGCTGACGGTATGGAGTGGGAGACGCGACAGCGGCTCGCGATCGCTGGCATCCTCATCAGCACCGACAGTACCGGCACGGCCGTCGGTCAGTACACCAACGTGCACCATCGCCCGTCCGTGGTCGGCCTGACCATCCCCATGCGCGTCGACACCACCGACGAGCAGCAGTTCCAAGGTATGGCAAGGGATCTGTCGGCCGGCATCTCCATGGCTGTCGAGGCGGTGTGCGTATGAAAAGTGCGTTCGGATTGGATCTCTTGGCTCGCCAGGCCTGGCGAGCCGCAGCCACCGACAATGGTATCGGCGAGGTGCGCACGTCGACGCGCTGGCTGCCGACGGCGATGCTTCCCCTGCGACGCTCCGAGATCTTCCAGCCAGGCATGGACGTGGAGGCGCACCGTCGTGGCCGGGGCTTGGCTTGGCCGCCTGAGGCGCAGGCGCCGGTCCTGCATCAGGCCAGCAATGGCATTGGTCGCCTGCCCATGGCAGCGGTACTCGAGTTCCTCGTCTGCCAGGAGCGGAACTGGGGCCGGCTTGACCAAGACCAAGTCACCTGGTCACCAGATGGACGGGATGCGGTTTCCATAGAAGTGCGACGCCTGATCGCCCAGACCGTGCAGTATCATTTGCCCGAACTCCGGCTGCAACGAGATGTCACCCTGGGCTTGGTCGTCCCGTCCCTACTGCAGCCGGCAGGACAGCAGGTGATCGTTGATGCCTGTCAGGAGCGCGGCGCGCAAGCCCTGCTCGTGCCTAGCACTATCGCGCTGGCAATCGCTTGGGGCCACAGTCCGGCTGCTGAATCCTGCCGTGCACGCGCCACAGCAGGCGAGGGCACTCTGGTGGGCCATCTATTAGTCATCGATGCGGGGCTCGGACCCTGGGTGGCGATCCGTGTGCCAATGCACGCCGTGGTGGCCAGCGATAAATCCTGGCTGGTCCCCGTACGTCTCCCGCGCCGCTATCACGCCACGATTCCCGGGCCCTGTGGCTGGCAGGTGCTGACATCCATAGCGCGCAACCGCGGTGACGATTGGCTTCCACGCTTGGTCAAGGGCCCGTGGCTGGATGCGGTTCTTAGCGGCACGGAGCAGTTGGAACGTGACGCGTGCAGCGGCGCGACCGCGGCGGACGCCAGTGGTGTTGCCTCGTTGTGCGGGTTAGAGAACGGCCACAGTGGCAGTCTAGACGACCTGGTGCGCCAAATCGGAGGAATTGTAACAGGTCTTCCTAGTCACGATGTTGGTCCTTGTCTTGGATGCGTGGCAGTTGGCGCCTTGGCGGACATGCAGGTGGCGGGATCGAGCCTCCGCGATCTCTTGGCACGTAAAACTGGGGTTCCTGTCCTGGAGACGGCCGCTACCGACCCGGTGCTTGGAGCGACCTGGGCGGCACTTGGGTATGCACAGAACCCGGCCTGGCCGACCTGGCGCGAAACTCTTGAGCCCATCGACATTTACTACGTCGGCAAGGACGAACTGGGCGATCCGGCTTCGTGCTGGATGCCGCTCATCCAGGCGAGCACAGTCGCTGCCGGCAGCGACTATCGCAACGATAAACCGATACGCGGTCTTGCCTTGGAGCGGGGGAGCGCGCGCGTACGCATGATTCTCCGGCGTGAACGCGAAACACTAAACACGTTCGACTACCGCGCCGTCTACACCAAGACTGTCGCTGACTTCCAGTCGGCGGAGCAGATGCCCCTCGATGTCAATGTGCACTCGCGCGCTGGTCAGGGTTTCTCCGTAGTGCAGGTGACAGCTCGTAACGATCAGCGCTTCTCGACCGCCCTCGACTGGATGTCGATGGAGACTGCGCCACAGCCAGAACAGCCACGACTGGGCTATATCCCCACGTCCCTCAAGATCCGGTCGGAGCCTAACATCTACGCCGCAGCCTGTCCGGCCCTTACGGCCTTCGCCTCTGCTCTGAAAGTCGCCAACGGCCAGCGTGGCACAACGGCGGCGCAGCGTGATAACGTCGAAACTTACGCGCTCGCGGCTCTGAAGGGGGTCAACAGATTGGTCTCGGCAGATTACTGGGCCCGCAAGAACCGCTTTGCGAGTACCAATGATGCCGCGCTGTTTTATGCTGTTGTTTCACGTGACGGAACTGTGCATCCCTCGTGTGACCGCGAGCCCATCCGTGAGGCACAAGCTGAGGCCGAAAGATGGCTGGAACGGATGTCCAGCATGCACTCGGCCACCAAACGGGTGCGCCGTTTCTGCGCCTACCTGTATTGGATGTGTCCGGTATCGGTCTACAAGGCCGCCGTGCGTCGCGCCGCTGCATCGCGACCGCGTGCCGTCGAGGTCGACGCTTCCGACCTGCAGATTCTAGGCCTCGCCACGCGTGCCCCGAAGGACTACCATACCGTCTATCGCCTGGTTGCCGATGTTCTGCCTGGCAGCACATCAGCTAATCACTATCTGCGCTCTCTACGCGACATCGCGCGTCTCAACGATGACTCCTTGTCGGATGAGGCCTTGTCCGACGACCTGTGTACGTCCCTGACTGAAGCTGTCGTGAACTACTTGGATTGGGCGGCAGCGCACCACAAGAAACTTGTGGTGGCTAACTGCATCGAAGCGCTGCTCTTCATGCTCAAGCGCCGTCGCTATGCCCCGACCTACCTCAGTGAGTCCGTTGAGGTGCGGCAGCGCCTGGATCGGGAACTGGCCAATCTTTGGGGTGCCAATGTGGATGTCATCGCCCCCTGGCTCTCCAAGAAGTGCATCAGGCACATGGACATGCTGCGTAAGTTTCTGACCTATGCTGCGACTCAAGAGGACGCCGACTTGGTGATGAGCGAGTCTGGCGATGATGACGAAGATGACGATGGTGGGTGACATGTGGACGGCCAGACCATGACCAGTGAAGTGGAGCAGGCGGTGATCGCCTGCCTAGGGGCGCACCCCAAGCGCCTCCACATCTCGGAGATCCGCACCAAACTGCGCGCTCAGGGCGTGGTGGCTAGCTTTGAGGCAGTCGAATCGGCCCTGCGAGCTTTGGCCTCACAGGGGCGAGTAGTGGCTGATAACCCTGGCTGGCGCGCTGCCGGTCGCGTCCACTCGTCCACGGCCCCGCCGCCCACTCCGGTCAACGATGCGCTCGGCTCGTCGGTGGTTCCTCAATCATCCCCCGCGGCCACATCTACATCCACCACAGCTACCCCCAGCGTAACCGCTTCAACCGCACTGGACGCCGCAGATTCGGAAGGGGAGGAGAACTTTGAACTGACAGCTATCCAGGTTGTCGGGGGTCGGTGGCAGTGTCTGCGGCAGTTGTTGGCGTACTACCAGGACTGCCTGGTTACGGAGGACGCTCCAGAGCTGCGTGGCATGATCGATAGCGTCCACGAGCAGTGGCTGCCCGTCGTGGGCCACATCCCGTGGGATGCCCTGCGTCCCGGACGCTCAGGGTTCACCATCAGGCTGCGCTCCGAGCAGGGCGTGTTCCAGGCCAACCGCGCCCGACGTGGCGAGGACATGGCACTCTACCTGGGGTACCCGGTAAAGGTTGTGAAGATCAAGGGGCGAACAGACGAGGCCTTCGTTGTACCCGTATTTATTCAAGCGGTGGAAGCGGATTGGCAGCCCGACGCTATCGGCATCACCCCGGATGGCCTTCCCACCATCAACAGCGCGTGGGCTAGCTACGCATTCAAGGATCGCCAGGAGCGGGACGGCTTCCTGCGCATGGTTGGCCTTGGCGATACCAAAACGCCAACGGCACCGCCAACGCTGGAAGGGCTTGGCGCTCGCATGCGCACATGGTTCGGCGACAAGGTCCTCTCCCCAATCGACCCGGGGCACCTAGACCGCGATGAGAAGTACGACGGCGTCGAGATGGGCATCTACAACCGTGCTGTGCTCATGCTTGGCCCGCGGTTGAAGTACACCAAGAGCCTACTGCGTGAGTTGCGGGAGATCTCCGGGTGGTCAGACGAGGACCTCGAGCACTCGGCCTTACGGTTCATTCTACCATGCGATTCGGACGACACGGGCGCACCCTGGCCATGGCGACCGCACCCCACCGGACTGGGTCCCGACCGCGTGGCGATGACCAACATCCTCTTCGGCGCCCAGCGTGATGCCGTGATCCAGGCAAACAGCCAACCGATCACGGTCATTACGGGTCCGCCGGGCACCGGTAAGTCTGAGGTCGTCCGCGCGATTATGGTCAACCAGTTGTTGCGCGACCGGCCCACGCTAATGGCCAGCCGCAACCACGGGGCGATTGAGGCCGTCGTGCCGCGGTTGAACGAAATGGGGGATGGCGAGCCGGTTGTGATTCGCACGTCCACCCCCGACCTGCGCTCGCGCAACGGCTGGAAGGACCAACTACGGACGCTGCTGTCACGCCCCCAGCCGTCACACGCCAATCAGATCGAGACTCACATTGAGGCCGTGGTCCAGCACTCCACCCGCCTAGGTGCCGCCGCAGATCACTTCCGTGTGCGTTCCGAGCTTGAACGGGTCTACGCCGATGCCGCTCTGAGACTGGAGAATGCCGAGGCGCGTGTATCGCTTACCGTGACTGGGTGGCGCGACCACGTTGCCACATGGGGGCCACATCAAACCAGAGTGCTGAATGACGTCCGGGCCCTGACTGGCCCAACTGACCAACCGCCGGGATGGCTGCGACGCCTCCTCGATTGGCTGCTGCGGCGACGCCGGATCAGCCGCCAAGAACGGTTGGATGTCATGCTAACGCAGATGCCACCTGTCGACGGCGACATAGGCGTCTGCGTAGCCCATTGGCAGGCAATCGCTGCCGTCACCGAAGCGACTGAGCGCCTACGGATACTCGAGCGCCAGGTGGCCGGACTGCCACCAGCCGAGTCCGACGCCGGCCTACGGACCTCCGTCGAGCAACTGCAAGGCCACGTGCAGACGCTTGTGCGCATGCTGGCCGGAGGTGCAGGCGGTATCCTCCTGGACCAGACAACCCGGCAGCGCATGCGCAACCTATGGGCCGGCATGCAGAACTTTAGTGGCCGGCGTTTTCAGGCTGAGCTTCGCCGCGAGTTCCCGACTCTGCTGAAGTCGTTCCCATTGTGGTGTGTAACCAACCTCTCTGTGAAAAGCGGAGTCCCGCTAATCCCGGGCGTCTTCGACCTAGTGGTGGTCGATGAAGCCAGCCAGTGCGACATCCCGTCCGTTATCCCGCTGCTGGCCCGTGCCCGGCGCGCCGTGATCGTGGGCGACCCAATGCAGTTGACCCACATTACCAAACTGGGACCCGAACAGGAGCAGTTGCTACTGGGGCGCCATGGCCTGGGATCTTTCAACGTCCAGCGCTTCTCCTACATGGTCAACTCCTCCTACGCCTTGGCCGAGTCGGCGCCGGGGATTGATCATCCGGTGCTGCTCGACGTCCATCTGCGCTGCCACGCCGAGATCGCACAGTTCGCCGGGACGACTTTCTACCGGGGTGGACTCCGTGTCGGCACCGACCACGGTGGACTACGCGTGCCGCCTGGCGCGCGCGCTGGCATACACTGGACCGACGTGGTGAGCTCTATCGAGGTGGCGCATGGAAGCACTTACGCCCCGGACGAGATCACTCGGTGCATGGACATCCTGCAGGACCTACAGCGGGTCGGATACACCGGTACCGTTGGGGTGGTGTCGCCGTTCCGGTCAAATGCGACACGTATCAACGACGCTGCCGAAAGCACGTTCCGCCATGACGTGCTAGAGAAGTGGAACTTCCGCTCGTCTACGGCACACGGTTTCCAGGGCGACGAACGCGACATGATGATCTACAGCCTTTGTTGCGGGGAGGGAATCAGTCCCACTAGCGCGGGGTGGCTGGCTAGCCCCGAGGGCATGTGTCTAATGAATGTAGCCATCACCCGCGCCCGAGCCGTACTCCATATCGTCGGCAACCGCTCATGGGCCGAGGCGAGTGGCATCCCCCACCTGGCCAGCCTGGCCCGCTCCAGTCGTGCCCGCAGCGAGTTGATTACTCCCCCGAGCTACGAGTCGGTATGGGAGGAGCGGTTCGACCAGGCCTTACGTGCAGCAGGCATTGTAACGGTGCTACAGCATCCCGTCGCGCACAGGCGCCTCGATTTGTCCATTCTTTCGCCAACCAAGCTCGACATTGAGGTCGATGGCGAATCGAGCCACCGGACAGCAGGTGGTCGGCGCAAGGACGATGACTACTGGCGTGACATCCAGATGACGGCCTTGGGATGGACGGTCCTGCGGTTCTGGGTTTATGAACTCCGAGAGGATATGACGCGATGTGTCGCTCGTGTCCGTACCGCGATTGAGGCCGGCCGCCCATCAGACCCTGGAATATAATGACGGTTTGTGGTCAGATCCTCGGCTCAGGCCTGCTCGACCTGCTGACCTGGGCCTGGGAAAAGGAGGACTCGCCGCGGTCGCGTGGCTGCACGCTGGTCCTGATCATGTGCCTGCTGGGGTGGCTGTCGATCTGGCTGGTGCCGCACACCTTGCTGCCGTGGGCCTGGCTGCGCGTGGCCAACTTGGTTTTCGGCCCGGCGATCTCGGCCTGGGTGTCCTGGCGGATCGCTAAGTGGCGGCAGGGGCGCGGCTACGACACGGACCCCAGGACCCGCGCGCTGATCGCCGGCGCTGCCTGTGCTAGCATGGTGCTGATCCGGTTCGTGGGAGGCGTGCGGCGAGCGCCGCTCTTGCAGTCACCAT